>Ga0172382_10003353_pt1 | contig 25491 bp, 24 predicted proteins | sample Leawel138RmetaG_FD_122245 | JGI IMG/M metagenome (GOLD analysis project Ga0172382, IMG submission 122245) | Leachate microbial communities from a municipal landfill in Southern Ontario, Canada - Leachate well 138R metaG | ecosystem: Engineered > Solid waste > Landfill > Unclassified | place...
AAGGAGCATGACATGAGTAAACCCAGTATAGGCATGGTCGGTCTTGGTCGCATGGGTGCCAATATGGCGCGCCGTCTGCATCTAAAAGGCTTGAATGTCATTGCTTACAATCGCCACGCCCAAAAAGCCCAAGACCTTGCTCAGGAAACCGGCATGCGCGCTGCCAGCTCGCTGGAAGATCTGGTCAAACAACTGCCAGCCCCCAGAGTCATCTGGTTAATGTTACCAGCTGGTGAAGCCACTCAGGAGCATATTGATCAACTGCTTCCCTTGTTGGGCAAAGGTGACATCCTGGTCAATGGGGCCAATGCACTCTACGAAGACTCCATGGCGCAGGCCGCCAAGGTCGAAGCTGCTGGCTTGCATTATGTCGACGCGGGTGTGTCCGGCGGGGTTTGGGGATTGCAGGAAGGCTATGCCTTGATGGTAGGCGGCAGCCAGGAGGCGGTTACTCAGGTCACGCCTTTCCTGAAAGCCCTCGCTCCCGGTGAAAATCAGGGGTGGCTGCATTGCGGACCGGTAGGTAGTGGGCATTTCGTGAAAATGGTTCACAACGGTATTGAATATGGAATGATGCAGGCACTCGCCGAAGGTTTCGCCATTCTTCAGGCTAAAACCGAGTTTAATCTGGATCTCGCCAATGTCGCCGAAATGTGGCGCTATGGCAGTGTTGTCCGCTCCTGGCTTTTGGATCTGACTGCTGACACCCTGCACAAAGATCAGGTCCTCGCGGATATTGCGCCGGTGGTCGCCGACTCGGGCGAAGGGCTCTGGACCGCTCAAGCCGCTTTGGCCATGAAAATTCCTGCTCCGGTCATCACGCTGGCCCTGCAGATGCGTTGGGCTTCCCAGGGAAAAGACGACTATGCGGCCAAGCTATTGGCCATGATGCGCAATCAGTTCGGCGGTCATGCCGTACAAAAGGAGGACTGAGTGGATAACCAATGTATTTGTCAGTTCGTCATTTTTGGCGCTACCGGGGATCTGGCCAGTAAAAAACTGCTCCCGGCCCTGTATCACCTGGAATGTGCCGGTATGATGCCCAAGGAAATGCGTATTTTGGCTTTTGGGCGGCGTCCCTGGGACAATAATGGCTGGCAGGATTTCTTGCGAGAACAATTGGAAACCTACGCAGGAAATTATCATGACGAACATTTTGATGATTTCTGCAAACACTTTGAGTATGTGCGTGGAGAAATTCATGAAAAGGAGTCTTATGAAAAGCTCCGCGCGGCACTCACTGAGGAAGGTGCGGATAAACCTGCTGCTACCATATTTTATCTGGCCATTCGCCCGGCAGATTTTGTGCCTGTTGTTCAGCATCTATCGAGTGCCGGCTTCAATCAGGAAGGCGACTATCGTATTGTTATTGAAAAGCCTTTCGGTGAAGACCTGGAAAGCGCCATGCGTCTCAATGAACAGTTGCATCGTCACTTCCGCGAGGAACAGATTTATCGCATTGACCACTATTTAGGCAAGGAAATCGTCCAGAACCTGATGGTTTATCGTTTTGCCAATCTGGCCGTAGAAGCCCTCTGGAACCGCAATTATATAGACCATGTGCAAATTACCGTAGCCGAAAGTGGTGGTATCGAAAGTCGCGCCGGTTATTATGATCAGGCCGGAGCATTGCGGGATATGTTGCAGAATCATCTGATGCAAATTCTGACTCTGGTAGCTATGGAGCCCCCCCCTTGCATGGAAGCGGACGCTCTGCGTGATGAAAAGGTCAAGGTACTCCGCTCTATTCGACCCATCCCCAAATCTGCCGTCACGGCCTATGCCATGCGCGCTCAATACGGTCCCGGGGTAGTAGATGGCAAGCATGTACCGGGCTATCAGGATGAAGCCGGGGTTGAAACCAACTCCATTACCGAGACTTATGTGGCCGCGAAATTTTATATTGATAACTGGCGCTGGCGCGGGGTTCCTTTTTATCTGCGTACCGGCAAACGCCTCGAAAACAAAACCTCCAGTGTTGCCCTGCGTTTTCGGCATACGCCTCAGCAGCTTTTTCGAGAAACCAGTATCGAAAAAATCGAACCCAACTGGATCCTGCTTTCTTTGGAACCCGAAAGTCTGAAAACCGAAATCCAGATCAAGGAACCCGGCCTGGAAATGCGCGTCCGTCCGGTGCAGCTCAATGCATCCTATCGCAAGGAGGGTGAACAGGAGCTGGATGCGTATGAAGCTCTACTGCTGGATGTCATGGAAGGCGACAAAGCCCTGTTTATCCGCTTTGATGAAGTGGAATGGGCCTGGCGGGTAGTAGACCCGATTATCAAGGCTTGGGGCCGGGAAACCGACTACATCCTCACCTATCCGGCGGGCTCCTGGGGACCGGAAGAGGCTGCGCGGATTATGGACAAAGAAGATCAGTATTGGCGCAACAAAATCTAAGCTGAGCGTGAGCGACAGCCCTGAAAGCTCGACTGTCGCTCCTTGATAACAAAAAAAATACTATATGATTCAATGAAATAAACTATCCTTACAAAAAGCGTAGTCGAACGTCTACAGCATAAGCTAATAAACGCGCCATAGAAATACACTAATTATTATTTTTTATTTTATATTTCATGTGGATATAGTTATTGGCATGGTTTCTGCTTAATCATCCAGGTCAGTTACCTAATGATAGTCAAGTAAGGAGACACCATGAAAAGCACAGGAAACACGATCATTCCCGAATGGGAAATTACCCGGCTTTCTGAAATTATCAAGGCCATGTCTCATCCATTGCGCTATAAGATCATCTGCCTACTTGGTCGCGGTGAAATGAGCATGCAAAATCTGGTGACCGCCATCAACACCAGTCACAGTAATGCTTCCCAGCATCTTGCCCTGCTTCAGGACTCCGGTCTGGTCCTGGTCAGAAAGGTGGCCAGTCGCGTTTATTACCGCATCCGCGATCAACGCACCTTACGCTTGCTGGAAATCAGTAATCAAGTACTTGCCTGATCCATTTTTTCAATATGTTGCATGGCTCGCCGCAGAAACTCTGCGGCGTTTTCGTTGACTGTCGCCGTACCCAGAAATCGACGCCATTCTCCAGCGCCAGTAACCCCAAAATACAGACCATGCAGATGTCGGCTCAGGCGTGGCGCAGGCAACGCCTCTCCCCAGTTTTCGGCATAAGCCAGTAATTGTTCGAGCACGACGGATCGATCAGGTAATTGCCCGCGCCTGTCCAGGGCCATTTCCACTTCGGCCAGGAACATTGGATTATGATAAGCCGCTCGACCAATCATCACCCCATCGACGTGAGTGAATTGATCCAGTACCGTTTCAGTGGTCTTGAAGCCCCCATTGACTTCAATGCGCAAGTGGGGGAAATCGCTTTTCAGACGATGTACCCAATCCCAGCGTAATGGCGGTATTTCCCGATTTTCTGCGGGATTCAGGCCCTTCAACCAGGCATTACGGGCATGCACAATAAAATGCTGGCATCCCGACTGCGCCACAATTTCCACGAATTGATGCAAAGACGTAAAATCCTCTTCGCGATCCAATCCCAAACGATGTTTGACACTCACCGGTAAGGCACTGTCCGAAAGCCCTGCCATCAGCTCGGCAACCAATTCCGGAGTCGCCATGAGGCAGGCACCAAAACTGCCCTTTTGTACACGTGGCGAAGGACAACCTACATTCAGGTTGATTCCGTCGTATTGATACTCCTTGGCCAGCCTGGAAACACGGCGCATCGCGGCCGGATCATCCCCCCCTACCTGCAAAATCAAAGGGTTTTCAGCCGCAGAATACTCCAGGAAACGCTGGGGATCGCGACCCAACAAAAGCGCATTAGTCGTCAGCATTTCCGTGTAGAGCACGCAGGAAGGACAAATCAGCCGCAAAAAATGCCGACAATGACGGTCTGTCCAGTCGAGCATCGGCGCGACTGATATCACTTTATCAATGGCCTCTGTTGAATTTATCATCGTATACCGGTTGTTTTAAATCCATTTGGCGCTATTGTAGGCGCGAATTTCACATACTGCGGCAAGCCCTGGAACAATCCTGTTAGCCCGTAAAAATGAAAGCACCTAGCAAAAATCGCTAAGTGCCTGTTTTATTTGGTGCTGTCGAGAGGAATCGAACCCCTGACCCACTGATTACAAATCGGGGTACGGCACTTTTTGTATCAACAATATATAATACAAATAACATTATAATCATACTGTTATGATAGACATCCATTCCCTATTATTCCTTGTCATTCCCTATGATTGCCAAACCCAATTGAGCGTAAATTGAGCGCGGATGAATCCTTATTTTCAGACCTAATGATTTTTTATCAGTAGTTCTCTGGCTGGTTCGGTCCGTTCCCATAGTGTCCTAATGTCCTCCTATATCTACTGACAGTTTTTATTGGTCGATCGGACTGATACTACCTCGACCACCCTTGTTCAGGCCATAGGTATAAATCCGCTATCCAGTCGGGTCATTCAGGCATTGCGTGACTTGCTGCGCATTTTGGATGACCACCTTTTGATGCAGCATACGAAGGTATCCACCAGCTTGATCTTCAACCGCACCCCGAAGAGGATTGGTATCGGCGGAACTTTACTTCACCAGAAATGGTGGGCACCCCACGGGGAGCGCGCCCTACTCTGACCGGCATTTATTATCTGTTGGCAGAAAATCAATTGTCCCGCTGGCATATGATCCCCTCTACTGAACTCTGGCATTTTTACAAGGGCGCCCCTTTGGAGCTGATCATCTACCATACAGAAACACGCCATCTGCAGAAACACATTCTGGGTAATAATCTTGAGGCCGGACAAAATCTTCAGGTGATTGTTCCCGGCAATCGGCCTGCAGTAGAGGATCCTTCGTGTGCCCCCCCCTTTTGCTGGAGATGGGGATTTCTGAAACTTTTGAAAGGCAGCGGGCGTGAGTCCACCCTTGGCATGTTCCGGGCAGGCCACATACCAGTAACCGTCACGGACCAATAAGGTGCCCGGCAAACCGCAGTGCTCACAGATCCGACGGGAGCGATTCTCATATTCCTCGACGATCTGAAACAGGGCATGTTTCTGCCGGTCTGTCAGCACGCCGTCATAGCTATAATAATAACGCATTGTCCCGAATTTCTGTTTGACTTCATGGACGTGAATACGGATGCCATGCTCCTCGGCGTAGGTTTCCAGCGTCTGTGACAAGGTACAAAGCAATGGATACCAGCCGTCTTCGCACCAGAAATGATTTTCCCGGTAGTGGCTGTACAGTGCGGGATAATCCCGCCACAGGGCCTGTTCCAAGGCAATATCCATGTGTACTTTCTCCCCTTATTTCTTTAGAGCACGGGCACACTCCCCAGCTTTACGCGCTCCATTCCGGTGGCCGTCGCCATCCAGCCCTGCTGTTCCTGATGGCAAAACAGGGTCAAACCCTGATTGCGATATTTTTCGGGCTGGTCCAGATGGGCGGCACCCGTATCCAGAAACACATGTCCGGCGACCTGCAATAAACGGCCTTCCCGGGGTGGCGTGATGGTATGACCCACATACGTCCGGGATAACGCGTTCGGAACGATGGGGATTTCATGGGACAGGGCATAACGCAAACTCCGTCCCCACAATAAATGATCTTCCCAAGTCCCCGTTGCGTCATAACCGATGACCGGATGCGCTTCCTGCCAACGGGGATGAGTGTCTTCTGCGAGATCATTATCATTCCAGCACACGGCCATCGTATTCTCCCGTTCTGCAGCCAGATCGGCGTGCAGCACCTGAAAACGCCCTGCCGGTGTCGTATTCTCTGCATCAACGATGCGAACCAATGGCAGCTGTGCGAGGGCTGATCGCCAATGGTCAAAGCGTTGTTCCTCACTGCGATAGAGACGCAGCCAATCCCATCCGCCGTTTTGGTTGAAAAGATCGGCATAGTCCGCCGTCCGTTGGGATTCGGCCCGCTCCATCTCCCGCAAACAGCTCAGATTCAAGGTCGCCAGCAGCATGGCGTCGTGATTGCCCAGCACCGGATAAAACCATGGCGCATCCAACAGATCCATTGCTGCGGCACTGTTTGGACCCCGATCCACCAGATCGCCCACGCTGAACAGGCGATCAGTGTCGACATCAAAGCCTACCTGATCCATGAGCCGGTAGAGAACATCGGGATGACCATGCAAATCCCCGACGATAAAGTCCCGGCCCTGTAGATTGGCTGGGTGCATGATGACACGCGGGTTCATGAATTTTTCTCCTCCAGTTCAATCACCTGATCCAGCTGTATGCCAGTCCCTTCTCTCGGGTAGCCGAAGGCATTGGACAAAATGCGCACCGCGCCAATGGAGTAATCCACGGCATGGTGGGTATGTCCATGCATCTACGGCCCGACATTCTGATCACCGCAGCGTGCCATATTTTCTTCAATGGAAGTAACGCGATGCTATCCCGTTATCCATCTGTGCCCTGGCTTCCAGTTGCAGCAAAGTACGTGTGGTGACGCCCAGTTGCCGTAGTGAACCGGGATTGCGCCGAAACTGCCGCCGCAAGCCCTCGACAATCTCTGGTGGCAATGCGGGCAATGCCCAGGATTCCGTGCCCAGATCCCGCGCAATATCCTGGAGGGTGTTCGTAAAAATACGATCAAAGTCCCGGCTTTCGGGTTCGCCCACGCGAATGATGGTAAAACGCGCGCGCAAGGGTTTGGGCAGATCACGCAGGTCATTGGCCGTGGCCACCCAGTTGACGGCCGAATAATCCACCGGTCCCAACAAATACTCATCGGTGACGCAGCGGGCGGTGGTCGGTTCCAGCAGGGTCAGCAGGGTTTCCCATAGGCGGCCATTGTGTTTGCTGGTACCGACTTTCTCGATTTCATCCAGACAGACCAGCGGATTGGCCTGACGGTTTTCGCGCATGAATTCGACCAGATAACCTGCCCGTGCGGAACCCCATCCCCGTGCCGCGCCTTTGAGCATCATGTTATCGCTCATCCCCGCCATCATCAAAAAGGCCGTGGGCAATCCCAGGGTCTTCCCCAGACTTTGCACAAAGCGGCTTTTGCCAAGTCCGGGATTGCCAACCAGCAAGAGGGGGCGGAATTTCAATACCGGATGCCCCGTCACATGATGCAGTGCCCATTCATTTTCGAGCTTGTCTATGGCCGCCACCATCCAGGGATATTCCTGGCGCAAACCCTCCGCCCAGGAAGGGCTATCCGGCCAGGTCTGTAAAGGCAGCGGGCCAAGCAAGGTTTTGAAACGGGACAATGCTTGATTTTCCTTGGCATCATTTCCGGGGGTAATGCTACCCAGTATTTGCCGACTGTATTCTGGAATCGGTTCATTCTGGGTCAATAACCGCTCTGCCTGCCATTGCAGACCGATCAATGACAGATCATCACAAGAGGCCGCCTGCATGCAGTCCAACACTTCTTTCGCCAAGGCCGCGTCCTGTAGGGCAATAGCCGCTCTTAAACCCAATTCAAAAGCCACCGAAGACAGCTTCTCGAAGCGCCGATTCTGGTTCTTCCAGAGGAAATCCCCACGTTCCTCTTCGCTCTGCCATTTCCGAAACGCTTGTAACCAGCGGGGATCGTAGGCGGTCTGGCCCAAAGCAATATGGAACTGCAACAGCAGCATCTGACCCATCAAAGACCCCCACTCTGCCCCGATCATCAACCACTGTTCGGCAACCTGCACGTCATTGGGCAGGCGGTCATCGTCTGACAGATAGCAACGTCCGATATCCACCAAGCCTTCGCGCAGGCTCAGTTCGACGGGCGTTTTTTGGATCACGCGCGGACATCGAGTCGAAATCCTTGTCCAGCAGGTTTTGTTCAATGCCATTCCAGATGGACAGAAAAACCTCTGAACGCTTTTTACCAGCGGCTTTCACGTCCTGTTTGAGTTTTTCGCCGAGTGCGAGGAGTTGATCTTTGTGGGGTGCGGTCATGTCAGCCTCCTTTTTGTGGATTGACAGTAGTGCGTAGTATATCTAATATATACATATATGTCAAATGTCCTGTACTATAACAACACGCGGTTTTTATTTTTTCGTTAGACGCACAATCCGCTCGAAAGCCCCCCCTTCTGTCATCAATGCCCGCAACTCTGACGAGATTTGTTGCGCCATGGTCTGGTCTGGACGATGAATTTCTGCAGGGAGGGTGTCCTCATGAAGCCTGGTTGAGAGTGAAATGGTGGAAGCTTTGTGAAACTTTTAACTGGACAGGGCCTGATTGGGCTGCCCTGCAGTTCTTCTACTGAAGGGCTGGTTCAGACTGAAAGCAGTCATTCATTTTTAGTTTACGCAGAAAAGGGATAAACCACCTTAAACAGGTGAATGAATCGCGTTCCCCTTTGTCGTGCCCACGTCTCCTCCTGACCATGAAAAGCTTAAAGAACCGTTTCGAATTCGCGTCCACTATAGCTGTCAATCAACAATTACCAGTAGGAATCAACTTATGAAGGTAGGTCATTACCATAAATAAGCTGCCCCATGCTAACATGCTGCCTCGCAATATCAAGACAATTATAGTAATAATTTTCAACTTCGCTAATCTCTTTGCTACAGGAGTATTCAGGAATATTACAATCATGAAGATTAATCGTCAATGAGTAACGTTCACGAAATTCAAGTTCTATATATTGGCGATATTCCCAATCAGAGATTCTCTCAAGGTCAACAATCAGTTCGGTATACGATTCTGCGAGAGCATAGCCTAAAGCAATGACCGCACAAAATGCCTGCATTACTAACGTACCAGAGTTTTTCAATAAAAACAGTGTCAGGTCTCTGATATTCTCTGTTCTGCGAGATAGCGTGCGAAGCTGGAGCAGGCCAAGCTCCACAAAGTATTCCTGAATCCACTGATCCATATTAGCCATTATTAGATTTTCCACTGGATTCAGTAGATAATCAGGATCGTTATGCAGAGTCCATTGCGCCTTGGATGAATGCCATAAACCACGAATGGACCGCTGCAATGAGATGTGCTTCCCCCGCATATGCTTCAACATCCAAGGCAGCCTTCCCATAGACCTCCCATAAATAAGAACAGGACTTAAACAACAATTTTCTGCATAATCAATCAATGAAAATAAATATTTTTTTTGCTCGAGTAAATCATTATTATTATCAAAAAAATTGAGTTCAGAGAATGATACGGAATAACCTTCTACACCAGAGCCATCCAAACGAAGAAGCGGAACATATTCAAAAAAATAAGGATGCAATAGTCGTGGATGGTGCGAAGGCCATGCCTGATCATCCAATAAGGAAATTATACGTGGCGTTAAAAAGCTATGAAAATGATGAAATGGTTCATAAAATACCAAAGTTTTTTCACAAGATCTTATCTTGTTAAATAAATAGGTTTTACCACTCCTCCAGAATGTATGAATATGAATTGGTGACAATCATTACTCCTTTTGACCACACAATTAACGGCCTAAATTAGGGTGTAGACTGATATGAACTCTACCATCCTTCCATAACTTCATCTACCGGAAAACATAAACCTCTTGAATTCCAAAGCGCAGCTATTAGGGTGATGACTGGATACGCCAACTCTGACCAATCCGGATGGCGATCTAATTTTCTGGTCACAAAAAATGATTCAGGATTTGTGAATTGTCGTGTACCACAATTTATCGCGAATTCCTCATAACTATTTTTTTTGTACGGAATTATTTGCAAATTCGATGACCTCGAAATAAGGCCTGACATGACTAATTTCTGATGATAATCAGACCAATAATGCAGGTAAGCAATAAAATATGGCATTCCATAAATTTCCGTATCGGAAAATCCCATATGTATCAGAGATCGATAGATCCATAATTCTATAATACTTCTTGGTCGATGCGGAAACATTGCGCCTGTAGGCAGGCAACCGGACTGCTCGTATAAGGATATGGCCGCAGCTACGGGGTGGCGTACACCAACTATATAGTGAGCAGATGGTCCAAGTATATCTTTAAAAAAGGAGCCAGCGTATACTGCTTTACAAAACTTTTTTGGAAGCATAAAACGTCCGTCGGTGGCTTTCATATTATTTCCAAAGAATGCAGCCATAACCATCCACTCGGCCATTTGCATAACGGTATGCTGTGAAAAGCTTAAAACCCCAGCCGACGTCGGGGAGTAATATTGGGGTCTAGTATCTGGTATGCCATCGTGAATGAACCATGCAGGATAATCTTCATGGCGATAGCCGAACCCATTAAGAAGAGACTTGATCATATATGTGCCGCCATGCCGGGGAGCGGAAACTACCGCATATACTTTAAACGTTTTGTGAAAATCCATGAGAAGGTCTGTCTTACCCGACAAAAGCTCCTCCGCTAAGCGGTAGACCGACTTAACTAACATTTGCGCTGATGAGTTTTCGCAAAGTTTATTGATCTTTATCGCAATTAATGCATTAAACTCTTCGTGGGAATGTCTTTCACCACGCCGCTCTTCTGTAATTTGATCGCCCCAGTCATGCTTATCGTCCAAGCTACTTACACCATTTACCGCATATTCCAGAAAACATATAAAGCTACTAGATAATCCAAATTCCAGATTGAAGGCGTAAGGCGACATTAGTCTATGAATCAACGGTTATCTGGCCTAATCATAATGGATTTAAATTTTACCATGTAAGATACATCTCCTTGCCAACATCAGAAAAACCCATGCCTTCATACAGAGACACAGATTTATGGTTCGCGATAAACACATGCAACGCCAAACCTACTGATTCTGCGGAACAGGATTGCGCAATGACATGCGCTAAGAGCCGTTTTCCGTGTCCTTGCCCCTGAAACGCGGGTTCAATCATGAGCCATTGCAATATGGCCACCTGTTTAGGTGGTGCGTAATACCAAGCCCCTCCGATAATATCGCGCTGCCACTGTGCTGCCACCAGGTATTGATGACTGGGTTCATGTTTCTTTTTCTGCAATTCTTGAATCTGTTGCATCGTTATCAATTGAGCCATCTCTTCTGAACAATTCATAGCCAGACGTAATTGAGTGCTATGATGCTTTATAAGTGCCGCAGTAAAACTTGAAATATATTCTGCAGGCATGGCAACATAGCTAATTTTATGGATGGGATCAATCATGACTGTTGCCTTTTCTTAAATTATTATTATTTCTATTATACTCGCCCAAAAAGGCCTTTTAAATGAGCAATCCTGCTGTCGGATTGGTTTTACCGCTAGAATTGTACGATTTAAGCCAATTTGTAACATCCTTAAAAAATGCACAGTAATATTTTCAAAAAAAATAGAAATACCATGCATAATCATGTCATTAAGATTCAGGCCAACACCTTCAATTCGGTTGATATTATTTACTACTTTCAATGAGTAAAATTCGTAATTTATAAATGAACGCTCGCATTCATATTCTTTAATTATCGATGGGTTTCCATGTTATTCGATACTTTGGTGAATCCCATGTATTTCTCATAATTAAGAGGCGTCAGATAGACTTCTCCCCTCCCATTCGCGATCTGTTTCAATACACAAGTAAAGCGTTGAACATTGTTGATTAAAATCATTCTAAATTTTCCTTCATCGCACGACTGCTCTAGCGTGCGTAGAACCTTCCTACCTTCTCACATTAAAAAAATAAGATGGTGGGTACAATAATGCCTTCATATTTAGCCACTCAGGTTATCGACCTCCTTCGCGCAATGATAAGCATCCACAGAGACCTAATATTGCATAAGACACTTGACGTCAAATAAATGAAGTTCAGTATTTTCTGAGACTATTATCTCAAATATGGGGGCATTTAACACTGGTACAATATGAAAAATTTTTTGAAAAATGAAGAAATTTTCGCTCTCAAATACTGGAGTGAACTCTATTGCTGTGGTTAAAATTTCAGTTCCAAGAGTAGCCCGAATTGTTGCGGCTGCAAGACCGTTAGGTCCCACACTACCGGTAATCTGAACCAGCACTCGGGATTCAGTCCTTGCCGAAGACAGCTCAGCATCTTGAATATCAATGATGCAGAGAACCCCAGCTCGATAAGTACTCATGATGGTCTTGTCAGAAAGCAAGTAACCAACCATATCATTCTCAACGCGGGCATAGTTAACAGGAGGTTCTTTAGTGCCTGTAATAGAGATCTGTTTTTTATCCTTTTTGGGTTCTTTATTTCTGGCTATCATTATGTTATGTATAGATATTTTGTGACTAGCAGGTACCAGTACTCTGATTTCACAATTTTCTAACGCTTCAGGAACCACAAACGAAATAGGGGCAAAGAAATTTAGATCTGGTGACCCCCAATCAATGATGTACCCCGTGCCGACTGTTTTTCCAGAAGAAAGATCATGGCACTCTACAATGTATATTCCACCTCTACTCCCCCATTCCCCCGTGATTGCCACATCATATGTACCAGCAATCATTGGGATATATGGCCCAAGAGACAGAAAGCCAAAACGCCCATCCGCTTCGCGGAACATACCTACGTTCGTACCAACCTGACAGGTAAGATTGGCCCCCCGGTAAGCGAGGAGTGTTTCATCCTCCCAATAAGGACGAACAGGATGACTTGGGGTGTTCCAGTTGAAGCTGGTAATTAGTCCTTTTGCTGAACTATTTGTATCTAAATTAGAATATAAATGGTCATTATTTAAGCAAAACTTTTGGTATAAAAGGATGTCTGACCGCACATAATTTGCGCATTGCCTCCTAAAATTATCATCTATAGTATCTATACGTTTCTTTGTTGTTTTATTGACATGTGGAATTATATGTTTTTCTGATATGTTTTGACTAAAGATGTATTTGTTACAGAATGATTCAAGATTTTCGAATGATCCTACCAAAAAAAACTGTTCTAAAACGTGCAGCGCAGCGTCCAGTTGTGACGAGGTATCAACAATGGCCGTAGACAAAGCCCTAGATAGCCTTCTACAGTATGGATTCGAGATGGTTTGATAGAATATTGGAGTAGTATCTTGACCATTGCTTCTTAAAAATATCTCTGCCCCCTCCTGTAAAGATCTGATATAGTCTGTCGGAAATTCTACTGATAAAACAAAATTTACCCACGAGATAAGCCGATCTATGGGATCTCGCAGTACTGTAATATATCGATATCTTGGATCAAGGCCTGTTCCGTCGAATTCAACATGCCCACTGAGCCATGAGTAGGCTCCACCATACGTTCGGATAATTTCTCTATGGTTGCCTATGAGATTTGGAGATACCCAATTTGTTCCGTGAACTTCTGCCAACCATTGGTTAATGGATTGCCCTGCACATTTTTCCATATGTAGGAAAATGCCTCTGGATTGTTCCATAACTTCGGCTTTATTGCTTGTTAAACTATGTGGCATAGATCTATCCAATTGCGCCGAATATCTTTTTCAGTTCGTTTCTGGCAAATACAAGTTCAGGTAGGGAATTTGAACTTTGTATTGCCATATATACCTGCATGACTATTTTTCGAAGTTCCGGTAACGTGTTTAAGCTAAAATCCGAATCGCGTTGACGATATAGCGCGTTTTCGAAAAACATCTCGCTTTCTTTTGTCCTATTCACAGATGAAACATTATGTTTTTCCCAAAGGAGCAACTGTTCCATGATTGCGGGTCGCAGTATGAATTCTGGGTAATGCAGCATCTCAATTGAAATGTTGTGCGCAGAAACCACAATATCTAAGTTATACACTAGCCACAGCATGAGCGCCTGTAGGCTGGACATTCCCTCTCTTCGTTCTAGGGAGGCTGCAACTTGGGCAGGGGAACGCAGCACATGGATCACTTCCATAGCTATATTCATTTCCTGCAACACCTGCTGCCAGAGAGGAAGAAAACGACTCATTCTTGGATCTTTAATCGCGAATCGTGCGCACTTTTCAAAACGGATATCCAATCTTTCTCGCAAAATCTGCTTTGTCAGTGGAATGGATGGGTGCTGCAGCCAGTCTTCAGGCAATGGCCGTGGATCGGCCCAGTTTAGACCAAACTGGCGCAACAATGCGTCGTGAATAGTGACAAATTCCAGGTCTTCGAAGTATCCTCTCGGATTATCTGGTGAAGGGGGCATTAACTTATCCCCCATATTGACCCCGTGATGGGCCAGATATCCTGCACAGGCAGAAGTACCACTGCGATGCATCCCCACAACCAGGATCGCTAGACGACCAGAAGGCGTGGAGTTTTTTAAAACATTCTTCCGTATATTACGCATTTGCTCCAAAAGGGTTTTATTATCCATTCTTCGCCATAGGGGAAAGATTCTTGGTTGGTTGTATGCTTTCCAGATTGTTCCGGATATTGACTAAATAGGCGATGCCCATTTTTAGCCCATCATGTGCAAATAGCGATAATGCCACCTAGTCTGGATGGCTCCTGACCAGGACAATGCGAATAGTGATGTCCAAATCCCGAGGCGGTGGAATCTATAAAGTGAAAAGCCAGCACATTCTCGGATCCTTGATCCCCTGTAAGACAGAGATATCAAAATCCGATTGAAGCGCAGGCGCATTTTTAGTGTAAGTAACCGGCAATTTTGCATACTCCGAATCCAAGGCATGGTTCACGCATCGCATCACAATAACTTATCAGGATTGCGTGAAGTAATTGGCGTAGTCGAAGGGGCCTATCTTCTGAAATATTGTCCTAACTGGATTATGCGGAAGTGTTGATAGAACCAAGCGGAGCGCTCATGTTGCTTTGCAGGCTCTGCACCAATTGCTGGAGCATGTTTTGCAACGCGCTTCCCGACGTGCTGGTCCCGCTGGTAGATGGCGTGGCCGTGGAAGTGTTGAGAAGATCCTGAATTAGACTTCCTGAGGTCGTGCTGCCGCTGGTAGAGCCAGAGGTACTACTCAAAAGCCCTGCACTTTGCATCCCTCCACCCATCTCATTCGCGCCACCGCCATGATGATGGGATTGCACTTGGCTCATAATAGATGAATACGTACTTTGAGCGGCAGAAAGATTGCCGGATTGCAGCTCATTGCCCAAACTTGCCATTTGCGACTGAAAAGATCCCGAGGTACCGGCCGTGCTGGATAGTGAAACAGTAGTGCTCGCCGGAGATGCTCCAGCCGCCTGAAAGCCTTGCTGCATCTGCGTTTGCAATTGCTGCATCTGTCCGTAGGTGCTTTGTGCCGAGGACAGGTTGCCTGACTGAAGGGCCGTTCCTAGTGACTGGAAGTCCTGACGCATTTGCTGGAAGGGATTGCTTCCTTGAGTACCACTTGACTGCACATATTGAGACAGACTGGAGGTGACGGAAGAAATAGACATGTAACTGTACTCCTTGGCAGATCAGTTGCTTGCGAGTTACAAATTCTTAAATGTAATTGCTCATTAGTTTAGCACTCAGCCTGAAAAGAGAAATGGCCACTGCCAATAAAAATTATTACAAGTTGTTAATAGAGCTATCCGAACGTGTAGCCGCAAGAACACGTCCGCTGTTTTTCAATGTTACTCTTCCCACAAGCTAGGTGGTGATGACGAGTTCCGCTGCCCTGCCGCCGTTGAGCCCTGATGGCCGTGACCTACAACATCAAACGCCTGACCTTTCTCGATAAAGGGCCGATCAGGGCTGCAGTGTGCCCGTAATGCTGAAAATCATGGAAATATGGCCTTGAAAAATACCGTTTACTACAAAAACCGTAGGAAAATGTCCTACATCCTGATTTTAGAGGCTAACATCCGTCAGGAAAGCGGGTTTTTCGAGCTGCTCCTCACTTTGTTCCTCAATCACCGACACTGTTTGACAGACAACATTCAGTAATGACTGAACATTCCCAGAAAATACCTCAAACTGTACAGTAATCCTGCGAGAGCATCTCTGCTGTTACGGAGATCGCGCTGCAGTCGACGCCAGAGAGGCCTTTTACCATTTCGCATGGCATCCCAGCCACGGCAAGAAATGGCAGAAGGTAAATCTTGTCTGATTTGAACAACGAATGGCTCCAAAACCAGTACACGTAAACCATGAAGCCAATATTGATCCAGCACCTTATCCACGGGCTCGGTCATTCGAGTGCTGAACGCCAGCAGGCGTTTTGCAGCGGCGGGGCGAATCAGATAAGCGGCCGTTCCCATAGCAGGCCTGACGTAATGCATCAAAGTATCAGCGCCATCCAGTTTTTTGTAGGGTAATCCTTTGCGATCATAGCGTTCCGCCATCAGGCGGAGTACGTCCCAGTCTGTCACATGCGCCAATGCCAATTGTAGCTTGGCAGAAAATTCAGGATCCAACTCTACATCATCTTCCAAAATACACCATGCTGGATCTTGTGATTGTGCACAAAGCTCCCAAAGTGCACGGTGGCTCAAAAAACAACCCACTTCTCCAGGGGTCAGGTCATAACCATAATGCCATTGTCGATAACGCGCATCGTAAATCGGCGGGTAGGCGTCTCTCGTACGAGGCGTAATAGCCGGAAAGATTTTCATGGGTATTCCGGCGTTCTTTCGTAAATCTTCTACATGGTTACGGCGATCCATATCCTCAGTAAGCGTAATAACATAAACCGGCGGCAGAAAGGTTTGGGTGGATGACTTTCGGTGAAGGCTATCGGTGGACATGAGTCATCTTCCACCAGAAAGTGCGGCGTCTGCGCCGTCGTTCGCTTTCGTGATCTATCAAGTCCAGGATACTGGACAAATTTTGATGTTCATTTTGCAGGAGCTTCCACGCCTGCCAAAACTGGGCATCGGGCGATACACCACAGTTTTCCAGCACCTGCATCGTTTTGTGTACCAATGGTAAGATGAGTGGATTTTCTGGGGAATCATTCCCTGCCTGATGATGGCGCAATTTGCCAGTCAAAAAGTGATGCTTATAGGTATGAAGTTGCTCGGCATGAATCGCAAATCCAAGATGCTCTCCTGCGCGCTGCATCGTCTGTGCAGGATGTTCTAACACCTGATCATAATGGAGGATGGCAATTTTTTGGTTTTCCAGCAGGTTCAGGAAAGGCACCCAATGCGCTAACCACATCAATTGGCTGCGCACGGCATCCATACCATTGCGAGTCTGTAGAGAGGCCACCACGGAAATCGGGTGCCTGAGGGCTAAAACAAATTGTATGTCTATTCCTCCCAGATCCGCTACACGCAACCAGAAAGGAAGTGTGCGCAAGGTTCTGGGATCCTTGAATCCCCAGTTATTCCAAACAGCGATTCTTTGTTCCAGTAATTTGAAGGCTTGTTCGGTCAGGTCCTCGTGACGTCCATCAAGAAAAACTTCAGCCGATAAGATACGCACATCGTTCCATGCCAAATCACAGCGCTGCATCAATTTCTGATTAATTGCGACAATGTGTGCGTCTTCCCAATACCCGCGTGGATTATCCATTCCTGGGGAGATGAGAGCATCCCCCATATGGATACCCCAACATTCCAAACCTTTGGCAATGGCACTGGTCCCGCTACGGTGCATACCGAGTACGCAGACTACGCGGCGCGTAGTGGGAGATATCTCCTCTGATTTCAGGGCAAGTTCAGGCATGGCTGATGGGCTCGTTGATCGACCAGGAAGCCCGCAATGACGGCAGCTCCTGATTCAATAGGGACTCCAGTTTCAGGACATCAGCTGCGTAAATGCTCTCTAGATAGTGGCGCACTGCTGGATCCAGCTGCGGTTTGGAAGAAGATTTTAAAATCAGGTGCTGATATAACCACCATTGCAAATTTTTGGGCATAAGCCGATAGCCAATCCAGCGGGCCAACGGGCTCGCGGCGCAACGTCTGGACCACTTGCCACGCGGGGCTTTGTAAGCATTATGTACGGTGTTCAGATCCATCTGTAAAAACGGTTCAAAAGCAATACCCAGATGCTGGGCAACGCGCTGTAAGGTATCTTCCGGAGCTCGAACCAATTCATCGAATTGCAGAATTTGCACATTGGAAGCGCCAAAGGTTTGGAAGTAGCGTTGTACCGGATCCGCATACAGGCCCAAGTCCACGTACATCCGCGAAATCCCCCAGCCTTTTTCGCGCTGCTCAAAATCACGCTTCAGCAATTCCACACTCAACGGCTGATCAACGATGCCCTCACGAAAATCCATCAGATAATGGGAATGAGCGCGAGCTACTGGATCACGCAGCATGATGATGATTTTGGCATCGGGTGCCACTTGATGAATGCGCTCTGGCACTTCGGGGTACCAGAGATTGGAAGTGCTGGCATCCCCAACGGCAGAAAATTTCAGGGCGCTGCGATAAAGTTTGAGGTAATCTGCCTCGTCTTTAATAAATTCTACCAGGTGCTTACGATTCGATTTTGGTTGGATTTGCGCAAAGAAATGGGGTTCCTTGAACGCCGGTAAAAAAACATCGGGATGCTGCTGAAGATGGCGATAAAGGGAAGTTGTCCCACCCTTGACGGTACCCACCATATAAAAATTGGGCCAAAGCGCTGAAGATGAGGTTGGGTATGATAAAGGCATGGATGACTCCAAGGACAAAACCGAAAAAAATTCATCTGGGTAATGTGCTGTGGTATCGAGGAACAGATACCACTACAAAAACCAGTAGGGTTTAAATGCTCATAGTTTGGGTGTTTAGCTTTCCGGCGAGGGTGATAAAGCCGACACTTTTTCAGGGGCCTGCATGCCTAACCAACGTTTCACCTGATCCCCAAACGACTCCATCCAGAGATAAAAAGCCGGAGTGATGTAGAGGGTCAGAAATTGTGAGAACACTAGTCCCCCAACCACCGCGACGCCTAAGGGCACGCGCGAACCCGACCCAGCCCCAAGGCCAATGGCGATCGGGAGAACACCCAGAATGGCGGCGAAAGTTGTCATCATGATAGGGCGATAGCGCACGGCACAGGCATCCACAATCGCTTCTAAAGCACTTTCTCCTTCGCGCCGCCGGCTGACTGCAAAATCCACAAGAATAATGCCATTTTTCTTGACGAGCCCCATGAGCATGATGATCCCGACGAAACTATATAAATCGAGTGGCTGATGAAAAACCAGCAGAGACAAGAGCGCGCCAAAGCCTGCGAGAGGTAAGGCCGAAAGAATAGTGAAAGGATGTAAAAAATGTTCATATAATATGGCGAGCACCACATAGATCAGCAAAATGGTGGCTACCAGCAGCAGGGGCAGCGATGAGAATGCAGACTCGAAGGTGGATGCACTACCTCCAAATTCTCCTGTAACACCTGCAGGCAATATCTGCTGTGCGGTGGCATCAACCTCTTTGGTCACCGTCCCCAGGCTGGCACCCGGGGCCAGATTGAAGGAAATGGTCGTGGAGGGTAATCCATTGTACTGTTCCAGACTGAGTGGGCCTGCGTCATAGGCAAAATTGGCCACTGCAGACAATGGTACCAGGGTGCCGCTGCTTCCCGGCACACTCAATGAGGATAATGCATTAATATTTTGCTGATATTTTGGAGATAATTCGAAAATCACTTCATATTGGTTGGAATTCCCGTAAATGGTCCCTACTTCCTGTCCCCCATAAGCCAGTGCTAAAGTCTGTTCGATAGATTGCGCTGTCACCCCCATGGCTATCGCCCGGGGACGATTGATCGTGATGGAAACTTGTGGATTGTTGGTTTGTAAATCACTATTAGCTGATTGAATCAGGGTGTTTTTGCGCAACGCAGACACCAGATTGTGTGTAGCGGTATCCAGGGTGTTCCAATCCTGTCCCTGGAGGACATATTGATATTGCGCATTTGAGGAAATAGGTCCGACCTGAATAGCTGCCGGTTGCTGGAAAAATATTTCGGTATTGGAAAACTGGCGGGTTGCCTGGCGTAGAGAGGCGATAACGGCATCGGTTTTCCCGGAATCTCCGGATTTGAGGCGTACAATCAGGCGACCAGAATTGCTTCCGCCAAAGGCTCCAGCACCCTGTCCGGCCGAAGAGATAACCGATTGCACGCTGGAATTTCGCAAAACAACTGCCTCAATTTTTTTCTGCTCCGCCGCCAGTTCGGCAAAGGACATGCCGGTGGGATACTGAATACTGGCAAAAAAGGAACCATTGTTTTCATTGGGGATAAAACTTTTGGGTACGATCAGAGCCAACCCTACACTGCCCAAGAGCATCAATCCTGCGACACCCAGTAACCAATTACGGTGTTGCAGCGCCTTGCGCAAGCTGCGGATATAAAAATCACGACTGCGCGAGAATCCTCGTTCAAACCGGCTTTGTTGGTCTCGGTCTTCCGCAGCACCCCGATGCAAAAAACGACTGGCTAACATGGGGGTAACGGTCAATGCAATCAGGCCGGACAGCAAAATCACCACAGCAATTGTAACGCCGAAGGCCGCAAACAGATGCCCGATAAAACCACCCATCAGGATTAATGGCAGAAAGATGATGGCTAAAGAAAGGGTCATCGCCATGACGGTAAAACTGATCTCCCGAGAGCCGTCCAGGGCGGCCTGCATGGCAGAGGTTCCCCGTTCCAGATGGCGATTGATATTTTCCAGCATGACCACCGCATCATCAACCACAAAGCCTACAGACAGGGTCAGTGCCAGCAAGGTCAGGGTATTGAGGCTATAGCCCAATAACATCATGACCAGAAAAGTAGCCAACAATGACAAGGGGATAGCCAGTGCACCTATCAGAGTAGCCGTAGCCCTGCGTAAAAATAACCACATCACGCCAGCGACGAGCAGGCTGGCCAGCAATAAGGTAAAAACCACGTCTTCGATAGCTGCCCTGATATAATCGGCGTTGTCAAAAACAACCGAAAGCTGCGCACCGCCGGGGGCAGATGCCATCAAGGACGGCAGCATCTTCCGGATCCCCTGCGAAATAGCCACCGTGTTACTACCGGGCTGACGAACAACCGCCAGAACGATGCCGGGAGAACCATTAATCCAGGTTTTTTGCAGATTGTACTGCGTGCTGTTTTGCGCCTTGGCTACCGCGCTGAGAGGAATGGGTTGCCCCCCTGCGTACGCCAGAATCAGATGATTGAAAGCTTTGGCCGTATGCAGCTGCCCATGTACCTGCGCAGCAAAATTCACTTTGCCGCCCTCAAGCGTCCCTTCTGGCAAGTCCACATTGGCCGATTTAATCGCGGACTCCACGGTATTCAAGCTGAGCCCACGTGCCGCAAGAGCAAAGGGATTCGCGTAGATGCGCACGGCATAGGTTTGCGCGCCAAAGACCTCGACATCGGCAACGCCCGGAACCGTGGATAAAGAAGTGGCTACTTTCGTTTCCGCATATTTATCGAGATCGTACAGCGGCATATTGGCCGCTGACAGACCGATATACATGATCGGTGTTGCGGTCGGGTTGATGTTTTTGACCAGCGGTGGTTCCGGCATCCCCGGAGGCAAAAAATGTTCTGCCTGCGAGACCGCATCGGAAACGTCCTGAGTGGCCTCAGCGGCTGACTCGTTGAGGGAGAACTGCAGAATAATCCGGGTAGACCCGTTTTGGCTGGTTGAACTCATCGCCGTCAATCCGGGAATACTCGAAAATTGCCGTTCAAGCGGGGTCGCTACGGCACTGGACATGGTTTGCGGACTCGCACCAGGCAGAGATGCTGTCACCAATACCGTTGGAAAACTCACATTGGGGAGCAAAGCGGAAGGTAATTGCAGATAGCCAAAAATCCCCAGGATCACAATGGCTAATGCGAGTACCGTCGTCGCTACAGGCCGACGGATGAACGGTTCGGAGAGATTCATGCCGTACCCCCGGATTTTTTCGGGGTCCTTGATGCAGCCTTAGTGGTGGAGGAAATAGCGCGTACGGACGCATTGGGTCGCAAGCGTGCGGGTGCGCCTACAATGACTTGGGTGCCTACGTGAATAGGCCCAGAAATGGCTGTCTGGCCTTTATTTTGGCCCAAAAAAGTGACAGGTTGCATGACTGCTTTACCTTGCCGAATCACGTAGACAAAAGGCCCAGATTCGCCTTCCTGCAGGGCAAGCGAAGGAATCAATAAAGCATCGTGTAAGCGTTTTTTAGTAAAGACGACCTGCAGATACTCACCTGACCAGATGGCATTCTCCGGATTCGGCATGGTGGCCTGAACCGTCACCGTCCCAGAGCTTGAACTGACGCTGTTATCGATAGCGGTGATCGGGCCATGACCGAGAAGTTTCTGTTGATCTTCATTCCATACCTGGACGGTATCGGCCTTACTCTTCAACGCATCGCGCAAATCTCCAAGGTTTTTTTCCGGAAGACTGAATTGCGCTTTGATAGGCTGGGTTTGATTGATGGTCGTCAGGGTAGTGCTGTTGGCCGCGACCAGATTCCCCGATTTGATGGTCAACAGGCCGACCTGTCCGGAAATGGGGGCATTGATCCGCGTATAGGAAAGATTCAGTTCCGCCTGTTGGAGGGCTGCCTGATCCGCAGCCACGGTCGCATTGGCCGTCTCTGCGGAGGCCACCGCTTCCTGATAGGTCTGCATGGTCACGTAATTTTTGGCGATGAGCGGCTTATAAGCCTGGACCTGAAGCGCATCATAGTGCGCCTGGGCTATTTCCCCTTGCAGATTCCCTTTATCCTGAGCCGCTTCGGCAGAATACATGGCAGGATTGATTAAAAATAAAGGCTGCCCTCGGGTGACCCATTGTCCGGAATGTACATAGACTGCCTGTAGGCTACCGCTCACTTGCGGTGTCACGGTTACGCTGTGTATAGGCACAGCCTGACCCAGCGTATCCACGGTGATGGGCAGATTCCCTTGGGTCACTGATGCTACCTCTACAGGAAGAGCGGGAACCTTGCGGTGGTGGGCTTCCTGGCAACCGGAAAGATTGGTCACTATGACCAGTCCCAGCACCACAAAAGCGCTCTGTCGAAGCCAACGCAATGAAGGGGTGGCAAGAAGCGTGACGCGATTGCGCGTGAAATGAATGATTTTCATGATTGATCCTGCAAGGATGTCAGATCGTGCGGAATTTCTATGTAACCCAACGCATTGGCCAGATTGGCCAGATCAATATAGCCGGTCGTAATGTCCTGAATCTGGGTTTGTTGCGCCGTGGTCAGCGTTGCTTGAGCCGTCAGTAAATCCACCATGGTGGCCAATCCTACTTTATATTGCGCCCGAACAGCTTTCAGTGAAGCCTGGGCACTGGCTACGGCCAGTTGCGCGGCCTGAGCGGCCTCGCGTGCGCCCAATACCGTCTGATAGTCTTGATAAACAGTGAGAGAAACCGTTTGCGCTTCTTCATTCAAACTGGCCTGTGCACTGTTGACTTGGGAGCGTGCTTCTTCTACCTGATAGCTGTCTTTGAAGCCAGAGAAAATAGGAACGGTCAGGGTAACGCCGATGGACCAGTTTTGCGAAGGAGATAACTGATTCTGGAACCGCTTACCGCCGCTGACCCCCAGGCTCAGTGTCGGTAAGCCCACCGCCTGATCAGACTGGACGTCCGCACGGTCTGCAAGAATCTGGGCCGCATCGGCAGAAACAGAAGCATTGTGACTGATCGCATAGTGAATCAAGGTTTGTACGGCAGGGGTAACGATTGGTGGAAGCACCTGGGGGTTCAATGGTTGAAGCGGTATAGGATTGTCCGCCGACAAGCCACAGGATTCAGCCAGGGCACCCTGATCCGAACGGACCTGTGCCCGCGCCGAAATCAGTTCGGCTTTCGCCTGGGCCAGTGCCGCTTTGGCTTGCAGTACATCACTGATCGTGGCCATGCCTGATTTCTGCTGAATAGTGGCCGTATTCAGGCTGGCGAGGTCTTCTGCAACCGTCTGTCGATAGGCGCGTACCAAGGCTTGTTCTCCAATCAATTGATAATAATTTTGTGTGACGGAAAGGGAAACATTTTGTAGAGCGAGGTTGTTATCGAAGCCGGATATAAATAACTGGGCCTTTGCAGCGTTGCGTTGGGCCGCACGCGCACCAAAATCCAGCAAAACATAACTAAGGCTCAGACTCGTAGAGTCCGCATTCAAGGCGGGTATGGCAAACCCTGCCGTGCTGTTTTGCTGAGAACGATTTGCCGAACTGGTGAGGGTCAGGGTCGGTAAATATCCCGAAGTAGCCACACCCAATCCCGCCGCTGAAGCTTGGAGATTGGCATAGGCCACCTCGGTAGCAGGATTATGACGCAGAGCATAAGCGGTCAGTTGGGCAAGGGTCATCCGATGGGTGAAATGCACATTATTCGGTCGGGTGGCGGTGGGAAGCTTGAGGGCATGATCACTCCAGGCGGCCCCTGTTCCCGAGCTCAGCCAGGCCTGCGTGTCAAACGGATCTGAAAAAAACGTATCCAACGGCGCGGCACTGGCGGCCAAGCCCCAGCAGCACAGGGTGGTCCCCATCATGATCCGTAGAATTTGTATCGAAGTCACGGCATCCCCTTTATGCAACTCGAGGCTATACTAGTGGCTTTAACCCTGTCTGTGCAGACTTCCTGACCCGCTGAATTATGAACGAATGTAAATGGATGGAGGGTCAGTGTTGAAGTTATCTATTGTTTATCAAAAAGATGTTGGAAATATGCCGCCGCAGTTAACTGTTGAAATTTACAATCCTTAACATCTTCTCACTGTAGAATCGCCTTCTGCCGCAGCTATGATGCTTTCCAGAGATTCTCGCAGGAATCTGCTGGTGACTCTTTCACGCAAGGGGGCAAATCATGTTACTGCGTCATACGGAACTTGTTCTTACGGCTATCCAGTCATTCGGCTGGACGCAAAGTGAAGCATCAAGGGGTACCCGATCGGTAACAGAACCCGAAATCCTTGACCCGTTCCCCAATGGCAAAACCCGGCTCAATGGTTCTCAACCGCCGATTCCAAGGATGCTGGGATTAATTGAGCGCCATAAAAATTTTCTGACGCTGGATGCGCATCAGGTCAAAGCGCTGAAGGCCATTAAACGGAGCTATTGGTTGCAATATCGACGGCAGTTTCAGCGGTCACTCTTACATGGTGCAGCCCTACACAACGCGATTACCACCGGAAATCACGAACAGGATATTCCAGACCTTTCCCGGGCCTTGGAGCAGGATCGCCAAATGATTGGTCAGATAGTGGCGCGAGTGACCACAAAGTTGGATGCGCTGCTCTCGTCGGCGCAAAAACAGCGCGTGCATGCGTTTTCTTCTAGCAGTCCATACAGGCAATTTGGGTTTCAATGACAGAAAGGATGGTGGTGTAATGAACCCATTACTCTGGCTGGTGAATTGTACAGATATCCAATCCGCGCTGCTCGCAGACTATTTACGGGATAGAGGCTTTGACCTCCGTCATCTGAACAAAACGGCGGTGTATGGTCCTCCTCCTAAAAATATGCCCCTGCCTGGTGCGTGCCTGATTTTTGGCTCACAGAATAGTGAGCCATTGATTCATCGAATGAGATCCTGGGGTTTTGATGCGCCGTTGCTTTTTCTTTACCAGTACGGCGGCACAAGAGATTGCATATCCGTTCTCGAAGCGGGGGCGGACGAATGTGTGCACATGCCCATTAGTCATTTGAGCTATACTCGAAAGTGGTGTACGGGCGCGTTACAACTGGCTTGAATGAGGTGGCGTACTGTTGCTACAAAGGGTTTCCGACTCAAAGAGCAACATAAGGAGTACGCCGTGGAAAAGAATA
>Ga0172382_10003354_pt1 | contig 25487 bp, 21 predicted proteins | sample Leawel138RmetaG_FD_122245 | JGI IMG/M metagenome (GOLD analysis project Ga0172382, IMG submission 122245) | Leachate microbial communities from a municipal landfill in Southern Ontario, Canada - Leachate well 138R metaG | ecosystem: Engineered > Solid waste > Landfill > Unclassified | place...
GCGGCCAGCGCCGGCTGGGCGATGAGCGATGCGGCGGCAAGCGTAACGCCGATGGCGGCGATGCGAAACTTCATGCGACTGTCTCCTGGTATCGGGATTCCGTTTTCCGGGCTCGCGCTCGAACCGGAAAGGACGCGACTTTTCGACGCCGCGACATACTAGCATCGAGAGCGGCTCGTCGGCTCCTGCATGCCCCGACCCCGTGCAGGCCAGTTGCCCCGATCCTGGTGGACGGCTACCAGTCCTCGATTCCGACCTCCATGCCGGCTTCGCGCAAAGCGTCCGCGCGCGCCCCTTGCCAGGCAGCAATATGCTCCTTGCCTTCCAGGTTCCGTGCCAGGAGCTTGCTCCAGGCTTCGGCGAGAACCTCCTGACGCCTGATCAGCCCGTCGTTGTGCGCCTGATGCGTCGCGTTCCACAGGCCTTTCTCCTCGAAGTACCGAATCGCGCCTTCGTGGTAAGGAACCACCCACTCGAGATTCTGTCGCTCGAGCGCCCAGCCGCCGTTGCCGGGGGCGGAGTCCTTGTAGAGCGGATACGTTTCGTCCATCGCGCGCATCACCGCATAGACGTCCGCCGCCTTGCGATCGACCAGCGTCGTCAGGATCGGATAGGGAATCATCGACAGTTCGATCGGCTGCTCCTTCGAAAGCCCGGCGCCATCCGTCGCCTTGACTGGCACGAAGAAGGGCGCCAGCGCCAGCACTCGTTGCCAGCCTTCCGTATCCGACGCGGGCATCGGTGGGTAAACCACGCCGCGTGGCGACTGGGCAAGTTCATACGTGATGCCGGCAAGCGAGTTCGCGAAAGCAGCATCGACCTGGCCATTGACTATTCCCTTCAAGCCCGCGCCATATCCGCCGAACTCCACCTTCTCGACGTCATCCCAGGTCAGCCCACCGAATGCGAGCAATGCGGCCGTGTTCTTCTGCAAGGCCGGTGAACCGATCACCCAGGAAACCCGCTTGCCCTTGAGGTCCGCCACCGTCTTGACACCCGTGTCGGCCGCGACGATGAGGGGAAGCGCGAAGTCGCCGATATTGGTGAGCAGGATCCGGACCGGCATCGGCCCCCAGTCTCGGGCGCCGAACTCGAACACGCCTTCCTGCTGCATGTACGTGGCGCTGCCGTTGGCGACGAAATCCAGTTGCCCGGTCTTCAATGGCAGTATTCGCGAAACATCGTTCTTGCCCGGGATGATCCGCAGATTGACGCCGTATTTCGTCTTGAACGCGCTTGCGATGCCGACGACCTGACTGTAGCCGCCGGAACCGACGTCGTACGCGCTCCAGGCCATTGTCTCCGGCAACTCTGGTTCGGCGGCAGCGGGCTGCGCAGCGAAAGCGCATGTTGCCAGTACGGCGCTCGCGAGGGAAAAGCGATGCGACATCGTCGGCCTCCTCTTGTGGGAATTTCCGCCAGCCTACACGCATATGGCCGCGCGGCATACGATCTCCTCGGCGATAATCGCACCCATGCCGAAGATCCTGCTCGTCGACGACGACGATGAATTGCGCGACATGCTCGCCGAGTACCTCGCCCGCGACGGCTTCGAGACCGAGACCGCCGCCGACGGCGCCCGCGGCGCCGAACTCGCGCTCGGCCCGGGCATCGACCTCGTGGTGCTCGATGTGATGATGCCCGGCACCGACGGCATCGAGGCGCTGCGCCGAATCCGGGCGGCGAGCCCCATCCCCGTGCTCATGCTGACCGCGCGTGGCGACGACATCGACCGCATCGTCGGGCTGGAACTGGGCGCCGACGACTATGTGCCCAAGCCCTGTACACCGCGCGAACTCGCCGCCCGGATCCGGGCGATCCTGCGGCGCAGCGACTCCACCGGGCGCGACCTCATCACCGTCGGTGCGCTGAGCCTGCATGTTTCACAGCGCCGGGCAACCTGGAACGAAGCCCCGATCGAACTCACCGGCGCGGAGTTCGAGGTACTGACCGTGCTCGCGCGCCACGTCGGCACCGTGGTCAGCAAGCAGGTCCTTTCGCGCGAGGCCCTGGGCCGCGAGCCGGGACGCTTCGATCGCAGCATCGACATGCATGTGAGCGGCATCCGCCAGAAACTCGGCAGCCGCAGCGACGGCAGCTCCTGGATCCAGACGGTACGCGGCCGCGGCTACCAGCTGGTGCTGGACTGAAGGCCCCCCCGAATGGGCCGACTCTTCTGGAAGATCCTCGCCGGTTTCTGGCTGGCCCTGATCGCGGCGGCAATCGGCGCCGGCATCGGCGTGGCGCTCGAGCAGCAGTCGCGCTTCGATGAGCGCATGGCCCGCTTCGAGGCCTCGCCGCTCGCGACCGGCCCCTACACCCGGGCCCGGATCGCCGAGACCGCGGCACTGCTGCGCCATGCCGGCCCCGAAACCACCGCACGCGTGCTGGCCGAACGCGGTCCGCGCGCGGCCCGCCGGCCGGTGCTGGTCGTCGACGCCCAGGGCCGCGACCTGCTCGGGCGCGAGGTCCCGGCGCAGGCGCTCGCGCAGGCGCGGGCCGAGGCGATCGACGACGATGCCGTCGCTGTCGACGCTCCCGAGCCGGACGACGGGATCCGCAGCACCGCGAGTCGCGTCAGGCTTGCCGATGGCGGCGAGTACATCCTGTTCGCCGCCACCGACCGCTCCTGGAGCCCGGGGCGCGGGCCGGGTCCCGCACCGGGCCCCTGGTCGCCGTGGCTGCTGATCGGCGCCGGCCTGGTCGCCAGCCTCGGCTTCGCCGCTGGCCTCGCCTGGTACATGGCACGTCCGATCCGGCTGATGCGCGCGGCGGTACGCCGCGTCGCCGGCGGGGATCTCGAGACCCGGATCGGCGCGCGGCTCGGTGCCCGGCGCGACGAGCTCGCCGAGCTCGGGCACGACTTCGATGCGATGACGACGCAACTGCAGGCGCTGATCGGCGCCCAGCAGCGGCTGCTCCATGATGTGTCGCACGAACTGCGCTCGCCACTCGCCCGGCTGCAGGCGGCGGTCGGCCTGGCCCAGCAGGATCCGGCGCGCGCGGGCGCGATGCTCGAGCGCATCGAGCGCGAGTCCCGTCGGCTCGATGAGCTGGTCGGCGAAGTGCTGGCGCTCGCGCGCGCCGAATCGGGACCCGGAGCCGGAGCGCGCGCGCCCGTGGAGATCGACGAACTGCTGGCCGAGGTAGCCGACGATGCCCGCTTCGAGGCCGAGCCCCTGGAACGCTCGGTGGTCCTCGCGATCGCCGCGCCGGGCGCCGCCATCGTCGGCCACGCCGAGCTGCTGCACCGGGCCTTCGACAATGTGGTGCGCAATGCGCTGCGCCATACCGTCGCGGGCAGCGCAGTGGAGATTGCCTCGCGACTGCGCGACGACGGCGTCGAGATCCGCATCGAGGATCGCGGGCCGGGCCTGGCGGCGGGCGAGCGCGACCGCATCTTCGAGCCATTCACCCGCGGGCCGGCGCCCGACGACGGCAACGGCTTCGGACTCGGGCTCGCGATCGCGCGCCGCGCGATCGAAGCGCATGGCGGGCGGATCGCCGCCTTCGATCGCGAAGGCGGCGGCCTCTCGGTGCGGATCGAGCTGCCGCTGGCAGGCCGCTCCTAAACCCCGTCGAAGGAGCGCCTCAGGGCGTCACGATCGCGGCGCCCGATCGCCAGGGCGATCCCGACCAGCTGCCGGAACAGCGCCGGCGAGAGCAGCCGCAACATCCCGATGTAGATCGCCGCGCCGACGACGACGGCCATGGCGAGCGCGACCGGCTGCGGCAGGACCCGGGCCGCCATCGGCAGCAGGAACCAGACCGCGGCGCCCATCACGAGGGCAGCCATCATGGGCACCATGCCGGCCAGCGCCTGGGTACGCAGGGAAAGACCGCTGATCGCCCGGATCATCGGCGCGGCAACCGGCCAGACCAGGTAGCCGCGCACCAGCATCGCCAGACCGACCAGACCCACGCCGAGCGGAGCGGCAAGACCGACGAGCACCAGCGTCAGGACGACGCTGATCGCCGCCACGATCACGTGCCGGCCAGGATGGCCGCTGCCGCGCAGGACCGCCGCCTGCAGGGAGCCGGTCGCATGGCGCAGGCCGAGCAGCAGCAGCGCCTCGGCCACTGGCACGGCGGCGATCCAGCCCGCGCCGAAGAACATCGGGATCAGCACCTGGGCGCAGGCGGCCAGGCCCACGAAGAGCGGCGCGCCGACCAGCGTGGTGGCACGCAGGGCGCCCGCCGAGATGCGCTGCAGCGCGACCCGGTCCTCGCGGACCCGGGCGACGCCGGCGACCAGCACCTGGTAGACGGGCAGGGTCAACACGCGGGTGGCTTCGGTGAACAGGCGCTGCGCCAGGGCGAAGAGCCCGACCGCCTCGGTGCCCAGCACCCGGCCGACGATGATCCTCGGCAGTTGCTGTTCGAGGTAGGCGAGCCCGTAGCTGCCCCAGGTATTCAGGTTGTAGACGACCAGTTCGCGCACATCGCGCGGCCGGAACCGCCATCCCGGCCGCCAGCGCGCCGCGCCGAAGGCGAGCGCGGCATGGACGACACCGCGGACGATCTCCATGAAGACGAGGCTCCAGATGCCGGCGCCGGCCAGCGCCAGGCCGATTCCGGTGATGCTCGCCGCCACCGCGCCAATCGACTCGGCCGCCGCCAGGGCGCGAAAACCCCCTTCGCGCATCAGTCGCGCCGTCGGCACGACGAGCAGCGCCGCAAGGACGATGTTCGCGCCGCGCCACGGCAGGATCTCCTCCAGTTCGGCGCCACCGTTGAGCATGGCGGCGGCCGGCGCCGCCCCGGCCGTGAGCGCGGCCCAGGCGAGCAGGCCCATCGCCAGCGGCAGCACGAAGCTGGCGTTGAGATGGCCGGCGCGCACGCTGCGGCGCTGCACCAGGGTTTCGGTGGGACTGGCAACCAGGAAGATGTCGGTCAGGCCGATCAGGACCCAGGACAGCGCGATCACGCCATAGGCCTGCGGCCCGACGATGCGGGCGATCAGGGCGAGTGCGACGAGATTGATCGCGAACTGCGCCAGCTTGCCGGCGGCATTCCAGGCGGTGTGGTCGACCAGCTGGCTGGGACGGGGCATGGACCGGGACAGTGACCAGTGGAACCGACGACGACGGGCCAGCCGGCCCGGTCAGCGGACGATTTCGCAGGCCGACAGCGGCTCCGCGGTGGAGTACACGGGTCGGCGGTAGAGCGCATCGGCATTGTCCGGGCGCCGCGGCGCCTGCATCAGCCATTCCTTGAGCGATTCGCGCCATCCGGAGCGGCGGATCGGTGTCGACGCATTGTCCTGGTTGGCATCGATCAGCAGGCGCACATGAGCATCGGCCCGAGTGCCTTCGACCCGCCATCCCGGCGCCTGCGCATGGACCGAGAAGTCGCCACGCTCGACGGGCAGCGGCTCGCGCTGCACCTCGAACATCGCCTGCTGGCGATCGGCATGGTAGGCGACGATGAGCGAGCGCAGCGACCAGAAGCAGCTGGCGGGACCGGAGTATCCATCGAGCAACGCGGGATCATCCGCGCAGACGCCCTGCGTCACCCGGCCCTGGTCGATCGCCCCGCGGGGCACGTAGTACGACCAGGTCGCATCGAGCGCGCGCATCGCCTCGCCGGGAGAGACCTCCGCCGGCGCGACCAGGGAAGCCGCCAGCAGCGGCGCCGGCGCGGCGAGCCGGTAGCACAGACTGTGGCCCATGAGGGGCACGCCATGCGGGCCGAACAGGTGCTTGTAGAAACCGGCGAACTCGGCAAGGCGGGCGCGGATCCGCTCGCGGTCCCATTGCGGATCGATCTGGTCGATCCAGAACAGGGCGTAGTGCATGCCCCAGGCGTTGTAGTAATCGAAGCCCTTCGGGACGTCCGCATACCAGCCGTCGCCGCGATACTGCATCTCGAAGCGTTCATAGGCGGTGCGCACCCGCATCGTCGACTGCCCGGTCGAGCCGCCGAACGAATCGACGACGCGCTCGATGAGCACCGGGTACAGGAGCCAGACGCCCTGGTGGACCTGCTGGCGCGACGCCTCGCGAAGCCAGTCGAGGACTCGCGCCCGCTGTGCCTCGTCGAGCATCGGCCAGAGCCGTTCGCGGGCAAGCCACAGGCCGAGCGCGATGTCGCTCGCTTCGACGATGCGCTGGTCGAACTCCCCGGCTTCGCCCCAGTACTCCGGGTGCGCGGGATCGGTGCCCGCCACCAGGCCGTCGCGCAGCGCCTCGGCAAGCGATACCGGCCCATCGGCGGTTTCAACGATATCGTTCGTCTCGCCCAGCCAGGCGGCCGCGAACGGGAAGACGCGCGAGAAGCCCTCGACCGCATCGACCTCCCGACCGTTGCCGCTCGGCTCGCCGGGATAGTAGGCCCGCGCTCGATGGTCGCCGCGGTACGCGAGGAATCCCTCGAGCAAATGCGCGGCGGCCGCTTCGTAGGGCTCTCGGCCCAGGCCCTCGGCCTCCGACGCTGCGGAGGCGAAGGCGCGACGAAGCTCGCCGCCCGGCTGGATCGCCATCGCGAGCGGCTCGGCCCGCACGCCGAAGCCCTCGACCTGATTCTTCTGGCGCAGGAACAGGCCGGCCGCGACGACCAGCACGACGAATCCGACCATACCCAGCACGAGCAGGCCGAGCAGCCAGCGGCGCAGGCTCATGCAGGCCTCCCGGTTTCGATCCGCAGCGTGCCGTGCTGCTCGCCATCGCGGGCAAGGCTGGCGGCCAGATGCTCGGACAGGCGCAAGGCAAGCTGGACGATGGTCAATGTGGGATTGGCGAAGCCGGCGCTCGGGAAGACCGAGGAACCTCCGATGTAGAGATTGCCGATGCCGTGGACGCGACAATCGGCATCGACCACGCCCCGGCGCGGATCATCGCTCATCCGTGTGCCGCCCATGTGGTGGTTGCCGCCGATCTCGTCATCGGGCGGGAAGCCGCCGGCGCCCTCGACCCAGGGATCGAGCCGGATCCGCCCGATGCCGCGGGCCGCAAGCTCGCCGGCGAGCAGCTCGACGGCGACCTGCGGCGTACGTCGGTCGAAATCGTCCAGGTACCAGTGCAGGTCGGTCCGCGGGATACCGAAGGCATCGACTCGATCGGACAGCACGATGCGATTGTGCGCCCGCGGCGGTTGCTCCCATGAAGCGCGCAACAGCAGGCCGCAAACCAGCCGCTTGCCCAGGCGCCGGAACACCTTCTCGCCGAGGGCGGGCGCGACGCAGGCAAGCTGGGTGACGAGTTCCCGGGCCACGCCTTCCTTGGCCGGATGGATACGCAGGCCGCAGTTGAGGATTCGGTGCTCGCGGATGGTCGCCGCGGTCGGCGCGATGAAGACGGCGCCGTGCGAGTCGAACTCGAAGGGAAAATCGTCCTCGAGCAGGATATGGCCGAGCGTGAAATGCGGATGCTCCATCCAGTAGCGCCCCAGCGCCGCCGGTTCGGGCACCAGCCTGCCGCCCGACTGCCGATTGGCCCACAACAGCAATCGGCTGTTCTCGATGCCGCCGGCGCAGAGCACGAAGCGCCTGGCCGCGACCAGGCGCTCGGCGCCGTCGCGATCGCGTACCCGGGCATGGACGACACGCCCCGCCTCGACATCGAAGCCGGTGACATAGCAGCCCAGCGCAAGGTCGACCCGCTCGCTGCGCCGGAAATCCTCCCCGTAGAGCGTGGCGAAGTTCACCGGCGGCGAATAGCCGAAGGGAACCTGGCGCAGCGAATCGCCGAACTCGACGGGCGACGGGAACTCGGGCAGCTGGAGAATACGCAAGGCCGGCTCGAGCCAGCGCTCCAGCTCGGCCGGCTCGATCGGCCAGGCCGCATCGATACCGTCCACCTTGTTGTCGAGGTCGACCGGATCCAGCGGCCGACACCAGCCGCCCCAGTGGTTGGACGAACCGCCGAACTGCCGCAGCCGGCTGACCGACATCGGCAAGAGCGGCGGGCCACCGTAGAAGTCGCCCTCGTAGACCGCCTGCGAGGCTTCGTTCCAGGATTCCTCGCCAGCCTCGAGCAGCAGCACCGAGAGGCCCGCCTGGCCGAGCGCATGCGCGATCGTCGCGCCAGCGGGCCCGCTGCCGATGACGCAGACCTCATGGCGCCGGCTGCGTGCGTCCAGCGCGCCGAGGGAATCGACGAGCATCAGCGGTCGCTTCGGGCGAGCAACCAGCCCTCGCGGTGAATCAGGCCGCCGCTCGCGCGATGCGAAGCCGGTCCTGGCCCGGAGGGAGTCGCGACGGGATCGGCAACGGTGGCGGCCCGGGCCGCGCCGGGCAGCGCTGCGGCAACGACGGGTGCACCGGACGCCGCGATCACGCCGAGCAACCGGCGCCGGCCGGCCAGCGCCGGCCCCGAGGGAGAAGTCTTCTTGTTGTTCATCGCATCATCGTGGCATGGCGAATGTCGATATCTTCGCCCACTTCGGCGCCGCGCACACGACCGATCTGCGCCCGCCGCACCGGGTCGGCCGGATCGTCGGCGAACTTGCGCGCGAACCAGCGGTCGCTTTCGCGAAGAATCGACAGATCGGCCGGGGCGAAGACGAGGGGGTGGCCTTCGGGACTGAAGCGGTTGACGAGATGGTTCAGCGGCCCGAGCCGAAGATCGGCATTGCCGAGCAGGGTAGCGAAGAGCAGTTCGTCGGGCTGGTCGAGGTCGCGGAAGTAGCCGGTGCTTGCCGGATCCTCGATCGCATCGACGAGGTAGGCGATCACATGGCGGCGCGCGCCGAACCAGGTCGATCCCATGTAGGGCCGGAACCGCGAATCGAAGGGGTGCGGTCCGAGCCGCCCCCTGACGGCGGCAGCGGTGACGCCACGGGCCAGGCGCGCGACCAGGCTGTGCCGATGCGCGGACGCCGGACGCGAGATCGCAAGGCCGGCACGATACTCGATCGTGCGGTCGGCCCCCAGCGCACGGTGGCGTGCATGGCGCAGCAGGCGCTTGCGCGTCGAGCCCCCCGGCGCGAAGGTCCGGAACCCGAACTCCACGACCGCATCGTCGCTCGCCAGGAGATCGACCAGCGACAGGTGGGCATCGCAGCGATCGGCGGCCACGAAGTCGGCGAACTGCGCCACCGGCTTGAGCGGCAGGCAGGTCGGGCTGAGCAGCTGGAAATAGTCGAACGGCCCCGCGTCGAGCGCGGCTCGCATCAGCCGGGCCACCGCGCGGGCGAACCCCCAGGTCCCCCAGCCGGTACGCACCGGCTCATCGACCAGGCGCAGGTTCGGCGCCTGCGGCGAACGATGCGCAAAGCGCTCGAAATCATGGTGGACATGGACGCTGAACGGAGCGAGCAGCCCGGCGAGCTCCGATACCGCTTCGGGGCGGTAACCATCGGAGACGACGCCGAACACCACGCTTTCCGGACCCCACCGTCGGCCCGACTTGTCGAAACTCATGAGCGCCCTCGTGCAATTCCCGCGCCCGGGTCATGGCGACCCGGACGGCAGCCCGCGCGATCGTCGGCCGCAGCCGCCGTCCGGGCTGTATCGCGCCGACTATCCGCCCTTCGCGCGTCGGCGTTCGGCCCGGAACGCCGCCATCGCGCGTGCCGGCTCGTCGGTCTCGTAGGCACTGGCGAAAGCGTCGATGCCGGCGCGCACCGCATCCGAGATCGGCAGATCCTCCCACTTGCGGATCAGCGCCTTTTGCAGGCGGATCGCGCGCGGAGTCGCCAGCAGCAGCGCATCGAGCCATTCGTCGACCGTGGCATCGAGCGCTGCGTCGGCGACCACCCGCTCGACCAGGCCCCACCGCGCCGCTTCCTCGGCCTCGTAGACTTCGCCGAGCAGCAGCAGCTCGCGGGTCCGCCCCCAGCCGACCAGGCCGGGCAGCAGCGCGGCTTCGACCACTGAGGGAATGCCCAGGCGTACCTCGGGCATGCCGAACCGGGCCGACACCGCCGCGATCCGCAGGTCGCATGCCGCGACCAGCTCGAGCCCGGCGCCGAGGGTGAAGCCCTGGATGCGGGCGATCACCGGCACCGGCAGGCGCCGCACCGCATCGCAGCAGCGATGCACCCGGGTGATGAACTCGCGCCCGCCGTCGGGGTCGCGGATGGCGCCCATCTCGTCGATGTCGGCGCCGCCCACAAAGGCCTTCGGTCCGGCGCCGGTCAGCACGACGGCGCGCAGTTCCTCATCCTCGGCGAGCTGCTCGAAGACCGCCACGAAGGCATCCATGAGCGCCGCGTTCATGGTGTTGAGCCGTCGCTCATTGGAGATCGTGACGCGGGCGATGCGCCCGTCCTCGCCCCGTTGCTCGAAATCCAGCCTGACCGGCTGCCCAGCGTTCGAATCCATGTCCACTCCCGAAGTCACCCGCTGCCAGCGGCGGCCGATGCCCGCAGTGTAGCCTCCCGATGCCGGCGACGGCCGATGCGTTCTATCATGGACCGCAGGAAAGGCGCGGCCGGTACCGGCGAGCGAAGGCGGCGCACCATCGACGGAGAACCCGATGAACGATGCCCTGCACACCATTGCCCCCGATCGCATCCGCGAGCATGTCGGCGAAACCGAGTGGGCGGCGCGGGTGCGCCTTGCCGCGGTCTACCGCCTGCTGCACCGCTACGGCATGACCGACCTGATCTACAACCACGCCACGCTGCGGGTGCCGGACACCGAGCACATCCTCATCAATGCCTACGGCTACCTGTACAACGAGGTCTGCGCATCCAATCTCCTGAAGATCGACCTCGACGGGCGCGTGGTGCTGGCGCCGGACGACCCCCATGGCTACGGCATCAACGTCGCGGGCTACGTGATCCATTCGGCTGTGCATGAAGCCCGCCGCGATGTCGACTGCGTGATCCACACCCACACGCGCGCCGGCATGGCCGTCTCCGCGATGGCCGACGGCCTGCTGCCGCTGACCCAGACGGCAATGCGCTTCCACGGACGGATCGGCTACCACGACTACGAGAGCGTCGCGATCGACGTCGACGAGCAGGCCCGCCTGCTCGCGGATCTCGGCGGGCACGATGCCATGATCCTGCGCAACCACGGCCTGCTCGCGGTGGGCCCGAGCGCGGCGCAGGCCTTCAACACCATGTACTGGCTCGAGATGGCCTGCAAGGCGCAGGTCGACGCCATGGCCGGCGGCGCCCGGCTGCACATGCCGCCCGAGGCCATCCGCGAGAAGACGGCCCATCTCTACGCACCCGGGACCCGGCGTGCCTTCGGCGAGCTCGAGTGGCCGGCGATGCTGCGCGAGCTCGACCGGATCGACCCCGGCTACCGCAACTGAACGGAGGCCACCGATGTACGACATCGCCCGCATGCTGGTGCTGGTCGACGACAGCAATCATGCGCGAAACACGATCGGCCTGGCGGCGGCCACCGCGGCGCGTTTCGATGCCCGGCTGATCGCGGTGTACACGGTCAGCCCGTTCGCGGGCACCTACCTTACGCCGGAGATCTCCGCCGCGGTGGTCGAGATCGCCCGCGAGCAATTTGCCCTCGGCAGCGAACGAACCCGCCAGCTCGTCGAGGAAGTCGCGCGCGAAACCGGCCATGCCATCGACCTGATCGACCCCGACGGCATACCCCAGGTCGACGTCATCCAGCGCTGCCGCTACGCGGACCTGGTGGTGGTGGGCCAGCGCGACCCCGGCGAAGGTCCCAGGCCGCGCTCCAACCTGTCGACCCGGCTGCTGCTCACGGCAGGGCGACCGCTGCTGTTCATGCCCTACGCCAGCGCATCCATGCAATGCGGCCGGCGGATCCTGGTCGCATGGTCCGACACCCGCGAGAGCGCCCGGGCGCTGCACGATGCCCTGCCCTGGATGAAAAGGGCCGAATCGGTCGAGATCGTCGCCATTCGGCCCGCCGACACCGATGTCGATGCGTCGCTCGACTCGGTGCTCGAACTGCTCGACTCACATGGCATCGCGGCGAACGCCTCGCAGCACGCCGGCCCCAGCCCGTCGATCACCGAAAGGATCATCGCACCGGCGTCGGTCGACGCGGCGGTCGCCGAAATGCTGCTCTCGCTGGCGGCCGACCATCGCGCCGACCTCATGGTGATGGGCGGATACGGCCACTCGCGAGCGGTGGAGTTCGTGCTCGGCGGCGTCACCCGCACCGTGCTCCAGTCGATGACGGTGCCGGTGCTGATGTCGCACTGACGCGCCACATCGACGCGCCGTTCGGGCGCGTCGATCACCCACTCGTCACTATACCGCGGCGATCCGCTCAGCAGTCCGCCGGGCTGGGCGCCGGTGCGGGCGCCGGGGCGGGCGTCGGCGCAGGTGCCGGACCAGGCGCGGGATCGGGCTTCGGCGCGGGTGCCGGTGCCGGGGCGGGCGTCGGAGCCGGAGTGGGTGCTGGTGCCGGACTGGGCGCCGGAGCCGGCGCCGGAGTCGGACTCGGTGCCGGCGCGGGACCGGGTGCGGGAACCGGAGCCGGAGCGGGAGGAGCCGGCAAGGGGTTCTTGTCCGCAACCTGCAGCTTGGTCAGAACGTTCTTCGTGATGGCGCACTCGGGTTTCAGTCCCGCGCAGTCGGACAGGGCGTAGGACCAGTCGACAGTGGCAACGTTGAAGACTTCACCGCCGCCCGTGTGCTCGTAGGCCACCATCGTCGCCCAGGCGCCCGGTTCGCCAGTGTAGAGGCTCTTCCCGGCGTGATAATCCCCTTCGTTATCGAAATTGTTCATCCAGCCATTACCGAGTGCCGCGGTGGCGAGGATCTGCAGGCCCTGGGGCGTGCCGTCGGTACCGGTCGGCACCGCGATGCGATCGGCGCCGCTGCCCTGCCATTCGAAATCGGCGCCATCGGCCTCGAAGCTGATGATCATGTCATCGGCGCCGAAGTCGTCGCCCTTGGACAGTCCGGAGCCGGCGAAAGCCCAGTGGTCCGGCTGCTGCACGACGAAATCGGGTATGTCGCCATTGTCGAAGTCTTGGCGCCAGCCACCCCGGGCATAGCTGGCGCCGAGCAGGCGCGACTCGGGGTCGGTCATGTACCAGTGACCCTCGAACTCCTCCGGGTTCTCGGCACGCTGCTCGTCGTCGTCCTTGTCGATGAGCATCCGGCCTCGCGGCAGCCCGTCGCCCGGACCCTCGAAGCGGATCTTCCACCACATGTTGTTGCCGGAGAACAAGGCCGCATTGCCACCCGCAACGAGATGGCGCTCGAGCTCTGCACGCATCTCGGTCGACCAGTACTCGTCGTGCCCCACTGTCACGAAGAGGTTGTAGGGATCGAGAACGCCGGGCTCGAAATGCAGATCGGTATTCGCGATGAACTCGAGAGCGATGCCCTGGTCCGCCGCCCACTGGATGAAGTACGGCATCCAGGCTGTGAACTTGTCACGGCTGTTGCCGGCAAAGGGACGCGACATCGACAGTCTTTCGCCCTTCTCGTCGCTCGTCGAGTTGTACACGTAGACGCTCTTGCCGCCCCAATGGTTGTAGGCCTGGGCGGTGGTCATCGGCACCGACACCACGATCTTCGAATTTCCGGGCTGGCTGGGGCGAACCACGAAGAACACTTCATTGTTGCCACTCGGCCCCTGGAACTGGGCCACATACAGCCCGCTCTGCCAGCTGGACGGGACCCGGAACGTATAGATCCGATCCCAGTCGCAGCATTCCTCCCATCCGTTGTCCGGCGCCCTTTCGCCGGCAACATTGGGGATGTTCCCAGAATGCAGCACCCCGCTTTCGCCGCCGAGGCGACGGATCGTCAGCGAGACGTTCCCGGGGTTATCGCCGATCACCACGCCGTGGAACCGAATTTCCTCACCCGCCACCACCGAATCGGCATCGGCGTAGATCGCGGGCGTACCGGCCTGGCCGACATGCTCGGAAACTTCCTTCGGCACAAGATCGCCGGCCAGCGGCGCCGGCGTCGTCGCTGGCACGCAGACGCCGACACGGTCGCCACCGCCGCCACCACCACCGCAGGCGGCGAGAAGCGAGGCGATCAGCAATGAAGTCGACTTGGGTCGGAGCATGGTTGGCCTTTCGGACAGCGGTTGCGGAGGAGATCCGAGGAGCGCCACAAGGCATTCGGGATACTGCTGTCGAGGCCGTGGGCGGAAAGCGCAATGGGACTATATCCAGCCGCCATGACGAAATATGTGAACGATTCGACGAGGCTGCGAACGGCAGGCGACAATCGGTACGGAAAACCGGATTAAAGTCTGCCGACTGACCCAGATGGGGGGGAACGATTTGAAGGCCGTCCTGATCGATCGCTACGGGGAGCCCGCCGAAGTGGTGCGCTGCGCCGATGTACCGCCACCCGGCCCGCCCGGACCAGGCGAAGTGCTTTTCGATGTCCTCGCCTTCCCGATCAACCCCGCCGATCTCTGGTTCTGTCGGGGCAGCTATCGCCTGCGCCCGCCCCTGCCCGCAACGCCGGGCGCCGAATGCCTCGGACGCGTCGTCGCGGTCGGCGAGGGCGTCACTGACCTGGCGCTGGGCGACCATGTCATCAACCTGCTGCGCGAGAACTGGGTCCAGCAGCGCCTCGTGCCCGCGGGCGAGCTGGTGCGGATCACACCCGGCATCGATCCGCTGCAGGCGGCGATGCTGCGGATCAATCCGCCGACGGCCGCCGTCCTGATCGAGGACTTCGCCAGGCTCTCGCCGGGCGACTGGCTGGTGCAGAACACCGCCAACTCGTCGGTCGGTCGCTGGGTCGTCTGGCTCGCGGCCCAGCGGGGCCTGCGCACCGTGAACATCGTGCGGCGCCCCGAATCGGGTGAGGCGCTGCGCGCCCTCGGCGCCGATGCCTGCGTGGTCGACGGACCCGATCTCGCCGCCCGTGTCGCCGAGGCTACCGGCGGCACGCCGATCCGGCTCGGCATCGATGCGCTCGGCGGCGCCGGCACCGGGCGGCTCGCGGGCTGCATCGCCGACGATGCCACTTTGGTCACCTACGGTTCGATGAGCGGCGAGGATCCGGTGATCCCGCGCGGGGAACTGATCTACCGGGGTATCCACCTGACCGGCTGCATGCTCGGGCGGCGGCTCGCGAAGCGCGATCCGGCCGCGGTGCGCGATCTCTATGCCGAACTCGCCACCCATCTCGCCGAGGCGCGGATCACGCTACCGGTACGGGCGGTCTATCCCATCGAGGAAATCGCGCGCGCGGTTGCCCATGCGGACGAGGGCGCCCGCGAAGGCAAGATCCTGGTGGAGCCGAACGGCCCGGTCGCGCCCGGCGGCGATACGCCGCGCTGAGCGGGGTATCACTGCGCCGGGACGGCCGGAACCGACGCCGGCGACGGGCCCCACACCGCTTGACAGGGAACACGTTTACTCAGGGCTGCGACCGGATTTCGCAAGCCGAAAGCGGAGCCGCCGTCGAGTATTCCGGCCGCCCATAGAGGGCGCTGCCATTGTCCGGTCGGCGCGGCGCCTGCGCGAGCCATTCCCGGATCAGGTTGCCGGTGCCGTAGGCCCGGATCGGCGCCGGCTCTGCACCCGCATTGGCCTCGATCAGCAGGCGGATGTGGCCATCCGCCCGGCTGCCTTCGACGGTCCAGCCGGGCGCTTCGGCACGAACGACGAAGTCGCCGCGCTCGACGGGCAACGGCTGCCGCGGCGCATCGAACATCGCCTGCCGGGTCTGCGCATGGTAGGCGATCACGAGGGAGCGCAAGGACCAGAGGCAGCTGGCCGGCCCGGAGTAGCCGTCGAGCAGGGCGAGATCATCGCCGCAGATGCCCTGGGTGATCCGGCCCTGTTCGACTGCCCCGCGAGCGATGAAGTAGGACCATGTCGCATCGAGGGCTCGCATCCCTTCACCTGGCGTGATTCGCTCGGGGGCAATGAGCGAAGCGGCAAGGACGGGCGCCGGTAGCGCGAGGCGATAGCACAGGCTGCGGCCCATGATCGGCACGCCCTGCGGGCCGAAGAGATGTCGGAAGAAATCGGCGAACTCGACAAGACGGGGGCGGATCACGCCGGGATCCCAGTCCGGATCGATCTGGTCGATCCAGAAGAGAACGTAGTGCATGCCCCACGCGTTGTAGTAGTCGAACCCCCGGGGCATGTCCCGGTACCAGCCATCGCCCCCATACGAAGCGAGGAAGCGCTCGTAGCCGGTCCGGGCACGGGCCCGGAGCTGTCCGGTCGAGCCGCCGAAGTAGTCGATCACTCGCTCGGTCAGCACCGGGAACAGTTGCCAGGTTCCCTGGAAGACATGCTGCTCTGCCGCTGCCCGCAGCCAGTCGAGCATCCGGGTCCGCTGGGCCTCGTCGAACAGCGGCCAGACCGTGTCACGGGCCAGCCAGAGGCCGAGCGCGACGTCACTTGCCTCGACGATCCGCTGGTCGTGGCGCCCGGGCCTGCCCCAGTAACCCGGGTCGTCGGGATCGGTGCCACTCAGCAGGCCGTCGCGCAGGGCCGCGGACAGCGACCTGGTTCCGGTGGCCGTCGGGATCCGGTCGTCGCCACCGGCGGCGAGCCAGGCGGCGGCGAACGGCAGGATCCGGGAGAAACCTTCCTCGGCGTCGATGCGCCGCCCGTGCCAGCTCGGCTCGCCCGGGTAGAAGGCGAACGACGGCGAATCGCCCCGGTAGGCGAAGAAGCCCTCGAGCAGGTGCCCACCCACCAGGTCATAAGGCGCGCGGCCGAGGCCGGCTTCGCCCGTCGGCGCAGTGAAGGCCTGCCGGACGCTGGCGGCAGGATGCGCGCTCATCTCACGGGCGGACGCTCTTTCGCCAAAGCCCTCGACCGCGCTTTTCTTGCGCATCCAGGCGCCGCCGGCAATGGCGACGGCAAGCGCGGCGAGAAGCCCGAGCCCGATGAGGACGAGCAGCCAGCGAGGCAGCCAGCGCCGGCTCATGACCGCGCCTCGCCGCGCACGCGCAGGGCGCCATGTTGCTCGCCATCGCGGGCCAGGCTTCGAGCGAGGTGATCGGCCAGCCGCAACGCGAGCTGCACGATGGTGAGGGTCGGATTGGCGAAGCCGGTGCTCGGGAACACCGAGGAGCCACCAATGTACAGATTGCCCATGCCATGCACGCGGCAGTCGGCATCGACCACGCCCTGGCGCGGATCACGGCTCATGCGGGTGCCGCCCATGTGGTGGTTGCCGCCGATCTCGTCGTCCTCGGGAAAATCCTCGAGACCGTCGAGCCAGCGCTCGAGGCGCAGACGCCCGATGCGGCGCGTGGCGAACTCGGCTCCCAGCAGGCGGGCCGCGGCCGAAGGGGTGCGGCGATCGAAATCCTCGAGATACCAGTGCAGGTCGGTACGCGGGATACCGAACGCATCGACCTTGTCACCCAGCACCACCCGGTTGTAGGGCCGCGGCGGCTGCTCCCAGGAAGCGCGCAACAGCAGGCCGCAGACGAGGCGTTTGCCGAAGCGGCGGAACACTTTCTCGCCCAGGCCCGGCGCGACGCATGCCAGCTCGGTGATCAGCCTGCGCGTCACCCCTTCCTTGGCCGGATGCAGCCGCAGCCCGATGTTGAGGAGGCGATGCTCGCGCATTGCGGCCGCGGTCGGCGAGATGAAGACCGTGCCCTTCTCGTCGAACTCGAAGGGGAAATCATTCTCGAGCAGGACATGGCCGAGCGTGAAATGCGGATGCTCCATCCAGTAGCGTCCCAGCGCCGCCGGCTCGGGCACCACCCGCCCCCCGGACTGGACGTTGGCCCAGAGCAGCAGGCGACTGTTCTCGATGCCACCGGCGCAGAGCACGAAGCGGCGCGCCGCGATGCGCCGGTCGGCTCCACCCGAGTCGCGCACCCGCGCATGGACGATGCGCCCATCCTCGACATCGAAGCCGGTGACGTAGCTGTCGAGCGCGACATCGATCCGCTCGCTGCGGCGGAACTCGTCCCCGAACTTGTGCGCGAAATTCACCGGCGGCGAATAGCGAAACGACACTTCGCGCAATGCGTCGCCGAAGGCGACACCCGCAGCGAAATCGGGCAGCTCGAGAAGGCGCACGGCCTCGGGCAGCCAGGGTTCGAGATCGGCGATGCCGATCGGCCAGGCGGTATCGATGCCGTCGATCTTGTCCGCAAAGTCTGCCGCATCGAGCGGGAGGCACCAGCCGCCCCAGTGATTCGAGGCGCCACCGAACTGGCGCAGGCGACTGACCGACAGCGGCAGCAGGGGCGGCCCGCCAAAGTGCCCGCCTTCGTAGACCGCCTGCGACTTCTCGTCCCAGCCCGAGCGGCCCGCCTCGAGCACGATGACCGAAAGCCCCGCGCGGCCGAGCGCATCGGCCAGCGTCACCCCGGCCGGGCCCGAGCCGATCACGCAGACATCATGGCGGCCGCTTCGGGAACCGAGGGCGGGGAGCGACTCGGCGATCACAGGGTGTCGTCCCGGCGCAGGAGCCAGCGAGCGCACGGCACCAGGACGACCTCCGTCCGCGCTGGTCCGGCGCCTGGCTGGCAGGGCTCGGCGTCGGACCCGGTGGCAAGCCGGGCTCGGGCGACAGCCGGCATCGAAGCGCCCCCCAAGAGCGCACCGAGCAGGCGACGACGCCCGGAACGGGACCGGATGGAGGAGGATGGAGGAGAGTTCTTGCTCACGACACCAGGTACAACGCGGGAATCGACCGCTAGCAGGCGGAGATTGTCGCGCCGATCAGGGTGACACGCCAGTGCATGACGATGCCTCGCGTCGGATCGATGGTGCCGATTGGCTGCGCCCCACATGTCGCGACCGGATGGCGAGCGCACGCGACGTTCACTCGCCGCGAGCCTGTGCTAGCTTAACGACGGCGCTCCGATGGGTCGGCAGCGCCTTACACGATAAACGAGAAGGGTAAAGGGGTCATCCATGAGCAACTACGCAGAAGACGTCGCCAAGTTCACGAGCCCGGTCGATCCGGCGGTGGTCGATGCCATCGTCAAGTACTGCGGCATCGCGCTGCGCAACCGGGACTCGTCGCTGGTATCGGCTTCCGACAAGGCCGAACTCGACCGGGTCCGCGACGGATTCGCGAAGAAGAAGCTGGGGCTGGGCCCCGAGGCCGCCACCGCCGGCATCGACCAGGTGTGCGAGAAGATGAAGGATGATCGCGCGAAATCCCGGGTGACCTTCTACTACCTGCTGGCCGAGGCCACCAACACGCTGGACAAGCTCAGGTAAGCAGGGCCCCGCAGACGGGAAACGGCGCGGCGGCCAACCCATCCGGGTTGGCCGCCGCAAGCCCGTGCAGGAGCACGGGTGTCGTGCGGGCCTCGCCGCCCGCGGGCTTCGTCCGGGTCCGCCTCGGGAAGACGAACCGTATCGTTTCAGGTACTGACTTCGATCGATTCGAGCAGATCGCCATCGGCGACCAGCCCCTGGTCGCGCAGCGAATCCAGTATCCAGGCCAGGTCGATTTCGCGGGTGACGGCCTGATGGCGAACCCGGCAGGTGATGTGCTCGAAGCTGCCGCCCTGCAGTTCGTCGACCCAGGATTGCCGCTCGACGATGTCGACGCCCGCCCCATGGATGCTGGCATCGCCGGGCAGGTCGATGCGCATGAGGATTTCCCGATGCGGCAGGGGTTCCCCCGCGGCGGCGGCCGTGCCGGGCGACAGGCTGACCGTCACGGCGATGCGAGTCGAGCCGTCGGGGAATTCGGCGTCGAGCCAGGCGACCGGCAGGCTGTCGATGACAGCGAGGGGCTCGGCTTGCACGATGGGCTTCGAGAGAAGCGCGGCTTGCATTGTTTCGACCTGCTCCGGGTACTGGTGACAATTTAGGCACGATCGCAAGGGCCGTCATCGGCACAATTCGGTATGGCTCGCGCCTGATCGGTATCGACGAGGACGGATCGATTGCGGTCACCCGAGCCTTCGCAATTTCCGCACCCGGTAGCCGCTACCCTAATCCGGGGATTGCCGGACGGACATCTGACGACCCAAGATCGGCACGTCGTCTTCCTGCCCGCCATCGAACAGAGCTACGTTGCCAATTTCCGACGACGAATACGATGATGTCCTTGCCCGACTCTACGATGCGGGTGCCGGCCGGATCGACTGGCGCCAGGCCTTCGAGGCGCTGGCCGAACGCTACACACTATGGTCGATCGCCCTGTTCGTCATCGCCAGGGACAGCCGGGACGCCCTGCTGATATGCGAGGGCGGGCTGTCCGGCCCGGAGTTCGCGCTCGAGTACCTGCGCATCTACCATCGCATCGATCCGCACATCGGACCGAGCCTCGCGCTGGCCTGCGCGCCGGGCCACTGGCTGCACGGCCGGCATCACTTCGATGACGACTTCGTCGCCCGCGATCCCTTCTACCAGGAGTTCCTGCTGCCCCGGGGCGGGCGCCATACATCCTGCGCCAAGCTGTTCGAGGACCAGGACAAGGCAGGTTTGCTCCTGATCCAGCGCGGCAAGGGGCAGCCCCCCCTGGCGGACGCGGACATCGCGCTGTTCGACCGGCTCCGGCGCCATCTCGCCTGCGCCGTGCAACTGCATCTCGAACGGCTCGGCCGGCTCACCACGGAGCTCGGTGATCCGCACCGGATCCTCGACCGGATGCGCGAGGCGCTCCTGATCACCGATGCCGACCTGCGGATCGTCTACCAGAGTCCGGCGGCGCAACGCCTGATCGCCCGGGCCAACACGTTCAGCACGCGCAATGGACGGCTCGTATGCCGCAACCGGGAGGACGAGTCCGGCCTGCGGACCGTCGTGGGCGCCCTCGCAGCGGGGATCGCGCCCGCAGCGGGCGAAGACCCGGAAAGCGCGGTGATCCGTATCGTCGGCAGCGGCTTCATCAATCCGGTCATGGTGCTCGCCACCGGCCTGCCGGCAAGCGGGCCGGGGCCTGGGAAACCGCCACGCGCGGATGCGACACGGGCACCGAACGAGAACGGGCTCGCCATGCTGCTTCTGCATGAGACCGCTCGCCGACGCCATGTCGATCCGGCCGTGATCGGCATGGTGTTCCAGCTCACGCCGGCCGAGGCGGAAGTCGCGACCGGACTCGCCGAAGGCCTGCCCATCGACGAGATCGCCGCCGCGCGCGGCGTCACCCTCGAAACGATACGGGCGCAGATCCGGTCGGTCTACGGCAAGACGGGCGTACGCTCGCGCGCCGACCTGGTGCGGATGCTGCTCGAGATGCCTTCCTTCGACGACCCCCGCGCCCTCCCCGACCGATCACGCTAGGAACCCCGCCCTGGCGGGGACTTGCGCCGCCCGGGCATCCGCTATTCTTCGCACGTCGCGTCGGCGCCCCTGCCTTCGCATTCCCTACGCCGTTCGCGGAGGCCGCCCTTGTTTCGCGCATTCTTCCTGGACCGTCGCTGGTTCGGCTGGTCGATCGCCGGCAGCGCGCTGATCCTGTTCGCGACCTGGTACAAGGTCGAACTCGACGTGGCCATCAACGAATGGTTCGGCGATTTCTACAACCTGATCCAGCAGGCCCTCGGGCAGGCCAGCAGCGTGACGATGGCCGAGTACGGCGAGAAACTGCTCACCTTCGGACGGATCGCCGGACTGTACATCCTGATCGCGGTGGTGCTGGACTACTTCATCAAGCACTACATCTTTCGCTGGCGCACCGCGATGAACGACTTCTACATGGCGAACTGGCACAAGGTCCGTCATGTCGAAGGCGCATCGCAGCGGGTACAGGAAGACACCATGCGCTTCGCCCGCATCATGGAGGGCCTCGGGGTGAGCCTGATGCGCAGCCTGATGACGCTGGCCGCCTTCCTGCCCATCCTCTGGACGCTGTCGGCGCATGTCACGGAGCTGCCCTGGATCGGCCCGATCGACCATTCGCTGGTCTTCGTCGCCCTGCTTTCGGCGAGCTTCGGCACGGTGCTGCTGGCGGCGGTGGGCATCAAGCTGCCGGGCCTGGAATTCCAGAACCAGAAGGTCGAGGCGGCCTACCGAAAGGAGCTGGTCTATGGGGAAGACCATGTCGAGCGCGCCGACCCGGCCAGCGTGACCAGGCTTTACGGCGATGTACGCACCAACTACTTCCGGCTGTTCTTCCACTACCTGTATTTCGACATCGCGAAGTGGTCGTACCTGCAGTTCAGCGTGCTCTTTCCCTACATCGCGCTCGGGCCGACCCTGGTCGCCGGCGCCATCACCCTGGGGGTGATGCAGCAGATAGTGCGCGCCTTCGGCAAGGTCGAGGAGTCCTTCCAGTACCTGGTGAACAGCTGGTCCACCATCGTCGAGCTGATGTCCGTCTACAAGCGCCTGCGCATGTTCGAACTGCAGATCCGGGCCGCCACCGCGGAGCCGGCGGATGCGGCGGGGCCGGTGGCGAGCTGAACATCCGGTGCGGGCCGGCGGGCGCGGACAAGCCGCCTGCCGCCAGCCCTCAGCGGGCTTCGAGGCGGCGCGAGAGATTGCCGCGGGCGGCGGCCTCCAGGCGGCTGCGCGCGATGTCGGTGAAGTACACGCGCGGCTTGATGAGCATCGCGCGGATCGCGGCGATGCGGCGGCGCCAGTAGATCGCGTCGACGATGTGCACCGATTCCGCCCGCAGGTCTTCCTCGTGCCGGTCGAAGACGCCGGGCAGCTCGCCGAGGCGGGCGCGCCCGATATCGGCGAGGAGTTTCGCATCGGGACTGCTGGCGACGGCGCCTTCGCGGGTCGAGACGACCAGTTCACGGACCTGCCGGATGCGCACGGTACCCACGCCCAGGCCGGCCAGGCCGATGCGGGCGAATTCGGCGCTGCGCGCCTCGTTGTCGCAACGGGCCGGGTCGAGGGTCGCGTAGCGGAACCAGATCGCCAGCCCGATGGCCACCGGATCCCGGGCGGCATCCCGCCATTGGCCGAGCCAGGCGAGTTCGCTGGCGACCCGCTCGAGATTGTGGAAGCGGCGGCGGGGATCCCCGACGCACTCGACGAGCGCATCGACGACCGGGGCAGGATCGGTATCGAGTTCCCATGCCGCCAGCCAGGCGCGCCAGGTGGCGAGGCTTGCCTCGCGGTCGAAGTGGGCGCCAACATCGACGGGCGATGCCCCGGCCACCGCCGGGGCGGGTTTTACGGCGGGTTTTACGGCGGGTTTTACGGCGGGCTTCGGGGCGGACTTCGGGGCGGGCACCGCGGCCGGGAGCTCGCTGCGCGGCGCAGGCTCGGCCTCGTCGATCATCCCGGCGGGCTCGTCGGCGCCCGACGGGGGCCGTAACGAACGGGTCAGGCGCAGGCTGCCGCTGCGCGCAAGCGCTGCCTCGCGTGGGCGGTCCTCGTCTTCCCTTTTTCCGGCAACGCCGGGCTCATCGTCGGCAAGGCCTTCGATGGGCAGTTGCAGGAAGCTCGGGATCGGGTAGGCGGCAGCCATGAATTCCGGATGCGGTTCGGGTGCGTTCGGGTGTTCTTGCGACTCGGCTCAGGATCGAGCATAGACAGTATTGGGTACAACGATAACCCTTCTGTTGTCATCGCGCCAAGCATGCCGACACCATCGGTCGGGATACCGGCCCCGAACGTCGTGCCGGCGGTCCTGGCTCAGCCAGCGTCGCCGCCCGGCTGTGCCGACTCACCCAGTTCGGGCATTTCGACCAGCATCCGTACCAGTTCGGGCTGGCGGCGCACGCCGGTCTTGGCAAGGATGGAACGGATCTGGGTGCGCACGGTGAGCAGGGAAGCATTGCGCTCGGCGGCGATCTGCTCGGCATTGAGCCCGTCGGCGAGCCGTACCGCAACGCGCGCTTCGGCCGGCGTCAGGCCGAAGGCTTCGGCGACGACGACCGGATCGATATGCCGGGCGCGGCCGGGGCGATGGAACATCAGCAGCGCGAGCGGCTCGGCGCCGAAGGCCGACATCACCGCTGCCGGCTCGAGGACGGAAGCGATGGCGATCAGCGCCTGGCCGTCGGGAGGGATGAAACGAAGCACCCGGCGGCGATGGCCATCGGACGCTGGTGGCTGCGATCCGAGGAGATCGGCCAGCACCGCATCGAGCAGGGCGGCGTCATGGCGGGCGAACAGCGGCAGCACGCGGCCCGCGGCGAGCGATTCGCCGAACTCGGCGAACAGCCGGATGCCCGCGGGGTTCGCATAGCGCAACTCGCGGCACGGCGCCACGAGCACCACCGGCTGGGCGAGCCGGTCGAGCAGTTCGACGCCGAGGCGGATCCGGGGAGGCCGCGCCGCCAGTGCACGGTGGATCATGAAGGCATGCCAGAGGTGATGACAGATCCGTGCGAGGCAGGCGATCTCGGCATCGTCGAGCGGCGCCTGGCCGAGGCCGCGCACCGTGCCGAAATGGACGAAGGAATGCGCGTCGTCGATCAGCTTGGTCGAAGCCAGGTAGCGGCCGCCATGCGGGATCAGGTAGTCGCGATAGAAGGGGCTCGAATCGACGTAGGCGTCGTCGAAGTGTTCATGGCAGCGGATCCACAGGCCCGGCTCGGCGGCCATCACCAGCGCGAGCTGGGGGTTGGCCGAGCGGTAGAAACGCATGTAGTCGACGTTCGCCTCGGTCGAGATCCGGCCGGCGAGCACGAAGAACTCGACCTGCTGGCTGCTGCGTCCGAAGGCGACCAGGTGGGCGCTCCAGAGATCGAAGGCGAGCACCAGCTCGTCGAGCCAGACCTGCCATCGGTCGTGCCCGCCGTGCGCCGCCTCGTAGGTGGAGGCGACGAAACGATCGTACTGGCTGTCGGAGAACATCGGCTGGGTCATCCCTGTGCACTGGCGGGACCACCGCGATCGCGCGGCGATGCCGGCACGGGGCCGGCAATCCCGATGCGCAGCATCGCATCGATCATTGTCTCGCGCCTCATCCGTACAGGCGATCGGCACCCGGCCCGCGCTGGGCTAAAGTAGACGCAGCAACGTCGCCCGGCACACATCCATACCGCGAACAGGGGTCAGGCCGATGGAGGAACACCGCTTCGATGCCCTGGTCGCAGCCATCTACGAAGCCGCCTACGGCCGGGCCCCCTGGCGGGCACCGCTCGATGCCCTTGCCGACGCCTTCGAATCGCCCCGCTGCATCCTGACCGGCATCAGGCCCGGCTCGCTGCGGCCCTCCTTTCGCGACGAGGGCGGCCGCGTCGATGCCGATGCGATCTGCGAGGCCGTCCGCGCCAGCCATGCGGGCGACCCGATCCTGGCGCGGCTCCTGCGGGCACCTGCCGGCCACTGGCTCTACGAGGACGATCCACCCGACACGCACGGGCAGCCAGGGACGGCGCCCGTGCTCGCTCCGGCGGGCCTGCATTTCGCCGCCGGCGTGCGCCTCGAGGACGGACCTCTCGTGGTGGTGCTTGCGCTCACCCGCGGCCGGCGGCGCCATGCCTTCGATACCGGGCAGCGCCGGGTTCTCGCCCGGATCGCCTTCCACTTCGAGGCCGGCCTCGCGATCGAGGCAAGACGCTCGATCCGATTCGCCGAAGAATCGCCGGGCCTGGATGCCATCGCATCGCAGCGGCATCCGCTCTGGCTCATCGACGGTCACCGCCGGGTCCACATGCGCAATGCCGCCGCGGAGACGATGGGCCGAGCCGCCGGCCCGCTCACCGAGGCCGATGGCCAGCTGCGCTGCACCGATCCGGCGGAGGATACCGAGCTCGCCTGCGCCCTGGTGCGGCTCGAGCTCGCGAATCGGCCGCCCGCTTCGGGGCAGCCGCC
>Ga0172382_10003356_pt1 | contig 25481 bp, 24 predicted proteins | sample Leawel138RmetaG_FD_122245 | JGI IMG/M metagenome (GOLD analysis project Ga0172382, IMG submission 122245) | Leachate microbial communities from a municipal landfill in Southern Ontario, Canada - Leachate well 138R metaG | ecosystem: Engineered > Solid waste > Landfill > Unclassified | place...
GCGGTGCTCTCGGCGCTGGGCACCCGTGCCGCCTGGGTGGCGCTGGTGCCGATCACCGGACGGACGCATCAACTGCGCGCCCATATGGCCGAGATCGGCCATCCGATCGCGGGCGACGGCAAATACGGCGGTTCGGGGCAGGAAAACCTTGGCGACGGCTGGGGCGCGCAGCTGGGCGGCGATGTCAGCCGCAAGCTGCACCTTCATGCTCGCGGCCTGTGGATCGACCATCCCGTCACCGGAAAGCGGCTGCATTTCACCGCCCCCCTGCCCGCGCATATGGCCCGGACCTGGGAGATGATGGGCTGGCGCGAAGGTGACGTGCCCGACGACCCGTTCGAGGAGGCGCCATGAGCGGCTGGGCGGCAAGACGGTTCTGGGCCGAGGCGCGGGCCGTCCCCGAGGCTGCGGGCTTCGGGGTGCGGCTTGACGGCCGGGCGGTGCGCACCCCGGCCAAGGCGCCGCTGGTGCTGCCGACGCTGGCGCTGGCCGAGGCCGTGGCCGCCGAATGGCAGGCGCAGGACGGGACGATCCGGCCCGAGACCATGCCCTTCACCCGCACCGCCAATGCGGCGATCGACAAGGTGGCGCCGCAGACGCCCGCGGTGGTGGCCGAACTCGCGCGCTATGGCGAGACCGATCTGCTGTGCCACCGCGCCCCCGCCCCTGCGGCGCTTGCCGCCCGGCAGGCGGCGGCGTGGGATCCGCTGCTGGGCTGGGCGGCGGAGGTGCTGGCGGCGCCGCTCAACCCGACGGTCGGGGTGCTTCCCCGCGCCCAGCCGGCCGACAGCCTGAAACGGCTGGCCGCGGAGGTCGGCAGGCAGGATGCGTTCCGGCTGGCGGCGCTGCACGACCTGGTGGCGATCCCCGGTTCGCTGGTGCTGGGGCTGGCGGTGATCCGCGGGCGGATGACCCCCGGCGATGCCTGGTCCGCCGCCCGGATCGACGAGGACTGGCAGACCGAACACTGGGGCGAGGATGAGGAAGCCGCCGCCGCCGATGCCGTCCGCCGCGCCGCCTTCCTGCATGCGGCGCGGTTCCACGCGCTTTGCGATTAAGCGCCATCCCCATCCTGTATGCGGAATTCCATGCGTTTTCCGCATGCTGCGTGAAATCGAAAAGTTGCGTCCATTGCCGGGGAAGGTCACGTCGGCCTTGACGCGTTCCGGCTTATCGGACCAAACTGACCGGCACTAGACGAGTATTGAACGGGGGACTTGCCCCCGCATTCCATCCGGGGGCCCTCGGGCCGACGACAAAAACCGCCCAGAGATCGGGCGGATAACCAGGAAGAGGTACGCATGAAAAGATCCGTATTCCTAGGTGCGATGGCGGGCGCAACGCTGGCGGCGGGTTCCGCCGCGGCCGCGACGCTCGACGACGTACGCGCGGCGGATGAACTCAAATGCGGCGTGTCCACGGGCGTCGCAGGGTTCTCCTATCCCGATGCTTCCGGCGAATGGCAGGGCTTCGACGTGGCGATCTGCCGCGCGGTCGCGGCCGCCGTTCTGGGCGACCCGAAGAAGGTTACCTTCGTCTCCACCACCGGCCAGACCCGGTTCACCGCGCTCGCCTCGGGCGAGGTCGATCTGTTGCCGCGCAACACGACCTGGACCTTTACCCGCGACGTCGATCTCAAGTTCACCTTCATCGGCGTGAACTATTACGACGGTCAGGGCTATATGGTGAAACGCGACCTCGGCGTTTCCTCGGCCAAGGAACTGGACGGGGCGACGGTCTGCATCCAGACCGGCACCACGACCGAGCTCAACCTCGCGGATTACTTCCGCGTCAACAACATGAGCTACGAGCCGGTGCCGATCGAAACCAACGCCGAGGCCCAGCAGCAGTATCTGGCCGGGGCCTGCGACGTCTATACCACCGACGCATCGGGCCTTGCGGCGACCCGCGCGACCTTCGCCGATCCGGAAAACCACGTCATCCTGCCCGATATCATCTCGAAAGAGCCGCTGGGGCCGCTGGTCCGCCACGGCGATGACGAATGGGCGGATATCGTGCGCTGGGTCTTCTACGCGCTGGTCGGAGCCGAGGAAATGGGCGTCACTTCGGCCAACCTCGAAGAACTGGCCAAGGGCACCGACAACCCGGAAATCAACCGGATGCTGGGGGTCGAGGGCGATTTCGGCGCCATGCTCCGGCTGGACAACGACTGGGCCAAGCGCGCGATCGCCGCGAACGGCAACTATGGCGAGATCTTCGCCTCGACCATCGGCGAATCGACTCCGATCGGCCTCGCGCGGGGTCTGAACGCGCTCTACACCCAGGGCGGGTTGCAATACGCGATGCCCTTCCGGTGATCTGAAACAGAAAAGGGCGCGCGGGTCGCGCCCTTTTCATTCCTGAATAACCGTCCCGCCCCCGGAGGCATCACCCCCCGGGCGAGCGCAACAAGCGCCGGTGCGGGCACAGGGGGTAAGCCATATGACGATAGAGGCAGCACCACCGAAAGAATCCTTTCGGCTGAGTATGCTTGTTTACGATACGCGCTACAGGTCGCTGACCATACAGGTCGTATTCCTGTTTCTGTTCATGGCCGGGGCTGCCTGGCTGATCGACAACACGCTTCAGAACCTCGCCCGGCTGGGCAAGGATTTCAGCTTCAATTTCCTGTGGAGCCGCGCGGGCTACGACATCAATCAGCGCTTCGTGGAATATGACAGCGGCATGACCCACGGCCGGGCCATGCTGGTCGGCCTGCTGAACACGCTGTTCGTTGCGGCGCTGGCCTGCGTTACCGCGACGGTGATCGGGGTGCTTGCGGGCGTCGCCCGGCTTTCGACCAACTGGATCGTCGGGCGGCTGATGACGGTCTATGTCGAGGGGTTCCGCAACGTGCCCCTGCTGCTGTGGATCCTGGTGATCTTCGCCGTGATGACCGAGGCCATGCCGCAGCCCTCGGCCTTCCGGGGCGATGAGCCCGCGGCCTCGATGCTGCTGTTCGATTCGGTGGCGATCACCAACCGCGGCACCTACATTCCCGAACCGCTGTTCGCCCGCAGCCTTGGCGATATCTATGTCGGGCTGTTCTATATCAGCCTCGATCTGGTGGCGGTCATCGCGGTCTTCATCGCCAGCCTGCTGGGCAACCGCGTGCTGCTGCGCCATGCCGAACGGGTGCAGAACGAGACCGGGGTCCGGCCGAGAACCTGGTGGAAGTCGGTCCTGATCCTGTTCGTGCCGCTGCTGATCCTGCTGTCCGCGCTGGGCTTTCACCTGCGTTACCCGGAGTTGCGCGGCTTCAACTTTCAGGACGGCATCTTCATGCGCAATTCGCTGATGGCGCTGTGGCTGGCGCTGTCGCTCTATACCGGGGCCTTCATCGCCGAGAACGTACGGGCGGGCATCCTTGCGATCTCGCGCGGGCAGACCGAGGCGGCCTTCGCGCTGGGGATGCGGCCGCGCAGGACGATGCGGCTGGTGATCCTGCCGCAGGCGCTGCGGGTGATCATCCCGCCGCTGATCTCGCAATATCTCAACATCACCAAGAACACCTCGCTTGCGCTTGCCGTGGGTTACATGGACCTGCGGTCCACCCTTGGCGGGATCACCATCAACCAGACCGGGCGCGAACTGGAAGGGATGATGCTGATGATGCTCGTCTATCTGGTGATCAGCCTGCTGATCTCGCTGGCGATGAACATCTACAACCGCAGTGTCCGGCTGAAGGAGCGTTGAGATGAGCGAGACCCACGCCCAGACCGCCGCCTATGTCCGCGACACGATGATCCCGGAACAGGCGCCGCCCGGATCAGAGTTCGGCGCGATCCACTGGCTTCGGTCCAACCTGTTCTCGGGCTGGCTGAACACGCTGCTGACGGTGCTTTCGCTCGGGGCGGTCTGGTGGCTGATCGTGCATATCGGCCCCTGGTTCGGCAACGCGATCTGGAACGCGAACAGCCTGAGCGAATGCCGTGCGATTCTCGACGGCCGCGAGGGCGCCTGTTTCGGGGTGATCAAGGACCGCTGGCACCAGTTGCTGTTCGGCTTCTACCCCGGCCATCTCTACTGGCGGCCGGTCCTGGCGCTGGTGCTGATGCTGGCGGCGCTGGCGCCGGTGCTGTTCACCGGCGTGCCGCGGCAGATGCTTTGGTTCACCGCGCTCTATCCCGGCGTGGCCTACTGGCTGCTCTGGGGCGGATCGGTCTGGTTTCCCATCGCGGCGCTGGCGGGCTTTGCGGTCGGCTACGCCGCCTATCTGCTGCTGGCGCGGGTCTCGACCCTGATCGGCACCATCGCCGCGTTTCTTGCCCCGGTGTTGTGGTGGCTGTTCGCGTCGCAGGCGGTGGCCGATGCGCTGCAATCGGTGATCCCGCTGGGCATCCAGCCGGTGCGTTCGGACCTGTTCGGCGGCTTCATGCTGTCGATCATCATCGGCGTGACCGGCATCGCGCTCTCGCTGCCCTTGGGCATCCTGCTGGCGCTGGGGCGCAAGTCGGACATGCTCCTGGTCAAGACGATCTGCGTCGGCTTCATCGAGTTCATCCGCGGCGTGCCGCTGATCACGCTGCTGTTCACCGCCTCGCTGCTGCTCAACTACTTCCTGCCGCCGGGCACCAGCTTCGACATCATCCTGCGGGTCATCATCATGGTGACGCTGTTCGCCGCCGCCTATATGGCCGAGGTGATCCGGGGCGGGCTGGCGGCGCTGCCGCGCGGGCAATACGAGGCGGCCGACGCGCTGGGGCTGGACTACTGGAAGGCGCAGCGGCTGATCATCATGCCGCAGGCGCTCAAGGTGGCGATCCCCGGCATCGTCAACACCTTCATCGGGCTGTTCAAGGACACCACGCTGGTCGTCTTCATCGGGCTGCTCGATCCGATCGGGCTGTCGAACGCGATCCGGGCCGACAATGCCTGGAACGGCATCTACTGGGAGCTGTTCGGGTTCATCGGTCTCATGTTCTTCATCTTCTGTTTCGGCATGTCGCGATACTCGATGTATCTTGAGCGCAAGCTGAAAACGGACCATCGCTAAGGAGGCCCGCATATGTCGGAACTCACCATCGACCGCGAGATCGACCCCCGCCACATGCATGTGACCGACGAGGTCGCGATCGGCATCTCGGGCATGAACAAGTGGTACGGCGCGTTTCACGTGCTGCGCGACATCGACATGATCGTGCACCGGGGCGAACGTATCGTGATCTGCGGCCCCTCCGGCTCGGGGAAATCGACGCTGATCCGCTGCATCAACCGGCTGGAGGAACATCAGACCGGGCAGATCGTGGTGGACGGGACCGAGCTTACCTCGGACCTGAAGAACATCGACAAGGTGCGCTCGGAAGTCGGCATGGTGTTCCAGCACTTCAACCTGTTCCCGCATCTGACCATCCTGGAGAACTGCACCCTCGCGCCGATCTGGGTCCGCAAGACCCCGAAGAAGGAGGCCGAGGAAATCGCCATGCATTTCCTGCACAAGGTGAAGATCCCCGAGCAGGCGCTGAAATTCCCCGGCCAGTTGTCGGGCGGCCAGCAGCAGCGGGTGGCGATCGCAAGGGCCTTGTGCATGAAGCCGCGGATCATGCTGTTCGACGAACCGACATCGGCGCTCGATCCCGAGATGATCAAGGAGGTGCTCGACACCATGATCGGGCTTGCCGAAGAAGGGATGACCATGCTCTGCGTCACCCACGAGATGGGCTTCGCCCAGGCGGTGGCGAACCGGGTGGTCTTCATGGACCAGGGCCAGATCGTCGAGCAGAATGCGCCCGAGGAGTTCTTCAACAACCCGCAGTCGGAGCGCACCAGGCTGTTCCTGAGCCAGATCCTCGGCCACTGAACCCGGGGCCGGGGGGCTCCCCGCCCGTCGTGCGCCCCCGCCTGCGGGGGCGCCTCCCGTTGGGCCGGGCGCCACGCTGAAGCGTGGCGGGGGGGCTGTCCGCCCCCCCGTCGCCGCCGGGGCGGCGCCCCCCCCCGAGGATATTTTCATCACGGTGAAGAAGGGAAAGGAGCGGGTGCCCTATTCCAGCGCGCGGGGGAAGGTGAAGTCGGCCACGGCGCCGCCGCCCCAGCCGATGTCTTCCCAGCGGTCCTCGGCGAAGGTCGCGACCAGCGTCGCGCCGGTCGGGTAGCGGCGGAACTCGGGCGCGAGCGGCGGGCGGGCGGCGATCCGGCGGGCGAATTCGGCGATGCCGGGGTTGTGGCCGATCATCGCCACGTCCCGTGCCTGCGCGCCCTTCAGCACCGCCAGCATCACATCCGGCCCGGCGTGGTAGAGTGCGGGGGTAAGACGGGGCGCGGGCGGGGTTTCCATCCGGGCGGCGATGCCTTCCCAGGTCTCGCGGGTGCGGGTGGCGTCGGAGCAGAGCACTTCGTCGGGCACCAGCCCGCGTGACACCAGCCAGTCGCCGACTAGCCCCGCCGCCCGCTGGCCGCGGGCGTTGAGCGGCCTTTCGTGGTCGGGAGTCATCGGGTCGTCCCAGCTGGATTTCGCATGGCGGATCAGGATCAGGCGGAGAGTCATCTTCGGGCGGTTCCCTTCTGGGCGGGGCGGTGGAAACGGCGCATGTGCCAAGCGGATTGTTCGTCCAGCCTGCCATAGCCCTGCGAGACCGGACAGGCCCGGCGCACCGCGCAGCCCCGGGACATGCAGTCGTGCCCCCCGTGCCGGTCGAGAAAGTCGTGGCAGGCGGGCAGGTCGTAACCCGTGCCGGTCAGCGCCCCCGCCGGGCAGGCGGTCAGGCAGGGCCGGGTGCAGGTGTCGCAGGGACAGGGCGGCACGGGCGGCAGGTCGAGGCGGCGGGGCAGCAGCAGCGCGCCGCGGTAGGAAACCATCAGCCCGGCCCGGTCATGCACCAGCAGCCGGACCGGGCTTTCCCATGCCCGGCCGCTGCGCAGCGCCCAGCGGTGGAACGGCTGCCACGGCGGGCCGCCGAAGGGAAACAGCGCCTCGGCCCCCAGCTCCCGCGCCGCCGCGCCGATCACCCGCCGCGACCAGCGGTCGAGCGGGTCGGGGGCCTTGTCCAGCCATTCGGGCGAGGCGGTGACATGGGCCCAGAAGCCGGGCTCATCCGGGCCGGTCAGAACCAGCGTGCCGGGGGCGAGCCCGTCTTCGGCGCCACAGTGGAAGGCGCCGAACGGGGCAAGCCGGTTCCGCCCCAGCAGGGCGGCGATGCGGGCGAGCGTCACGGGGCCCCGCGCGGCTTGATGCTTGGTTCGGTCGAGCGGATCATCGAGCCCGCCCCGTGATCGGTGAACAGTTCCAGCAGGCAGGCATTGGGGATGCGCCCGTCGAGAATCGTCACCGCACGCACGCCCTGCCCGAGCGCCGCCAGCGCGGTTTCCGTCTTGGGGATCATGCCGCCGGCGATGATGCCGCGGGCGGTCAGGTCGCGCACATGGCGCGGCGAAAGCTGGGTGACGACCTCTCCGCTTTCGTCCTTGACACCCGCCACGTCGGTGAGCAGCAGGAGCCGGTCGGCCTTGAGCGCCCCGGCGATCGCCCCGGCGGCGGTATCGCCATTGACGTTGAAGGTCTCGTTCTCGTGGCGGCCGGTGCCGATCGGGGCCACCACGGGGATGATCCCGGCGCCGAACAGGTCGCGCAGCACCTGGGCGTTCATCTCGACCGGGCGGCCGACGAAACCCAGTTCCGGGTCGTCGGGCTCGCAGACCATCAGATCGGCGTCCTTGCCGGAAATGCCGACCGCCCGACCGCCCTGATCGTTGATCGCCTGAACGATGCGCTTGTTGACGAGGCCCGACAGCACCATCTCCACCACCTCGACCGTGGCCTGGTCGGTGACCCGCTTGCCGCGCAGAAAGGTAGATTCGATCCCCAGCCGCCCGAGCAGCGCGTTGATCATCGGCCCGCCGCCATGGACGATCACCGGGTTCACGCCGACCTGCCGCATCAGCACCACGTCGCGTGCGAATTCGGCCATGGCCGCGTCGTCGCCCATCGCATTGCCGCCGAACTTGATGACGACAACGGCGCCCGCATAGCGTTGCAGGTAAGGCAGGGCCTCGGACAGGGTGCGGGCGGTGACGGCTGGGTCGTGGGTCATGCGCTGCTTCTTCATCTGGGCCTCCGGTCGCGTCTTTGGTATCGGCTTTGCCAGGCGCTGCCAAGCTTGCCTTTTGCGGCGCAAGGGCACAGGGTCGGCCCGAAACGGGAGGCCGTTACAGGAGGCCGGGATGGACAGACAGAAGGTTCTGGTACTGACGGGGGCAAGCCGGGGAATCGGCCATGCCACGGTGAAACGCTTTTCCGCCGGGGGCTGGCGGGTGCTGACCTGCTCGCGCCAGCCGTTCGATCCGCGCTGTCCCTGGCCGGGCGGGGCCGAGAATCACATCGAACTGGACCTTGCCGACCCGAACCGCACCATCGCCGCGATCGAGACGATCCGCGAGAAGATCGGCGGCAGGCTGGATGCGCTGGTCAACAACGCCGGAATTTCACCCAAGGGGCCGGGCGGGGCGCGGCTGAACACGCTGGAAACCGACCTGCGGGCCTGGGGGCAGGTGTTCCACGTCAACTTCTTCGCCCCGGTGGTGCTGGCGCGCGGGTTGCAGGCGGAACTGTCGGCGGCCAGGGGCGCGGTGGTCAACATCACCTCGATTGCCGGAAGCCGGGTGCATCCCTTCGCGGGCGCGGCCTATGCCACTTCGAAAGCGGCGCTGGCGGCGCTGACGCGGGAAATGGCGCATGACTTCGGCCCGATGGGGGTGCGCGTCAACGCCATCGCCCCGGGCGAGGTCGAGACCGCGATCCTCAGCCCCGGCACCGAGAAGATCGTCGAGGCGCTGCCGCTGCGCCGCCTCGGCCAGCCCTCGGAAGTGGCGGATGCGATCTGGTTCCTGTGCTCGGATCAGGCGAGCTATATCGCGGGCACCGAGATCGAGGTGAACGGGGCGCAGCATGTCTGATGGCGCGCGCGCCCCGATCTTCGCCTTGATCCAAATATCCCCGCCGGAGGCTCCCGCACCCACCATTTGCGCAGGTGGTGAGTGCGGGAGCCTCCGGCGGGAGTATTTCAGGCAAGATGATGTGGAAGAAGGGTTTTCTGTCAGGATCAGCCGATTCCGGCGACGATGGCGCGCAGGGTCTCGATTCCCTCGCCCTTCTCGGAGGAGGTGACGACGATCTCGGGGAAGGCGGCCGGGTGTTTTGCCAGCGCCGTGCGAACCTGTTTGAGCGTGGCCTCGCGGGTGGCGGCGTTCACCTTGTCGGTCTTGGTCAGCACCACCTGGAAGGTGACGGCCGCGCGGTCGAGCAGGGCCATGATTTCCTCGTCCGGTCTCTTGATACCGTGACGTGTGTCGACCAGCACGAAGGCGCGGCGCAGCGTCGGGCGGCCGGAGAGGTAGGCTTTCAGCAGCGCCTGCCACTTTGTTACCACGGCGACCGGGGCCTCGGCATAGCCGTAGCCGGGCAGATCGACCAGGTAATGCGACTCACCCAGGGTGAAGTAGTTGATCTCCTGCGTCCGGCCCGGTGTGTTCGAGGCCCGCGCCAGGGCCTTTCGGCCGGTAAGCGCGTTGATCAGGCTTGATTTTCCGACGTTCGAACGGCCGGCGAAACAGACCTCGGGCCGGTCGGCGGCGGGCAGCCCCCCCATCGCGACCACGCCCTTGAGGAATTCCACCGGCCCGGCGAACAGCAGCCGCCCGCGTTCGCGCGTGATGTCGTCCGGTTCCGGGGCGAGGGGGAAGGGAAGGGTCATAGCCGCAGTTCGTCGCCGGGGGTCAGGGTGCCGCCTTCGAGGATGGTGGCGTAGACGCCGAAATCCTGATGGCCGCAGGCTTCGTTCAGCGCACCCAGCGTGTCGGCGTCGATCCGGCCGGTCTCCGGGTTGGCGGTGGTGGCCTTGCAGCGGGTGATGCGTTCCTTCACCCGCAGCCGCACGGGGCCGATGGCGATCTCGCGGCCGATCAGGTCGAACTCCTCCCATGGTGCCAGCCCCTCCAGCCAGAGGTTCGCGCGCCAGCGGTGCATTCCCAGCGGGCGGCCCATGCGCTGTTCCAGTGCCCTGAGCGAGTTGAGCGACAGGACCGACACCGATGGATAGGGGCTGTCGGTCATGCCCCGCCCACCGGGGGCGGCGACCAGTGCGGCGGGCTGGCTGCGGCCGGGCGGGCAGAGCGGGGCCACCCAGTCGAGAAAACCCGGCAGTTCGGCCGGATCGTCGGGGCGGAAGCTGTGGTCGGGCCGGTCCGGGTGCGACAGCGTGACCCGGCGGACGGGTTCGTCCAGCCGGGCGGTGATCGCCATCAGCATCGGCGCCTTCGCGCCGCGCATGAAGTTCAGGCAGCGCGCCCATTCCCCCGGTTCGATCCGTGCCGCGTCGTGGGCGACCGCCCAGTGCCGGTCCCAGGGCAGGGTGCGGCCGGGCGAAAGGGCCACGGAGGCGAGTTCCTCGCGCCCGTGGCCCTTGATCGGATACCGGAATATATGCGCGAGGCGCAGGGTCATTTCGCGGCGGGTTTCTTCTTGCGCAAGCCCGCCGTCATGTTGCCGAACAGGTCCGGCTTGTGCCCGTGGCTGCGCATGATGATGTATTGCTGCGCGAAGGTGATCACGTTGTTGGTGATCCAGTAGAGCACCAGCCCCGAGGCGAAACCGCCGAGGATGAACATGAACACCCAGGGCATCCAGGCGAAGATCATCGCCTGGGTCTTGTCGGTGGGGGCCGGGTTGAGCTTTTGCTGCAACCACATGGTGACGCCGAGCAGGATCGGCATGACGCCGATGAACACCAGCGCCATGATCGAGGCCGGATCGGGCGCCGACCAGGGCAGCAGGCCGAACAGGTTGAAGATCGAGGTCGGATCGGGGGCCGACAGATCCTGCAGGAAGCCGAAGAACCCTGCGTGGCGCAGTTCGATGGTGACGAAGATCACCTTGTAGAGCGAGAAGAAGATCGGGATCTGCAACAGGATCGGCAGGCAGCCCGCGGCGGGGTTCACCTTCTTTTCCTTGTAGAGCTTCATCATCTCCTGCTGCATCTTCTGGCGGTCGTCGCCCACACGTTCCTTCAATGCCTCCATCTCGGGCTGGAGTTCCTTCATCCGGGCCATCGAGACGTAGGACTTGTAGGCCAGCGGGAACAGCACCGCCTTGAGCAGCAGCGTCAGCGCGATGATCGCCACGCCCATGTTGCCGATCACGCCGTTGAGCCAGTGCAGCACCGCGAACATCGGCTTGGTCAGGAAGAAGAACCAGCCCCAGTCGATCGAATCGACAAAGCGGTCGATGCCGAGGTTGCGCTGGTAGCCGCGGATCGTTTCCCATTCCTTCGCGCCCGCGAACAGGCGCGATGCGCTTTCGACGCTGGCGCCGGGGGCGACGGTCACGGTTTCATGCCGGGCCTCGGTCAGGAACACGTCCGAGCCGGGCACGTATTTGCGCACCGCGGTGAAGGCGTCGCCCGGCATCGGGATCAGCGTCGCCATCCAGTACTTGTCGGTAAAGCCGACCCAGCCGTTGCCGGTGACCTGGGTGGATTCGGCCGGCACACGCTCGACCTCGCTCATCCGCAGGTCGCGCATCTTGGAATAGCTGGTCTCGGTCAGGGTGCCGTCGGCCATCACCAGCACGCCTTCGTGCAGGATGAAGAAATTCTGAAGGTCCTGCGGTTCGCCGTGGCGGGCGATCTGGCCGTAGGGGCGCAGCGTCACCGGGGCGTCGGTGCGGTTCTCGACCCGCTGGGTGACGGTGAACATGTAGTCGTCGTCAAGCGCGATCTCACGGGTGAAGACAAGGCCCGCGCCGTTGTCCCAGCGCAGCGTGACCGGGCTGTCGGGGCCGAGCGTCCCGCCCGAGGCGAGTTCCCATGTCGTGTTGGCGCCCGGCACGTCGTCGAAATCCAGCGCGCCGCCCGGGGTCCAGCCGTAGACCGCGTAGAAGGCGCCGCCGTTCCCTTGCGGCTGGAGCAGGGGGACGATATCCGCGCCCTCGTCCAGCGTCTCGGGGTAGCCGCGCAGCAGCAATTCGTCGATCCGGCCGCCCGAAAGCGAGATCGAGCCGGTAAGCCGCGGGCTGTCGATGGCGACGCGCGGGGCTTCGGGCTGGGCCTCGGCGGTTACGGGCACGCCATCGGCGGTGGCGGCCTGTTCCGCGGGCGGGGTCAGCGCATCCTGTGCTGTGACGGGGGCGTTCGGGTCGGTTGCGGGTTCCTCGGGCGGGAACAGCACGAACCAGACCAGAATCACCAGGAAACTGAGCACGGTGGCGAGGATGAGATTCTTGTTCTGATCGTCCATCGGAGACCAAGCCTGTCCTTTGCGGGTCAGCGCGTGTTCAACAGTCCGTGGCCCGAAAGGTCAAGCAGTTTTCCCCTTTTCGTGCGGTGCGGTGGTGTGCTGCCGGGAATTGTGATCGGCGGGGCCGCCCGGGCGGGGCGGTTGACCCCGGCCGGGAGGGGCGCCGCCACCGGCCGCGCGGGTGCCGTTATCCCGTGCGCTGGCTGTGGGCATCGGGGGTATGGCCTTCGATCCAGCCCGCCACCTCCTCGACCGGCATCGGCCGGGCGATGGCAAAGCCCTGCACATGACGGCAACCGAGCCCGGTCAGCGTGGCCAGTTCGCCCGGTGTCTCCACCCCCTCGGCCAGGGTGTCGAGGCCGAGTTGCCCGGCCATGGCGAGGATCGCGGTCACGGTGTTCTGCCGGTCGCGGTCGCGGTCAAGCCGGGTGATGAGCGAGCGGCCGATCTTGACCCGCCGCACCCGGAACCGGCGCAGGCTGGCCAGCGCGCCCAGCCCGGCGCCGAAATCGGCAAGGTCGATGCCGCAGCCCATCCGCGCCAGTGCCGCCATGTTGTGCGCGGTCACGTCGTCGCGCGGCCCGGCGGCGACCGTCTCGGGCACCTCGACGGCGAGGCGGGCGGGGGCGAGGTCGAACCGGTCGAGTTCCCATTTCAGCCGTTCGCACAGCCGGGGGTTGCGCAGTTCCGCCGCCGAAAAATTCACCGCGACCGTGGGCACGGCAAGCCCGTCGCGGTCCCATTGCGCCAGTGCGGTGAGGGTGTGGCGCAGCATCGCCTCGCCCAGCCGGTCGGCAAGGCCCGCATCGGTCACCGCGGCAAGGAACCCGGCCGGGGGGATCGGCGCGCGTCCGGGGCGATACCAGCGCGCCAGCGCCTCGAACCCCGCCAACTCGCCGGTGGCGGTGGCGACCTGCGGCTGGAAATGCGGCCGCATCCCGTCATTGTCGAGCGCGGCCTCCAGCATCGCCCGCCCGGGGGGGGCACCCGCCGTTTCCGTTCCGGTCCCCATTCCCGGGGCGAAGACGCGGATCGCGGCCGGGCCGTGGCGCAGCGCCTCTTGCGCCGCGATTTCGGCGGCTTTCAGCATCGCCTGCCCGCCGGGCCCCGGCGCGCGTCCGGCAAGGCAGATACCGACCGAGGCGGTAAGCGCGATCTGCTGCGCCCCCGCGACGACAGGTTCGTCCAGTGCCGATTGCAGCCGCCCGGCCAGCCGGATCATGCCGTCGAGACCGGCCCGCCGCAGCGGGCCGAGCGCCACCGCATAACCGCCATCGGCCTGTGCCAGCAGGTCGCCCTGCCGCAAGGCCCCCGTGAGCCGGTCGGCCCCGTGTCGCAACACCCCGGCCCAGAGTGACGGCCCGAGCCGTTCGGCCAGCGCCGCCGCCCCGTCGGGACGGATCACGAGGCAGGCGGCGGTGCGGGTGCTGTCCGGCCCGCCGTCAAGCAGGGCATCGAGCGCCGCCACCACCGCCTGCCTGCCGGGCGGCGCCCCCCCGGGTGCGGTGCCGTGACCCAGCGCGCCCCCGAGCGCGATCAGCAGCGGCAGGCCGAGGGCGGCGCCGATCAGCCCTGCCTCCCCCGCCAGCCAGTAGGCGGCAAGGGTGGCGGCGGGGACCGGCAACATCGCCCCGGGTCGCCGCAGCCAGCCGGTCAGCCGGGCGAATGTGTCGGAGAAAGCGGCAGGATGGCGCATCGCGGGAACCCCTTGGCCGCCGGACCCATGCCCGGCCGTGCCACCCTGGCCCCGCAGGCTGAGCGAACCGTTAACGCGGCTCGTGAAGTTGCGGCGGATTTTCCGCAAATGCCGCCGGATCGCGCGGGTCCAGCGCCAGCCCGGCAAAGTCGAACAGCGCCGGGTCGGCGAGATGCGAGGGCCGGGCGTTCATCAGCGCCCGGAACATCACCTGTCGGCGCCCGGGCGAGCGCGCCTCCCACCCGTCGAGGATCTGCTTGACCTGCATCCGCTGCAACCCGTCCTGCGAACCGCAGAGATCGCAGGGGATGATCGGGTAGTTCATGGCGCGGGCGAATTTCTCGCAATCGGCCTCGGCCACGAAGGCAAGCGGGCGCAGCACGAACAGGTCGCCCTCTTCGTTCACCAGCTTGGGCGGCATGGTCGCCAGCCGCCCGCCGTGGAACAGGTTCATGAAGAAGGTTTCCAGAATGTCGTCGCGGTGATGACCCAGCACCACCGCCGAACACCCCTCTTCCCGTGCGATGCGGTAGAGGTTGCCGCGCCGGAGCCGCGAGCACAGGCTGCACATGGTGCCGCCCGGCGCGATCTTGTCCACCACGATCGAATAGGTGTCGGCATATTCGATCCGGTGCGGCACGCCCATCCGTTCAAGGAACTCCGGCAGGACCGTGGCCGGAAAGCCGGGCTGGCCCTGATCGAGGTTGCAGGCCAGCAGATCGACCGGCAGCAGCCCGCGCCACTTGAGTTCGTGCAGGATCGCCAGCAGCGTATAGCTGTCCTTCCCGCCGGAAAGGCAGATCAGCCAGCGCCCGCCCGCCCCGATCATCCCGTAGGTCTCGACGGCCTCGCGCACCTGCCGCACCAGCCGCTTGCGCAGCTTGCGGAATTCGGTCGCGGCGGGGGCGCCGTGGAACAGCGGGTGGATCTCGTCGGTATCGTCGAGCATGGCGGCCTCATGCGGGTTGGCCTGCGGGATATGCCTGAAACCGGGGCGGATGCAAAGCTTCGCAGTGCCGCAGTCAGTGGTTCCGGTCATGCTCGGGGTCGGTGCCCGGAACCGGGTCGTAGCCCGAGGCCCCCCAGGGGTGGCAGCGGCCGATCCGGCGCAGCATCAGCCAGGTGCCCCTGAAGGCCCCGTGACGCTCCAGCGCCTCCAGCGCATAGGCCGAGCAGGTGGGCTGATAGCGGCAGCCATGCCCGACCCATGGCGAGAACAGCAGCCGGTAGGCGCGGACCGGCAGGGCGACGATATGGGCGAGCGGGGTCATGGCGGGGGTGCCGGGGCGCCCTTGCCGCGCCGCTTGCCGCGCGGGGCCGGGCGGGTGGGCGCCGCGCGGTCGGGCGCGGCGTGGATCCGTGTGAGCGCGAGGCGCAGGTCTTCGACCAGTGCGGCGAAGGGGCGGGCCTCGGTCACCTCCGGGCGGCCGACCAGCACGTAGTCCCAGCCCGGCCTGCCATGTTCCGGCAACACCGCCCGTGCCACTGCCCGCAGCCTGCGCCGGGCACGGTTGCGGTGCACGGCGTTGCCGACCTTGCGCGAACAGGTATAGCCGATGCGGGTCGCGGGGTCGCCATCGTCCCGGTCGCGTGCCTGCAACAGGAAACCCGGCGCGCCCTGCCGCCGTGCCGCCGCCGCGCGCAGGAAATCGGCACGTCGGGCGATGGTCTGCGGAACGCGAAAAACCGCCGGGGGCAAAGGCGCGTCCGGGGGCGTTTCCGGCCCCGTCTGCCCTGTCTCCGGCGGTGTCATGCTGTCAGGGGCCGTGGCCGATCCCGGGGGATCAGGCCGACAGCCGCTTGCGGCCCTTGGCGCGGCGCGCGTTCAGGATGGCCTGCCCGCTTTTGGTGGCCATGCGCGCGCGGAACCCGTGGCGCCGCTTGCGGACCAGGTTCGAGGGTTGAAAGGTGCGTTTCATCGCGGCTCTCCATTTCCGGCGCCCGGCCCGGCCCGAAGGGGCGCGCGACGCGGGATACATCATTCGAGGACCGTCCTTTACGGGGCGCGCGCGGGCGAGTCAACGCGTGATACGCGGATTGACGGCCGGTTGGACGGTTTCTGGTGCCGGGACTGTTGGCAGCGGCCGCCTGCCGACGCTGAAGCGCCTTGATTCCGGGCAAAGGGGGAAAGGTATCCCGGTCCTCTGCCCCACACTTCCATTCCCCCTCGCGGAGTGCGCTTCGGCGTGCCGACCTCGCGATTCCGCCCCGCGCCCGCCTGTCGCAGGGGAACCTCCCGCGATGCCTGTATTTTCCCGCCGGGTTTTGCTAAGCCTCGGCTGCGGTGCGATGCCCGCCCCGCGGTTTCGACACCCCGTCAGGACGGAGGCGGTTTCCTGAATACCCTTTCCGGTCGTTTCCTCGCGCTTACGGTCATCTTCGTTCTGCTGGCCGAAGTGCTGATCCTGCTGCCCTCGGTCGCGCGCTTCCGGGCCGACTGGCTGCTCTTGCGGCTGGAAAAGGCGCAGATCGCCTCGCTGGCGCTGCTGACGACCGATGGCGGCATCGACGATGCGCTGGAGCGGGAGCTGCTGGAAAACGCCGGGGTGCTCAACGTCGTGCTGCGGCGCGACGCGGTGCGACAGCTGGTGCTGTCGTCGCCGATCGAGCAGCCGGTGGCCGCCACCTACGACCTGCGCGCGGCCGGGCCGGTGGAGCTGGTGCGCGATTCGGTGGCGCAGCTTCTCGACCGCGAAAGCCGGGTGATCCGGGTGATCGGCAACCCCCTGCACGATGCGGGGCTGCTGATCGAGATCACCACCGAGACCGGGCCGCTGCGGCAGGCGATGGTCGAAAGCGGGCTGCGCATCCTTTATCTTTCGGCGCTGATCTCGGCGGCGACGGCGCTCTTGCTGTTCCTTGCGGTGCAACTGTTGATGGTCATTCCCATCGCAAGGGTGGTGCGGCACATGACCGCCTATGCCGCTGCCCCCGAGGACGCGCGCCGGGTGATCGAGCCCACGGCGAGCGTGCGCGAGTTGCGCGAGGCCGAGGAGGCGCTCCAGTCGATGCAGACCCAGCTGACCGGCGCGCTGCGGCAGAAGGAACGGCTGGCACAACTGGGCGGTGCGGTCGCCAAGATCAGCCACGACCTGCGCAACATCCTGACCACGGCGCAGCTTTTCGCCGACCGTATCGGGACCAGCGCCGACCCGGCGGTGGCGCGCGCCGCGCCCAAGCTGGTGCAGTCGATCAGCCGGGCGGTGGCACTGTGCGAATCGACGCTGGCCTTCGGCCGGGCCGAGGAGCCGCCGCCCAGGCTCGGCCGCCTCGCGCTGCGGCCGCTGGTCGAGGAGGTGCTGGACGGCGAGGGGCTGAGCATCGGCGAGGAGGCCACCGACGACCGCCCCATCGTCGCACTGCTGGACATGCCGCCGGGGCTGACGCTGCGCGCCGACGGCGAGCAGCTGTTCCGGGTGCTGTCGAACCTGGTGCGCAATGCCCGGCAGGCGATCGAGGCCACCGGACGGCCCGGCACGGTCGAGATCGGCGCGGGCGAGGACGATTCCGGCTGGTGGATCAAGGTCGGCGACACCGGCCCCGGCCTGCCGCCCAAGGCGCGCGAAAACCTGTTCGCCGCCTTCCAGGGCGGGACGCGCAAGGGCGGCTCGGGCCTCGGCCTCGCGATCTCGGCCGAACTGGTCCGCGGCCACGGCGGGCGGCTGGACCTGATCCGCAGCGACGCCGAGGGCAGCGAGTTCCGCATCAGCCTGCCCAAGGATCTCGCGCCGAAAGACCCGGGCTGATCCCGCCTCCGACATACTCCGGGCACCATGCAGAAATCTGCGATCCGCCCCTTGCATTGCCCCGCCGCCGCCGCTAGAAGCCCCCTCACGCGCCCGTAGCTCAGCTGGATAGAGCACCAGACTACGAATCTGGGGGTCAGAGGTTCGAATCCTTTCGGGCGCGCCAAAGAATTCAAGGGGTTGGCTGGGAACGGCTGGCCCCTTTTCCGTTCTGCCCCTGCGGCCGGGTGACGGGGCGTTCCGACAGGTGCTGTTCGGATCGTCCTTCGCGGCACAGGTCCGAAAGGTGCCGGTGCCGGAGTTCATCCCGGCACCGCCTTATTTCCGACAGCCCCGCCACAGGTCGCAGACCGGGGTGGCGGGCGTGGCCGGGCAGGCCCTTCAAGGGCCTGCCCCGCTTCAGAACCCGGCCTTGATCTTCTCGAACTCCTCAAGCATCCGGTCGCGCATCTCGTGCGGGATCGGCACCTGTGTCATCAGGGTGCTGTCGATCGGGTCGAGGTCCGCCGCCTTGCGGTCTTCGTCCGAGATCAGCGCCATGGCCGCGGCATTGGCATGGGCGTAGCCGAAGCCATCGACCAGCGCCTGCGCCGAATCATGTGCCAGCCAGGCGTTGATGAAGTCATAGGCCTTGTCTTCGGATCCCGGCGAATTGGCGAGGTTGACGAAGCCGCAGAACCATGTCGAGGCGCCTTCCTCCGCCTGCCGCTGGAACGCCACGGGCAGGCCCTCCTGACGCATCAGCGCCACGCCGTCGTTCCAGGTCCAGGCCAGCAGCACCTCTCCCGTTGCCATCAGTTGCGCCAGTTCCGACGGATCGGCCCAATAGGCGCGGACGTTCCCATGCGCCTGACGCATCCACGCGGCGGCGGCCTGGAACTGGTCTTCCGTCACCGTGGTCCAGTCATCGACCCCGGTCGCCAGCAGCGCCAGCGACCAGATGTCGTCGGTATTGTCGGGAAGCGAGATGCGCCCGGCATATTTCGGATCGAGGAAGACCTGAAGCGAGGCGACCTCATCTTCCGATACCTGGTCGGTGTTCCAGGCGACGGCGGTATAGGCGTAGTCGGTCGGCACATACCAGACGCCCGCGTCGTCGCGGAAGATCGACGATTCGAAGAAACGCTCCTCGATATTCGCCAGTTCCGGGATGCGGTCGGTGTCCCATGGCTCGATCAGCCCGGCGTCGCGGTATTTCGACACCATCTGCGAACAGGGATGCGCGACATCGGCGCGGAACCCGGCCGCGACCTTCTGGAACGCCTCGTCGTCGTCGCCGTAGAAGGCGTAGGTGGGCAACTGGCCGTGTTTCTCGACGTAACCGGCGATCAGGGCCTCGTCCTCGAAGCCCGCCCAGTCGAAGACGATCAGCTCCGGGTCGGCCGCCGCCGCCGGAAGTGCGATCGCCAGCGCCGCGGCGGAGGCCATAAGGGCTGTGCTGCGTTTCATCCGTGTTTCCTCTGGTCAGGAGTGTGACTAGGGTCAAAGCTAGAGAAGCGGCGGGGCCGGTCAAGGGGATTTCTCGGATATGGCAGGGGTGCGGGCGGCGGGGCAGGGGATCGGCTGGCGGGGCGCGCTGTGGCTTGGCTTCTTCGGGCTGGTGCTGGCGGGCTGGGTCGCGCTCTGGGCCATGGGGCAGGAGCGGGCGGCGCTGTCCGGCAGCTTCGGCCTTGCGCTGCTGGCCGAACTCTGCGGCGGGGATGTGGCGGCGCTGCGCTTTCCGGCGCTGTTCGCCATGTGGGCGGTGATGTCGGCGGCGATGATGGCGCCGACCGCCGTTCCCGCTTTCGCCACATGGATGCACCTGCCGCGCGGCGGTTCGGGCGGGCCTCTGGGTACGCTGGCGCTGATCGGCGGATATCTTGCGCTCTGGCTCGGGGCCTCTGTGCTGTTCGCGCTGGTGCAGCGGGGCCTTGCGCTTGGGGGGTTTGTCGGTGCCGATGGCGGCAGTCTCAGCCTCTGGCTGACGGCGGGGCTGTTTCTCATGGCCGGGGGCTACCAGTTCTCCCGGCTGAAGGGGGCCTGCCTGTCGCGTTGCCGCGCACCGCTCACGTTTTTCGTGGCACATTGGCGGCCCGGCCCCACGGGTGCCTTTGCCGCCGGGCTGCGGCTCGGGCTGGTGTGTCTCGGCTGCTGCTGGGCGCTGATGGCGCTCGCCTTTGTCGGCGGGATGACGAACCTGCTGTGGATGGGGCTTGCCACGGCGCTGATGGTTGTGGAGAAATTACCCGAGGCGGGCCGCCGCCTGACCCGGCCGCTGGGCGGCGCGCTGCTTCTGGCCGGGGGCGCGGCCGCGCTGCTGGCCATGGGAGGGCTGACATGAGCGACCGGCTGAGCGCCCCGGAAATCTCCAGCCGCCATCCGGCGGCGGCGCGCAAGGATCACGGGCCGATCCCCTGGGCGATAAGGGGCGAGTTGATCCTGAACTGCAACTGCACGGTGTTCTGCCCCTGCGTGGTCAGCCTCGGCAACCACCCCCCGACCGAGGGCTACTGCCAGGCATGGGCCGGGGTGCGGATCGACGAGGGCCATTACGGGGCCGAAAGCCTCGCCGGGCTGAACGTGGGGTTGTTGCTGGAAATCCCCGGCCTGATGGCGCGCGGGGGCTGGAAGGCCGCCGCCTTCATCGACGACCGCGCCAGCGACGCGGCCTGGCACGGGCTGATCCGGATATTCTCGGGCAAGGCGAAAGGCACCACCGGCCTGTTTTCCGTTCTGGTCAGCGAGTTTCTGGGGGCCGAGCGCGCGCCCGTCAGTTTCGAGACCGAGGGCGACACCCGCCGCCTGACCGTGGGGAAAAAGATACAGGGCGAGGTGGTGCCGGTGCGCGGCGCCGACCCGAACCGCGATATCGTGGTGACCAACAGTCAATACTGGATGGGCCCCGACATCACCGTGGCCACCGCCACCCGCGGCCGGGTGCGCGCCTTCGGCCGGGTCTGGGATTTCGACGGCCGCTCGGCCGAGATCTGCGCCATCGACTGGAAGGGTCCGGGCCGGTGATCACGCCCGCGTGGTGTCAGTGCATGGCGCGTTATAACCTGTGGCAGAACCGGAGGCTGGTGGCGGCGGCCGGGGCGCTGTCCGACACCGCGCGACGCGAGCAGCGGGGGGCCTTTTTCGGCTCGATCGCCGGGACGTTCTCGCATCTGCTCTGGGGCGATCTGCGCTGGCTTTCCCGGTTCGACGGCGGCAGGCCGCCCGAAGGCGATACCGCCGACAGTGCCACGGCGTTTCCCGACTGGGGCGCGTTCTGCCGCGAGCGGGTGGCGACCGATATGCGGATCAACGACTGGGTCCTGCGCCTGACGCCCGAGATGCTGGCGGGCGAGTTGTTCTGGTATTCCGGGGCCGCCGGGCGGCATGTCCACCGGCCCTTCGCGCTGGTCGCCACGCATTTCTTCAACCACCAGACCCATCATCGCGGGCAGATCCACGCGATGCTGACCGCCGCGGGTGCGCGGCCGGGCGATACGGACCTGTTCCTGATGCCCGCGACGCTGGAATAGCAGGGCAGGGGGCGGCAGCCCGGCCCGTGCCGGGATGCGGTCGCTTGACGACAGCCGCCTGCACGAAGGTGAGGTGCTGCTGAGCACCCTTCCCGACACGGGCCGGTCGGCCGCTGCCCTCTGTTGCGACAGGGGCAGAACGCCCTACCGCTCCATCCAGATCGTCACCGGCCCGTCGTTCACCAGATGCACCGCCATCTCGGCGCCGAAGCGGCCGGTGGCGACGGGCAGGCCCTGCCGCCGCAGCGCCGCGACGAAATGTTCGTAAAGCTCTTCGCCCCGCTCGGGCGCGGCGGCGGTCGAGAACCCGGGCCGGTTGCCGCGCGAGGTATCGGCGGCAAGCGTGAACTGGCTGACCGCCAGCACCGACCCGCCGGTATCGAGCACGGATCGGTTCATCCGCCCCTCCTCGTCGCGGAAGATGCGCAGCCGGGCGATGCGGGCGGCAAGGGCCTCGGCCTGTTCCTCGCTGTCGCCCTGCATGGCGCAGACCAGCACCAAGAGGCCGGGGCCGATCTCGCCCACGGTCAGCCCGTCCACCACCACCCGCGCCTCGCTCACCCGCTGGATCAATGCCCGCATCACCGCCTCCCCGCGCCGTAGCCCCCGGCGGTGGGGGTGGTGACAGTCACCGCCTCGCCCGCCTCCAGCACGGTCTGGTCGCATCCCGCCAGCACCTCGATCCGGCCGTCGAGGCGGCGCACCTCGGTCCGGCCGCATTCGCCCGCGCCGCCGCCGCCGATCCCCTGCGGCGGGCGGCTGCGGTGCGACGACAGGATCGCGCAATCCATGCGTTCCAGGAAGCGGATGGTCCGCCGCGTGCCGTCGCCCGCGTTGAACCTGCCCCTGCCGCCCGAGCCCTCGCGGATCGCGAAATCCTCCAGCAGCACCGGGAAGCGCAGCTCCAGTATCTCCGGATCGGTCAGGCGCGAGTTGGTCATGTGGACATGCACCCCGGATGTGCCGTGGAACCCGCGCCCGCCGTTGAACCGCCCGGCGGGGGAGCCGGAGCAGATCGTCTCGTAATACTGGAAGCGGTCGTTGCCGAATGTCAGATTATTCATGGTTCCCTGGCTGTTCGCCAGCGCCCCCAGCGCCTCGAAGATCGCATTTGTGACATGCTGCGAGGTCTCGACATTCCCCGCCACCACCGCCGCCGGGTAGCGCGGCCGCAGCATCGAACCTTCGGGGATCACGACCCGGATCGGCCGCAGGCAGCCCGCGTTCATCGGAATGGGCGCCTCGACCATCACCCGGAAACAGTAGAGCACGGCGGCGCGGGCCACCGGCTCGGGCGCGTTGAAGTTGTTGGCCATCGCCTCGGAGGTGCCGGTGAAATCCACCGTTGCCTCGCGTTTTTCGCGGTCCACCGTGATCCGCACCCGGATCACCTGCCCGGTGTCGGTCGGATAGTCGCAGGCGCAATCCGACAGCCGGTCGATCACCCGGGCCACCGCCTCGGCGGCGTTGTCCTGCACATGGCCCATATAGGCCATCACCACGTCGAGGCCGAATTCGGCCACCATCCGCCGCAGTTCCGCGATGCCGCGGGTGTTGGCGGCGATCTGGGCCTTGAGGTCGGCCACGTTGGCCGGGACGTTGCGGCAGGGCCAGGGGTGGTCGGACAGCAGGGAGACCAGCTCCGCCTCGCGGAACCGGCCCTTCTCGACCAGCCGGAAGTTGTCGATCAGCACGCCTTCCTCGTCCACCGTGGTGGCGCGCGGTGTCATCGAGCCGGGCGCGGTGCCGCCCACATCGGCGTGATGCCCGCGCGAGGCGACCCAGAACAGGATCTCGCGGCCCGCTTCGTCGAAGACCGGCGTGACCACGGTGATGTCGGGCAGATGGGTGCCGCCGTTGTAGGGGGCGTTCAAGGCGAAGACGTCGCCGGGGTGGATGTCGCCTTCGTTCAGCCGGATCACCGTTTCCACCGAGCGGTCCATGGAACCCAGATGCACCGGCATGTGCGGCGCGTTGGCGACCAGCGCGCCCTGTGCGTCGAACACCGCGCAGGAGAAGTCCAGCCGTTCCTTGATGTTGACCGATTGCGCGGTGTTCTGGAGCGTGACCCCCATCTGTTCGGCGATCGACATGAACAGGTTGTTGAACACTTCGAGCAGGATCGGATCGGCCTCGGTCGTGCCCATGGCCTGCCCGCGTTGCAGGGGTTCGATGCGGCGCAGCAGCACGTGGTCGCGGGCGGTGATCTCGGCCTGCCAGCCGGGTTCGACGACGATGGTCTGGTTCGCCTCGATCACCAGCGCGGGGCCGGTGATGCGCTGGCCGGGGGCCAGCGCCTCGCGCCGCAGCACCGCCGCCTGATGCCATGCGCCGCCGCTGAACAGCGGTTGCCGCAGGTCGGTGGCGGCTTCGTGCCTGTCGGTGATGTCCAGCAGGGTCTCGTCATGGCTGTCCCCGGCGCTGTCGGCGCCCTCGATCTCGACCGCCTCGATGATGATGCGTTTCTCGGGCGTGACAAAGCCGAACTGCGCGCGGTGGCCTTGCTCGAACATCCCCCGCACCGCCGCCGGATCGCCATCGAGCGCCACCGGCAGCGCGCTGTCGGTGCCCTCATAGCGCAGGTGCAGCCGGGCGGCGGTCTCGGCCTGCGCCGGGTCGATCCCCTGCGCCGCGAGTTCCTCCAGCACGGACTCGCGCAGCTCCGCAAGGGCGGCGTCGAGCGCGGGGCGGCTGGCGGCCTCCAAGGGCGCCTCCAGCATCTTCTGGCGCTGGACGATCACCTTGCTCAGCCCGATGCCGTAGGCGGACAGGAGGCCCGAGAGCGGGTGGATCAGGATCGTCTCCATCCCCAGCGCGTCCGCCACCAGACAGGCGTGCTGCCCGCCCGCGCCGCCGAAGGAGTTGAGCAGATAGCGCGTCACGTCATGGCCGCGCTGGACCGAGATCTTCTTGATCGCATTGGCCATGTTCTCGACCGCGATCCGCACGAAACCCTCGGCCACCTCCTCGGGGCTCTTGCCCTCGCCGACCTCTTCGGCGATCTGCGTGAACCTCGCCCGCACGGTGTCGCGGTCCAGCGGCTCGTCCTGCCTAGGGCCGAAGATCGGCGGGAAGAAGGCGGGGTCCAGCTTGCCCAGCATGACATTGGCGTCGGTGACGGTCAGCGGCCCGCCGCGCCGGTAGCAGGCCGGGCCGGGGTCGGCGCCCGCCGAATCGGGGCCGACCCGGAACCGGCCCGGCTCGGCATGGAGGATCGAGCCGCCCCCCGCCGCCACCGTATGCACCCGCATCATCGGCGCGCGGATGCGCACGCCCGCGACCTCGGTGTCGAAGGCGCGCTCGAACCCGTCTGCGTAGTGGGCCACATCGGTCGAGGTGCCGCCCATGTCGAAGCCGATCACCCGGGGGAAACCGGCGATTTCCGCCGTTCGGGCCATGCCCACGACGCCGCCCGCCGGGCCCGAGAGGATCGCGTCCTTGCCCTGGAAGCGTTCGGCGGCAGTCAGCCCGCCCGAAGACATCATGAACTGGAGCGTCGGTCCCGGTTCCCCGGGCGGGGTGGCGCCCAGCGCCCCCGCCACCCGCGCCACGTAGCGGCGCAGGATCGGCGAAAGGTAGGCATCGACCACCGTGGTGTCGCCGCGCCCCACCAGCTTGATCAGCGGCGAGACCTCATGGCTGACCGAGACCTGCCCGAAACCCGCGGCCCGGACCACCCCGGCCAGCGCCTGTTCGTGTACCGGGTTGCGCCAGGCGTGCATCAGCACCACCGCCACGGCGTCGATCCCCGCCGCCTTCGCCTCGGCCAGCGGCGCGGCCAGCGCGGCGATGTCCAGCGGGGCCTCGACCGAGCCATCGGCGCGCAGGCGTTCATCGACCTCGATCACCCGCTCGTAAAGCTGTTCGGGCAGCAGGATCTCCTTGGCGAAGATGTCGGGCCTTGCCTGCCAGGCGATGCGCAGCGCGTCGCGGAAGCCACGGGTGATCAGCAGCAAGGTCCGGTCGCCCTTGCGCTCCAGCAGTGCGTTGGTCGCGACCGTGGTGCCCATGCGGACGGTGCCGATCCGGCCGGGCGGGATCGCGTTGCCGGGAGCCACGCCCAGCAACTGGCGGATGCCCTCGATCGCCGCGTCCGCGTAGACGCCGGGGTTTTCCGACAAGAGCTTGAGCGGATGCAGACCGCCATCGGGCGCCCGGCCGATCACGTCGGTGAAGGTGCCGCCCCGGTCGATCCAGAAATCCCAGCGTGTGTCGGTCATGCCTGCCCTCCCGGCGAGAGTCCGGCCCTGCGGCCCCGTGGTCGTCATGCGGCGTTGCGGCGCGCATGATTGCATTTTGTTGACA
>Ga0172382_10003357_pt1 | contig 25479 bp, 28 predicted proteins | sample Leawel138RmetaG_FD_122245 | JGI IMG/M metagenome (GOLD analysis project Ga0172382, IMG submission 122245) | Leachate microbial communities from a municipal landfill in Southern Ontario, Canada - Leachate well 138R metaG | ecosystem: Engineered > Solid waste > Landfill > Unclassified | place...
GCAGCGCTCGTGGCCGCGCGCGTCAGCGCGCACCAACAATCTGACTTGCCGCCGACTGTTTGAGCGAAACGAACGAAGCGAAGCGAAGGGAGTGCAGCGAGTTCGGCGGCAGGCCACGAGCGCGAGCATCGGAGGGCACCCCGCGAAGCGGGGCAAGCACCCGGCGTGCGCCGAAAGCCTCGCCCCGCGTCCTGGCAAAAGCCGCCCCAGGCGCTCGAACGCGAACAGGTACGAGGCGCTCATCCCGTGGGAGGTTCCCCCGATGCCGGCCCGGCGCCATCGAAACCCAACTGCCGCCAGGCCTCGAACACGGTCACCGCGACCGCATTGGACAGGTTGAGGCTGCGGTTGTCCGGGCGCATCGGCAGCCGCAGCCATTGCGCGCCCGGGATGCCGGCCAGCACTTCGTCGGGCAGCCCGCGGGTCTCGCAGCCGAAGACCAGCCAGTCGCCGGCCTCGAAGCGGACCTCGTAGGGGCTGCGTCGGCCGCGCGTGCTCATCGCGAACAGACGCTGCGGCTTGCAGTCGGCGAGCAGCGCCGGCCAGGACCGATGGGTGCGGATCCGGGTGTACTCGTGATAGTCGAGCCCGGCACGGCGCAAGCGGGCGCTGTCCAGTTCGAAGCCGAGCGGCTCGACCAGGTGCAGGCTGGCCCCGGTGTTCGCGCACAGGCGGATCACGTTGCCGGTGTTCGGCGGGATTTCGGGGTTGACGAGCACGACGTTGAGCATGCGCCGGCATGCTAGCGCGCATCGGCGGCCGTGTCGCTGCCATCGCCATCGCCATCGCCATCGCCGGCAGCGGCAGCGGCAGGCGTTGCCGTGCGACAGGCCACGCAGACGACCACGGTGACGGCGCCCGCCGCCTTCAGGGCGCCGGCGGCGGCCTGCAGGGTCGCGCCGGTGGTCATCACGTCGTCGACGATCAGCAGGGTGGTGGCCGGGCCGACCGGGGGTGCGGTGAAGGCGGCACGCAGGACTTGCCGGCGCTGGCGGGCGTCGAGGCTGGAAGCCGGCAAGGTGTCGCGCGTCCTGCGCAGCAGGCCGTGCGCCGGCGTCAGGCCGAATGCGGCGGCGACCGGCCTGGCCAGCAGCCGCGCCTGGTTGAAGCCGCGGCGGGCCAGCCGGGCGGGCGCCAGCGGAACCGGCACGACCGCGTCGGGCGCCGGAACGCCGGCCGGCCAGCCTGCGATGCAAGCGCGTGCCAGCAGCCGGCCCAGCGGCGCGGCCAGCGCCGCCTGGCGGCCGAACTTGATCGCCTGCACCAGATGATCGAGCGGGCGCGCATAGTCGGCCAGCGCGATGCAGTGGTCGAAGACGGGGAGATGGTGTCGGCAATGACGGCAGGATCCGGTCGCGGCCAGCCGCTCGCCGCAGCGCGGGCAGCGCTGCACGCCCAGGCCCGGCAGGCTGGCAGCGCAGCCGGCGCACCAGCCACGTGGCGATGCGCCGGGGCCGCTCGGCTGCCCCGGGGATAGCGGCTGCTCACAGGCCACGCAGACGACCGGCAGCATTTCGTCGAGCAGGCGCAGCGAGGCGTCGCGGCCGGCGCGCCAGAGGGCGGACAGGCCGACCTGCCGCAGCAATGATGGCGAGAGGTTCATGCCGACATTGGAACCCGCCGCAGTCCTATACTGGGCGCCCATGGCTCATCCTTCCGCCCTAGATCCGAAGGCCGTACGCCGGCAGTTCGCGCGCCGCGCCGACCGGCTGCACCAGGCCGACTTCCTGTTGCGGGAAACGGAGAGGCGTCTGCTCGAGCGGCTGGAGATTGTCCGGCTGACGCCGGCTGCCGTCCTCGATGTCGGCTGCGGACTCGGCCGCAGCCTGGCCGCGCTCGCGCAACGCTACCCGCAGGCCACGCTGCGTGGCTGCGACCTGTCCTGGCAGGTCGCGGCCCGGGCCCGTGCGGCACTCGAACCGACGGCGCGCGGCCTGCTGGCGCGTCTGCGGCGCGGCCCGACGCAACCGGTAGCGGCCGTGTTCGCGGCTGATGCCCACGCCCTGCCGTTGCCGCCGTCGTGCACCGACCTGATCTGGTCCAATCTGGTCTTCCACTGGTTCCATGAGCCGCAGCGTGTGGTCGACGAGTGGTACCGGGTGATTCGCCCCGACGGGCTGCTCACGTTCACCGTGCTCGGCGTCGACAGCCTGATCGAATTGCGGACGGTCGGCGCCCGTCTGCCCGACTTCCCCGACATGCACGACATCGGCGACCTGCTGGTCGGCGCCGGCTTCGCCGAGCCGGTGATGGACGTCGAGCGGCTGGTGCTGACCTATCGCGATGCCGAGACGCTGCTGGCCGATGCCCGCGCCCTCGGCGGCAATGCGCTGGCCGGGCGCTTCCGTGGCCTGCTCGGCCGCGGCCACCGGCGCGAGTGGCTGGCCGCGATCGAGCGTGGTCGCGCGGCCGACGGGATGTTGCGCCTGAGCGTCGAACTGATTTTCGGGCACGCCTGGTGCCCGCCCAGGAAGCGCCTGCCGGGGGGGCTCGCGCACGTCGAATTCATGCCACGCCGAAAGGGGGGCTGAGGCCATCGATTTGCTGCCCGCCATGCGCGCCGCCTATAATCCTTGCGTTGAAACAAATCCGCTTCGGATCGTCGCCGGTTCTTCGCGAACGGCGCCAGTTCGCATGCAGTACCGGTGGAGCTACGCTGCAGACCAGCACATGCACGAATGGGTTCTCAAGCGCAACTGCGCATTGACGCCCGTTCAACTCGCCATGTGGTTCGGCTCGCTCGCAGCGGTGTCGCTGTTGCTGGCCTTGCTTTTCGCATCGATGGGGGCCTGGCTCACGATACCGTTTGCCCTGGTCGAGATCACCGCACTGGCCTGGGCATTCGTCTGGTGGGCGCGACATGCGACCGATTACGAGCGAATAGTGGTGTGCGACGGCCTGCTGAGCGTCGAGAAATCGAGCGGGGAACGCCTGCGCAGGATAGAGTGTCGGCCTGCCTGGGTCAGAGTTGAGTATGGTGGCGCACGGTGCGGTCCGATCCGGATCGTGTCGTCATGCGAAGCGATCGAGATCGGCGGGCTGGTGCCCGACGATCGGCGAGCGGCGCTGGCCAGGGAGTTGAGGGGTGCATTCGCATCGCAGCATGCGGGCGGGAGTGCTCGGGGTTGACGGGAAAGAACGACTACGGATGGGCAGCATGAAACTGAAGCGTGCGGCAGGCGCATTGGCGACGGCGGTTCTGGGCGGTTGGCTGTCGGTGGCCAATGCGGTCGGGGACATGCCGGGCGGGCCGAAGTACAACGGTCTGAACCTGCAGGATCCTGCGACCCGGATCGCGGCCGATCAGCACTGGATGCACTGGTTCCTGATGTGGATCTGCCTGATCATCTTCGTGCTCGTCTTCGGCACGATGTTCTACTCGATCCTGATGCACCGGAAGTCCAAGGGCTACAAACCCGCCAGCTTCCACGAGAGCACGGCGGTCGAGGTCACCTGGACGGTCATTCCCTTCCTGATCATCATCGGCATGGCCCTGCCGGCCACCCGGATGGTCGTCGAGCAGAAGGACACCTCGAACGCCGACCTGACCATCAAGGTCACCGGCTATCAGTGGAAATGGGGCTATGACTACCTGAAGGGCGACGGCGAAGGCATTTCGTTCCTGTCGACGCTGACGACGCCGCGTGCCCAGATCGAGGGTCGCGAGCCGAAAACCAACACCTATCTCGTCGAGGTCGACAATCCGATGGTCGTGCCGGTGGACCAGAAGGTCCGCGTGGTCCTGACCGCCAACGACGTCATCCACTCGTGGATGGTGCCGGCCTTCGGGGTCAAGCAGGACGCCATTCCGGGCTTCGTGCGCGACACCTGGTTCCGCGCCGAGAAAACCGGCGTCTTCCGCGGCCAGTGCGCCGAGCTGTGCGGCAAGGACCATGCGTTCATGCCGATCGTCGTCGAAGTCAAGTCGCAGGAAGACTATGCCCGGTGGGTCGAGGAGCAGAAGCAGCTGATGCTTGCCAGGCTCGATGATCCGAACAAGGAATGGACCCAGGACGAACTCTTCGAGCGGGGCGAGAAGGTTTACCAGGCGAACTGCGTGGCCTGCCACCAGGCCAACGGCCAGGGCGTGCCGCCGGCCTTCCCGCCGCTGGCCGGTTCGAAGCTGGTTCTCGGCCCGTCGGAAGGACAGATCGACATCGTGCTCAATGGCCGGCAGAACACCGCGATGGCGTCGTTCCGCCAGCTCTCCGACGTCGAGCTGGCCGCGGTCATCACCTATACCCGCCACGCCTGGGGCAATGACCCGGCCGACGGCCTCGTACAGCCGGCCGAAGTCATGGCCGCACGCAAGTAACCGGGTCGCGGCCATCCGGTCTCATCCGGACGGAATGCACAGAGTTTGCAGGAGCCTAGTCAAATGAGCGCAGTACTGGACCATCACGGCGACCACGCCCACGATCACGCGCACGACCATCCCACCGGGTGGCGGCGCTGGGTGTTCGCAACGAACCACAAGGACATCGGCACCCTCTACCTCTGGTTCTCGTTCACGATGTTCTTCGTCGGCGGCATCAATGCGCTGCTGCTGCGCACCGAGCTGTTCCAGCCCGGTCTGCAGGTCATGGAGCCGGAATTCTTCAATCAGCTCACGACGATGCACGGGCTGATCATGGTCTTCGGCGCGATCATGCCGGCCTTCGTCGGCTTCGCGAACTGGCAGATCCCGATGATGATCGGCGCCTCCGACATGGCCTTCGCGAGGATGAACAACTTCAGCTTCTGGCTGCTGCCGGCGGCGGCGCTGCTGCTGGTCATCTCGTATTTCGTGCCGGGCGGCGCGAGTGCGGCGGGCTGGACGCTGTATGCGCCGCTGTCCACGCAGATGGGCCCGGGCCAGGATCTCGGGATCTTCGCCGTCCACATCTTCGGCGCCTCGTCGATCATGGGGGCGATCAACATCGTCACGACGGTGCTCAACATGCGGGCTCCTGGCATGTCGCTGATGCGCATGCCGATGTTCGTCTGGACCTGGCTGATCACGGCCTACCTGCTGATCGCCGTCATGCCGGTGCTGGCCGGGGCGATCACGATGCTGCTGACCGACCGCCACTTCGGCACGGCCTTCTTCAACGCGGCGGCCGGCGGCGACCCGGTGATGTACCAGCACATCTTCTGGTTCTTCGGTCACCCCGAGGTCTACATCATGATCCTGCCGGCGTTCGGGATCGTCAGCGAGGTCATCCCCACCTTCTCGCGCAAGAAGCTGTTCGGCTACAGCTCGATGGTCTACGCCACGGCTTCGATCGCGATCCTGTCGATGCTCGTCTGGGCGCACCACATGTTCACCACCGGCATGCCGGTGACCGGCCAGTTGTTCTTCATGTACGCGACGATGCTGATCGCGGTGCCCACCGGGGTGAAGATCTTCAACTGGGTGGCCACGATGTGGCGCGGCTCGATGACCTTCGAAACCCCGATGCTGTTTGCCGTCGGCTTCATCTTCGTGTTCGCCATCGGGGGGTTCACCGGGGTGATCATGGCCGTCGCGCCGCTCGACATCCAGTTGCACGACACCTACTACATCGTTGCCCACTTCCACTACGTGCTGGTGGCCGGCTCGTTGTTCGCGCTGTTCGCGGGCACCTACTACTGGCTGCCGAAGTGGACCGGCCACGTCTACGACGAGAAGCTCGGCAAGTGGCACTTCTGGATGTCGATGATCACCTTCAACATCACCTTCTTCCCGATGCACTTCCTCGGTCTGGCCGGCATGCCGCGGCGCTACGCCGACTACCCGATGCAGTTCGCCGACTTCAACGCAATCGTCACCATCGGCGCCTTCGGCTTCGGCCTGTCGCAGCTGATCTTCCTGTGGGCGATCATCAAATGCATCAAGGGGGGCGAGAAGGCTACCGACAAGGTCTGGGAAGGTGCCGAGGGGCTCGAATGGACCTTGCCGTCGCCGGCGCCCTGGCACTCGTTCGAGACGCCGCCCGTCGTCAAGTGAGTCGACCGGCCGAGTGGATCGATGGAGAACGCGATGAGTGATCCGAACAGGAACAGGAACCTGCGCACCGCGCTGATCCTGCTGTCGATCGCCGCCGTGTTCTTCGTCGGCGTCATTGCCAACCGCATGATCTTCGGGGGAGGCTGAAGATGTCCGAGCGTCAGACCGGGCCTGCCGAAACGCGTTTCGAGAACGCGCAGATGGTCGGCAAACTGATTGTCGTGATCGCCGTCATGTTCGGCTTCGGTTTCGCACTGGTGCCGCTGTACGAGAAGATCTGCCAGATCACCGGGATCAACCAGCTCACCAAGCGTGACCGGCAGGCCGAATCCTTCGCGAAGAACACCCAGATCGACACCAGCCGCCGAATCACCGTCGAGTTCGACGCCAATGGGCGCGGCGCCTGGCATTTCAAGCCGGAAGTCAATTCGCTCGAGGTTCATCCCGGCGAACTGGTCACGGTGGTCTACGATCTGATCAACACCCACAGCGAAGCCACCACGGGCCAGGCAATTCCCAGCTACGCACCGCAGGTGTCGGGGCGGTACTTCCACAAGCTCGAGTGCTTCTGCTTCGAGCAGCAGGAACTGCCGGGGGGCGCCACGCAGAAGTTCCCGGTGGTTTTCGTGATCGATCCGAAACTTCCCAAGGACGTCAGCACGATCACCCTGTCGTACACCTTCTTCGAGGTCGCCGGCCGTTCGGCCGCGGCAAGCGGTGTCGCGGGCGAGGCTCGCAGCGGAGGAGGCTGATGTCGGCAGATCTGCAGGATGCGGCGCGCCGCAAGGGCAGTTTCATCGGCACGCTGCGGGCGATCGGCTGGGCGTTTTTCGGGGTGCGGGGGGGCAGGGCGCATGAGCGTGATCTCAGCAGCCTGAACCCGATTCATGTGATCATCATCGGTCTGGCGGCGGCGTTGCTGTTCGTGTTCGGACTGATTGCCATCGCGATCTGGGCGGTGGGCTGAAGCGCGGATATCTAGTTCAGGAGAGGGAAACAGACATGGGATCGGGTGTGCGCGCGCATGCGCCTTATTACTACGTGCCGGGCCCATCGAAGTGGCCACTGGTCGGCGGCATTGCGCTGGCCTGCTTCGGTCTCGGCCTGGCAAGCTGGTTCAACGGTGCGGCCTTCGGCCCCTGGCTGTTCGGGGCCTTCGTCGTGATCCTCGCCTACATGCTGATCGGCTGGTTCAGCGAAGTCACGCGTGAGTCCGAACGTGGCCTGTACAGCGAACGGGTCGATGTGTCGTTCCGCTGGTCGATGGGCTGGTTCATCTTCTCGGAGGTGATGTTCTTCTCGGCGTTCTTCGGAGCGCTTTTCTATGCGCGCACGATCGCGATGCCCTGGCTGGGCGACCTCGATCACCGCAGCGTGCTGTGGCCCGACTTCCAGGCCGTGTGGCCGAACAGCGGGCCGGGTGGGGTCGTCGACGCTTTCGAGACCATCGGCCCGTGGCCGATCCCGACGATCAACACGCTGCTGCTGCTGACCTCGGGCGTGACGCTGACCATCGCGCACCATGCGATGAAGGACGGCCGGCGCGGCCCGCTGACCTTCTGGCTGTTCCTGACCGTGCTGCTCGGGGCGATCTTCCTCGGCTTCCAGGCGTACGAGTACATGCACGCCTACCGGGACCTGAACCTGCGGCTCGATTCCGGGATCTTCGGTTCAACCTTCTTCATGTTGACCGGCTTCCACGGTTTCCACGTCTGCGTGGGGGCGCTGATCCTGGCGGTCGTGCTGTTCCGGGTCATCAAGGGGCATTTCACGCCCGAGAACCACTTCGCCTTCGAGGCGGCTGCCTGGTACTGGCACTTCGTCGACGTCGTCTGGCTGGGGCTGTACGTCGCTGTCTACTGGCTGTAGGGCGTCGCACCCCGGTGCCGAGAGGCCGCGCCGGAGCGCGGCCTTTTCGCTTCGGCCCCTGGGCAATGGATCACCCCGGGCAGTGGATCAGCGCGGTGCGTGGCGTGTCACGGGCACGCCAGTGCTCTCGATCCAGCCCATGTGGTGGGCGAACAGGATCAGCGCGAACAGCGCGATCGAGAAGCCGACCCGGAAACCGAGGGCGCGGACGGTGTTGCGGGTGCGGCCACGGTCGCGGATCAGAAAGACCATCGCTGAAGCCAGGCTTCCGATGATCAGGATGAATGCGACGAGGATGATCCACTTCAAGACGTTCTCCGGCGGACCGGCTCCGGCAGCGGCGGCAGCGCGGGCCCAAAGGATGATTGTAGAGCCTGACCGGCCTGCGGGCCTGGGGGCAGATACGGGTGCGCGGTCATGAAGGCCCGGTGGCTGCACGCGATCGTCCCGACCCTGGCCGCGCTGCTGGTGGTCGTCGTGACGGCTTCGCTCGGCAACTGGCAGTTGCGGCGCGCCCAGTTCAAGCTCGATCTGCAGGCGCAGCGCGAGGCCGCCCAGGCCGAGCCTGCGCAGGCGCTCGGCACGGTGCCGCTCGATGAGGCCGAAGTGGCGCGCCTCGAAGGCCGGCATGTGTCGGCCACCGGCGTCTGGCGTCCCGAGTACAGCGTCTACCTCGACAACCGCGCCCACAACGGGGTGGCCGGTTTCTATCTGATTTCACCCCTCAGGCTGACGACGGCTGGCGTGGGTGTGGGCGCGGGGACGGGTGCGGGCGCAAACGAAGCGGCGGGCGGGGACGCGCATGAGGGCACCGCGATGCACGTCCTGGTCGTGCGCGGCTGGGTGCCGCGCGACCCACGCGAGCGCACCCGCCTGATCGCTCCCCCGGTGCCCGAAGGCGTGGTCACGGTGACCGGCCTGGCGCAGCGCGAGCTGTCGCAGATCCTCGAGCTGGCCAGGATGGCGCCGCCAGCGCACGACCAGCAGATCTGGGCGAACCTGACCGTGGCCGGGTTCGAGCAGTGGTCGGGGCTGGCCGCGCAGCCGCTGCTGATCCGCCAGAGCGCGCCGATGACCGGCGCGACGCCGGCCGCGCCCGATGACCTCGTGCGCGACTGGCCCGCTCCGGCCGACGATGTCGACATGCACCGCGGCTACGCGCTGCAATGGTATTCACTGGCTTTGACCGCGGTCGTGTTGTGGGCGTGGTTCGTGGTCTGGCGACCCTTGCGGCGCTCCCGGGGCCCGGCCGGCTGAGACTAGAATCGAAGAATGAGCGCAAGTTCGATGCCCGACGAAACACTGCCAGACGGAATGCCGTCGGACGGAAAGCCGTCAGACGAGGCGCAGCAGCGGCGCGTGCGCAGTGGCCGGCTCAAGATGCTGGCAATCCTGCTGATCTGCGCCGCCCCGGTGATTGCCTCGTATTTCACCTATTACGTGATCCGCCCCGATGGGCGCACCAACTACGGCACCCTGCTGCAGCCGCTGCCCGAGGTCGGCACGCTGGCCGGCGTCGGCCTGGACGGCGCGCCGGCGAGCCTGGCGCAACTGGGCGGGCACTGGCTGCTGCTGACCGGCGCCGGCGCGCAGTGCGACGCGGCCTGCGAGCACCGCCTGTATCTGCTGCGCCAGATCCGCCTGACCACCGGCAAGGAGCGCGACCGGGTCGAGCGCGTCTGGGTCGTGGAGCCCGGCACGCCGGTGAACGCACAACTGCTGGCCGAACACGAGGGCCTGGTCGTCATCCGTGCCCCGGCCGGGGCACTGGCCGCGATCGGTTTTCCGACTGAAGCGGGCGACTTGCCCGGAAACCACATCTGGATCGTCGACCCGCTGGGCAACCTGGTGTTGCGCTACCCGCTCGATCCGGATCCGAGCAAGATGAAGAAGGATCTCCTGAAGCTGCTGAAGGCATCGAGGATTGGCTGACATGGCCCCGAACTTTTCCAGACCCGCGCCGATCCCGGCCCGTTCCCCGCACTGGTTCCGCCGCCTGGTCGGACTGACCGTCGTACTCACCCTGTGCCTGATCATGATTGGCGCCTATGTCCGGCTCACCGACGCCGGTCTGGGCTGCCCCGACTGGCCCGGCTGCTACGGCAAGCTGTTCCCGAGCCAGGCGCGCGACCAGATCGCCCAGGCAGTGACCGAGCAGGGCGGCGAACACGGCCCGGTCTCGATGGGCAAGGCCTGGCGGGAGATGGGCCACCGCTACGTCGCGAAGATACTGGGTCTGCTGATCATCGCGATCGCGGCGATCGCCTGGTGGCGCCGGCGCGAATTCGGCCAGTCGCCCGCTCTGCCGATCTGGCTGGTCGGCGTCGTCATCCTGCAGGGCCTGTTCGGCATGTGGACGGTCACCCTGCTGCTGCAGCCGGCGATCGTGACCGGCCACCTGATGGGCGGGATGCTCACCTTCGCGCTGCTGCTGTGGCTATGGCTGCGCCAGCTTGCGCAGCCACGCTACATCGACGCCGAGCCGGTGGCTGCGCTGGCCGCCCCGGCGCTGTTCGGGCTCGTACTGGTCTGTGTGCAGATCTTCCTCGGTGGCTGGACCAGCACCAACTACGCGGCGCTGGCCTGTCCCGACCTGCCCGCCTGCCAGGGCGCCTGGTGGCCGGAAATGGACTTCAGCCACGCGTTCCACTTCCTGCGTGAGCTCGGCATGACCAGCGATGGCCAGCACCTGCCCGCCGAGTCGCTGACCGCAATCCACCTGATCCACCGGATCGGGGCGGTGGTCGTGCTCGGGGTGGTCGGCTGGCTGGGCTGGCGGACAATGCGCACCGACGGCACGCAGGGGCTGGGCGCGGCGATTCTCGTCGCCCTGCTCGTCCAGTGGCTGCTCGGCCTGTCCAACGTCTACTGGAGTCTGCCCCTGCCGGTGGCCGTTGCCCACAATGGCGGTGCTGCTGTACTGCTCGGGCTGCTCGTGATGCTAAACTTCAGAGCACATCGCGCCCGTTTGCAGATTTGAGCGCGCAGGATTCCAGGGGCATGCAAGTAAGCCGACTCGACACCGCCGCCGCGGGCTGGCGCCACCACGTGGCCCAGTACATCGCGGTGACCAAGCCGCGCATCGTGATGCTGGCCGCCTTCTGTGCGTTGATCGGCATGCTGCTGGCGTCCGACGGCTGGGTGCCGCCGGTCACCATGGTGGCCGGTCTGGCCGGCATTTCGCTGCTGGCGGCTGCCGGTTTCGCGTTCAACTGCCTGATCGAGCGCGGCATCGATGCCCGGATGGCCCGTACCCGCGCCCGTCCGCTGGCGCGCGGCGAGGTCGGCGTGGTCGGCTCGCTGCTCTTCGCCGGCACGCTGGGTGGCGTCGGCGCGCTGCTGCTCTATACGCTGGTCAATCCGCTGACGATGTGGCTGACGCTGGCCACCTTCGTCGGCTACGCATTCATCTACACCGTGCTGCTCAAGCCGGCCACGCCGCAGAACATCGTGATCGGCGGCGCCAGCGGCGCCATGCCGCCGGTGCTCGGCTGGGCGGCGGTCGCCAACGAAGTCACCGCCCAGGCACTGGTGCTGTTCCTGATCATCTTCGTCTGGACGCCGCCGCACTTCTGGGCCTTGGCCCTGTACCGGATCGAGGACTACAAGCGCTCGGGCCTGCCGATGCTGCCGGTCACTCACGGGCCGGAGTTCACACGGCTCAACGTGCTGCTGTACACGATCCTGCTGGTCGCCACCTCGCTGCTGCCTTTCCTGATCCAGATGAGCGGATGGGTTTATCTGGTCTGCGCCATCGGCCTGGGCGGGGTGTTCGTGGCTTACGCCTGGCGCCTGTGGCGCGATTACTCCGATGCGCTGGCCAAGCGCACCTTCGGTTATTCGATCTTCTATCTGGCTGCGCTTTTCGGCGCCCTGCTGGTCGATCATTACCTCGTCTGATCCAGTGTCTGTCAATTCATCGAATGCCGGCGCCGGGCGCCGGTCGTGGCTGCGCCTGTCGGGCGCAGCCGTGCTCACCCTTGTCGCGGGCGGCTTGACCGCCTGCAGGAACCGGGGTGGCCCGCAATTCCGCAACACCGACGTCACCGGGTCCGACCTGGCGAAGAACGGTTTCACCCTGACCGATCACACCGGTGCGCCCCGCACGCTGGCCGACTATCGCGGCAAGGCCGTGCTGATCTTCTTCGGCTTCACCCATTGCCCCGACGTCTGTCCGACCACCATGCTCGAGGCGGCCGAGGCGATGAAGCTGCTCGGCGCCAAGGCCGAGCGCGTGCAGGTGCTGTTCGTGACGCTCGATCCCGAGCGCGACACGCCGGAAATGCTCGCCCATTACGTGCCGGCGTTTCACCCCAGTTTCGTCGGCCTGTGGGGCGACCCCGAGACGCTGGCGCGCACGGCCAAGGACTTCCGGGTCTTCTACCAGAAGACGGCGCTGTCCTCGAGCGGTTCGTATTCGATCGACCATACGGCCGGCAGCTTCATCTTCGACCCGGAGGGACGACTGCGGCTGTTCACCCGCTATGGCGTCGGTGCCGAGGCGCTGGCCCACGACCTGGCCCTGCTGCTCGGCTGACCGCGCGCCGCGCCGCGGCGCGCTCAGGCCGCCTCGCTCAGGCGCTGGCCTGGCGACCGGCCGGGGCAGTGGCGGCGGGCGGCACGAGCGCAGCCAGCGCGGCGGCCAGCACGATCATCGCACCCCCGATCAGCGTGCGGGTGACCAGGGCTTCGCCGGCGAACCATGACGCCGACACTGCGGCGAACACGACCTCCGACAGCATGACCAGCACGGTGACCGAGGCCGGCAGCCGCGCCGCCGCATACTGCAGCGACAGGTTGGCGGCCAGAGCGACGATCGCCAGGCCGATGGCGCCGGCGATCCACAACGGGGCCGGCGGTGGTGGCGGTGCAATCACCCCGGCGGCCGTCATCGTGGCGGCCAGCAGCGTTGCCAGCAGGCCGGCGCCGGCGAACATGGCCAGGACCCGGGCCGAGTCGCGCTCGGCCGTGTTGTAGCGCAGCAGCACGTTCACGCCGGCGAAGGCGATCCCGCCGACCAGGCCCAGCCAGTCGGCGAGGCTGCTGGGTACCGGCATGCCCAGGCCCGGTTCGTAGAGCACGATGGCCGCTCCGCTGACCGCCATGACGATCCGCGCGACGGTCAGGGCGGTGATCGGCTCGCCGAGCAGCCAGCGTGCGAGCGGTGCCGCCCAGACCGGCATCAGGTAGAACAGGAGCACGACCCGCACCACTTCGCCGACCAGCATGCCCCAGTTGAAACCGATGTTCGCCATGCCCGAGGCCACCATCAGCCAGCACAGCCCGGGGCTGGCGAGCACGTCGCGCCAGGTGCTGGGCCGCCACAGGCTGATCAGCAGGGCCGCGCAGCCGAAGGCGCAACCGGTGGCCCACAGGGCATGGAGCCCGAGGCTGTTCAGTTGCCGGAAAGGCCACCAGGACACGCCCCAGACGAAGGCGTTGAACAGCAGCAGGGGCAGCAGGGCGATGCGCAAAAAGAAAATGCCGCCTTCGGTTTCCCGTTGGCGGCCAAAAGGGGGAGGATTGGGGGATCGAAATTCGGGAGCATCGTCTGCCACCCGAACCTCTTAGACGTAGGCCGCGAGCAAACCTTTCATCTTCTGCAGTGCCTTGACCTCGATCTGACGGATGCGTTCGGCCGACACTCCGAACTCGTCGGCCAGTGCCTGCAGCGTCAGGCCGCCGCCCTCGGATTCGTCGCGCAGCCAGCGGGTTTCGACGATGCGTCGGCTGCGCGGATCGAGCCCCGCCAGGGCCTCGGCCAGTCCTTCGCCCTGCAGGCGGTCGTGCTGGCGTGCCTCCAGGACCTGGGTCGGATCGGCCTGCGGCGCAGCCAGCCAGGCGCTCGGCGAATAGCTCTCTTCGCCGTCGTCGGGCTGGGGATCGAGCGTCATGTCGTGACCCGACAGCCGGGTTTCCATCTCGACGACGTCGCGCTCGCGCACGTTCAGTTCACGGGCGATTTCGCTGACCTGGTCGACGCCCAGCGTGCCGAGGCCGGGTTTCATCGAACGCAGATTGAAGAACAGCTTGCGCTGGGCCTTGGTGGTCGCCACCTTGACCATCCGCCAGTTCTTCAGGATGTATTCATGGATCTCGGCCTTGATCCAGTGCAGGGCAAACGACACCAGACGCACGCCGCGTTCCGGGTCGAAGCGCTTGACGGCCTTCATCAGGCCGATGTTGCCTTCCTGGATCAGGTCGGCGTGCGGCAGGCCGTAGCCGAGGTACTGGCGGGCCACCGACACCACCAGGCGCAGGTGCGACATCACCAGTTCACGGGCGGCGTCGAGATCTTCGCGTTCGCGATAATCCCGGGCGAGTTCGGCCTCACGTTCTGCCGACAGCATCGGCAGCCGGTTGACCGCAGTAATGTAGGCATCGAGATTGCCGACGGCGGGCACCGCCAGCGCCATGCTGGCAGCGGCAGAGGGCACGAGTGCAGTCGAAGCAGGCTTGGGCATCGAGGTCTTGGCTCTCCTGTAGCTTGGCGGGAACGGTCGCCGGGCACTCGGCAAGTTCTCGGTGACCCGACGATCAGTTCCGGAATGCCCCTAGATTAGCACTCTCGACGTCAGAGTGCCAGTCCCCGGCCTGCTCCCTGGCCAACCCCGGCCTGCTCCCGCCATTGACGCCCAGGCTCGCGCGCCGCGTCCTGGCTGTTCAATCGAGCAGCGCCGATGCGAACTCGTCGGCCGAGAAACCTTGCAGGTCGTCGATGCCCTCACCGACGCCGATGAAGCAGACCGGGATTGGCCGGTCGCGGCGGGTGTGGGCGAGCGCGGCCAGCGTGCCGCCCTTGGCGGTGCCGTCCAGCTTGGTGACGATCAGCCCGGTGACGCCGATCGCGTCGTCGAAGGCGCGCACCTGGGCCAGCATGTTCTGGCCGGTGTTGCCGTCGAGCACGATCAGCACCTCGTGCGGGGCGCCGGGCATCGCCTTGCCGATCACCCGGTGGATCTTCTTCAGCTCGTCCATCAGGTGCAGCTGGGTGGGCAGCCGTCCGGCCGTGTCGACCATGACCACGCCGGTGCCGCGGGCGCGTCCGGCGTTGACGGCGTCGAAGGCGACCGCCGCCGGATCGCCGCCCTGCTGGGCGATGACCTGGACGCTGTTGCGCGTTCCCCATTGCTGCAACTGTTCGCGTGCCGCGGCGCGGAAGGTGTCGCCGGCGGCCAGCAGCACGGTCTTGCCCTCGCGCTGCAGATGGTGGGCCAGCTTGCCGATCGAGGTGGTCTTGCCGGCGCCATTGACCCCGGCGATCATCATGACCAGGGGGGTAGCCGCATCGATGTCGATCGGCCGCTCCAGCGGACGCAGCAGGTCGGCCAGCAGGCTGCGCAGCGCCCGGCGTACGCCTTCCGGATCTTCGATGCGCTCCCGGCGCACGGTTTCGCGCAGGGTGTCGAGCAGCCAGGTGGTGGTTTCGACGCCGGCGTCGCTGACCAGCAGCGCGGTTTCCAGTTCCTCGTAGAGTGTTTCGTCGATCCGGACGCCGGAGAACAGGCCGGACAGGTTGCCGCGGGTCTTGGACAGACCCTGCTTGAGCCGCGTGAGCCAGCCGGCGCGGGGCGCAGCCGTGGCGGCTTCGTCCGGAGCCGCGGGAGCGGCGGGAGCGGCGGCCGGAACTGCTGCGGGAGCGTCGGCGTCGGGCAGGCCTGCCGCACTGGCGACTTCCGGCGCCGGGGCGACATCCGATACAGGAGCAGGCTTTTTTCGACGAAAGAATCCGAACATGGCTACACTCAGCGCCCTGGATTCTACCTGTGCGAGCCATGCCGATTCAGATCTTCCGTCTGCTGGCCGTTGCGGCGTCGCTGGCCCTGTCGCCGGTGCCCGCTCTGGCTGAGACCCCGACGAGGGCGCACGCATCGGCGCAGACCTTCGAGCGCAGCCTGCCGAACGGGATGAAGGTGCTGGTCCGGGAAGACCGGCGCGCCCCGACCGTCGTCCATCTGGTGCTGTACCGGGTCGGCGCCATCGACGAGATCAACGGCCTGACCGGCATCTCGCATGTCCTCGAGCACATGATGTTCAAGGGGACGCAGACGCTGGCGGTCGGCGAGTTCTCGCGCCGGGTCGCCGAGCGTGGGGGCCGCGAGAACGCCTTCACGGGGCGCGATTACACCGGCTACTTCCAGCAGGTCCATCGTTCGCACCTGGCCGAGATGATGCGCCTGGAAGCCGACCGGATGGCCGGGCTGGTGGTCGAGGACGCGGAGTTCTCGCGCGAGATCCGCGTGGTCATGGAGGAGCGCCGCTGGCGCACCGACGATCGCGCCCAGGGGCGGCTCTACGAACAGCTGATGGCGGCAGCCTTCACGGCTTCGCCTTACCGCCGGCCGGTGGTCGGCTGGATGAGCGATCTGGAATCGATGCAGGCGGGCGATGTGCGCGACTGGTACGCGCGCTGGTACAACCCGGCCAATGCCGTGCTGATCGTGGTTGGTGACGTCTCGGCCGACGAGGTCTGGAAGCTGGCCGGACAGACCTACGGGCAGATCGACGCGAATGCGCTGCCCGAGCGCAGGCCGCAGAACGAGCCGGAACAGCGCGGCGTCAAGCGGATCTGGGTCAAGGCGCCGGCCGAGAATCCGCATGTGATCCTGGGCTTCAAGGTGCCGCGCCTGCGTGATGTCGACGCGGATCGCGATCCGTATGCGCTGCAGATGCTGGCCGCGGTCCTCGACGCCGACGAGAACGGCCGGCTGACACGCAATCTGGTGCGGGGGTCGCGGGTGGCCGACCAGGTTGGCGCCGGTTACGGAATGACCGGCCGCGGACCATCGCTGTTCCTGCTCGACGGCACGCCGGCCGAAGGCCAGGATACCGAGGCGCTCGAACGCGCGTTGCGCGCCGAGATTGCGCGGATCGCCGACGAGGGCGTGCGCGAGGACGAACTGCAGCGCATTCGCGCGCAGTATGTGGCCGGACAGATCTACAAGCGCGACTCGATCATGGCGCAGGCGATGGAGATGGGCGGACTCGAGATGTCCGGTCTGTCGCATCGCGATGCCGACCGGATCCTGGAGCGTATCCGCCAGGTGACGGCGGCCGATGTGCAGTCGGTCGCGCAGCGCTACTTCGGCGAGGATGAACTGACCGTGGCGACGCTGTTGCCGCAGCCGATCGATCCGCAGGCGCCGGCGTCGCCGCGCCCGGCGTTGCGGCACTGACGGAGGCACGGACATGCATGTCGATCCGATTCGCAGCGTGACGGTTCCTGTGGCGATGATCCCCGCGGTCGTGCTCCGTGTGGCGTTGTGCCTGCTTGCGCTGTCGGCCCTTCTGGTTGCCGGCGTCGCGCAGGCTGCGCTGCCGATCCAGCACTGGACGGCGGCGTCGGGTGCACGCGTCTATTTCGTTCAGGCCGATGCGATCCCGATGCTCGACATCAGCGTCGAGTTCGACGCGGGGAGCCGTTTCGATCCGTCCGCCAAGGTCGGGCTCGCGTCGCTGACCAATGCCATGCTGGCGCGCGGCACGACCGGCGAGGGCGCGCTCGACGAGGCCGAGATCGCCGAGCGCTTTGCCCGCATCGGCGCACAGCGCGGGGGCGGGGCCGGCAACGACCGGGCCGGCGTCACGCTGCGCACGCTCACCAGCGAGGCCGAGCGCATCGAGGCCGTGGCGCTGCTGGCCAGCCTGCTGGCTGCGCCCGCGTTTCCGCAAGCGGTGCTCGAGCGCGAGCAGGTGCGCTGGAGCCAGGCGCTGCGCGAGGCCCAGACCCGGCCTGCCACGATCGCCCGCCAGACCTTCAACGCGCTGCTGTATCCGGAGCATCCGTACGGACGCGAAGCCAGCCCGCAGACGGTCGGCGCGATCAGCCGCGACGATCTGGTGCGCTTTCATCGCGAGCACTACGATGCCGGCCACGCGGTCGTTGCGATGATCGGCGCGATCGACCGCGCTCAGGCCGAGGCGATCGCGGAGCAGCTCACGCGCGACCTGCCTGCCGGCGCCGAGCGCCCGGCGCTGCCGCCGGTCGAGCGCCTGACGGCCGCGGTCGAGCGGCGGATCGTCCACCCGGCCAGCCAGAGCCACATCCTGATCGGCGAGCCGGCCATCGAGCGCGGCCACCCCGACTTCTTCCCGCTGTTCGTCGGCAACTATGTGCTCGGCGGCGGTGGCTTCGTCTCGCGGCTGTACAACGAGGTGCGCGAAAAGCGCGGCCTGGCCTACAGCGTCAGCGCCTACTTCGCCCCGCAGTTGCAGCCCGGGCCGTTCACCATCAGCCTGCAGACCGAGCGCTCGCAGACCGAAGCGGCCTTGAAGGTGGTGCGCGAAACGCTGTCGAGCTTCGTCGCCGATGGCCCGACCGAGGCCGAGCTGGCGGCGGCCAAGTCCAACCTGGTCGGTGGCTTCGCACTGCGCATCGACTCGAACAGCAAGATCCTCGACCACCTGGCGATGATCGGCTTCTATCGGCTGCCGCTCGACTACCTCGACACCTGGACCGACCGGGTGGCTGAAGTCAGCCTCGAACAGGTGCGTGACGCCTTTGCCCGGCAGGTGCCGCCCGACCGGCTGGTGACCGTCGTGGTCGGCGAGGCCGGTGAGGGCCCGGCGGAAGCGGCGGGAGCGGCGGAGCCGAAGGCTGGCGATGGTGCTGCGCGGCCCTGAGGGTCCGGCAGGCGGCAAGGACTCCGGGCGGGTGCGTATCGTCGGCGGCGCCTGGAAGCGCACGCCGCTGCCGGTGCCGGTGATCGCCGGCCTGCGGCCGACCCCCGACCGGGTGCGCGAGACGCTGTTCAACTGGCTGGGCCAGTCGCTCGAAGGCTGGCATTGCCTCGATGCCTTCGCCGGCAGCGGCGCCCTGGGGCTGGAAGCGGCTTCACGCGGCGCGGCGCGTGTCGTGATGATCGAGCGCGACCGCCGGGCGGCGGCAGCGATCGCGGCGAGCATTGCGCGGCTGGGTGCCGGCGGGTGCGTCGAGCTGGTCACCGGTGACGCGTTTGCCGAACTGGCCCGCCGGGCGCGGGCCGGCGAACGTTTCGACCTGGTCTTCATCGACCCGCCGTTCGGCGCCGGCCTGGCCGGGCGGGCGCTGGCCGCGGTGGTTCCGCTGCTCGCACCCGGGGCGCGGGTCTATGTCGAGGATGCCGCAGGGGTGGCGCTGCCCGCCGGCTTGACCCTGTTGCGCTCGCGGCAGGCGGGTCAGGTCCATTATCATCTGTTCGGTCAACAGGGAGCATAGCGATGACCAGGGCGATCTATCCGGGCACCTTCGATCCGCTGACGCGCGGCCACGAAGACCTGGTCCAGCGGGCGGCCAGACTGTTCGGTACAGTGGTCGTCGCCGTGGCCGACAGCCGCGGCAAGAATCCGATCTTCACTTCCGACGAGCGGGTGGCGATCGCGCGTGAGGTGCTGGCGCCCCTGGGCAATGTCGAAGTGGTCGGCTTTTCGGGGCTGCTCGTGAACCTCGTGCGCGAGCAGAAGGGCGATGTCGTGCTGCGCGGGCTGCGCGCGGTCACCGACTTCGATTACGAATTCCAGCTGGCCGGCATGAACCGCCATCTGATGCCCGAGGTCGAGACCGTCTTCATGACGCCGACCGAGCAGTACCAGTTCGTCTCGGGCACCCTGGTGCGCGAGATTGCGATGATGGGTGGCGAGGTCCACAAGTTCGTCGCGCCGGCCGTCAACGCCTGGCTGCAGCGCAAGCTGGCGTCGGCCGGCACAAGGCAGGGTGGCGCGCGTCCGGAATGATCTGCCGCGCGACACGCAAGGAGGGCAAGCATGGCACTGATGATCACCGACGAATGCATCAACTGCGACGTCTGCGAGCCGGAGTGCCCGAACGACGCGATTTCCATGGGGCCGGAGATCTACCAGATCGATCCGCTGCGCTGCACCGAGTGCGTCGGCCATCACGACGAGCCGCAGTGTGTGCAGGTCTGCCCGGTGGCCTGCATCCCGAAGGATCCCGCGCACGCCGAGACCCACGACCAGCTGTTCGCCAAGTACCTGCGCCTGCAGGCCGTGACCTCATGATGCCGGGCCGGCACGGGGGAAGGGCATGGACCTGATCCTGTGGCGTCATGCCGATGCCGGTGACGCGCTGGCCGATCCGGTGGCGGATCTCGAACGCCGTCTCACCAGCCGCGGCCGCAAGCAGGCCGAGCGGATGGCCCGCTGGCTGCACCAGCGGCTGCCGGAACGCTACCGGGTGCTGTCCAGCCCGGCCGTGCGTACCCGGGAGACTGCCGCGGCGCTCGGTGTCCGTGTCGAACTGGTGCCGCGGATCGCGCCCGGCTGCGGGGTCGCCGACCATCTCGCCGTACTGAACTGGCCGGACGGGCTGAGCGCACGTGCCGGGCACGTGGTGCTGGTCGGCCACCAGCCCGTCCTGGGACAACTGGCCAGCACGCTGCTCTGCGGCGTCGAAGGCGACTGGAGCATCCGGAAGGGTTCGCTGTGGTGGTTGTCGGTCCGGGAACGCGACGGGCGCCTGCAGTTCGTCGTGCGCGCCGTCGTCGGCCCCGACCTGGTCTGAATCAGTCCGAATCAGGCGGTTGAACCCGGCGTCAGGCGGTTCAGCCCGGCGTGGGTCTGCGCGCCACGGTCATCGAAGCGTCACGGGATCGTCACCGCGCTGAAAGAGGGCAGCGTCAGGCTTTCTCCAGGTCCTGTCATGGAGAAACCCCATGTCTGCTCTGCTCGAACGACTGGATAGCGTCGGTGCCGTCGCGCCCGGTGCCACTGTGCCCGGACCGGCACTGCATCACTGGACGGAGGTACCGGTCCGGCGGCCGGCCCCGCGAGTGGTCCCTGCCCCTGGAGCCGAACCGGCCCCGCTGGCGTGTGCCGGGGCGCTTGAAGTGCGGCTGGCCCGGGGCGATGGTGACATCGAGGCGGCGCAGCGGCTGCGCTGGCAGGTGTTCGCCGGCGAACTCGGTGCCGCCCTGCCGTCGCAGGGTGGCCTGGACCACGACATCTTCGATCCGCACTGCGAGCACCTGGTCGCCGTTGACCGCGCCAGCGGCCAGGTGGTCGGCACCTACCGGCTGTTGATGCCGGCAGCGGCGCGCCGGCTCGGTGGCCTGTATACCGACAGCGAGTTCGACCTGACGCGGCTCGAAGCGCTGCGTCCCAGAATGGTGGAGCTCGGTCGCAGCTGCGTGCACCCCGACTACCGCTCGGGAGGCGTCATGATGCTGCTGTGGTCGGGGCTGGGCGCCTTGCTGGCCGACTTCGAGCTGCGTTATCTGATCGGCTGCGTGAGCGTGTCGATGGAGGATGGCGGCCAGCGGGCAGCCGGCTTGTACCGCCAGCTCGAAGGCAGCCGCCTGGTCGACGAGTCGCGGCGTGTCTGGCCGCGCGAGCGGCTGGCGGTGGAGCGCTTCGGGAACGGCCCGGAAGTCGCCCCGCCGCCACTGTTCAAGGGCTATCTGCGCGCTGGTGCGGTCCTGCTTGGCGAGCCACACGTCGACACGCTGTTCGATTGCGCCGACTTTCCGATGATGCTCGATCTCGACGGGCTCAAGCTGCGCTACCAGCGGCGCTTCAGATCGTCTGGTAGCTGAACTGCTCGAAGATCCGGGCCGCGTTCCACGCGTTCGCCTCTTCGATCAGGCTGGCGTGCGTCAGCGGATGGCGCTCGGCCCAGGCCTTGGGCATTTCGATTCGCAGCGCACGCCGCTTCAGGAACAGCGCTGGCCGCACCGCCGGTGCCGTGACGTCGCGGCCCCGGTGAAGAATCCGTGCCAGGCGCAGCGCGGCGATCATCAGCCATTCGAGATCGTTGTCGATCTGGCCACGCAGCTTGCGCAGCCCGCCCAGCTGGGCCAGCGCGAGCAGGGCCAGCGTGCTCTGTTCCGGCCGGGAGAAACCCGGCATGTCCGCCCAGGTCAGGATGTAGGCCGAGTGCTTGTGAAAGCCTTCCTGGGAGATGCTGGTGCCGCATTCGGCCAGCATGCTGGCCCACTCGAGCAGTTTCCGGTAAGCACTCAGCTCTTCCCTGGAGGCCCGCGCGCCCTGGTCGAACAGGGCCAGCGCGCTGTCGCGCACGCGGCTGGCGTGGCCCAGGTCGATACCGTATCGGACCAGCATCCGCTCCACGGTGGCCTCGCGCGGATCGGTGCCGGCGTAGCGGCGCAGCAGGTCGTGCAGCACGCCGTGGCGCAGCGCGCCGCTGCAGTAGTGCAGCGCATCGATGCCGAACTCGTCGAAGGCGGCCAGCATGATGGCCAGGCCCCCGGCCAGCACCGGCTGGCGGTCGATCTTCAGCCCCTGCAGCGCTAGCGCGTCGGCGCGACCGGCGGCGAGCAGCGCCTGTGCGATTGCCGTGAGCGCGGTGCGATCCAGCGCTTCGCGGCCGTAGTCGAGCTGCGCGATCCGGCACAGTGCCTTGACCGAACCCGAAGTGCCGACCACATGCTGCCAGCCGGCGTCGACGAAAGGACCGGATGATTCCTCGAACAGGCCGCGCGCCGCCGCGTAAGCCTTGTCGAAGCTGGCCTGGTTGACCGTGCCGTCGGCGAAGTAGCGCTGGGTCAGCGTCACGCAACCCACGGCAACCGAATCGAGTACCCGGGTTTCGAAATGCTGGCCGATGATGCACTCGGTGGAACCACCGCCGATGTCGATGACCAGCCGTCCGCGCTCGTCGGGCGGCAGTGAGTGCGCCGCGCCGAGGTAGATCAGGCGGGCTTCCTCGTGTCCGGAAATGATCTCGATCGGAAAGCCCAGCGCCGCCTCGGCGGTGGCCAGGAAGCGCTCGGCGTTGGTTGCCACGCGCAGGGTGTTCGTGGCAACCGCGCGGATGGCGTGCGGCGAGAATGAGCGCAAGCGCTCGCCGAAGCTGGCGAGCGCCTCGATCCCGCGTGCCTGAGCGGCGGCATCGAGCGAGCCGTCCTCGCGCAGGCCGGCCGCCAGGCGCACGGTGCGCTTGAGGCTGTCGAGGGCTTCGATCCGTGGCGTTGCGGCACCCGGATCGACGCGACCGATCAGGAGCCGAAAGCTGTTGGATCCAAGGTCGACGGCGGCGAGCAGTTGCTGTTCCGGCATTCGGCGGTCCGTGGCATCTTTGAAAGACTGAGCCCGAAGTATGGCAAATCCGATCGATCGGATTCGTGTCAATCTGTTGCAGTGTCATCGAATCGTCATCGAGTTGCCTCAGAATCCGCGCGATGGAACAGCCTGATGCCGTAGGTCCCCGCCTGCTCAACCGAGAGCTTGGCATTCTCGCGTTCAACGAGCGCGTGCTTGCGCAGGCGGAGGATCCGACGATGCCTCTGCTCGAGCGACTGCGCTTCATCACGATCGTCAGCAACAATCTCGACGAGTTCTTCGAGATCCGGATGGCCGAACTCAAGCAGCTGCGCCTGCGTGGGCGGGCTGCCTCCGATGCGCCGGCCGTCCGCGAGGAGATCGCGGCCCGTGCGCGCCGCCTGGTCGAGCGCCAGTACGGGCTGCTGAATACGGCGATTCTGCCGGCGCTGGCCGAGCAGGGGGTCGTCATCCACATGAGCGGCACCTGGAACGAGGCCCAGCGGGCCTGGGCCGAACGCTGTTTCGATTCCGAGGTCGAGCCTCTGCTCACGCCGATCGCCCTCGATCCGTCCCATCCATTTCCGCGAATCCTGAACAAGAGCCTGAACTTCATCGTCGAGCTGAACGGCCAGGACGCGTTCGGGCGTCGCGCCGGCGTGGCGATCGTGCAGGCACCCCGGACCCTGCCGCGGGTGCTGACGGTTCCCGAAGCGGTTTCGGGCGCACCGCACGGGGCGATGCTGCTGTCGTCGATCGTCCAGGGTTTCGTCGATCGCCTGTTCCCCGGCATGACGGTCCGCCAGGTCCATCAGTTCCGGCTGACGCGCGACAGCGACCTGTTCGTCGATGACGAGGAAGTCACCGATCTGCGCGAGGCCCTGCAGGACGAACTGTCGCAGCGGCACTATGGCGACGAGGTCCGGCTCGAGGTATCGGCCGGCATCCCGGAACCGCTGGTCGAGCTGCTGCTGCGCGAATTCGATCTCGACGAGTGCGACTGCTACCGGGTTGCCGGGCCGGTCAACCTCGTGCGGCTGCAGCAGGTCATCGATCTGGTCGATCGCCCCGACCTGAAGTTTCCGCCGTTCGAGCCGGGCACACCTGAGGTCCTGCGCGGGCACGATCTGTTCGAGGCGATCCGCGGGCAGGACATCCTCCTCCATCATCCGTACGAGTCCTTCGCGCCGGTGATGGAGTTCCTGGTCAGTGCGGCGCGCGACCCGAAGGTCGTGGCAATCAAGCAGACCGTCTATCGTACCGGCGCCGATTCGGCCCTGATGCGCGCGCTGATCGGCGCGGCCCAGGCCGGCAAGGAAGTGACCGTCGTGGTCGAACTGATGGCGCGCTTCGACGAGGAAACCAACATCAACTGGGCTGACCAGCTCGAGCGGGCCGGCGCCCATGTCGTGTACGGCGTCGTGGGGCACAAGACCCACGCGAAGATGGCGATGGTGGTGCGCCGGGAAACCGATCAGAACGGCCCGAAGCTGCGCCGCTACGTTCACCTGGGCACCGGCAACTACCATCCGCGCACCGCCCGCCTGTATGAGGACTTCGGCCTGTTCACCGCCAACGAGGAGCTGTGCGCCGACGTCCATGAAGTTTTCCGCAGGCTTACCGGCCTGGGGCAGCGTGGTGCGCTGAAGCACCTGAACCAGGCACCGTTCACGCTGCACGAAACCATCCTGGCCGCGATCCGCCGCGAGGCCGACAACGCCAAGGCGGGCCGCAAGGCGCGCATTGCGGCCAAGGTGAACGCGCTGCTGGCGCCGACCATCATCGACGCGCTGTACGAGGCCAGCCAGGCGGGGGTGCGGATCGATCTGATCGTGCGTGGCGTCTGCGCGCTGCGCCCCGGGGTGCCGGGTTTTTCCGAGAACATCCGGGTGCGCTCGATCGTCGGCCGTTTCCTCGAGCACAGCCGCGTCTACTACTTCTGGAATGGCGGACAGAAGGACGTCTGGCTGTCGTCGGCCGACTGGATGGACCGCAACCTGTTCCGGCGCGTCGAAGTCGCATTCCCGGTGCGCGACCGCAAGCTGCGCGACCGAGTGATCAACGAAGCCATCGAAGTTCATCTGCGCGACAACGTCAACGCCTGGGTGATGGATGCCGACGGCGGCTACACGCAGCGCCGGCCGCGGCGCGGCAGTCAGGTGCGACAGGCTCAGAGGCAGCTGCTGGAGCGGCTCGCCGCCAGGTACTGACGGCACGTCGCGTTCGAGCGGTCGGGGCGGGCCAAGGTGCGGGGGGCTTCGCCTGGCCGGCGCCGGTGCTTGGCCCCGCTGCGCGGGGCGGCCCTCGGTGCTCGGGTTCCTGGCTGCGCGGCGTAACTCGCTGCGCTCCCGCCGCTTGCGCGTCGTTCGCTGCGCTCAGACAGGACGCCGCGAGAATGAGGATTGAGTCGCGCTGCGCGCGACAGCCAGGAACCCTGTGCGCCTCGGCTGCGCACAAGGCGCCGGCCAGGCGAAGCCCCCCGCACCTTGGCCGGCGACGTCGTGCCATCTGACGGGAACCCATCCGGGCACCGCGGCAATCCGGTTGCCGGTCGCGAGCGCCGTGTCGGAATGCCGGTGAGTCGCGCTCAGGGGAGCGTCAGGTCAGCCGGATGAGCGCAGCCCAATTGCTGCCAAGCCAGGTTCAGA
>Ga0172382_10003359_pt1 | contig 25476 bp, 30 predicted proteins | sample Leawel138RmetaG_FD_122245 | JGI IMG/M metagenome (GOLD analysis project Ga0172382, IMG submission 122245) | Leachate microbial communities from a municipal landfill in Southern Ontario, Canada - Leachate well 138R metaG | ecosystem: Engineered > Solid waste > Landfill > Unclassified | place...
AAATCTTTTGATGAAGTAAAGAAACAAGAACGAGTATCTAAGATTCTAAGTATATTCTTTATACCTCACATCCTTCTTGGTATGTTGAGTGATGTTATAGCTACAGGTAAACTAGATAAAGATTATGAAAAGATGTTTAACCAATTAGATAAATTAACTGGTAATAAGATATATTACCAATCAGCTAAACTAAAACAATTATCTAAATAAGAAGGGTATAAACTATGCATATAGGCACTGAAGTTATTAAGTTTCAATCTAATTCTAAATTAGGTAAAGATCTTACTGCTGCATTTCAATTAGGATTTGATTTTCTTAATGATTATGATAAGAAAAATCCTAATGTTACTTCATTAACACGAGCTGATGCTTTATATAAATATTTTGATAATGTCATTAAAAATGCTGCTACTAAAGCAATTAAGGATAATGTAAATCTTAATATTCATGATTGGCATTTAATTCATCCAAAAGATATAAATGGAACATTTGCTGTAGATTTATCTTTTGGAAAATCTCGTATAGCCGAAGTAGCATTTAAAGCGCAACGTGGACAAACAAATACTGAACGTATGGATGCTGATGATATTAAACTATTATTTGATATATCTGATAATATAGATAAAGTTAAAAGTAGATTTAAAACAGACAGATTTCCTACTGGGGAATTAATGGGTTGTACTTTTTATTTTGATGTTGGCATGGCATATCTAGTAGATGAATTAGTTCCTGGATATGAAAGATTAACAGCTTCTGAAATAGCTGCTATTATGATGCACGAAACTGGTCATGCATTTACATTACTAGAACATGCTGAAGATTTAATATTTAGTGGACAATATACTGCAAATATGTTATCTCATGCAAATAGTAATCCAATTCAGTTTATGACTGAATTTAAAAAAGTACTTCCCGCTATTAATAAAAAAGTTCAAAGTAGTAATCTCCCTTCTAGTATCAAAAGAGGATCAGCAGAGATGCTTAACTATATTAATACTCTAAGGATTGAAAAGAATGATCCTACTTTGGGAGAAACTATTATTACAAAATTAATACTATTAATAGCTGTATTCTATATTACTATTATGGGAGCCAGAGCCCTTTATAAATCTTATAAAACTATTGTAGTATCAACAGATGTAAAAACCGTATTGAGACAAGTAATAGAAAGAATTCAGCCGTCAATTATGTTTACAACATATTCAGAGCTTCCTTATGTTATGGAATCTGAAGCTAATAAAGCTAGTGATGAAAAAAGTACAAATCGTACTAGATATTCTATTGAAAGACGTGCTGATGAGTTTGTCAGTCGACACGGTATGAGTGCTGATCTAGGTACAGGTTTAGCTAAACTTATTCGAGCTATCACAGCTAAAGGTTATATCGGAGCTTCAATAAATAGAAAGTGTAAAGATAATGCTATATTAAAAATGCTCTATTTTGTATCAGAAATATTAACCGCTACAGCTGGAAATATAATGGCTCCATTTATAATGGTATTTATGAAGTATACTTCACCTGGATATGAAATAAATGATAAACGACTTGATAGGTTAGCTGAGAATACTAGGATGGCTTTTAAAGATAAGAATGTTCCGGCTAATGTAAGAGATGCATATTTATCAGATTATGAAAAGCTTATAACAACTACTAAGAAATTTAGAAAAGATACTATATATGAAAAACTAGCTTTTCCATTCTTAATTCCAGATTTATTAATTTCTGGTATTATAAGTACTATTACCACTGGAAGATTAGCTAATGATTATGAAAAACTGTTTAATGAAATAGATAAACTCTCAGGTAACAAAATGTATTACCAGTCTGCTAAACTAAATAAATTGGCTAATAAATAAATATAGATAGGGAGGGTATATACCCTCCCTATCTAATATCATATCTCAATTCATCTTAAAATATATATTATTACAAAGAAGATATTATGATACATTTTAAATAAAAAATCTATAAAGGAGTATCCGCTCATGTCTTACTCTGTTTTCATCGACGACGAAAGAACTCCTAAAACTCAAGCTCCGGTCGGCGATTGGATCATTTGTAGAAATTTGGATTCCTTTAAATATACACTTTTCATACAAGGCGAATTCCCTAGTCATATCAGCTTTGATCATGACTTGGGCGACAATGAACAAAGCGGAAAAGAAATTGCAAATTATATAGCTAATACTCTATTGGATAAAATATATACGATCCCTGAGGATTTCACTTTCAATGTCCATAGTGCAAATCCAGTAGGTTCTGAAAACATAACCGGTACACTTACTCAGATAGTTGAGATAATGAGATCGTATGGTAGAGTAGCTCCTAAAAAGAAATAGTGTAGTTCAATAAAATTCAGATATATATTATTTATATAGTGTGACGTTTCACTATCCTGTGGATATGGCGCAATTGCAGTTGTGTCACGACCTATGGATGGAAGATCAACCCTGGCTGCAACTGGGGGAAGATTGATTAGATCCTTTGTCTACCGCTAGAACGGTCGAACAGGCAGTGGATCATGAAACGAAGCACTGCTACACATTGTAAGGTCATTCTCCCGCTATGAATAGTAGACCAATCGGCGCGACATCCGGCAGAGGCGCGCCAGAGGCTGCTAGTCATGGAAGATCATATGTGATGAGCATGTGATTGATATCCACAGCTTAAAGATAGCTTGTGGAATGGGGATGATGGTCTTCAAAAGAGGTTACTATAGTTAGGAGAAATCCTAACTATAGGTATCTACTAATCTTTTAATTTTTACAGGAGGATAAGAGCACTCGTTAAGGGAGACTGTGCCGTAGGTATGGTGGTAGAGTGACTCTGAACTAAAGAGGGGTTAACCTCGTGGATGACGAACTCAAACTTCCTAAATGCTCTCCTGCGGTGCAGTATCTGTTTCTATCAGATACGACCTAAGGAGAAACAGATGGGATTAGGACTTGGGGTATTAGCCGCAGGTGTAAAACTTGTTGCAACTGTAGCCGTTGTGGTGGTAACCAACATACTCACCAAAAAATGATTTCTGGTTAAATGACTACCTATTTATTATGAGAATTCATGGAGACAGGAGTGCATCTGCACTCCTGTCTCTATATATAGATATTATTTTTTATTCTTGTACAGCGTAGTATCCTTGTACTTTCAATGAATTTACAATATCATTTCCTTGTGCTTCTGTAATATCATAAATTTTAATAATTACTACATTAGCTTCATCTAGAATTTGAAATGATCCATCTTCTATCCATTCTTTTGCAAATACTCTAGTAGTAGTACTACCAGCTTGTACATCAGTTAATTGAATAACAAAATATTCTAATAATTCAATATTAGCTAATTCAGGATTAGTTCTCTTAGTAGCTGTATAATAACTTAAAATATCTTGATAGCTTTTAGCCAGATTATATTTTAAAAATCCTAATACTTTACCACGCCAGACGACATTGTCGTTACTATTCTTAGATCTAAAGATAACTGTATCATCGATTTTCATATCTGATATATTGCTCATATATGACTCCTTATAAATTTGATTTAGAATCGGTTATATATTATTGTTATTAGGTTAAGACAATAAGATATATAGATGGAGGAGGACAATACCTCCTCCATCTATAAAGATATTTATTTTTTTTCTTCTATAGCTGCTGTACCAGGAACGATCACTCGTACTGAAGATATCAACTTAGGTATAACTTCAATCAATCTATCTATCAACTCATTATAAATCATTATTGGTTGAATTACTGGAACCTTGATCTCTTTAAATGCAATACCACTAGCATCTATATTTTGACAAACATATTTAGCTAGCTCTGGTTTCTTATTAATATTAGCAAGATGAAGATCAATATAGATTTCTCTAAATGTCTCATCATCACTACAATCATAGATAGCTTTCAGAATATCTTTAAGGATTGTGTGAGAGATATATCTAAAATCTTCACCTTCAGACATATATGATTTCAAAATTCTATAGATCTTAAAGTTTCCATCAATAATGAATCCTTTTTCTAATACAGAAGTAATAGCACCCAATACATCTTGTGCTACAGATCTATTTGCATGTACATCTAGGACTCTACCACCTATCTTAAGAATAGGGATACGTCCACTGATAGTATTTCGTAAAACTGTTATAGCATCATTGATCTGGTTTGGATCAGCATCTACTTTAGCATTTAGTTTTTCTATATATAAAGTCATCTCATCAATAAATCGAGTATAATCAGGATTCGCATCTTTATCTACATAATAAGGATGTAGTTTAGTAACTTCATCATACTTATACAGATTACTCAGATGCATATATCCGGTTTCGATATGACATTTAACATTGTGAATTACGAATGGCAAATCCTTTTCACTATCAGTATAAAAGAACCTTCTTACTCCAGCAGATACATTCATTGAGATAAGTTCAAGAGGGACATGAGAGAAATCGAATCTACTTACAAATTGTACTGGAGTAATAGGTACATTAGGATTAATAGTACACATCTTTCTAACCATACTACTATCGGATCTTTTATTTAATACAAGTACTGTAGGTATAGTAGTAGTCTCTAGATGCTTAAACAATACATCATTCATCGTATGACCATTAGCTAATTCTTCTGGAATTACAATTAGATCACACGATTCTAAAAGATACTCTGTACCAAGATTATGATTATAATGTAGCATCGTATATGGTACGATTCTAAAACTAAAATCATGTTCAGGATACATTACTTCATATACTTTATTACTCTCTACTGAATTCTGATAGAAAGAAAAATAAGAATACATCTCCTTAGGAGTATGCTTAAATATTTCTGCCATAGCTTGAGATAGTTCTACATCATTCTTACTAGAGATCATGGCTTGAGTAAAAGCTAATTTACTTACGGCTTCCTCTCTAGAGATTTCTAGAAACTCAGCTAATTCATCTACAGTTATCTTATTTTCATTTAATTGTTTCTTAATATCTTCTAATTCTGTAATAATACCTTTTGCAGTATTAATGACATGTCGTTTTTCTTTATATTGTGTCATTAATCTAGTAGTAATAATGTATTCAATGATATTACATGCAATTAACATAGATGTAGTAGTGCCATCATGAGCAACACTATCTACTCTACTACCAATATGACTAATTAGGTTTTTGATATATGCTTGTACTGGACTTACAAATTCCATACTATCTAAGATGTTTATACCATCTTTGGTAAAGATATTCGGATTACCTCGACCCATACCTTGTTCAAAGATGATCATAGCATTAGTAGCAAATGGTCCACAGTGATCTAAAAGAATCTTTTTAATTTCAGATACTGTATTTAGAATGACTGTATAGAGATCATTATTACTAATAGAATTAGTTATACCTTCATTTGCATTTAAAATAATTCTATTATTATTCATAGGATTATTTTCCTTTATGTTTAGGATCTCTTAACATCTCTTCTTCAGCAGCTTTAGCTAAAGATTTAAATTCTGCCAATTTCTTTTTCATTCTTTTAAACGTAGCATAGTCTAAATCCATAGTCTCTAAAAGATTGAGGCCATACATATCTTTCCAGTCTGTAGTCATAAGAGTATGTATGGCCTCATCTAGATATGGATTGCTTTGTTTATTAGTATAATCAGTTTCATTATAAGCAAGATTTTGTAATACTGAATCTGTACGAATTGCAGTATTCTTACCTATAAAGGTTTCGTTAAAATATGTAATTGCACGATATCTGTTTAATCCATCTATATCTGGTAACTTGTCTGCGAGTAGTTTTAAGAATCGCTCTCTAAAAGTGCGAGTTACATCTTCTTTTAAAAGAGCCGGCTCAACTTCATCGCAGATTGAGTAAAAAAATACTGTTCTACATCAAAGGCAATAAAACCATTATGAGCATTAGAAGGTACATGCCCACACGAAGGACAAGGGAATACAGGATAGCAAATATGAGACACTGCAGACTCTAAAATGAAATTATTGATATCTTCTCCAAAAGTACTATCTTCCATAAGTTCAGTATCTAGAGCTACAGAGATATCATCAGGAAGAGCAATATGGAAACTGATAGTATCATCTTCGTTGATATATTGAATCTCTTTTATCCAAGGCGTATATACCTTATAGAAGTTAAACATCAGATACTGTCTAACTGCATCTACATCTTCTACGTGGATACTCTTAGTGAGCGCAGCATTATAAATAGCAGCATAATCTAGATACTCATAAAGAGTCGGTACCTTAGTAACTGCCATCCATGCATCATGTAGTTTAATCTTCTTATTAGTAACAAGAGTAGATCTATACTTCTCAAGTTCTTTATGATTCTTCTTTTCAGGATTATTAATAAACTTTAGATGTTCTTCACTCAACATAGAGTAATTATTATATCTAAGTTTTTTAAGATCAATCTTAACTTCTTCAGAATAATTACACTTACTATTTAGACATACATACTTAAATGGGAATCCTTCCTTATACATCAATTGACCAATAGCCCAAAGAATTACTTTATAATCATGCATAGAAATAGCTTTAATTAAATTCTGACTCTTATTCCAATTCTTTACACTGGCATCTGTAACTAGTGAAATAAACAATTCAATAACATGCTTCTTAATAACAAAACCATTAAACATATAAAAGTGTACACCAAACTCTTTTCCATATTCTTCTACATCACTTGATACTGCATTATAGAAAGTATTAAGTTGTGCTAATGTAGGAGACTCAAGAGTAACGGAGATACCACTATTATAAAGAAATACATTTCTGATATTCTTACCCTTAGCTTTGATGAGCATTCGGGCTTCTTTACCAACAACTAATTTACCACCTAAATCTTTTCTATGGATAGGAGATGTATCTACTAGTCTGATATCATCCTTTTTATATGCAGATAATAGTTCATTATCACCTGTAGTCTTTAAGCTCTCCTGACTTCTTTCCCATTCAGGAGAGTAATTCTCATCAGATCTATATAGTAATGAGATTCTACTATTAGCTCTTTTGGCTGCTTCTTCGATTTGTTGAGGAGATAGCTGTTGTCCAATTTCAACAATCTTATCGCGCACTTCGGTATTAGTACCAGAAATAAGGACAGGGATGACACTATCCTTATCAAATTCTTTATTCTCAGGCTCATTTAATTTATCTAAATCTAGTTCTGGTTCATCTGCATTCACAGGTTTAGGTTTAATCGTATCATCTTCATATTCCATATCTTTTAATAGATCTTCAGAAGTAGTCTCTTCTGAAGTATCGTCCTCTTCTTCAGGAGAAATAGTATCTTTTACTTCTTCAGTAGATTCTTCTTGTTCTTCTAATTCATTATCTTTAGGATCACGAATATCTTCAGTCATCTGTTTTAGCTCCTTTTCGAATTTTTATATATATATGAGTATGTGGTCTAATACTTAGTACAGATATAGATTCATCCTCATATACTGTACAATATTCTATACACTTATCTCTTACCCATGTACGCAATTTACATATATAAGTGGAGATAGTCTTTTTTAAAAAGTCTTTTACAGATACGATATCTACACCATCTATTAATCCAATATTAAATTCATATTGTTTATTAGTAGTATCAAAAACAGCTTTATTATCTTTATCTACATAATCTTTACTATGAAATCTATTTTTAGAAATGTTATCTATATTAATATCTTTATCTATACAATTTGTAAAAGTACAAATTGTATCATTTCCATATTGTTCATATAGCATTTGTAATAATCTAATAGCTTGGTATATGACAATCGGATATGCCAAAATAGTTTTAGACTCATCATCTAGACAAATAATACCATTTTCATCACAAGTAAAATGTATCTCAGTATAGTCACCTTTATATGCATTTAATAGACTTATAATCTTAGTAATATTTACTACATACGGTCCTTTATTTAAGAGATTAAAATATGTAAATAATTTTTTAATCTCAACCATATCTTCGTTATTTTTAAATTTAAGAAAGTGTACACCAAAAGTAGCGTCACAATATTTTACAAAATCTTCTGGCTTTAAATTACCTAAAATAAAGGTATCATTATTTTCTACAATATTTAGATATAGAAAAGGAGCTTTGCGACTTGTTAGAGAAGCAAAAGATCTTTTACATAGTTCCAGAAAAGGTTTGTTTGGAATTAACTTTGACATGAGGAAACATCCTCTTCTGTAATTACATCAGTTTTGTTTTGAGCTAATTCAGGAATCGTTTCAATCTCAATTCCAGTATCAGTAAGCTTCTTCATTGTTGTAATACATTTAGTTGATACTTGGGCAGCACTAGCTACAGCATTAGCATATAGAGTAAGAGGAGATTTATTATTTAGAGTTAATTTAGTACCTACTGATAGACGTAGTTGTCCTACACTCTTTCGAGTATCAGAAAGTTCTTCTAACATAATAGTAATATCAGTATTTATAGTTTCTCTAAATTCATCATCGATATCTTTATCAACAATACCCGTTTGCATATTAAGAATTTGTTTTTCTAATAGACTAATAAGATTATCAATTTGGTCAGCTTGATCAATCAAACCAGCAATCAACTCATTAGGAGAAAATGGAACATTATTTTGAGATGTAGCAGGACGCTTCTTATTCTTCTTTTTATGACTAGTATTCTTGTTAGACATCTTTGATACTCCTAGTTTAGAAATTATATAGTTTCAATTCACAATTATCTCTATATAATCGAGGGATATTATAATTAAAAATGCGATACTACTATAGCACAGGACTACCCTGTGCTATAGTAGATTATGTTTTATTAGAATTGTTTTGAAAAATCATCCGGGAAGCAAATTAGTAACTTCTCACCATACTTTTCAAAGTATGTAAGACCTACACCAAATACATTTTCACTAGGTACCTTTTCTTGTACTGATTCTACTGCACGTACAAGATCATTAGTCATAAATTTAGTATTTACTTTATTTAGCTTTTTACCAATACGTAGAGCTAATTGTTGAGTCTTATTCTTTGATACATATTTCTGAGTAAGATACTTTTCAATAGAAGATACAAGTTCAGGGTTACCACAATTAAACTTTTCAATCATAGTATTTAAGGCTTTAGTAACAGCTTTTTTGGTATCAAATAAAGAAGTCTTTTTATCTACAAGATAATCAATGTATTCTTCTAATAGAGCGATACGAGTTTGATTTTCCATAGTAATATCTAGACCAGCCTGACATTCGTCAAGTATCTTAGATACCGCTGCCTTAATTTCAGAAGAATCAGTTACACCTTTAAGATTTTCATACATTGAAACTCTCCCTTATTATGTTAAATTTATGATATAGTCTCCGTATATAAGATATTCCCTTTATATCTGTTAAAATCTATAGATATATATTATTCTTATATACTCTCTTTAAAATCTTACTTATTAAAAGGAGCTTATTATGAGACAATGTGTACCATTAGAAGAAGAGCATTTAGAAATCTTAAATTGTTTTTCTAATGCATTCTTAAAACAAGTATTAAAGTATTTAGACACTGATAGTAATTCTGCTATGGCAGAATTTCAAAAACTCCATAATGCTATTGATTTAAATCATCTACCTAATTTTTCTGATACAGAATTTCCTAAATATAAAGAAGAATATGATACTTTTTGTGAGGTACTTAAGAAGATAAAAATTCTAACATTAATGAATATATATGTAGGATATATATCTACTCCTACAGAGATGCTTACTAAAGAATGGTTATATAGGCAAGCATATGATGTAATAGGTGAGGAACTAGAATTTTCAAATCGATTTAGTATAAACAATACATTTCCCACTCAAGTATATGATACATTACTTACGATGTTATTCGATGATTCTCTTATTGAAGATTATGGCGAACATTCTACTATTATAATACCTTCGACATATTTTTCTAAAATTAAAATTAGCATTAGTGATATAAAAAATAAAAGTTGTTTTCATTATGATGATATTAGTGATTTCTATAGGACTAAAAGGATAAGTATAAATTTCTATGTTTCAATAACAGATGCTGGTGATAAAACGTTTACTGATAAAATGAAAATTATAACTGAAACCACCAGATGGTTAAGCCAAGATGTAATGCATAGGATCATTCGGGAGCTTGATCGCCATACTCATGATATTATTGAAACACAAAATAAAATTAATTTCTGTATTGGTATATATAATAAACTAGTAGATAAATATAGAGATACTTATAATATAAAACTGGTTAATATTACTGAAGAAGATTTGATGAAGAATCCTCGTAAAAATATTAATTCATGGGATATACTCAGATTTAAGCTTAGAAAAAAGATTGATAACTTACTTAAATGTATATAAAGATATATTTTTATATATTTGATACATATTAAAATAGGAGGTATAGATGGGAAGAGTTGCTAAAAAATCTAAGCTCATATATTCACCCGTGACCATCTATACTGATGGTAGTTTTTATTCAACGACAGGATCTGGTGGATGGGGTGCATATATAGAAACAGATTCTATTACTACTAATATCTCTGGTAGTGAAATCAATACTACTAATAATAGAATGGAGCTTACTGCTGTAATAAAAGCTTTAGAGACACTACAGGTACCATGTAGAGTTTCATTATATTCTGATAGTCAATATGTAGTAAATATGATAGCTAAAAAATGGATTAATCGCTGGGCTAAGAATGGATGGAAATCATATAACATAATGACTGGAAAGAAAAAAGAGATTAAGAATATCGATCTTATTAAAAGATTGTATGAACTATTACAATTCCATCAAGTAGATGCTGTATGGGTAAAAGCCCATGCTGATAACAATCTTAATAATTTTGTAGATACTTTAGCAAGAAAAGCTAACGATGCTTTATGTAGAACTTTATAAAAAATAAAAACTTATATAGAGAGGGAGGTAATCCTCCCTCTCTATATCTCTTATTTTTATTTAATCTACTCTATAAAAATCACTTAATATCGATTTCTGATTCTTTGCAATGATACCAATATCTAAAGATCTTAAAGCTAGGTATAGTGGAGCACAGTTAGTATAAATGATATGGCGTCTATCAATTAAAGGTATAAGTTCTTCTGGCATAAGGATATGTAGTGGAAAGATTATCTTTGTAATTTTTCTTTTATTATTATTATCTAGGAAGAGAGTAAGTTTTTCATATATTTTTTTATCTTTATTTTTTAACCATTCTAGATATTCATTACTTCTAATCATATTAGGATCAATAGGAATTACTCTACATTTCTGTGGAATATGTAAAGCATCATATTTACCAGTAAATACATTTTCCCATAAGATATAATAAAAATATGTAGAACTCTCAGCATTAGCATATTCTTTTTCTGGCTTAATTGGAATAGTACCCAAGTATGTAGTCTCTCGATTATCTAAACTCTTAGCAATAGTTTGTTCAAACTCAACTACTTTACTAACTAAATCAAATGCAGATAATTTAAGATTTGAAATGAAAGTATTAATCATATATAATAGAAAGTCTTTAGTAAATGCTAGTGTCTCTTTACAAAGGTCAGAGCCCTTAAAGTTTTTACCTTTGATATCAGGTTTGGGCTTAGGTAAGACTCTACCCTCTTTAATAGCTTGTACTCCAGCATAATGCTTAGCCATAGGTGTACGCATAAGTACTGGATATAGAAATTCATTCTTCATCATGATAAGTCTAAGGTCTTTAGTATCCATACCCATATTCATACTCATGATAGCAAATGTATGTAATAATGTTTTAGTCAACATATATACTACAAATGCATTAATCTGATAAGCTTCTTTATCATAAGAAAGTTTACCGACATACCACTCAATCCATGACTTAGTAGTAAAGATTACACTATCTGTATCAGAGATAATTACAGTCTTTCTCATAAGATTCTTTTGCTGACATGCAAGTGGTAAATCTACCATAGCAAAAAAGAATGTATCAAATAAATCCTGTACACTATATAACTTCTCTTGCATCACTTGACAAATTAAGATAAATTTTCTAGCTATATTAGGATTTGTCTTAATGGTATCAAAAAGTAATTCACCTTCTAATAATTCAGGGTTAATAGAAGATACCATAGTAAGTAGATCTTCATCTATCTTGAATAATAATTTTGGATCTACTGATTCATCAATATTATTTAAATCTGGTAATTTAAAAAAGTCTTTTAACCAAAAAGTAAAAAAGGTATAGTTTACTTGAAATAGATTTTTAAGATTAAACGCATAATATATAAATAGTAACTGATGAAATTGTAATTTAGAAAAGAAGTATTGCAATCTTCTTGTTTTAATATCAAACTTATATAATTTAATTATATTAACAAAATATTCAGATACTTCATCTGGGAAAGGTTGGTATAATTTATATTTTTCAGCTAAGGTTTCAATAGTAGTTCTATTAGGGCATACTCTAAGTAATTGTATAGCCCAATTTATTACTGACTCTTCATCTGGTAAATAAAAGTTACCTTCAAGAAATCTTTCTGTATGTCCATATCCTAACATACACCCATGGCGGGCCAGACTAGTAATCGAGTTATATCCAGCTGGGTCATATAGACAGTTATATGGACTATTCATTGCACCCGAAATTGCATTTACTTTAATCTTAATTCGAGATTGTTTATAGTTCTCTACTCTTGCTTGCTGAGTTTCACCTTTGGCTTCATGGTCAAGCATTTTATTTTTTACAATCTTTCTTTGACCAAGATCATCTAAAATCATCTGCTTAGTAAGAGAAGTTTTATTTGAACTAAGTTGATATGTAGATCCAGATGGTACTACGATTCTGTCATTTAAATCATTTGTATTAGCAAGTAAATCAGTTGTTATTAATTCTGTATTTCCATAGGAAGCATGATGTAATTGTGCTAGTCTTGGTTTTTGTAACCTATCTTTAATGATAAGTTTTAACTTTTCAGATATAACATTATCATCAGCTTCCGGATGCATAGTCTTAATAAACGTAAGCATATTATTCATATATTCAGTGGCTAGAGGCTTTCGATATTTTAATCGGTCATAATGGTCTACTTCAGGTACACGCATTTTATTCTCCCGTAAGTTTCCATTTTTAATAATTATGATATGATTTGATCATATCTTTTTTTATAGGAGTAGGAGGAAAATCCTCCTACTCCTTAATTTATTTTGGATCGGAAAACGCTTTATAAGCACCTAGTATACTAACAACTAAACCGATACCACCTGCCAAAAATTGTAAAAATCTAATTACGACTTTTATTTTAGTTTCTAATACTAAAATTCGATCATTTAATTGTACAATACTTTCTTTTAAATTTTCTATAGATTCGAGTTGTTTATTACTATTATGTTTAATCAAACCAAAATCTTTATTGAGCATAGAAAAACCAGAAGAAAGATCTAATGTCGACTTATTTAATTCTTTTAATTTCATATCTGCAGAATCTAGGCTCTTTTTAAATGTAGAATGCTCTGTTACTAAAGTAAGAATCTGAGATGTAATACCTGCAAAATCTTCAGCTAGTTCATCAAAATTATCTTCATATTCACTAGCTCTTTTATTAAACTGCTCAATGCCTACAATAACCTTTTGTAGTTCTTTATCAATTTGGTGCACTATATCTTTTAATTTAGATATAGCATTATTTACATCTATTTTCCATTGAAAATATTCTGTACGACTAAAACTATCATTATTCAAATTGCCCTCCTTAACACTAAGACTCTTATATTTATTCAGTATTTTCTTTTATTAAATATTGACGACTTAATTGTGCTCGCCATAGATTTGTATATTTAGGTAACATAGGTTGTATTGGAATACCAGATCTTAAAAAGATCCGCTGTCCCTCATTAAGCATACTTTTAGTAATAGCCTTTAATTCAGTTAAACGTTCGTTGCGCTTAATCATATCCTTATTTGCTTGTTCTATACTAGCTAAGACTTCAGTTAATTTTGCTGATGTCTCTCTAGTCATAATATCCAGATCTGCCATTGTAAATCTCCCTTAAATGTATTTATACATCAAAAAGAAGTAGACGTGACATTTCCCCCTCACCCCTACCTTTATATGTAAATATATTTAACTAGATTATTATTTATTTTCTAAATCTGGATATACACAATCATTATTTGGTTTTATATCTATACCATTATTATTTTCATTTTTATATGAATTATTACTGCTTACATCAGCTGCACCAAATATAAAGTTTACTACAGTTCCAAGAATAGTACCTAGTACAAAACCAAGAGCTGTATCTGCAAATCTTACATTATCTGGAGGTATATTTATAAATGTAAGCATATAAATATAAAGCATAGAAGTACATAATAGAAACCAAGCTATTTTTCTATTACTTTGGTATTTTGAAAAGGCATCTGAGCCTAGAGCTTTTTTAAGTTTAGTTTTTTCTTTTCTTGATAGTTTATCTATATTATTTATTAACAAATCTACTAGCTCCTTATTTTCCATAAGTTTATCCTTTAACGATCATAATAGATCGATCCACATTACAATAGTTAGAAACATCCATATGAAACCAAGTCATATTATCCATCCACTCGATACGAGTCATATTAAGGAATGGCTTAGCTTCATCATCAGTACGATTTAAAAAGCCTGCTTCAAAACAACCTATAGATTTCATATACTCTCTAAGTTTTTCTGGATTCCATTTAGGACTGTTAAACTTAAGATCAAGTCCTCTTCCAAACTTATGAGTAGATAATGCGGCTCCTGTAGTAGTAGCCATATTACGCAGACCAGACTCTTTAAAATTACCACCAGTATGCCAATTATTAATAGTAATTGGAGTAGCAATAAATTCTCTAATAGCATCTGCTGCACGTAAAATACGATCGTCTAATGCATTATAAAGAATATTTTGTCTATTCTTATAAGCTGTAAATAATTCCGGATAAATAAGCTCTTCTAATTTAAAATATTTACAAATATACATAACACTATACCTCCTATTTTTTAGATATAAAAAGATAAGACCTATCTATAAAATGTTCGATAAATAGGAGAGGAGGTATTACCTCCTCTCCTATAAATTAATACTAATTATTCAGCTAGAGCAGTAAGTAGCTCAGCAGGAGTGAGACCCTGGAAGTGATAGGTCTCATCTTCTACCATAGCCTTAGCGAGCTTAGTACGCTCATCGGTGGTCATACGAACATAAGTCGTGCCATCAGTGATATCATCGAGAGTATTCGTATTTTTATCAAAGAATATAGAAAAGTCAATATCCATGGACTCAAACTCAGAGAGTTTCATCCAAGCGGTATTAGTAGCATCCCAGGCATAGACTGCGCCACCTGCATCTACGGTGTCATCATCAGAAGCATCTAGGACTACATAAAGATAGTGACGATCAGCTGCAGTCGTAGCATCACGAGCAGCGATGTCTGCGAGATAAACGATGTGAGACTTAGCAACGTCAGGTAGTACGCTTAGAGGAATAATACCATTAGAATCTAGTACACATACGCCATCAGCAGCACCAGCGTTATCCAGTAGTGCCTTCTGAGCAGGAGTAAGAGCCTGGTCAACTGCATAACCAAGAGCAGACCAAGCAGATACACCATCACCAATCTTCATCTTCTTAGTGTCAGACTCATAACCAGGATAGCCTACGGGGAGGACCGGGTCAGAGGCAGTCCAAGCAGCAGCAGTAGCAGAAGAAAGAGTTACAATAGATTTAATTGCAGTAAAATCACCTAGTGCCATTTTAAAACTCCTTTAAGAAAATAAGGGATTAAGAGATTATGTGATAAAGGTGAATGCCAACATACAACCTTTATACACACTACTTCATAATATGATCCTTATTCAAAAGGAGTTTCATTAGCTAAATATTCCCTAACTGCATTTCTTAATCTTTGTTTTTCTTTTAATCTATCGACAAATTCATTTGGTAATTTTTGATATTGTTCTTCAGTACATAATACATCAATTATATCTTCAACACATCTTGGGAGTAATTGATCTAGTGTAGCTAATTGTGTTAAGTTATCCTGATATTCTTTTAATTTAATATTAATAGTATTTTCGATTAACTCATATTTTCTATAAATAATACCATCAATTATTTTATCTGTATATGACTTAACTGTATATAGATCAGCATCATAGTTTTCAACTATTATAGGGACAAGTTCAGCTTCTTTTATTTTAGTAAAATTATTAAAATCTCCACTACCAAAAGATTCTAGTATACCTTCATTATTAATAAATAGGAATTTATCTAAATCAGAAACTATATGTTCATTACCATCTTCTGATTTTTTTGCACTTAATAAATATTCCATATTTTATACTCCTTTTAATAAAGGAAGAATCCTTCATTCATAGTTAAGGATACTGTATTACCACTAGTATAAGTTGCAAATCCAAAAAATACTGAATTGGGTATATGTGTAAGTGTATGTAATATCGTTATATCAGTATCTACTGACGTAATTCTTAAATCTGTACCGAGATAAGTTATAATAAATCTTTTGTTTGAAGTAAAACTACCGTATGCCAAATTAAAATCTAAAGGACCTTTTCTATCATACGATGTTGCATAATACTGTCCAGTTACTGGTCCAGCAAACATATTTGAAGAACTACGCAATCCAAAGGAATAACCATACCAAGTACCACGATTATAATAAGTAGCAGTATGTACGTTAGCAGCAGATTTATTATATAAAGTAAAAATACCACAATCAGTATAACTAACAGCTGTAGAACTTCTTACTGTAAAATCAAAATATCCACCTACAACAAGCTATGATGGTTGCCATCTAAATCCCTGATCTCTGTGTGTATTATTAGCTGAATATGAAAATGAATTTGCTGTGGAAGAAGATGGACGATATGAATTATTCCAAGTCCAGTTAGTATATACATTCATTGCTGGAAGATTTAATGTACTATACCCTAATGAATTTTTTGATATGTTATTAATATTTTTTATATTACTATTTTCTACAGCATTAATATTATCAACATTAGAAGCAACATTGAGATTGTTTATCTTAGATATATTAAACATTATGAAATCTCTATTACATCTAAAGAAGGTGAAAATAAAATCGTATTACTATTTATAGCTATACCTATCCTTTGTACCTGATCTCCAGTACCATTTGGGGATACTGTCATAATCTCACCAGGATTATTATGCACATACAAAATAGTACCATTGGTAAATGACCAAGAGGAATTTGATACTATACCTTGTAATAGAAACTTACCAGTACCATTAGCAGACATAGCTTCTAAAGCCAGCGCTATAGCTGGCATAGTAGTAGCTGTATCAGCATCTGCTTTATAATACTTACCATCAGTACCTAAATAACATAGATCATAGGCCGATAAGGATGATCCTGCAGTAAATATACCTATATTACCAGAATAAGATACATTAGTCAATGGAAATAAGACAGTATGTACATCACTATATGGTAAATCACTCCATGTATCGGTACCATTACCGATCTTTAGTCTACCTGTATCTGTTTCAAATCCGTGTGTACCTAAAGGTACAATAGGATCGTTGGTTAACCAAACAGCTGCTGTAGCAGAAGACATACTAAATATATGTTTAATAATTTCAGCCATGAGCATTACTCCTTTAAATAAGCTTTTTTAATACAGTATAAATAATTTAAAAAGTTAAACTTATAGTATGGGTCATATATATACCTTACTACTCCATATGGAGTAGTAAGGTATATACATATGTTATGAAAGTCTATATTGCCATATTTCTACTTTATTAGAATTTACATAATTATAAAAATATAATTTATTATCAAATATATCAGCTTTACTATATATAGTTAAATTAGGAATATTATCATCAATGATATTACTCCAACTATTAGTAGAAGGATCATATATCCACAAATCATAAGGTGATCTTCCACCATATACATGGATTTGATCATTATAAGTAAACATATTGTGCTCTAATCTAGGAAGTGGATTATTATCTGATATAGGAGTAATACTACTAGCTTCATTTGTCAGAAGATTGACTTTTACAAAACCAGTAATAGTAGTTCCACTAGAATTAGTACCACCAAATATATATAAATTATCATTATGTATTGTTAATCTATGGCTTCTTCTTCCAGAAAGAGATCCAATTAATGATACAGTATCCCAAACATTTGAATTAATATTGTATCTTCTTAAACTTGTCGGAAATGTAGTACTATATCCTCCACTTCCTCGATTACCACCATATACATACAAATAATTACCATATCCTACCATATCTAAAGCAAAAATACCATCACCAGAATCTGGTGCCATAGTTGACCATTCTGAAGTAATAAGATTATAAGCATATAAATCATTATAATAAATATAATTTCCGAGACTAGCCCCGGATCGTCCTGCATGTAAATATAATACATCATTATGAATACAACATGCACTCATAGCTCTACCAGATCCAGGAAATGGTTCTAAATTATCCCAAGTATTATTACTTATATCATAAGTTATTAATCTATTAGAAGACCCACCTGGCCTACTACCACCAATTATATACATTTTATTATTATATAAACGTATATTTGAAAATTCCCAAATATAGCTATCATCAGTAATTGTAGTTAATAGTGCCCATTTATTTTTTATAAAATTATATGTGTTTAATTTATCATTGGATATAATATTTTTATAATTCCATGATTTAATATTTAAACTATCATAAGTATTAAGTTGTTTAATATTTGACATAATTATACACCAACTACAATTGTATCTAGTGATGGTCTAAATAAAATACTATTAGAAGATAATGCTATTCCTAAAACTTGACCAATATTATTTTCATTTTGTGGGGGAATTTGTGTAAAAGTACCAGTAGTACTTAAATATATCTTTCCAGCAGATAAAGTAATTCCATCTAAAGTTATAATTCCATCAATTAAACAAGATACTGATTCATCTACCAATACATTTGCTAGTACAACAGCTATACAAGGAGTTGTAGTTTCTGATGATGCATTTGCTTTATATAATTTAAAATCTGCACCTATATAACAAAGATCACCTAATGATAGATTTTCTCCTGCTATAAAAGGAAGCTTTACTCCAGAAACTTTTCCAATATCTGGGATACGATATGTAAGGTTAGATAACTCTGTACCACCAACTGATACACCATCGTGTACTCTAATAGTATTATTAGTAGTATCAATAGTCAGCTCACCAGACTCTCCAGTAAATACATCATTTTCTTCTTCATTACCACGTCTAAATTTCCAAGTAATGGCCATATCAATATACCTCTTTTGAAATGTTTATAATCTATAAAATAGGTGGAGAAGTATATTCTCCACCTATTACTATTTTTATACGTATTATAATGCAAATGTGAATTTTGGATTATTGTTACTTAAAATCACAAAAGTATCTATAACAGCATTTATACTTCTTATACCTGAAGCACTAATACTTTGTCTAGTCCAAGTTATCGTATCTAATGATGTAAAGCATGCATTGTCTGTTACTACTGCATATATTTCTTCATTATAAGCAGCGCCGAAAATAGTAGATTGTGTTCCTGCTGATCTACTATCCCAAATATTACCATCTATTGATGTAAATATTTTTCCAGATTTACCACCAATGATCCACAAATTATTTAAATAGGCTAAAGTGTCAATATAGTTCATATCAAATTTAGTCTTTATATTTGTTATATTCCAATTAATTCCATCAGTAGATGTAATATAATTATAATAGGCATTTCCAATATATAAACCGTTTCCATATACTATTTTTGAAATTTTGTTCGATAGTCCTACTGGAGTAATCGTAGTATAATTTTGAAAATCAATAGTTTTTAATAATGCGCCAGTACTACTTCCAAAACTACCACAAATTATAAATGTATTATCAACTTTAATAATATCGGTAGGTCTAAAATCAGTTGTATCTAGATTGATTTCAGTTAACGTTATCCCATCAATACTAGAATAAATCTTATCCCATCCATCAGTTACAATATAAAACGTACCATCAATAAATTTTATATTGTATATAAAATTAATTCCAGGAAGAAAATGTGTTATAATTTGCCCCCATTTTTCAACATCATCAAAGATACAAAATTCTATATTACCATTTGTTATATTCCAATTCATTCCACCAGCTAATAATTTATTATTTCCATATGCAGCTCTTTCTAGATTACCTGTTAAATTAGCATTTACTGGTAATTCCCTCCAAGCTACTCCTAAATTACCATATCTGGACTTAGAAGAAAATCGCATACCTGAAGTTAATATTTTACTATTTTTTTACTTACAGAAGTTATATCTATACCATTTGCTTTATATATCTTTCTCATGAATTCCTCTTACTTTATGAATTTTTTTAAAAATTTATACTTAAAATAAGGAAAGAGAAGTTTCTCCCTTCCCCTATATAAATTTTAATTTAATAAATTTTATATTATGCTAACTCCAGAGTATCCATAGAGGGATTAAATAGGATACGGGTAGCATGAGTAGCTATACCTAATACCTGTACTACTTGACCAGATCCACTAAGAGCCGTCTGAGTCATAGTACCAGCAGTGATACCAGCATATACTCTACCACCAGGAGTAAATGTCCAGGCATCATTACGTACGATACCTTGGATTAAAAATAACCCAGAATCATCGGCAGCCATACTCTCAGTAGCTACTAGGGCTACAGGCATGGTAGAAATAGTAGTAGCATTAGCCTTTACTACTTTACCATCAGAAGCTATACGACATACATCACCAAAAGCTAGAGCCTCTCCAGCTTGAAGTGTGATAAGTACACCATCTACAGAAAGATCACTTTCGGGTACTGCAGCAATCTCTTTACTACCACCTACGGATACACCACCCGGTGTAACTCCATCATGGAGTCGAAGTTGTACAGGACTAGTATCGGTGACTACGGTAATCTCTGCCATCTCACCAGTGAATACAGCATGCTCAGCTGCAGTACCTTTACGTAGTTGAGTCTGAGTAGTCATAAAACCTCCTTTTAATATACGTTTTGATATGGGTTAAACGTTTTATTTTCAAATAGTCCTTCCACATAATATGACTCTTGCCTATAGTATAAATTAAAATAGGAGTGACTATATGTTTGTAAATTTCGAATCTCTAATCCAAGATATGAAAATGATATCTGTAAGAGTTAGAGAATATCTTAATACAAAATATTACTTAACTAATCAAGAAGACTTTGAAGATCAAGTAGATGAAAAATATCTATTGAATGAATGTTATGGATGTTTATTACTTGATTTAAAAGAGATGGGTGTATTATTTCATTGTGATATAGAAGAGATATTGAGTAATTTTTATGATGCTGAAAATATATTAAACCTTACTAAATTAGTATCTCCAAATTATCTATATAGATTATTTAAAGCTAATCCAGAATTATGTATTACTATAAATTCTCTTATAGATGATAATGAAGATACTTCACAAGTACTCCCTACGTTGTTAGAGTGTCTATATGAAATTTATCCTAATGATGATTTTTATAATCGACTCTATACTGAGATAGGTAATAAAGTATATAATGAAGTAGAATTTACAGAACATCTATCTGCGATCATCGAATCTATCAATGATGAAATTCCTATCCCAGAAATAGATGATCCTGAAGCTGCTGTAAAATTTGCAAAGAGTATCGAAGGTACTATCAAAGCAGCTCAAAAAGTATTTGATTATGCTATTTCAAATTATGAAGGATTACCTGTTACTAAACTATATAAAGACTTACGTCTATATAACGTAGATAAGATTAGACCTGATAGAATCAATAAATATACTTGGTGGTATGAGAATAGAGATAATAATGATCTACCAAAAGAATTAATAGCTTTTAGAGATAAACTAGTATATGAACATAATGTTGAAAATAATCATCATATCGAATATTATGAAGCCCTACCTAAAGGACAAAAGATAGGTAGATATGAATTTCTTAATCTATTAGGAAATCTATATGATCCAGATGATGCTAAATCTAAAGCTCATATAAAAAAAGAAATTACAGATATCTATAATAAGTTAGATATTATACATGAGATAGAAGAAGGTACATTACAATTTATTTATGAAATAATCGAAGGAGTACACTTATGATCTATACTTCTTATTATGCCAATGTAACAAAATATCCTGAGATAAGACCTATCTCTATAGCACTGTATCCACCTTATTATTTTAAAGGCGATACCTTTGTTACACTAGCTCCACCTGCTGAGCTTATTATGGATTATAAAGCCAATAAGATCGATCAAGATACTTATACTTTTTTGTATAATAAAAAGTTATCTAAATTAGATCCAAATGAAATTCTAAATAGACTTAATTTCTTTATATCTGGAGAAAAACCTATTGCACTATGTTGCTATGAGACGCCAGATCAATTTTGTCATAGGCATCTGGTAGCTGCTTGGTTAAATAATTATTTTACTACAGTAAAAGTTCCCTATTCTGTAATTACAGAATTACCTGTAATTAAAAGAGCATAGGGGGAAATAAATGAAAATAGATATACTATCTCATATTTTAAAATATAGAAAGAATCTATTAAGACGAGATTTTATCTTAGATATATTTGCTAATTGTAGTAAATATACTACAGAATTTATTTCTCCAGATACTATATCCTATCATAGAGATCTATATGAAGGACAGTTTATTAAAATAGATAATAAGCTATATGCTATATTGTCTATAAATCCTGATGGGTGTAAAGTTGGAGAGTTAGAAGGTAATTTACCATTTAATTTTACTGACAAAATTACAGTTGGAAAAAACGATATTGAAAATCTTAATGAGACGATTGAGACTACTTTAGGAAGATTTATCCTTAATTATATTGTACTGGTTTATCCTTTTGGAAATACTATACCCTATATAAATGAAGAATGGAAAGTTGGAAAATTAGAAGATGATCTAGTAAAACTAGCATTTAAAGATATAGTTACAGCAAAACAGATTAGTACCTATATCAATAGTATTTTTTATATTGGCCACTTTACTGAATTATGTGTACCTGCCTTTAGTGAAAAGTCGCTGACTACCAGTCAGGCTGTATTAGATAAGAAAAAAGAACTACTTGAGAAACACAAAGATGAATTAGATAATCCAGTTATCATGGCTAATATCGAAGCTGAGCTTATTGCTTTAGATAGAGAGTATCTAAAGGATGATGTAAGTTATGGTTATTATAGCCAGAACTCTAAAGCATTCAATGTTAGCAGAAAACGAATGTATTTAGCTGCTGGTATGGTAGAAGAATTAGATAGACCAGATCATTATAAATTCATATCATCATCTCTAGATGAGGGATGGGATAAAGATAATCTAGATGTATTAATAAACGATGTACGACATGGTATCTATGGTCGTGCTATGGAGACTGCTAAAGGTGGCGAAGAATCTAAATTTCTAAGTCGCATCTTTAGAGATACTAAGATCAGTGATGAGAATTGTGGAAGTACTAGAGGTATTGAAACAATCTTAACTTCAGACATTATCAATAAATATAAATATAGATTCATCATTGAAGATGACGGTAGTCTTACTATGTTAAATGAAGATAATATGAATACATATCTGAATAAAAAAGTAACAATTAGAAGCCCTATGTATTGTAAGTCTAAAGGTTCTTATTGTTATACATGTACAGGATATGTATTTAAAAAGTTAAGTGCTGGTCATTTAGCAATGTTAATGATCGATATTGGTAGTACATTCTTATCTGCTAGTATGTCATCCATGCATGGTAAAAGTGTAAAGGTAAATGATATCAGTGATATCAATCGTTTTGTCTTAAAGACATAATTTAAAGGAGTAGTACTATGGCTAGAGTACGTGCTAGAAAGAAAACAGAGACTCAAGAAACCGATGTAGTAGAAACCTCTACAGAAGTTTCTAATGATGAAATCACTACTGAGGTCCAGGAAGTTTCTGAAGACATGGAAGATGAGGTTAAAGATGAGATCACAACCGAAACATCTCCGGACACTACAGAAAGCCAGGATGATGCGACTTTGGTCGGATCTGAAGATCTTAAAGAAGAACCGGCCAAAACCGTTACTCCTAAAGCATCCAAATCAATTGACACTACCACCAAATCCACAGATACTTCAGATAAAGTTATAGAAGTTGGAGATAAGTTTATAAATAGTTATATTAATGAATATATTAATGCTAAAGAACAAAATGAGCCTATTAAAAAAGTAGCTACTATTCTAGGAAACATTATCTCTTATATTCTACGTAAACCTACTTCTGACAACCTTGAAAGAGTACGACTATTCTTTGTTGAATATAAAAATACTCTTATGTCAGAAGAATATGTACTACAAGGTGTTACTCATCTTGACTTTAGACTTCGTGCCAAAGTAGAGACATGTTACACTATGTTTAGAATTCTTACTACTACTAAGTCTCCTATTAATGGTGCAGTAGTTCGTAAGATTCTACAGAATGAAGATATAATCACTTGGTTTATTAAGAAAGGTATTTCTTTCTCTTCCAAATAAACTCTTACATTTTAAAAGAGGTTATTATGTACAAGTCAAAGATTAAGGGTACTAATAAGTCGGCTTGAATTAAGTAAATTGAAAATTAAATATATAGGAGACAGGCATATGCCTGTCTCCTATATACTCAAAAAAAATGGAAGGGTCATATAAGAAACAAACGCGCCCACATCGTTCCCTATATGACCCTTCAAGCCCAATTCACCTATTCAACACGCATAATATATCCAATAGATATATTAAATTGTTATGAGTAATCTGTGGGATCTTCACGTAATTCTGTATCCAGGATTTCATCGCCAGATGTAGCAAATAATTCTTCAATAGTATCTTCTACCATATCCATACTTTCTTGGGTTGCTGGATGCGAAGAGGGGGGTACTATTGGTATATTACCCGAACTAAGTTTAGATAGAAATTCAGTAATAATCTTACTATGATCTTCTTGATTATCATTTTGCTTTAGCTTAATCTTAACACCTACTCTAGACAATCTTTGTTTATCCATATCATTTAGAAGTGCAGTAGCAGTATTTAATAGCTTTACTTGAGCATCTAGAGTCTCTGGATCATTATCGGATATTTCCATAATAGTAATAGCATTATTGACTTTTTCAAAGATCTGCTCACGTAATTCATGAGTCCGATCATACGACTTATCTAATGCTGCTAGATCTTGTTGAATAGATGTAACGATATCTCGTCGTACATCTAATTCATTTTCATATTCTTCTGACATAATAGACTCCATTTATTTAAAATTTATGTATGATCAATTTTACGTAATGATCTATAGTATTGTATATTTAAAGATACCATATATGGTAATAAACTAATATTTGTAAATGGTTATAAGTATATATTATCTTTATGATCATTAATTTTATACATGTATAAGGAGGGAGTCTC
>Ga0172382_10003360_pt1 | contig 25475 bp, 42 predicted proteins | sample Leawel138RmetaG_FD_122245 | JGI IMG/M metagenome (GOLD analysis project Ga0172382, IMG submission 122245) | Leachate microbial communities from a municipal landfill in Southern Ontario, Canada - Leachate well 138R metaG | ecosystem: Engineered > Solid waste > Landfill > Unclassified | place...
CAGTACAGAACGAGATAATATGCTTATTCCTATCCTATCTCAAAACTATAGTGCGGAACAAAATTTTGCTTATGTGGGGGGTGAAGGACAGGGAGCAGATAGAGTTATTCAGCAGGTGTATGATCCTGTTTCTATTGTCAGAAGTCCCTGGGCACGAAAAGAAGTTTTTGTAGAAGCTCGACAACAAGAAGATACAAGTAGCCTTATTGCGGTAGGAAGTTTTGAATTACAACAACGAAAAGCCACACAATCACTATCATTTAATATCAAACAGACGGATTCTAGCAGGTGGATCAGGGATTGGAATTTGGGGGATTGGGTAACAGCTAAATATTACGAGTATTCTTTTGATAAACGTATTGTTGAGGTTGGGGTTAAAGTGTCGGGGATAAGTGAAACGATAGATGTTCAGGTTGAGGATTTAAAAATTTAATGCACACTATTTTTGAGGAAATATCTAGAAGTATAAAAGAATTGAGTAAAAGAGTAGCGAAGTTTGAAACGTGGGAACCTGCTCAAGCTGTTGCACATCATGGGGCACACGCCTATTTAACATCAAACGTTAATTCTAGCATTGGTGCGTGGTACACAGTTCCTTTTGATGCGGAACTGTGGGATACATCAAGTATTCATGCCGCAGGTGTATTTACTGCCCCTGTTGATGGAAGATATTTATGTACTACCCACATTCGATTTACCACCTACGCAGGTACTTGGAATCTTCGGTTTTTACCAAACGCTTCCTCTGTTAATGCCATGCTTCGCGTTATTGATGCCAACTATAATGGGGCACTCCTTACAGGTACATACAACTTATCTGCCGGAGATACCATACAAACACAGGTATATCGTACTGGTTCTGCTTTAGCACTTACAGGATCAGCGTATTACCCCTATTATTGTTTTACACAAATGGAACTGATCAGCTAGGAATTTCATCTTCAAATACGTGTATTGCGTATGCCTTGTACTCAGCGATATAATGAGTACAGTTTTTTCTTATTTCTACCTGAGTAGCATCACCTACCAGCATACGTTCTTCAACCGCTATGTCTAGTCGGATAGGAATTTCACTTAATTCATCCAAAGTCCCGTAAAATTCTATTTTGTGCCAGTCGTTATCATAATATTCAAAAAAAGCACAGTCTGGTAGTGGTTCCCCGACTGTGCGAGAAAGCATATCAAAGTAGTTGGCTCTCATTTTAATCGAATAAACGCCTCTAATATATAAATTCCCCAACGATAAATACTGCCTTTAGGCGTCATTAAAAGCGCCTCATCTGGACCATATAAGACTACTGTATCTTTATCTATACGATCCACACCTGTTTCTTCATCCCCCAATGCACCATAATATAAATGGTCATGAAGTCCTTCTTCAATTACATCATATTTAGCATAAGGTGGAAACTTCCAAAATTTTGACATTTATAACAACCTGAATGGTTTCACTTTAAAAGGTAAACTTTCAAACCACATAATAACAGTATCACGACCATATCGACTGTAGGCACTTTGAATAGCCCACTCTCTTACGTGCCCATACTGTTTGTGTTCTTCTGGTGATACTAAAAAACAGTTGTAGGGGTGGAAAATAAAATAATGCCACCATATCCCTTTAGGCACAACTGCACGAGTCACTATTCCTTCATGCATTTCAATTTCTGAAAGAGGTTTTCCTGAGTAGTCTGATCTATTTCCACGCTGGCGAACCAGTTCACTTTTTAGATATTGACGCCAGCTAAAAATAGAATCGTTGTTTACCCAATCATGATCTCTTGGATCAAGAGACATCTTTTTTCTCCGTTAAAATACGTGGAATAGAATATACTCTTTTAAATAGTTTATCACAAATTGGGCATTTTGTCAACGGTTTCTGAGAAAAACTTTCCTCTTTTTCAATAACACCACATGTATCACAATGGTACACTCTAACAGGTCTGAATAATCGAATTACTTTTTTAACATCAGTTCGTGAACGAACAACATACACAAAACTTTGTCCAAACTGTTTAAAGAAAACTTCCTGGTCATCTGTTAATGTACCATTCTTATTTTTAATTTCAAACAATACAACAAAAGAATCTAACGGACCTCCTGAAACTAGAAGGTCCGGTATTGATTTTTGTGAGATGGGCTTAACTTTACACCCTAATCTAGTCAGATAACTGATTATTTCAGGTTCGTTTGTATCACGCCTGTCGGCGTATCTCCGCATATTCTCGTTCTTTCCGTATGGCTGTTCTAACCTGTCGTGAAACTGAATCTTCCAGTTCTTTCATTTTTAGCTTGTCTAGCACAAGTGGAGCAGCAATAAAATATTTAACAATCAGATTATCCAGTTTGTGAGCAAACTCTTCTAACACCTGTGAAGCATCTTGTTTTTGTTCATAATTCCAACTATCTGAATCAGGTCCACGCAACCGCATATAATTAGCCTTGCTACGTGCTTCTGTAGCAATAGCACTAAGGTCTTTCGCTATAGCTATTTCCATCACATGTTATCTCCCTTTAATTTTATATACGTAAATATTCGTCACGTTGATCATGTGTTAATAACCTGTGTAATATAATAGTATTTTTAACCTCGTCTATCCAAAACACAACCCGCCACGCCTGCGAGTTTTGAGTTACATTCCCCATCCATAATTCGTCTTTGAAGGCTTTTCTAACATGCATGGATGTGGGAAACCGATTAGAAACAAGAATCATTTCTATGAGAGTATTTATTCTCTTTTTAACTTTGTTGGGGGCGCGATCAAAATCATAAGAGAATTCATCTGTCATAGATATGTCTTGAACATTCATGTATTGAGTCATCTCATTTATATAACTCCTTCACCATGTTAAAAATTTTGTCCTCTTCCATCTGGACACCTAAAATTTTTAACAGGCTGTCAATAGCTTCTTTTACTAACGGATCGCTTTCGTATTCTTCCCAATTCAACTCAGGAGCAACAACTACACTATTGCCATTCTGATATACCATTAAAGCTGGACCAGATAAATCGTAGCGTAGTGTATATTGATGCCCGTTACCGTCTTGTTTATCTTTGTTATGTTCAATCCGCAAATCGTCACAGGTATAAAATGGATCAACAAGCATTTCCCACAAAGCATCTGTCATATCGTCTTTTAATGCGCGTGGATTAAGAATATTAAGTTTACTTAAATCAACATTGTAGGGACAAAACTCAACCGTATCAGTAATCTCTGCCCCACGTTCATCCAGAATAGGTTTTCCATCTGGTGATCGGCGTTTAATTTCTACCTGTTTGCCTGCACCATAGTCATCTAAAATCCATATTTTTGCAGTTAGTGTGTATGCATCAATAGTAGATTTTGCTTTTCCGCCTGTCCATATTTTGGCAAAATTAATATACTGATAACCGTGCTGTTTTCTAAAAGAAAGTGGGAGATTATCCCACGCCTCTTTAAAAATAGATAATATGGTAGCCTTACCGTGTGCAAATCCAATTTCAATATCGTTAGAAAACTTTAAATAGTTAAGGCCCTTTTCTACCCAACTGTCTGAATATTCAGGCGAATTGGTAAGCGCTTTTATATCAATAAATACACGATGCAAAACTGAATTTGCTGTTTTAGTTGCAAGTGCGGTATCAATATAGGGTGTCAGTGTTGTTAGTGTCACTAGTTAAACATTCTCCGTATCCACGCAGGTATTTTATAATATTTATTTTTCAACCGCTCTACGTCGCCATAATCCCCAAAATACAAATAGGTAATATACCTGTCTAAGTTTATGTGTGTTTTTACATGTTCTATCCGCATTGGGAAATCGAGGATAGTTGCATCCCTTTTAGTTTCCCAACAAGGGAATACATCTATCCCCCAATACACGGGTGTGTCCTTATCATATTGGTGTAATTTTTCTATAAGATCACCAACTGTTACCACTATTTATCCCACCTATATCCATATTCTGCTTCTGCAATATGTTTAACATCAGGACAGATTTCACTACCCGCCTCTTCCATCAACTGCTTAACAAGAGGTAACACAATATCTACCTCATCTTTATGACAGTGAACTTCTATTTCATCATGCACAATATGCCATACTCTTGTACTATCTTCTATCTTACCACATTTTTTCATTTTTGTCAATTCTTTATGAATTTTTACTAAGGCTAACTTAAACATATCAGCAGCAGTTCCTTGTACTGGTGTATTAAGTGGTTCATTATAAGGAACTTTTTTAGTGTAATCAAAATTTCTTCTGCGCCCGTTAAGTGTTGTTACAAATCCATATTGAGCCGCTTGTTTTCTCATGTTGTTTGCAAACGCATCCACAGGAAAAGAACTCTCAACAAGATTGTAGATACGCAGCCCCTCTTCCAAAGGTTTATTAATTGTTTTACAAAATGCTTCTAATTTCTGACCATAACTTTTACCCAACAGGGCTATTTTACACAACTGTCTTTCTTCATCTTTTTTACTGATTTGTCTTTTAAAAATGATAGAACCTAAACTAGTATACACATCTGTTGTGTTACACGCTTTTATCACATCTTTTAACCCTAGAATCTGACCTAATATTCTAGGCTCTTGTTGAGAATAATCACACCGAATAATTACATGATTTTCATCATCAGCTACCCAAATATGGCGCAAATTTGGTTCATCTGGTGAAGTTGGGCGTGGAACCTGTTGCATGTTAGGGTCTTTACTAGAATATCTACCTGTAGCTGTTCCATCTTGTCTGTACTCACAATGACTTTTACCAGTAACAGGGTGAATAAATCGCTCATAAGCGAATTTTTTTCTATCTCTCCATTCCCTCATTTTTAATAGTTCTTCTGTAAACTTTGACCCGCGTTTAGTTAGTTGCCCCATTTCCAGCTTTGGAATAAGAACTAGTTTGGCATTTGTACTCTTTATATTATCTCCAAACACGGTATTATATAAATTCAACACTTGTTGATTACTATTGAAGTTAATGGTATCTGCGGTGAATATTTTATCACCTTTTGTATATGACACAACAATTGTATCTGTACCAATCACATCTCTAGCACGTTTATCATACTTAGTTACTAATTGTTCCATTTCACTTACTTGAGAAAACCACAAATCAACATCCATTTTTTTGCCGTAATACTCAAGCTCTGCTGTAACTGGAACACAGTCATTTTCAAGATTAAAAGTTGGTATTAATCCTTTATCTGTTCCTTCAACTATCTGCTGTTTTTTAATATCATGTAAATGTATAACATCATCTTTCATATATTCAAGTTGTTTAACTGTCACTGGACGAACAGCGAACCCAGGGTGGTTATAAAATTCTTCTCTGACTGATTTATCTACAAGTATTCCTTTTCTGCGGTTTAAAGTCCACTCCAAACTAGTTGGATAGTTTGATCTATCCAATCCCTTATAAATAGTATCTTCTGCCAACTGTGTATCAAATAGCAATGCCATTCGACAACCAAGCGTATGCAAAAACCACTTATACTCAAATTTGGCATTGTGAGCTATTTTGATAACCGAATCGTCTTCCAACAATTCTTTTACACCGTCAAACCCATAAAAATCAAGTAAAATCCATACATCTGTTCCATCAGAAATAGCTATTGAAAGTAGTTTATCTATGTACGGATCAAGTCCGCTCGTTTCAATGTCAATAGCAACCTCTCCCGTGAATTTGGGGAGAGGTTTATTAAGATACAGGCGCATAGTTATCCTTCCTTAATTACCATGTACTTGTAATTCCTTTTCGTTTATTTACTGCCGCTTCCAAAGTGGTATAAATAGTTTCATTATCCGGCGTTTGTGGAAGTGACATGTCAAAAAATGTGACGTGGGGGGCATTCCACCCAAACGGAATACTTTCACCCACTGATCCACTTCTTCTTTTTTGCACAAGGAGATAGGGATGGTCTTTAGTTAAACTAGACCCTTCTCCTAATACAATCTTACGTCCCGCTTTTTCAATTTGTTCGGGATTCCACAGTTCACATAACCCATCTGCGGCTTGCAAAATAGCCTTACTATAACGTGTTCCATCAGCCCCGGCGATATAAGAACGTCCAGATATTGCTGTATCTACGGTAGACTGTGATATAGCAATAATACTTGCTCCAATCATACGTGACAGATAAAACTGTTCTCTGAATACTTTATCTATCCTCTGTTCTTTAGATAGATTAGAATCATCTTCTCGAAACAATTCTCCATAATCACTGGCTAACTGGACGACTGGACCATCTTTAGATACGTGTAGCCCACTGGCTCTATATTGTAACGCAGTAGTAGACAAAAAACTAGTATCATCTACAAAGATGGGCATATTCGATACAAAACCCAACCACTCCAACAGCCGATCATATTCTGCTGTACTCATTTGCCCCGTTTTGAGCTTTGTAAGGTCAACATGAGCCAATATACCTGCTAGTCTTTCTACAAGACGTTCTGAGGTCATTTCAAGGCTGTTGATAGCCACACAGCCGGGTTTGTTGTTGAGATATAACCCAATGGCAGTGCCCAACAATACCTGAAACACAAATGTTGATTTTCCACTGCCCGATAACCCGTGAATAACTGTAATTTCACCAGTGGGAAACAGGTAGTTGTTTTTAAGAATAGGGATACCACTGTCAATGTAGGCAGATCGTTTTCCACTTCTTAGTTCATCCCATTCCTGTTTTACCCGTTCCCCTACGGTTGACACATGTTCATACCCATCACTTTGAATAGATACATTATTGCGCAACTTGTCCAATTTATCTGAAGTCCACGCTTCTATGTCCGTTATGGAATCAAGCGTTTGCATAAAATGTTCTGTATCTTGGATGATACTTCCCAGTGTGTGTCCATACTTTGAAACATTATACACTAACCCCTGTTTGTCTATCACATTAGTTAGTTGTTCAACAAACATAATGTCAAGAGCCGTCAGGTGGGGAAGAGCATCAAGATAGTCGTATTCTTCTTGGCCTATATAACTCTTTAATACATTAAGCGTAGGGCTGAGGTTATCTTTTAAATAAACTCGTCTAATTTCAGACCAAATCAGACTGTGAGATGTGCCAAAATTACCATTAAGAGCAAAACAAAACTTTTCAGGAGTAAGTTGTGGTAAACATACCCGTGCGGCATCGTTTCCAAATTGAACTATATGTTTTAATAACAATTGTTCTGCTTCAAAAGGGCGCATTACCATCCTCCCGATAAAGAATATCCTAAATTCATGGCTTCTATAAACTCGGTTTTAGTTACCACGTTATATAGCGCCCTTTTAGCTACTTTATTTTTAACGTGTCGATTAGCAAGGGTAATGGCTACATCCGAATATGTGATTCCTTTTGCATACCACTCACAATGAAATGAACTGAATTTATGAGGATCGCCAGCATCATATAAACTACACAAATTTAAAAACAAATCATTGGGTATAGTTTCTAGAGGAAGAGTGTGTAATACCTGTGCTTTAAAATTATCCACAGTAAATCCCGCTTTTCTATAGTCTATGTAATCCATGTTATGGGGTAAATAATAAGGAAATGTCCTTACATCACCACCAATCCATGACGCTAACTTTTTAGCCTCTTTAATTTCCTGTTCATTGTTATCGGGTACAACAAACTTAATGGTTTGATGTTTAAATACATCTTGCACATACTCTTTTTCTGAACGTTTGAATGGCATTGATCCATTCATACCCACCGCAGGTAGTCCGTCTTGGTATGCAAGAATAGGATCAAACGCGCCCATTAAGATTACCACATACTCTTGTGGAGTGTCAAGAATGTGACGATTAATGAAACATCCTCTTTGGTGTCCCTCTAATCCCCAATACTTACTCCCTGCTTCGTTGGTGGTTGTTGATCTAAATTGAACTATTTCAGCTTCCCCATTATACATAAACGGGATAACATAAGCCTTTTTATCTGGTCGCCAGCCTAGTTTAAACTGGTCAACAGTGTTTTTATTAAATAATCTCTCTTCCATGAGGATTGAAAGTGCCTGTGTATCGCCCAATAAACAGTTATGCCAATAGTCAATAAGATTGGTACTGACACTTCCCTGATACTTTCCAACACGATATGTTCTACCAGTAGGAGAAGGGAAAGAAGTTGTTTGTAACCATTGACCAACATGTGTACCGGGGGGATTAAGCTCTGTCGCCAGTCTCCATATATCTCCTGCCCACTTACACCCAAAACAGTAGACATAATCTTTATTCACCTGCATAGAAGGTACTGTTTCCTGGTGAAACGGGCAGACACATTTGTTAGTATCATCTATGGTTATACCAAAATAAGTCAGGATTTGTTCTGGTAATATTGTTGCACGGGGGAGTATCGTATATCCTGTAGCCACTCTAACATCTCCTGAATAAATTTAGTAGAAAATGGATGTTCTGATTTTAAACACCCTAATGCAATCGCTCGTTTAATATCGTCTTCTGGATAGTTTTTCAAAAGCAGTTTCATGTTCCTCAACAGTATTTTTCTAGGTTGGTCAAAAGACTTCCCATAAAAAAATATCTGTTGAGATACCAGATATTTAACTAAAAATTCTTGCCCACTCCCTTTGGGAATGGGCCAATCATCATCAATAGGGGAGGTATCAAACCATGTACAGGCACACATAAACACTTCCTATGTCTTGAATAATTTGATATACATTGTAGTACGCTGTTTCAACAACTACTCCCTCAAGTGCCAACGCGCGCAAGATGTGTTCTTTTGACAGATATTTGCCAATAGAATAGTTCCAAAAACGAGAGGCATTTTCTGTTGTAAAACAATAGGCCCACATATTACCACAATCCTTTCGTATCATCAATATCACAATATTTTACAAATTTGTCGTGCAGTTCCAGGCCAGTATCAGCAAACAGTACAACGTTGGGTTTTGTTTGTGATAAAAATGGTTTCATTTCTGCTGTTGTTAACACCAGTTCCCCGGCTTTTGCTCGTGTTCCCTGTGTATGATCCTGTTCTTGTGGGATCAAGTTACAAAACACGGAAAAATGAACGTGGGAAGGGGATACTGCATCTATACGATAAGCAAGACTTAGTTTATACATGGTATCTCCAATAAGGGGGCATTTCTGCCCCCTCTATATGTTATGCGTATTGGGTTTCTAACTCTTCCATCAAACGCCCAAGTTGGGTGGAAGAAAGGATTTCAAAGCGGTGATCATTTGGATCAAGTCCGGCGCGATTCCAGGGACCAAGATCGCCCCCCAAATATTGAACTGCCCATTCTGGACCAGTAAAGACCAGTGGATTTTCTGAAGAAATAATTTCTTCTAGACTATATTCTGTTTCACCGTCTTCTTTGTACCACGTGTGATCTTTAATAAACTGTACAAAGTCTTCTATGGTAGCTTCACGATCTTCAACAACTTCATTAAATTTCTTGAGATCAATCATATCAAACCAGAAATCATTAGATCGTTCTTTTTTCTGATACCAAACCTTAACAACTTTCTGTTTTTCAATGGCTTGGTTAATCAATACATACTGTGGTTTTTGGACCTCACATACCCCATAGGGTGATTTAGAAGGTTCAGTTGCCCATTCCCACCGTGCCCACAGATTATCACCAAAAAATGTTCCAAAGGCTACCCACCGCTCCGATGATTTTCCTGGGGCAAGCACGGGTTTTTCGCCCTCTATAGCAGAATACACTACCCCATCAATCTCGCAATAATCTACGAAAGAATTATTCATGAACTGAACCAGGGTAAATCCTTCCCATACAGAATGATTCACAATCTCAAACTTCAGCAACATATACTCACTATTTTCTTTATTTCCTGGGCTAAAGTCCATTGTACCAGGAAATTTAGGGCTGAAGGCTTCTTTAAAAACAACCTCATACTGTCCTTCGGGGGGATGCATATCGGTAATAGCGTTTACATATCCCTTACGAGATTCTACAACGATCATTTTATTTTGTTCATTGGCCTTACGTTGACCTTCAAGCAGAACAGCACTTTGCATCCGTGCTTGTCCTTTAGGAGCAAAATCTTTAGCCCCAAAGGTTTGAACAAGAGCAATAAATTCTGCTGCTGTCAACATCATAGCTGGTCCTTCTTCACCATTTTGAGTACGGAATTTTATTCCGGTTTTCAAAGTGGTTCCATACAGCTTAAATATGGGGTTATTGTTATCATCTTTAATAATAAACTCTTCTATGCCTGTAACGTAATAATTTTTATCCATTACAGGTTCACGCGCAGAACCTTCAATAATCGTAACACCTTTAGCCATTCTTACCAATCTCCTTTTTGTTTGATAACTTCTTTAATTGCATCTTCTAATTGCTGCATGATTAATTGAGCTTGATCTTGAACATTCATGAGAGTAAGTGTATTTTCCGGCTGAGTACCGGGACCAGGAACAATGGGAACTGCAATTTGAACAGGAGCGGATTCGGGTGGCTCCAATGTTGCAGTTAGTTTTCTACTCTCATAGTTTTTTGGGGAAACGGTTACTGAAACCTCCAATGATTTTAAATAATAGGTTATCCAATTCCCCTCTATTTTTTGAGGTTCTGGAAATACTTGAATCTCTGTCATTTTTCTGCCCTATACAATGCTAAATACGAATGTTCCGCGTATGTTTTTAACGTGTACTGATGGGGCGTAAACCTCTGCTCTCCTGCCGGAAAATAAAAAGCTTTAAATGCTGGTTTAGCCTGTTCATCAATCAGTGGCAGATGTTTAATCACCCATTGCTGCACGTGGGGCAAATTAGCTTGAAAAACGGAATCTGATACAATATCCCAATTTAACACCGGAACATCATCTTGAACGTTTTTCCACGCAATAAAACTCATAAACCGCCGCCACTTCTTGTCTGTAGAAAGTTTATAGGTTCTAGTCATCTAAAAGTTCCTCTATATAGTCTTCAAATGCATTCTTTTTACCGTCTTCAAAAACTTTTATTTTTTCGATAATCTCAGTGTTTGTACCTGCATACGCCCGTAGTACAATTCCAAAAGATTGTCGGAGGTCTTTAGGCATATTATCATCCAACTGCTCTACAAAATCAATAAACCATGACACCAACAACGCATCATCTGGAAGAAGTTCTTCACGTCCTTCTTGTCTATTAATCTCTTTGAGCATGTGTTCCATACAAACAACAGCCCACAGGGTTGATACGTTAGAAAATAGTCCACCCATGCCAGCCTGAATACGTACACCTGCTGCAAATCCTTTACAAATATCAATTAGTTCCATCGTTATCTCCTGATGTGTACTTATATTCTCTATTATAAACCAAAAGGAGAAAGTTGTCAAGCAGCAAAACGACCCGTAAGGGCCGTTCGAGTAAAGAGGATGAATTTTTACCGTTTTCTACGGAAGGTAGCCTGTCGTCGTCTTAGATGTTTCTTCTGTCTTTTGCGCATGAAATACCACCGTATCACAGGCTACCTCCCTATAATCAATATTACCACAGATTGGATCATTTGTCAATAGTTTGGGTAACTAATTTCCAGCAAAACTTCTCCGTCTTTATCCAAAATAACAATGCCCAACAACTTATCCCCTAAAACAACACTCACATACCACTGCTTATCATCAAACATGGGTATGCCAAGCGATACATTATCTAACCCATAATTATCCAGATACACACGAACACGTTTGTTGATTGACGTTATATCCATTGAGTTTAGTCCACGAAATTACGGTATACAGGTTCTTCTTTTTTACTTATTGTTAACGTGGCAAGATAAGTAGCATTAGTGTACGGAGTAGCGGGAGTAACTTTAACATCTTTTAATTCATATCCCTGCTGCATCAATTTTTCTATACTATCTTCCAATCTCTCTTTTGTTGGTTCTTCTATCAAACGTATAGGCTTTAACATTGATTTTCCTTCCTCATTTATTAAACAATAGGTTGTCTCAAAAATATCTTTACGAACAGGCCATATTTCCTCATCACACGCCACACCAAATAATATCATATCACCTTTATTGGCATGAACTGGACCTTCCAGAGTATGAATAACACACTCTTCACTGGCTCTTACTGCCCAAGCATGAGCTATTTTTTTATACTTTTCTGCATTCCCAAAATAGGTTTCAACATCGTGTTTATTGTGTAATTCTAACATGTCCTCTCCTTTAATAAAACAAGAGAGCGCCATACAAGGCGCTCCCCATAGTTACGACAAAAAGGAAGTTATCGCCTGTGCTACATCGGGACTGTTGCCTACGATATTGAGTGACAAGGGATCATCCCTGTCAGCAAATCCGTATGCAGTAGCCGTAAAGTTAACACAGATCAATTTTGTGTTGGGGCGATTCATTACATGCCGATACGTATTCAACGCTTGGGAAACATGCTGGTTTCCCGACCAACTTTCCCCATCACTGTAGATAATAAAAGCGTCTACGGGATAGCCTTTATTTGCCGCATGTTGAATAGGCAGACTGGCATCAGTACGACCACCCCCGGTTTGTCCAACAATCCGCATCACATCATCCAACCGCATCGTACTAGACAATGACATGGAATGAAGTTGATGATCAAATCCATACACCATACAATGATTTGCAGTTTTAAGTGTCGTCATAGCCATAGCACCTGCAAACTCTTTAGGTGACATGATCGTACCATCTAAATACCATCCACCAGACATTGATCCAGATACATCAATACCCATCACAATATTTTGTCCGGTAGGTTCAAGATTATCAAAAGAAAGATAATACGCCGCATCCAACGCATCAATAATATTAGGAATAGGTTCCCACGAATTACTCCCTCTAAAACCACGCCCCTGAGCGTAAGTTTTCAAGGCAAACAATACCTGGATGGGGTGAATACGTGACTTTTGAATCACTTCTGGATCATGCAGCTTGTTAACAATGGAATCTACATTTACATTAAATGCTGTAAGTGTTCCATTAGAGGTCATCACTCCCAAGTTACGAACCATTGCAATCATGGGCATGGTAGGCAGAAGCGCAGTCCACACTACCGGACTATTAAGATATTGGGTAGGAACTGCTTCGCGTGGCAGTTTGTAATCAATAATACACTGCGCTGCTTGCATCACAGTTGAGGTTTCCTGAATAGTCAAAAATCCCTCAAGAACGCGCGGCATTTCCATAGGTATAATGCCCTGTGTCACCCAATTAAACAAATCATTATGCTCTTGGCTGGTAGGATGTGCCAACCGCAATATATCCCGATGAGTCCACCCCTCCCGCTGGCGATATTTAACCAGTTGGTAAGCCAGTGAATCGCTGGTTTTTTCTGTATACCATTGACCCACAGCTTTACGTAGAGATTTACCCCACCCACGAAACGCCTGTACCATATCCACAAATTGAAACAGATGTGTACCAGTACGAGCTACCGCAGTTAGTTTAGACAGTGCATAAGTACGAACACTCGCTTTTTCGTGTCCTGCTGCGTAAGCAAGTGCAAACAACGCATGATCGTTCTTAAGCGCCAAACCTTGATCAGAAATATCAACGACCATATCTATTGTTTTTTGATAATCTTCATCAAGACAGCGCTGAATAACTTCCGCACATTCTTGCGTCATCTCTTTTTCTGAAGCGTAATACGTTCCGCCGATTGTCCCAAGAATAAGGAAACGGCGCAACTGTTCCCAGTCGCCTACCTTAAACCCATACCCACCGCTCCGCATTTTTACCATATCCTTACCAGGAATAGGTTGTGTTTGTGGAGTTTGTTTTTTATTTACCCACTTTGTATATTTAGCCACGTCTAATCACTCCTTAGTTATTTTTTCTTGTTTATTCATATCGCCGTATATCTTCCAAAAATATGTTGCTGCAAATTCTTTGGTTACTAATGGATAAATCAAGTATTTAGTGTTGGAAATCATATCATCTATAATATCAACTAAATACTCAAACTGCTGCATTTCTTCAGGTACATCTGAACGAGTGTCATAAAAAATAGGGGTTAATTCTGGAAATTCATTACAGTGATTCATGAAAAAATACCCCTTTTCTAACACCCTCATATAATAAAAATCTTCAAGTTCGAATAGTTGTAATTCAGTAGCAGTATCACTAGCAATCGCGTCTACCATATCAAGCGCTTGGGGGAACGGTTCTTCCGCTTTTTTAAGCAAACTTTTAGACGCTATAAATGCTATATGGTTTTCCTTGTACCATTCTTTTATGTGATCCAATACAGACCACAACTCCTTTTTTGGAAACCTGTAAACGTATAATTGTGTTGACATTAGCAAAAACTGACCTCAAACTCTCTATTCATCACATAAATACCAACAGCTTCTATTTTAACATCTAATCTGTCTTCTGCAACTTGAAGTATACGACGAATATTTCTTTCAAACTCAATAACCGGATGAGTGGTTAGATCATCCAAGTCTTCATACTCATTCAAATGAGGTTTAGTATTCATGAGCCGTATGATAAGACTATTTCCACACGATGTATTACGAATATTAAACCAATCACCCCGACGAGGTTTAAATAAACCCTCTTCTTCCAACACATCAATTAACTGATTCCACATCTGCACTGATTGTCCCATCTTCTCCCCTTAAAGCATTAAGTAACTTAGCAAGTTTACCACCTTCTATAATATGGTCTTCTATTTTCTGTTTAATTTCTTCTACGTTAATAGCCAATCCATGTTCTTTTACAAAGGATATAAGCGTGTCCATAGAATCACATACGATAAAATATTCCCAATCACTTTTTACAATTCTTACGGTTTCTGATAAGTTTATGCTACAATGATCATCTGGAAGGTACTCATCAAAATCTACCATTGCGCTGTATTCAGCCAAAAATCTCAGGTTTTTTCCTTCAATCCTGTAAGCAAACTTATTCAATAACTTATAATCAAATATCTCATTGGCTCTTACTTCAGACAACTCTTCAGATAGTTGATGAATACGTTTGTATAGCTCGCTGGATTCAGCTTGAAGTTTATTCAACTCTGCAATAAGGTCTAATTTTTTCTGTGACATATTTTTCTCCCATAAAAACAAAAAGCCCGTCATAGGGCTTTATTAGGTGGGCAAGTCGTGGAATGGAATTTTACTGCTTTGCCGTTAAGCTATCTCTTTCGAGAATGGGATTCGAACCCATAACCGTCGATTACAAGTCGATAACCCAAACCATTCGGCCCACTACAGGGTATAAATGTGCCCCATGAACAAGTAGCGTAAATAGGAAAATGCCAAATTTTCAGTTTTGATAACCTATTTACTTCGGCTCATGGTATGTATTCAGTTGTTAAAGATGTGGACGAGATATGTAAATAGGAAAATATCGAACCCAAAGTTGAGAGATAACCTATTTACTTCGGCCCACATTTGTGTACATTGGAGAACACAAACCGCCCATAACGGGGTAGTCTATGTTCTCCCCATCGTAAGTTGGGTAAGGTGTGAAATGGGAAATGGCATGTAGCCGTAACTATTCATGGTTAGTTGATAACCCAGTTTCTTCGACCCAACTATAAATATAGTATATCACACCTTTAAACAGTTGTCAAGTCCAGATTTTTAAACGGTAGTTAGTTGCATTTCACCTGCAAAATTTATTTTACCACACACAGTACACCGCCACGCCTTTTTAGACCCCGCATTTGATTTGGGGGCGTAATTATGGACACGTTGAAATGGTCCATATCTATCATTTTGAAAAGCGTGTGTACAAGTACAGGTCAAAATATTAGTCATCGTTTTATCCATCCTGAATGTTCAGTTAACCATTCTTTAGTTTTAAGGGTTTCACCCTCTTCTTTTTTATCCCCACACACTGTACAGGTAGCCACCTGTTGCCACCACTCATTAGCTCCATTCAAATTATGAAGTCGCCAACCTACGCCATATTGCCCATCTTGGAATGAACTTTTACACGAGCATTTCAAAATTCTGGTTCCACACATAATTCTTTACCTCCGCAAAAATTCAATAGTAAAATAGTTTTATATAGTATATCAACGTATGTTCTAACGTAAAAAACACATCGTTGAAATTTGAGGCTGTTTTGGCGGTCACAGAGCCTATTGTGTTTTAATACGTTTAAAAGCTCTTTTCACCAGTCTGTGTTTTAAAAGTGCTTCATTGGGGGGATAGGTAGAATAATCCCAATGTGGTAAATTTTCAATAACTTTAATAATATAGTTCACTTTTTTATCATCAGACACATCAATCTTTAACACGTCTTCTACTAGTTCATTGAATATTAGACTATCATCCACTTTTTAGTTTCCTTTTTAGGACGTGGAAAAGTATAATTTTTCCCACAAAAACGAACGGTAACATAGTGTTTATCACTACCAATCACAACACATTCCTGATCTCTAAATAATACAAGTGTTCCAGGTTGGAGTTTCATTGTTTCTCCCATCTCCGTAATAGTTTGGTGGACCTGCTGAGAATTGAACTCAGGTCCAGAACCTTAAATTCAGTGGTCAACGCCTACTTAACATGCGCCTTCTTCGGCTCTCACTGAATATTCAGCCCTGTCGAAAATCCTTTCAGGCCCTTTCACATGATCAAATCATTATTAATAAAATCTTCAAAAGGTGATTCTTCCTGGTTAACATGAATTTCCAGTATGTTAAGCTCACCTTCTGTAAGATCAACCTGATCTTCTTCTATCGCTTCCAGTGAATACAGCATATATAAACACAGTTCTGGATTAACTACGGCTGAAACAAAAGCCGCCATAACCGCAGCACGAGCATTTATAAGCGCTTCTTCTTCGTTTTCAAGCACATCAGGCCACACATGCCGTTCAAAAATGCCCTTAAATTTAGTGGTTTCTCCGCCAAGAACGAACGTAACTTTCCACCCTTCTTCATCCTGTTCGACAAAGGCAAGCGCTAAAAGAACTACATTATCATACTTCTTAGACTGAAGAATAACTTCCCGTTCAACTAAACGTAGGTTTTCCATTGTATATCCTTTTTATTTTATTATAAACTGTAAACAGACGTTTGTCAAGATTTGTAATTTATAACCAAATTCTAATTGACTTTTGTAATTTTATGTATTATACTAAAAGGGATGGGCGGGAGGGTTTTAAATAATAATTAATTAATGTATTATACAAAAGAACATAGTATAAAATGATCTTATATACAAACAACAAGAATATAAGAATCAATAGTATATGATTCTACAAAAGAAAATAATGTATTTAATGTATTCTTTAGTTTGTTTAATTGTTTTATATTATCTTCATACATAAATTCTATATATACATTATATGCAGCGCAACAATTAAAAAAATCGTTTACGGAGATTAAGAATCCGTTTAATAACTCAAGACCAAATTGGGTTCTCATTTTTTGATAGAGATAATCAGATATAACCTGCTCATTGATGATTAAGGTCGGAATCTCTGTCTCTGTTCTCGTAATGGTCATTCCAGACTGCCTTTCTTTGCCACTTTTTAGACATTACTGCTCTAACGTGCCGTTTTTTGTACACACTGTATTTTCTGTAATGCTCTTTTTGCCATTCATCATATTCATGCCAGTTTTTAGGAGATGGGCGTAGATTTTTCCATGAGTCCATACGAGCATGATGGAACTTGTCTTTTTTCATTCTAATAGATCGTCTTTTGGTCATGTTTTCTTGTGACATGTTGACATCCTTTTGTTAATATGTTATAATAGTACCATATTAATGACTATAAATCAAGGGGTTATGTATGTGATGAACACAAATAAAACAATGTTATGGATTGTTAAGGGAGTAGTTACTGTTTTTAATATCCCTGCTACATGGTTTGTATTTTATGCCATGTTTGAACATTCAGATCGTCCAACATGGCTGGCTTATTTTAATACTTTTATGGCAGTGTTGGCGGTTGATGCAGTTTTTTTGTGGGTGTTGGATATGTTGGAATCCAAACACGAACCTATTAAACGATTACCTGCTGCTATCACATCTGTTTTAATGGTAATATTGGTTGTATGGATTGGTGTGATGGATGAAAATAGTATTTTAGCATTTGCCCCACGAGCAGGTATGATTCTTTTAGTATTTAATGATATTATTTCATGGCTTACTGATTATCGCATATTTTATCGTTCAAGAGAACATCAGGAACAAAAAATACGAGATAGTGAAGTATTGTATAGACGTAAAGTTGAATCACAGGCTCTTAAAGCAGCAATTGATAGCAAAAAAGAGTGGTTTCAAGAGCGCCATACCCGACGTATTATGGGGCAGTTGAAGCTGGAAGATGAGCAGCAACAGCCTGTTCCTGAACATTCAGCGCTGCCAGAAGGAGTAGTAGAAGTTGATAGCGGTTATGGGTGGGTATCTCCAAAAACAGGGGAGGTTATTTCCACCACATCATTAGGTAAAAATTATACTTCTGTGCGTGGGGCACAAATTGCCCTGGCACGACATATTAAGGAAAAATCAAATGGAAGACATTAATACTAAATTATTGGCTGGTCAGCCTGTATACTCAGAACATATTGAAGATGTAACTCACATTGAATATGCGGTAGGCATGGTTGTATCACAGTTGAAACATTTACGACAACCGGATACAACCATAGCCACGTTAATTGAAATAGGTATAGATGATCAAGGTCTGTTTGTATCTTTCCCCATCAATGAGGAAAATATGCAATCAGTTCTTCCTGTTTCTTAGTCCTCATGCAACATATCATTAATATCATTTACAGAAAGTGTTTCATCTGCATGAATTATTCCCATGTCTGGATTCATTATTAGTGCTTCTGTAGCTGGATCAATTACTTCGTGATCTTCTGAGTGAATGGGATGTATTGAAAAACTGTTTCCATATTTTTCTTCTAGTTTTTCAAGTTCTGCTTTCCAGTTGTTTTGATTTATGTGATCTGTTGTAATCTCTTTCAAAAAAGGAAATTTTTCCAATAAATATGGAGTACATTCTTTCGCTACGCGGGGTAGTTGATGTGTAAAGAGATTATCCGTTGTCATAAAATCTAAGATTTTATAAACATTATCCAAATCTGTTAAAAGTTTACCGCTGGTAATTGACAAAATTGTTCCTAAATCAAAAATCTGTGTAGACATTATTTATTCTCCTTATTTTTTAATTTAAGTAGACCCCACATAATGGTGGCGATTGCGAACAAAACCATCATACCCATTGCCAGCAGTCCTATAACAATCTGAAGAACAATTTCAAATACTGCTGCTACTACAGTTAATACTAACAACATGCCAGAGGTTTGAAAACACCACTGGTGTGTTATTTTATTGGGGCGTTTTGGTATAAATTTTGACCACATAGTAACTACTCTCCTGTATAGGGTGTATCATCAAAGATATAAAAATAAGCAATTCTATTTTCTTTACGTGCTTCGTATACCCATCCTTCTTTGGGTTCTCCCACTTCACCTACTTTACGAACAATTCTAACACGAGAATACTCTTTTAGCAAGAGTTCTTCTGCATAATCCAGACTGTCAGCACATCCCCAATATTTGGGAAGGCTAAACGGATTAATACGATCTGGCATGACGGTTTTTGTAATGATGTACATTATTCTTCTCCTTTTTGTTTTTTCCAGTATCGCAAGTCTTTTATGTTGCTCATGGCGGTAGCTAAATCTTGTAGTGTATCAAATTTTTCTCTGTTATATGCAGGCATTATTCCTTTGTGATAGGTAATAGTGTAATACGGTAGTTGTATTTCTGTATCGTATTCTTGTGTTTTATGGTTGAATGTCAGTCCTTCATACAAATAACCTTCGTTATAGGTAGCTACAATAAGTATACCGTTAATCCATATTTCCATACCATCTTCAATATATTTTTCTATCTTTTTTGTGGGTGTATTCATTATGTATACTCCAATAAAAATGACTGGTAATTTTGAATCAAATAGTCCAGTTGGTTTGATAGGTGTGTGTTGTATACGAGTGGAATAGTATCAAACATAACCTTACCACCAAAGAACTTAGATACATTTTGGCTTATGGTGGTCAACATTTTACGTTCTTCAAAATAACTTAATAAAATAGCTATTTTGTCTTTGTCTGTAAATTTAAACGGCTCAGACCATTGCAGTATAGAGTGGAGTTTGCTAACTTGATGATATAACTTATTTTCTACAAACAATTTTTTAACATCCTCATATAATTTTCCCCAATCCATCTGTATATCTTTATGGATTTGTCCAACTCGTGTTGCAAACGTATAACCGATACTTGGATCACCGTAAAAGGATTCATAACTTGCAAAAACAAGTGTCCATGATTTTTCTATGATGTTGACAAATCTCTGCATATCCTCTTCTTCTATGTACCAAAACGTTCGTGCTGTTTTTGGATTCGAAGTAACAGTTGGGGTACTCATAAATGACGCATAGTACCCCTCTTCTCTATTGAATCCGATATGTAAATAAAGCATTAGTGAAACTCCATTGTCATTTTAATGAACAGGTCTTTTAGTTTGTTGTCGATATTACCATTACTTGCATTAATATTCCATTTCTTTCCATAAATTATGTCGTTATTTTCCATCACAGAACCTACCAAACTCACTGAGAAAATGATATATCCTTTTTTGCGTAATTGGTTAACTATGAGGGTAGTATCCTCCACCCCGGTTACTCCGCAGGGTTTACCATCAGATAACATAAGGATAATTTTCATGCTATCGTGGTAATGAAACTCATTGGCAGCAATATAGTGTATGATGCGGTTATCAAAATTTGAACCGTTATAAACTCCTGTTGCCATGTTAAACCGCTGATCTACATTGGAAGAGGTAGTATCCGCTATTTTGTAGAGTGTTATACCCCCCGCATATGTAGTGTGCCCATATATCTGTACATTTTCTCTTGCATCTCGCAGAGATATAAACGCACCTTTAGCCGCCGCCAACTCTTTCCGCAGTAAAATACCCACAGTTGATCCACTCAAATCACATACAATACGCCACTCTTTTTTGACGGGTAATTTTATCTCTTCATATTCTCCCATGATTCGTCTGTCAATGGGGAGGCGATATAGTTCATCCTCCAATACCACACTTCCTATGTGTTGTGGATCGTAGGGCAGTTCTTTGGTTATTTTAATCTGTCTCAGTAACCGTCCAAGATGGGCGAACACATCAGATTCAGTAATGGACTTTCCAGGGATACGGCCTGCATCTAACACGTCCATTACGTCTAACGTATCCACAGAGCTTGTTTTATCCCACCCCGGCAGCATGGCTTGGTTAAGGTTTTCCAGAGCATGATCTAACTCTTCACTTGTTGGACAAGATTCTGCACTAAACGGCTGTTCTTGTGATGCAATATCTTGATGTTCCTCTAACCACTCTTCGGAGGACTGTTCTTGTTCTGGCGAACCGCTGTTTTGGTCCGATTCTGGTGGATCATTGGGGGGAAATAACACCTTATACAATTCCATTCCCAGGTCAATCAGTTTGTTACCCACACTACACGCCAGTATTTTATCCAACACATCTGTTACGTCTTTTCCCATAATGGCGGCAATATCTTGCCGTAATTCGGGATTGTTGTAGTGTTCTAAAACATCCCCTATCGTTTCTTTGCTCATGTTTTCTACCGCATACTTCAATGATTGCGGAGTAAACATAAACTTATTAGCCAGTGTTGTAAACAGGTTAAAAGAGGAAAAGTATTTAGAAATAGCTTGATTTGCATACAATCTGTATACATATTGCATTAAGGTAATATCGTGCGATAGTGGAGTTTCTAAACATGTTACATGGCGTTTTTCTGCAAACGGGTGTAACATTTTGTTTAGCAGAATGGCGTGGTTCCAAAGCGCTGTTTGAACGGCTCTTTTTTCATCATTTAACAAGTTATCATACACATCTGAAAAAAACCAGGATGGAATTGATCCTATGGCTCTGGTTTCAGGAAACACGTAGCGCTGAGATGTAGAGACATACTTTTGTATGTCTTTGTGCCCCAGTTCATGAGCATTAGATAAAAATTTAGTAAATTGGGTTGTATGAAGTGGTATAGAATTAAAATACCATCTCTTTACATGTTTAGTGTCCATTTATACCCCCAATAGATTTACTTGATCCATAATCTGTTTTATGGTTGTTTCATCCGGCGCACTGTTGATCAGGCTGACTTTAACAGCTTGGCGTAGTGGCATACCTGCATAACACAGTTCTGCCAATTGTAGCGCTTTACGAGTTGTTATGTCAATATCGGTATCCTGCAATCGGTTTGAATTTTTGTTGGGCCGCAGGTTGTTTAATAACAACACAATGGTTTCAGCCTGATCCCTGCTGATTCCAATTCTATCCACCAACACCCGTGTTTCGACTTCCATTGGGGGTGGGCCAACTTTAACGAATGATCCAAACCGTTTCCTGAGCGCGGAATCCATTTCAAACGTTCCCGTAAATTGATACCCCAAATTTACGGTAGCTGTAAACAGTGTCCCTTTGCCAACCTCTACTGTAAGATTTCCAGCAGGAGTATTTATGGTAGCCGCCCGCTCATCATCCAAAATAGAATACATACTGTTTAAGATGTTGGGGTGGGCACGGTTAGCTTCATCCAACAATACTACTGCATTACCGTTTTGCATGGCTTCTGCTGCTTTATTCAAGTGGAGGGTTGTTTTGTTATCTTCCAACCCTACTGAACAAAATACAGCCTGTTCGTTGCGTAACAACGCGACGTTTATGCGAACATAGGTCATGTTTTTATGTTCGGCAAAGGCTTTTGCACGTGCCGTTTTACCGTATCCACTATCCCCTGTAAGCATAATGTTATGGGCTTTTGAACCGTTGTTCGCTACAGCATGGGACACATTAAACAGTTCCGTTTCTTCGGGGGAGAACCATACCCCTGCAATATTAGTCCACCCTTCCACAGTATCGTCATTATCTACCCACAACTCTACCGTATCTTCGATCAGTTTTACTGATTTCAGGCGGCTGTTAAACTCTACTGTGAATTTGACCTTTGATCCTACAGGTAACAGGTCAAAAGCGGCATGTGAATAGGGTGTCTTTTTAAGAAACTCTAATGCTTTGGGTGGATTTTCAAGGATCAACTGTGATCCATCTTTCTTTTTAACCCCTACCAGTTCGTGAAATTCGATATATTTTGGCATTTACATTTCCTCTATGATTTTAGTGTATACGAGATCAAGCGCTTTTTTGCTGACTGTTTTGAATCCCCGTTCCTCACTTTTTTGTGAGAGGACACTCAACAACTGATATACTTTTTTAAGTTGTGTCACATACGGTTTAATATGTTCAAACAGTTTTTCTAACTCCTGGTTGCTCAAAATCATCTTGGCAAATTCAAGACTGGATGTATTCATCACAAAATCGTGAAATTTGATTTCACTTAGTTCTGTGTATGCATCCTTAAGGGTATTATCTACCAGTTCCAGGTTAGACAAGTGGCGACGTTTCCCAAATGTATCCGTTGAAAATGTATAGTCTCCTTTACGTACATAAAACCGATACGAATAGGTAGCATGGCCTGTTTCACCATTTCTCACATTCAGACCAATTTCATAACCTTCTAGTGATGCATATTTAAGGTACACATTCATTTCTTTTTCTTCCAGTGTCCAGAATGAAATGTGTTGTTCCAGTTTTGCATCAGAAATATCCTGCAACACTTCCAGGTTACTTTTTGGGTTATAGTGAGTTAAAACTCCCCACAGTTTACCCTCATTAAACGCTATTATCAACTCCTTATTTTTACGCCACAGGTCTTTCTCTTCTTGCTGCTTGCGGCATTGGTTTACGTAACTTACAAATTTTTCATACTCCCCCGCCCGGTAAAGGGCTTTTGCTTTTTTGCGGTTGATAAAACTCCCAATGCGGTAGGCTAAATAAGTAAAACCATCGGGCGATAAATCAAGTTCTGTTTTTACACTTTTGTGAGAAAACACCAGTTTTGTTTTCTCATCGTTTAGTTCCAAAGGAAAAGAGAAGGGGCGATAGTCCATCTTCTTTTCTGCTGCTTTTTCGTATAGTTGTGTAACCATTATAGTTGTACTCCATTGGTATAGGACAGCGGTATGGCTGTTTCTTCTGTTTCAACGATTTTAAAGGGCAAAAAATGATCGGGGATATACTTGGCGTGATTTTTTGCCGTGTAAGGAAAATGCTTCAGAATATCCACATCAGTACGCGGATCAAACTCATCTACTCTGATCCACATCTTTTTGTATTGTGGGTCGCGTTTTCCAATCTTAGGCATTTCCCGTTCTATCCACATATATTCTTCTGGACGTGTAAATTTCATACGATCCAGGTCATTATTGAATACAAGATGATATACGTCCAGTTTACCCGTTTTAGGATTCATAATGGGGTATTGGATAAATGGTCTATTTCCATTAGGTTCGGTTTGTGTTTCAAACCGCAGTTGTCCTGTTTTTTCACGTTTAACCGGATTTGCATGAATGTAGTTAATCTGGTGTTTCAAACTCTCTACAGTTTTTTCTAGTTTGTTAATTCTATTCAGGGTTGTGGTGTGTATGATCACACCATCTATAAACCTGTACCCAAAAAGATAACCAAAAAATGCTTTTATCTTACGGGTGGGTGTTTTGATAAACACGCCATATATCCATTCAAGTAGCGGTTTTGTAACCAGTGTGACTAAAAAACCGCCAAAAATGATCAGCACTAATGTATCGTAGTTACTCATTTTCCGCTCTCCATTTTTATTTTATTATAACACAGACGAGATATTAAATCAAGTTTTAATAACCCATCGGTAGAAAAAAGCGCCCGACATTAACACCTTACTGTCTGGTTTTCCAAACGACTCAAAAAACCGTGTATGGTAGTGTGTTAAATAGGTTTCAAGAGAGATAGTATACACGTTTACGTAAAAATTAAACGGGATTTTACGAATAAATCTCAGTTCTACGGTTTTCCCCCTGAACACGGCTGTTATGTGAGTCAACTTGTATTTCAGCATATCCTACACTCCATTCATTCATGGTTCTGAAGGTGAAAGATGTGGAGTTAACCAAACTCTCATATTCACCTTTTTTTATATCACAAATATCGGTATAGCCACTAGGCCAAACCACTGCTTTACGGTAGTTTTTTGTATTTTCTGCTATCCAAACCACCCGGCAATTTCTACAGGGCGAAACAAAATATTCACTAATTAACCGACTATGGTTTATAATCCGACCAAAATAGGTTACAAGGTACTCATATTCTGATTCTGTGAGTGAATACAGTCTAACAAACGTGGTTGTTTCGTTGTGACGAATAAACACCAGTTTATAAAATGATCCTAGTCGTTCAGCATGAATAGTACGCTGTCCTGAACGTTCAGGAAAATCATTTTTTGTCGTGTATTTCCGTAATATGTTCATGAACGATACTCCTGCAACAGCATTTTTATGGTTTTCAGTTGTTCTGAGCATATTTCAAAGTCGTGTTCTAAACATTCTATTGTAAGGTGTGTTTCATATATACGATCTATGTGATGGCCTAACTCTTCTATTGTGGGGGAAGAGTTAGGA
>Ga0172382_10003363_pt1 | contig 25463 bp, 22 predicted proteins | sample Leawel138RmetaG_FD_122245 | JGI IMG/M metagenome (GOLD analysis project Ga0172382, IMG submission 122245) | Leachate microbial communities from a municipal landfill in Southern Ontario, Canada - Leachate well 138R metaG | ecosystem: Engineered > Solid waste > Landfill > Unclassified | place...
CGTGCAACTGCCGCTTGTGCTCCTCCTCGCGCTCACACTCGTCGTTCTTGCGGGAGCCATCGGCGTCTGCGTGGTCGCGCTGCGCAAGCGGGGGCCCGCGAGCACGTCACTGCTCCTCACCTCGCTCGGAACCCTGACCGCCGCGGCTCTCGCCGAAACGGTGATCTTCTGGTGGGTGACGGGCCCCATGGCCGGAAGCGAGTGGAGGATCCCTTTGCTCGTCACGCTCGGGCTCGCCATGTGGGCTGCGGTGTTCGTGCAGTGGATCGTGGTCGGCCGCACGCGAACGAATCCGTCAGTTGTGCAGGCTATTTCCGCGAAATAACGTGCACAACTGACGGATTGCGAAGGGTGTCGAGCGATTGCGCTGGGCGTCGACGGATTGCGCGGGGCGCTGACCGACTTTGCGGGGTGCTGGCAGACCTTGGCGGGGCGCTGGCCGACTACGCGGGGCTCTGCACCAGCGACTCCGCCGCAAGCAGCGCGTGGCAGCGTGCAATGCGCTCGCGCCACCAGACCTCCCGGTCGGGTGCGGCACGGTACCGGGCGAGGAGATCCCCGTCGAGATACGGGCGCTCGACAGGGATCGACCCGCCCTCCGGCACGAGTGACAGCGCGACGACGTCGCCGTCGAGCAGCGGCACCGTGCCCAGGCCGCACGCCCCCGTAAGGACCCCGTCGGGGAGCGCCGCCGCGAGGTGTAGGCCCATCGAGATGCCGACGGACGTGTCGAGCGCGCTCGACACCACGACGGGGAGCTCGGCGGCCTCGATGATGCCCAGCGCCGGAGCGATCCCTCCGAGCGGTTGCGCCTTGACGACGAGGAGGTCGGCCGCGTTCGCGCGGGCGACCGCGAGCGGATCGTCGGCCTTCCTTACGCTCTCGTCCGCCGCGATTCGTACAGCGCCATTGAGTCGTTCACGCACCTCCGCGAGCTCCTCAACCGTCGCGCACGGCTGCTCCGCGTAGTCGAGGTTGAACTCCGCGAGCGTCGTCAGCGCCATCACGGCCTCGAGGGTCGACCATCCGGCATTCGCGTCGACGCGAACCCGAGCCTCGGCCCCGGCGGCCTCGTCGAGGAGTCGCCGCACCGCTCGCACCCGGGCGATGTCGTCGGCGAGGGTCTGCCCGCGCTCGGCGACCTTCACCTTCGCCGTCGTGCACCCGGGGAAGCGTTCCAGGATCCCTCGCACCTCGTCAACCCCCACCGCGGGCACCGTCGCGTTCACGGTGATCCGCTCCCGCCGCGGCGTCGGCACCTCACCCCAACCGAACTCGACCGCGGCCGCGAGCCACTGCGCCGCCTCGGCGTCGTCATACTCGGGAAACGGTGAGAACTCGGTGGCACCGTTCGGGCCGATGAAGAGCGCCGCCTCGCGGATCGAGATGCCCCGGAAGCGGGTGCGCGTGGGGATCGCGACGATGCGCGCGACGTCGAGAAGCTCAGCGAGTGATGGGAGGACCATGCCTCGATCCTGCCATTAGCTCGAGTTTCTTGCTCGGCTCGGGAGTTCGTGCGCCAGTAGGCTGGGGCCATGAGCCAGGTTTCCGACATCTTTGACCCCGCTGAGTGGCGCGTCGCCCCGGGCGCCGACCGTTACACCGATATCACCGCGCACCTGAGCCACGACGGCCGTATCGCACGCATCGCGTTCGACCGGCCCGAGGTGCGCAACGCCTTCCGGCCGCACACCGTCGACGAGCTCTACGACGCCCTCGAACGGGTGCGGGTGAACGGGAAGGTCGGCGTGGTGCTGCTCACGGGCAACGGTCCCTCGCCGCGTGACGGCGGCTGGGCGTTCTGTTCGGGCGGCGACCAGCGGATCCGTGGCCGCGACGGGTACAAGTACGCGGACTCCGAAACCGCCGTCGGCCCCGAGGAGCAGGCGCGCTCGGGCCGGCTGCACATTCTCGAGGTGCAGCGGCTCATCCGCTTCATGCCAAAGGTGGTCATCGCGCTGGTTCCCGGCTGGGCGGCCGGCGGCGGCCACTCCCTCAACGTCGTCTGCGACCTCACGATCGCTTCGCGCGAGCACGCCAAGTTTAAGCAGACCGACGCCGACGTGGGCTCCTTCGACGCCGGGTACGGCAGCGCCTACTTCGCCCGCCAGGTCGGCCAGAAATTCGCGCGCGAAATTTTCTTCCTCGCCGAGGAATACGACGCGGAGCGGGCACGCGAGATCGGGGCGGTCAACGCGGTCGTTCCCCACGCGGAACTCGAATCGACAGGGATCGCCTGGGCCCGCACCATCCTCGGCAAATCTCCGACCGCGATTCGCATGCTCAAGTACGCGATGAACGCGGTCGACGACGGCATCGTCGGCCAGCAACTCTTTGCGGGGGAGACGACGCGCCTCGCGTACGGCACCGACGAGGCGGTCGAGGGTCGCGACTCGTTCCTGGAGAAGCGGGACCCCGACTGGTCGCCGTTCCCGTACTACTACTGAGCGTTTGTGCTGGCGCCCTGGGCGCTGGGCGCTGCTCCAGTGCGCCTAACTCCGGCGCACCGAGCGCTTGTACCCGGTGCGGGTACCCACACTCCACGACGACTACCCCTACTCATCGTCGTTGGACAGGGGTAGTCGTCGCGGAGGGTAGGTAGTGGCGCTGTCGGGCGCACGTGGCACGTGGCACGTGGCGCGGGGCACGGGGCGCGGTTGTGCGCGAGCGCCCGAGACCAGCAGCTGCGCCGGCCCGCTGCTACACCGTGACGGCGGCCTGCGCGGCCTTCTTCGCGCGGCGCAGTTCGTGCAGCAGCGGCTCGGTGTACCCGGAGGGCTGTGCGGATCCCTCGAGAATCAAGCGCCTTGCCGCCTCGAACGCGAGCCCCGGCGTCTCTCCGTCTGCGCCGAGCAGCGGCTCGTAGAGCGGGTCGCCCGCGTTCTGCCGGTCGACGACCGCGGAGAACCGGCGGAGGGCGGCGTCAACGTCGGCCTCGGTGATCACGCCGTGGAGCAGCCAGTTCGCGAGCAGCTGCGAGGAGATGCGCAGGGTCGCGCGGTCCTCCATCAGCGCCACGTCGTGGATGTCGGGCACCTTCGAGCAGCCGACACCCTGGTCGACCCAGCGCACGACGTACCCGAGGATCGACTGCGCGTTGTTCTCGAGCTCAGTCTGCACGACCTCGGGGGTGAGGTCTCCGGGTACGGCGAGGGGGATCTCCAGCAGCGCTTCGAGCGAGTCGGGCGCGGCAGCGGGCAGTGCCGCGCGGGCCGCGAACGCGTCGACCTGGTGGTAGTGGGTGGCGTGCAGCGTCGCTGCGGTGGGGGAGGGCACCCACGCGGTCGAGGCGCCCGAGCGGACGTGCCCGATCTTCTGCTCGAGCATGTCGGCCATGAGGTCGGGCATCGCCCACATGCCCTTGCCGATCTGCGCGTGCCCGTCGAGCCCGCAGGCCACGCCGATCTCGACGTTGCGGGCCTCGTAGGCGGGAAGCCAGCGCTCGCCGCGGATCGCGCCCTTCGGCAGGAACGGGCCCGCGTGCATCGACGTGTGAATCTCGTCGCCCGTGCGGTCGAGGAACCCGGTGTTGATGAAGACCACGCGGTCGGCCGCGGCGGAGATGCACGCGGCGAGGTTCGCGGAGGTGCGCCGCTCCTCGTCCATGATGCCGACATTGAGGGTGCGCTCCGGCAGACCAAGTAGCTCCTCGACCCGGCCGAAGAGTTCGACGGTGAACGCGACCTCGTCGGGCCCGTGCATCTTCGGCTTCACGATGTACATCGAGGCGCTGCGCGAGTTCGCCTGCGGGCCGAATTTCCCGGTGCCGCGCAGGTCGTCGAGGGATCCGAGCGCCGTCATGATCGCGTCGACGATGCCGTCGGGCGTCTCCGTGCCCTCGGGGGTGAGGATCGAGTCGCTCGTCATGAGGTGCCCCACGTTGCGCACGAACAGCACCGAGCGGCCGGGCAGCGTGAACTCGCCGCCATCGGGTGCGGTGTAGGTGCGGTCGGGGTTGAGTGAGCGAGTGAAGGTGCGGCCGCCCTTCGCGACCTCCTCGGTGAGGGACCCGTCCATGAGCCCGCGCCAGTTGCGGTAGCCGAGGGCCTTGTCCTCGGCGTCGACCGCGGCGATCGAGTCCTCGAGGTCCATGATGGTGGTGACGGCGGACTCGAGCACGATGTCCTGGACGCCTGCGGCGTCGGTCTGGCCGATCGCTCCCGCCCGGTCGATGACGATTTCGAGGTGCAGGCCGTGGTGCACGAGCAGGATCGCTTCTGGCGAGTCGGGCGCGCCGGTGAACCCCGGGAAGGCTGAGGGATCGGCGAGCCCGGTCTCCGCGCCGCCGGCGAGCCCGACGACGAGGGCTCCGTCACGCACGGTGTAGGAGGTGGCGTCGGCGTGGGATCCCTCGCGGAGCGGGGCCGCGGTGTCGAGGAGTTCGCGGCCGCGGGCGATCGCGGCTGCCCCGCGCGCCGGGTTGTACGCCGCGCCGGGGGCCAGGTCTCCGGTGAGCGGAATCGCGTCGGTGCCGTAGAGCGCGTCGTAGAGGGAGCCCCAGCGCGCGTTCGCGGCGTTCAGCGCGAAGCGGGCGTTGAGAATCGGGACGACGAGCTGGGGGCCCGCGACAGTGGCGACCTCGGCGGCGACGTCGGTTGTGGTCGCGGAGACGTTGCCCGGCTCGGGCTGAAGGTAGCCGATCTCGGTGAGGAAGTCGCGGTAGGCGGCGGGCTCGGGCCGGCCGGGCTGGGCGCGGTGGTAGTCGTCGATGCGCTGCTGCAGATCGGCGCGGACGCTCAGGAGTTCGGCGTTTCGCGGGGCGAGGTCGTGCACGATGCGGCTCACACCGGCCCAGAACTCGTCGATGTCGAGGCCGTGCCGGGCGAGGCTCTCCTCGGCGAAGTCGATGATGGGTTCGGCGACGGAGAGGTCGGCGCGGTCGGCGTAGCTGGTCATGCGTGCTCCTGGAACGGTTGGTGCGGCTTCTGCTCACACGATAGGAGAATTTCTTGATTTTGGAATGCTGATTTCGTATCGTGGAATTTATGAGCGGGGCAGGGAAAACGGCAAAGGCATCGGCGGTTCGCAGCGCGCAGCCGGCGAACGGGCAGGTGCAGTCGGTCGCGCGTGCGTTCGCGCTGCTCGAGGAGCTGGCGCAGGAAGATCCCTCGTCCGACCACGCGGCCGCCCTGCCGCTCGCGGACCTCGCCGACCGGGCGGGCCTCGCGCAGCCCACCGCCCACCGGCTGCTGCGCACCCTGCTCGAGCTCGGCTACGTGCGGCAGCTCGACAGCCGCCGGTACGTGCTCGGGCCCGGCCTCATCGCGCTCGGCGAGCGCGCCACCCCGCGGCTCGCCGAGCGCGCCCGCGCCGTGCTCGTGCGGCTCGAAGACGCGGCGCAGGAGACCGCGAACCTCGCCGTACTCGAGAACGACCTCGTCACCTACATCGCGCAGGTGCCCTCCCGCCACCGCATGCGGATGTTCACCGAGGTCGGCCGCCGGGTACTGCCGCACGCGAGCGGTGTCGGCAAGGCGATGCTCGCCACCCTGCCCGAGCGGCGGGTGCGCGACCTCGTCGACCGTACTGGGCTGCCGGAATACACCCCCACCACCATCACGGGCATCGACGGGCTGCTCGGCGACCTCCGTGAGACGCGGCGCCGGGGCTTCGCGATCGACGACGGCGAACAGGAGGTCGGCGTGCGGTGCATCGCGGTCGCGATCCCTCGCACCGAACCACCCGCGGCCGTGTCGATCTCGGGGCCGAGCACGCGCATGACCGATGAGATCGTGATGCGCGCGGTGACGGAGCTCACGCGCGCAGCCGAGGAACTCGCGTAGGGGAGGGATCCCTGCCCTGCCCGGCGGAGTACCCTGGAGTGGTGACTTCGAACGGACTCCGCGCCATCCCGACCGAGGATCGCGCCTGGCTCTGCGCGGCACTCGGCGATGCGCTCGAGGGCGTCGCACCGGTGCTCCCCGTCCCGCCCGGTGCCGACCCGGCCGCGATCTCCGCGCTGCAGCGCGAACCGCTGCCCGCGGGCACCTCGCTCGTCATCCGCACGTCGGGGTCGAGCGGCGTGCCGAAGGCCGTCGCGCTCTCCTCCGCAGCGCTTCGCGCGAGCGCCGAGGCCACCCACGAGCGCTTCGGCGGGCCCGGGCAGTGGCTCGTCGCGCTGCCAACGCACCTCGTCTCCGGCGTGCAGATGCTCGTGCGCAGCCGGGTCGCGGCCACCGACCCCGTCTTCTTCGACGGTGGGCTCGCCCCCGAGGCTCTGCTCGCCGCGGCCGACGAGCTCTCCGCCGAGCGCAGGTACGTCTCGCTCGTGCCGGTGCAGTTCTCCCGCCTCCTCGACCTCGCCGAGCGAGACCGCGACGCCGCCGACATGCTGCGCCGCTTCGACGCGGTGCTCGTCGGCGGGCAGGCCGTCACGCTCGAACTGCGGCGCCGCGCCCACGAACTCGGAGTCGCGCTCAAGCGCAGCTACGGCATGACCGAAACCGCGGGCGGCTGCGTGTACGACGGCATCGAGATCGGCGACACCCGCGTGCGGATCCGGGAGGGCGAGGTGCAGCTTTCAGGCTCGTCGCTCGCGCTCGGCTACGTCGGCGATCCCTCACTCACCGCTGACCGGTTCATCGAGGAGTCGGGCCCCGACGACGCCATCATCACCCGCTGGTACCGCACGGGCGACGCGGGCGAGCTCCTCGGCGGCATGCTCTCGATCACCGGGCGGCTCGACCGCGTGATCGTGTCGGGCGGCGTGAACGTGGCGCTCGACGAGGTCGAGCGCGTGGTGCGCGAGCTGCCCGGGTGGGAGACGGCCGTGGCGCTCGGGGTGCCGCACCCTGAGTGGGGTGAGCGCGTCGGTCTCGTGGTCGAGAGTGTGGTCGGCGATGAGAGCGCTGGCGGCGATGAGAGTACGGGCGAGGGATCCCTCACCCCCTTCGACATCGCCCGTGCCGCGGTGCGCGACCGGCTCGGTGCGGCCGCCGCGCCCGAGTGGGTGACCGAGACCGATGAGCTTCCGCGGCTGCCGGGCGGGAAGCCCGACATGCGGGCCATCGAGACCTGGATCGCGCGACTGCGCGACAGCTTCAGACAGACGCGCCGTGGACGCCACGCGGCGAGGGAGGGGCAGGCATGAACGCCAAAGACCTGCGTAAATCGGGGAACCCGGCCCGCCGGGCCGCCGCCGAGAGACAGACCGCCGCCGGGGCGCCACCGCGAATCACCTGGCGCAACTGGGTCGGCGGGGCGCGACTGCGCACGCTGCCGCTCGCCGTGGCTCCCGTCGCAGCGGGGGCCGGCATCGCCCACATGGTGCACGGCTTCTCCTGGACCCTCACGCTGCTCGCGCTCGCCGTTGCCGTGTTCCTGCAGATCGGCGTGAACTACGCGAACGACTACTCCGACGGCGTGCGCGGCACCGACGAGTACCGGGTCGGCCCGGCCCGGCTCACCGGTTCGGGGCTCGTGAACCCCAAACGCGTGCTCGCCACCGCGCTCACCTTCTTCGGGCTCGCGGCGGTCGCCGGGCTCGTCGCCGTGATCTTGAGTGGCCGTTGGTGGTTCCTCGCGCTCGGCGCGGTCGCGATCGTCGCGGCCTGGTTCTACACCGGCGGGAAGCGCCCGTACGGGTACGCGGGCCTCGGCGAGGTGTTCGTCTTCATCTTCTTCGGGCTCGTCGCGACGGCCGGAACCGTCTACCTGCAGACGGACATCCACACGCAGGAGGTATGGTGGGCAGGCGCCGGCGTGGGGCTTTTCGCGGTCGCCGTGCTCATCGTCAACAACATCCGAGACATCCCGACCGACGAACTCGCCGGCAAACGCACCCTCGCCGTGCGGATGGGGGATCGCCCGTCGCGGCTCCTCTACATCGCGTGCGTCGTGCTGCCCTTCGCGGTGCCCGCCGTGTACGGGCTCGTCAACCCGACGATGGTCGTGGTGTGGCTCGTCGCGCTCGTGGTCGCACCGTGCATCCTCATCGTGGCGACCGCGAAGACGCCGCGCGAGCTCATCCTCGTGCTGCAGCTCACGAGCCTCGCGGGCCTCGCCTACGGCGTGCTGCTCGGGGTCGCCTTCGCGTTCTGAGAAGAGGGCGCGCTCTGAGGGTGGGTTCTCGTTCTGGGAACAGGGCGCGCTATGCGCGACCGGAGTCGGGGCCCGGTGAGGATCCCTCGCCAGCGTCTTCGCCTGCTTGATGCGCAGTTTCGATCTCCGCGTCCTCGACGATGTCGTCGTGGGTGCGGTCTCGCTGACGCCAGTCGTAGATGCTCTCGGAGGCCGTGGCGCGCTGCTTCGACAGCAGGAGAATCGAGAGCGCGACGCCGATGAGCGCGGCGAACACCGCGGCGAGCCACGGCTGCAACCCGACGAGAAGGAGCAGGCCGAACGGCACGGCGAAGAACAGCAGCCGCAATACGATGTAGACGGTCCAGGCGTTTCGGGTCTTGCTCACGGAACCCGAGTGTACCCGCGGAGCCTGTACCGAAACTTGGCGACCAGCGCGGTGTCAGTCGCCGTGGGTACCATGGAGGCATGGTGCGATTCGTGATCATCGGGGTCGTCATCGCCGTCGCATTCACGCTGTACGCGCTCGTCGACGCGGCGATGACGGACAGTTCGCGCGCCCGCGGGGTGAGTAAACCGGTGTGGGTCGTTCTCGTGGTGGTGCTCCCAGTGATCGGCGGCCTGCTGTGGTTCTTCATCGGGAAGGGATCGGCGGCGGAGGCCGTGCGCCGGGCACCCGACGACGACCCGAGATTCACGGGCAACCGCCTCTCGCACGAAGACCTCGACGATCACATGCGCGATCTCGAGGAGCGACTCAGGGAGCTCGATGAAGAGGTCTTTCCGGGTGAGGAACCGGGCGACCTCCCGGGCAGCGACGACTCCGGGTCGCCGAAGCGATGAGCGCGGCGCCCGCCGCATCGTCGATCTTCGCCACCGAACTGCTCGGTGAACTGATCCGCCGCGGAGTTCGCGACGTGGTCGTGTGCCCCGGTTCGCGCTCGCAAGCCCTCGCCCTCGCCGCCGCCGCGGCCGAGCGGGCCGACGCGATCCGCCTTCACGTGCGCATCGACGAACGCTCGGCCGGCTTCTTCGCGCTCGGCGTCGCCCGCGAGACGGGCGTGCCCGCGCCAGTCATCGTCACGAGCGGCACCGCCGTCGCGAACCTCGCTCCCGCCGTGCTCGAGGCCCACGAGGGCCGCGTGCCGCTCCTGCTCCTCGCCGCGGACCGGCCGGAGGATCTCCGCGGCATCCGCAGCAACCAGACGACCCGGCAGGCCGACCTCTTCGGGCCCGCGCCACGGCTCTCGCTCGACGTACCGGCCCCGGAGCACGACCCGGAGGGCGGGCTGCGGGAAACGCCGGGGAGGGATCCGGGATCCCTCGCCGCCGTCGCGCTTGCCGCGGCGCTCGGCCGCGCGGGCGGCGCCCCCGCTGGCCCCGTGCACCTGAACCTCGCGTTCCGCGAGCCGCTCTCCGGCGTGGCCGGATTCGAGCGGATGATCGTGGCCGGATTCGAGGCTGCCGCGGCCGAGCGGGACGGTGGTACTGGCGCTGGTGGCGCTGGCACTGTCGGCGGCGGTGCTGATGTTGCTGATGTTGCTGCTGGACTCCCTGCCGAGGCGGTCTACGAGCACCGCGGAGACGCGCTCGCCGTCGTTATCGCGGGCGAGGGCGCGGGGCCGGAGGCCGAGAGCTTTGCGCACGCCGCGGGGCTCCCGCTCCTCGCCGAAGTGGTGAGCGGCGCCCGCTTCGGGCGGGAGGCGATCGGCGCCTACGCGACGCTCATCGACGACCCCGCGGTCGGTGGCCTCGTCGAGCGCGCGATCGTGTTCGGCCACCCGACGCTCACCCGGCAGGTGCCCGCGCTCCTGCGGCGTGCCGACGTCGAGACCGTCGTCGTCGACCCGCACGTGGGCCCCGGCGTCGAACACTTCGACCCCTCGCGAGAGGCGCGGGTGGTGCGCGCCGCGCGCGTCCACCCCGACCACGACCCCCGTGCGCTGCGGCGCTGGCTCGGTGCTTGGGTCGTCGCCGACCGCGAGCTGCGGCGTGAGCGCAGCACCGTGCACGAGCCCGACCTCGACGCGGCGCTCGCGACCGGCTACCGGGAGCGCAGCAGCTACGCGCGCGCCGAGGTCGCGGCGATGCGCGAGCCCGTCACCCGTGCGATGCTCGTCGAGGCGCTGTGGCGGGCGACCTGGCCGCACGACCGACTCGTCGTCGCCGCATCGCGGCTCGTGCGCGTACTCGACGGGGTCGCTGCGCCGCGCAGCATCCGCGTCCACGCGAACCGCGGGCTCGCGGGTATCGACGGCACCGTCGCCACCGCGCTCGGCATTGCGGCGGCGAGCCAGGGCTCCGACGAACCCGCCCACGCGGCGGGGGTGACCCGCGTGCTGCTCGGCGATCTCGCGCTGCTCCACGACGTGGGATCCCTGTTCCTTACCGAAGGGGAGGACGTTCCGCGCATTCAGCTCATCGTCGGGAACGACGGCGGCGGCACGATCTTCGACGAGCTCGAGGTCGCGCAGTCCACGGCGGAGACAGATTTCGATCGCGTGATGCTCACCCCCCAGCGCGTGTCGCTCGAGGCGCTCGCCGAAGCGTACGGCTGGGAGTATCGCCGCGTCGAGAACCGCGGCGACCTGGACTCGCTTTTCACGGCCCCGGTGACAGGCCCGACGCTCGTGGAAGCGCCGCTCGCGCGCTGAACCCGGTTACGGCGCGGCACTAATTTCCGCTTACCGCGCGAACGCCTCCGTGATCGGGCGCAGCTTCGACACGGTCTCTCCGAGCTCGTGAGCGGGGTCGGAGCCGTCGACGATGCCGCCGCCCGCGCTCGCCGTCACGGTGCGCGCACCCGTTACGGGGTCAGACTCGCCGAGTTGCGCGCAGCGCAGCGCGATCACCCACTCGCCGTCGCCGTCGCCGTCGATCCAGCCGACCGCGCCGGAGTAGCGGCCCCGGTCGAACGGTTCGAGCTCCGCGATCATCTCGATCGCGTCGGCCGTGGGGGTGCCGGCGACCGCGGCCGTCGGATGCAGCGCACCCACGAGCGCGAGCGCAGAGCTCGACTCGTCGAGCGCCGCGCCGAGGTCCGTCGCGAGGTGCCACACGTTCGGCAGGCGCAGCGGGAAGGGTTCGTCGCTCGTGCACAGCTCGGACACGTACGGGGAGAGCGCCGTCACCACGCTCTGCACGGCGAAGGCGTGTTCGTGCTGTTCCTTCGCGCTCGTCAGCAGCTCGTCACGGGCACGCCGGTCGCGGTCCGCGTCCTCGGCGTGCCGGCCGCGGGTGCCCGCGAGGACCCGCGCGGAGACGGCCCCGTCGGTCGAGCGGATGAGAGTCTCGGGGCTCGCGCCAACGAGCCCGTCGATCGCGAACGTCCAGCAGTCGAGGTAGCGGTCGGAGAGCCGGGCGAGCGGCACCCGCAGGTCGGATCCCGCGGGGAGGGATCCCTCGACCTGCCGCGCGAGCACCACCTTCTCGACGTCGCCGCGCGCGATACGTGCCGCGGCCTCCCGCACGCCCGCGTGATAGGCGTCCAGGTCGCGGTCGTCGCCGGAAAACGCGGTGCCCGGCCAGGCCCGCTCCGGGGAGGGAATGGGAAGTTCAGGAGTCGGGTCTGCGGAGGGATCCCGGGGGTGCGGTTGCTCGCGGTCGCCGAGCACCGTCACCTCGGTGATCCACGCGGCTCCGCGGTGACGGGCGACGAGGAGGCGCGGTACGACGAGCACGCTCTCGGCGCCGCTCCGCGCGTCGAACGCGAACGCGCCGAGCGCGACGAGGCCCGTGCCCGGCAGCCCGACCGGGTCGTCGACCCAAGCTGCTGCGGCGATCTCGCGCCAGCGCTCGGCCGCATCCTCGAACCGCCGCGGCCCACGGAACGACAGGCGAAGCGCCTCCCCGACGCCGACGCAGCCGCGATCCCCGCGCAGCCACAGGAGCGGGTCGTTGGGGTCGGCGAGCGAAACGAGGTCGGGGGTGGACCCGAGCGCGCGGGTGACGGCGCGCAGGCGCGGCACCCCGGGATCGCTGTTCATTCACCCCAATCTACCGTCACGATGATCCGAGATCCCTTGCGGAACGCAGCCCAGCGGCGCTCCAGCATCGCTCCAGCGCCGTGAGGCTACGATGGAACGGTGACACGACCAGACGCTGCGACTAAGCACGCTCCCGAAGTGTCGGCCATGTTCGATGAGGTGTCGCCACGATACGACCTCATCAACGACGTGCTGACCGTCGGGAATGACCGCCTGTGGCGGATCGCGACCACCCGCGCCATCGCCCCGCGCAAGGGCATGCGCGTGCTCGACCTCGCCGCCGGCACGGGCACCTCGTCCGCCGCGATCGCCGCGCACGGCGCGCACGTGGTCGCCGCCGACTTCTCGGAGGGCATGCTCGAGGAGGGGCGCCGCCGGCACGCAGACAACGACCTCATCGAGTTCGTGTGGGCCGACGCGACGGAACTGCCGTTCGAGGATGCGAGCTTCGACGCCGCGACGATCTCGTACGGGCTGCGCAACGTGAACGACCCGCAGCGCGCCCTCGCCGAGATGCGGCGGGTCGTGAAGCCTGGCGGCCGCATCGTCATCGCCGAGTTCTCGACCCCGCCGAGCGCGCTCATCCGCGGCCCCTACAACTTCTACGGGCGCCACGTGCTCCCGCGCGTCGCCGGCGCCATCAACCGCTCCGCGGCGGAGGCCTACCGGTACCTCAACGAATCCATCGAAGCGTGGCCCGACCAGGAGGAGCTCGCCGGCTGGCTGCGCGACGCCGGCTTCGAGCGCGTCGCCTACCGCAATCTCACCTTCGGCATCGTCGCACTGCACCGCGGATTCGTGCCGAGGGATCCCTCGACGAGCGAGGGAGCGACCTCATGACCCGTCCCGAGCCCGACACCTCGACCCAGGCGCTGCCGATGCGGCTCTTCCAGGGCATGCAGGATCGTCGCCGCGCAAACGCCATGCAGGCGCAGCTCGACCTCATCGAGGCGGGGCTGCTGGAGCACCTCTCGTTCGCCTCACCCGTCGCCGACGCGCCGGCACGCTACCTGTTGGAGGCGGGCGGGAAGCGTGTTCGACCCATGCTGACGCTCCTCACGAGCGAGCTCGGCACCGGGCCCAACGATCTCGTGCGGCAGGCCGCGCAGGCGATCGAGCTGACCCACCTCGCCTCCCTCTACCACGACGACGTCATGGATGACGCCCGGCTGCGCCGCGGCGTGCCAGCCGCGCAGACGGTTTGGTCGAACTCGGTCGCGATCCTCGCCGGCGACCTGCTCTTCGCGCGCGCTTCGACGCTCGTCGCGGGCATGGGCGAGGACGCGATCCTGCTGCAGGCACAAACCTTCGAACGACTGTGCCTCGGCCAGCTCCACGAAACCGTCGGTCCGCAGGAGGGCGAGGAGCCGATCCCTCACTACATCCAGGTGCTCGCAGATAAGACCGGTGCGCTCATCGCGACCGCCGCCCGCATGGGCGCCATGTTCGGTGAAGCGCCCGCGGAGTTTGCGGACCCGGTGACCGAGTACGGTGAGCGGATCGGCGTCGCCTTCCAACTCATCGACGACGTCATCGACCTGTCGCCGAAGCGCGAGCAGACCGGCAAGCGCGCCGGCACCGACCTGCGCGCCGGGGTGGCGACGCTGCCCCTCCTGTTGCTGCGCGAACGGGCCGCCGCCGGCAACGCCGCAGACGCTGAACTGCTCGCACGCATCGACGCCGGGGTCGAAGCGATCGCCGACGGCGCGGACCCGGGCCTCCTCGACCCCGAGGTTGAGGCGCTGCGCGACCACGACGTGACCCGCGAAACCGAGGAGACGGCCCGGCGCTGGGCGCAAGACGCGGTCGCCGTGCTCGACGTGCTGCCGAAGTCCCCGGTGAAGCGCGGGTTCGAACGACTGGCAGACTCCATCGTGAACAGGGAAGGGTGACCCCACAGGTATGAGCAAGATGAGACTCGCGATCGTCGGAGCCGGCCCCGCCGGGATCTACGCCGCCGACCTGATGCTGAAGGCCGAGCGCGACTTCGAGGTCGAGATCGACCTGTTCGAGCAGCTGCCGGCCCCGTACGGGCTCGTGCGCTACGGTGTCTCGCCCGACCATCCGCGCATCAAAGGCATCATCACGGCGCTGCGCGAAGTTCTCGTGAGCGGCGACATCCGCTACTACGGCAACGTGCGCTACGGCGAAGACATCACGCTCGCCGACCTGAAACGGCACTATCACGCGGTCATCTTCGCGACGGGGGCGATCCGCGACGCCTCCCTCGAAATCCCCGGAATCGACGCCGAGGGATCCTACGGCGCCGCCGACTTCGTGAGCTGGTTCGACGGCCACCCCGACGTGCCCCGCACCTGGCCGCTCGAAGCCGCCTCGGTCGGCGTGGTCGGCAACGGTAACGTCGCCCTCGACATCTCGCGCATGCTCATCAAGCACGCCGACGACCTGCTCGTCACCGAGATCCCCGACAACGTGTACGCGGGCCTCAAAGCGAATCCGATCGAGGAGATCCATGTCTTCGGTCGCCGCGGCCCAAAATACGTGAAGTTCACGCCGCTCGAGCTGCGCGAACTCGGGGAGGTGCGCGACGTCGACATGGTGCTCGACGAGCGCGACTTCGCCCAGAACGACCCGTACGCCGACGAGACGCTTGTGAAGAACAAGCAGGTCGTCGTGATGACCCGGATCATGGACAAGTGGCTGGCGGAGCAGCGTGAACGCGAGGCGGGCGAGACTGAGCCGTCGTCGCGCCGCCTGCACCTGCACTTCTGGTCGAAGCCCGTCGAGGTCGTCACCGAGAACGGCCGCGTCGCCGGGCTCAAGATCGAGCGGACCGCGCCCGACGGCAACGGCGGCGTCGTCGACACCGGCGAGTTCGAGGTGATCCCGATGCAGTCGCTGTATCGCGCGGTCGGCTACTTCGGGTCGCCGCTCGACGAGATCCCATTCGACGATGGGAAGGGTGTGATCCCGAACGAGCAGGGTCGCGTCGTCGACCTCGAGGGCGCCCAGATCCCCGGCGTGTACGCGACCGGTTGGATCAAGCGGGGGCCCGTCGGCCTCATCGGGCACACGAAATCCGACGCGATGGAAACCCTCGAGTGCGTCATCGCCGACCGCGAAACCTGGTGGACGCCCGAGTCGACCGACCCCGAGACGATCGCCGCCCTCCTGCACGAGCGACAGGTGCCATACACCACGATCGAGGGCTGGCAGCGACTCGACGAGCACGAGCTGTCGCTCGGCGAAGCGGCCGGTCGCACCCGCATCAAGGTGGTACCCCGCGACGAGATGACCGCGATCTCCCGCGCGGAGTAGGCGGGAGAGTAGTTGGGTCGGGCGGGTTCCCGGGATCCCTTTGCGCCGTCCGGGGCGCCGGGCCTCCGGGATCCCTTTGCGCCGCGGGCTTCCTAGCCCAATTACGCCTGCAAGATATAAGCGATCGTCGAAATATATGGCCAATTCCCGAGGTTTGGGCATATATTCCTACGTTCGCATACGACTTGCAGGCGGTGAGTGGCAGGGCTAGCCGGGCTGGCCGGGCCGGGTAAGCCGGGCGGGGCGAGGGTACCCGTGCGAGGGATCCCTATGCGAGGGTCGCGACGAGTTCCGTGAGGGTTTCGCTCGTGCCGCCCTCGACACGCACGCGCACGCTCGGCCGGTCGTCGACCGCGGTCGGGCCGCGATTGATGACGGCGAGAGGGATCCCTCGCTGCTCCGCGCGGTGCACCAGCCGCACACCCGTGTTGACCGCGAGCGAGGTTCCGGCGAGAAGGAGCGCGCTCGCCCGCTCTACGAGGGCAGCCGACGCGGCGAACACCGGAGGCGGTACGAACTCGCCGAAGTACACGACGTTCGGGCGCAGCGTGCCGCCGCAGTCCGGGCACTGGGGCACCGTCACGGCGGCAACCTCACCGGCGCGACCATCACCGACGCGTGCGTCGCCGTCGGGGGCGATCTCGACCCCCGCGTGCCGCTCCGCGAAGCCCGGGTTCACCTCGTCGAACCAGCCGAGAGCCTCGGCGCGGCTGCTCCGCGCGTCGCAGTCGACGCAGCAGATCACCGCCCCGCTGCCGTGCAACTCGACGACGTGGCGAGAGCCGGCACGCACGTGCAGTCCGTCGACGTTCTGGGTGATGACGCCCTCAGTGCGGCCCGCGGACTCGAGCGTGGCAAGCGCGACGTGACCGGCGTTCGGCGCAACGCCGACAAGTCGATCGGCTCCGACCCGTGCGCCCGCCCAGAAGCGGCGCCGGTATGCCTCGTCGTGCATGAACTGCTGAATATTCATCGCCGTGCGGGGTGGGGTGCCGGCGCCGCGGTAGTCCGGGATCCCTGAATCCGTGCTCACACCGGCCCCCGTGAGCACCGCGACCGGTCCTTCGGAGAACAGGGCGGCGAGTGCGGCGATGCTAGGTGTCAAAGTATCCCCTCGGTGGCATGTGTTCGGAACGGTTGGCTGCTTGCTGCGATACTCCGGAGAACGCCCGAAGGCGATGCGGCATTCCCTGCGGCATGCCCTGCCGCGCTCCCGGGGCATTCCCTGCAGCATTCCCCACAGCATGCCCTGCCGCGCCACGTCTTCTGGCACCGCCCGGCCGGAGTAGGATCAAACCCATGACCTCGGCACGCGAACTGCTCATCGATCTCATCACGTCGGAGGCCGTGTTCCACGGCGACTTCACGCTCACGAGCGGGAAGAAAGCGACGTACTACATCGACCTGCGAAAGCTTTCCCTCGACCACCGCGCGGCCCCGCTCATCGGCCAGGTCATGCTCGACCTCATCGACGACATCGACGGGGTAGTCGCGGTCGGCGGGCTCACGATGGGTGCCGACCCGATCGCCTCCGCCATCATGCATCAGGGGGTCGCGAGCGGCCGCGTCTATGACTCGTTCGTGGTGCGGAAGGAGCCGAAGGATCACGGCCGCGGCCGGCAGGTCGAGGGCCCCGATCTCGACGGCAAGCGCGTCGTGGTCGTGGAGGACACCTCGACGACCGGCGGCTCACCCCTGAAAGCGATCGAGGCACTCGAGAAGGTCGGCGCGGAGGTCGCCGCGGTCGCCGTGGTCGTGGACCGTCAGGCGCCCGCGAAGGAGCGAATCGAGGCTGCGGGGTACGAGTACCGCTTCGCGATCGGGCTGGACGATCTCGGGCTCGACCCGCAGTGACGGCTCGTGAGGCGCGCTCCAGCGCACTTCCGCTCATCGGAGTCGGCCTCGCCGCGGGCCTGTTATCGGGGCTGTTCGGCATCGGCGGCGGCACGATTATCGTGCCCGCGCTTGCGCTCTGGCTCGGCATGCCGCAGAAGCTTGCGGCCGGCACCTCAGTCGCGGCGATCCTCCCCACCGCGGTCGTCGGCGCGATCAGCTACGGAGTGCAGGGGCACGTCGACTGGGTCGCCGCGACCTGTCTCGCGGTCGGCATCGTGATCGGCGCGCAGCTTGGCACCTACCTCCTCGCAAAGTTGCCGGTCGGCGCGATCCAGTGGGCGTTCATGATCTTCATGCTGGTCGTGGTCGTGAGCCTCTGGCTCATCGTGCCTCAGCGGGAGGACCAGATCTCGATCACGTGGATCACGGGGCTGCTGCTCGTCCTCACCGGATTCGTGACCGGGGTGCTCTCCGGTGTGCTGGGGGTGGGTGGCGGCATCATCGTCGTGCCCGTGCTGATGTTCTTCTTCGGGTCGAACGACCTCGTCGCGAAGGGCAGCTCCCTCGTCATGATGATCCCGGGCTCGATCTCGGGAACGCTCGGCAACCTGCGCCGCCAGAACATCGACGTGCGTGCGGCCCTCATTGTGGGGCTCGCGGCGTGCGTGTGCGTGCCGTTCAGCTCGGTGCTCGCGACGCTGCTCGACCCGCTCGTCGCGAACGTCCTCTTCTCCCTGTACATTCTCTACATCACCGGACAAATGCTGGTGCGCAAGCTGCGAAGCAGGGGGTAGGAGCGGAGGATGGCGCTGCCGTCACCCCTACTTGGCGTCGCTCGCCGCCGACACCTTCTGTGAGAAGTACACGGGGATGAGCGAGAGAAGGATCATCACGGTGGCGACGACGTTCACCTGGTTCACCTCGTTCGGGCGGGCCATCTGGTTCATGATCCACAGCGGCAGCGTCTCCACTCCGGGCGGTGCCGTGAAGATCGTGACGACGACCTCGTCGAATGACAGGGCGAAGGCGAGCAACCCGCCGGCGATGAACGCGCTGCGGAACTGCGGGAAGGTGACGAGCCGGAACGTCTGCCCGATGCCCGCCCCGAGATCCATCGACGCCTCCTCAAGGTTCGGGTTCATCCGGCGGAGCCGCGCGATCACATTGTTGAACACCATGACGACGCAGAAGGTCGCGTGGGCGATGATCATGCCCCAGTAGCCGACGTTGATGCCCATCGGCTTCAGCACCTGGAAGTACGTGTTCGACAGGGCCACACCGGTGACGATGCCGGGCAGGGTGATGGGCAGCACGATCAGCAGGTTCACGGTGTGCTGACCGAAGAACGAGAAACGCTGCAGAGCGAACGCGGCGAGCGTGCCGAGCAGAAGCGCGAACGCGGTGGCGACGGAGGCGACCACCACCGAGTTGAGGAGCGCGGCGTGCACCGCCGGGTTCACGAGCGCCTTGCCCCACCACTCGAGGGAGAAGCCGGGAATCGGCCAGCCGGCGACCCGGCCCGCGTTGAAGGAGTTCATGACGATCACGAACAGCGGGATGTACATGAAGCCGAGCGCGATGAGCGTGATGATCGCGAGTGCGATCTTGGTGCCGCGGTTGAGGCGAAGCATGACGGGACTCCTGTGGCGGTCAGAGGTTGGTGAGGGCGCCGGTGCGTCGCACGATGGCGAGGTAGACGATGACGAGCACGATCGGCACGAACGAGAACGCGGCCGCGAGCGGCGGGTTCAGGTTGATGTTCTGCGCGATGATGCTGCCGATCATCTGGGTGGAGCCGCCCACGTACATGGCGGCGATGTAGTCGCCGAGGCTGAGGGAGAACGTGAAGATCGAGCCCGCGATGAGCGACGGGACGAGGAGTGGTGCGACCACGGTGCGGATCGTGCGGAACCCGCTCGCGCCGAGGTCGGATGAGGCGTCGAAGAGGTTTGTGGGGATCTGGGAGACCGCGGCGTACACCGGGATGGCCATGTACGGGAACCACAGGTAGACGAGCGTGAGGATCACGGCCAGCACTCCGAACCCCGGGCCCGAGATGCCGAACGCTGAGAGCGACCAGTTGAAGAACCCCTCCTCGGTCCAGACGAGCCGCATGGCGATGATCTTCACGAGGTAGCCGGCCCACAGCGGGAGCGTGACGAGCACGGCGAGCACGGCGCGCAACCGCGGGGTCGCGATCTTCGCCATGAACACCGCGAGCGGCACCGCGAAGAGCGCGCAGATCGCCGTCACCGCGAGGGCGATGCCGAGGGTGCGCATCGCCGTCGCGAAGTAGGCGGGCACGGAAACGAGCTGCTGGAAGTTTTCGAGCGTGAAGCCGGGCTTCACGCGGGAGGTGAAGGGATCCGTCGTCCAGAACGCGGTGACGAGCATCAGCAGGAGGGAGAGGATGTACACCCCGACGAGCCACACCATCGGCAGGGTGAGGAGGGAGGCGAGCCTGCCTCGGGGGTGCCGGTAGAGCGCGGTCGATAGCGGCTTGGGGCGGCGATCGAGAACGTTCTTGGTGCTCACGTCGGGTCCTCGCTGACGGGTCGGGGGTTGACTCGGGTTCGGTTCGGGAGAGGGATCACGCGGCGGGAAGCTCCGCGTGCCGCTGATCGAGCGGTGAGGGATCCCCCGCCCACTCGATCAGCGGCGTCACGGCATCAGCCCTTGACGGTCGCCCAGGCGCTCGTCCACTCCTGATAGTTCGTGCACTGCACGTCGGTCCGGCCGTCGAGGCACTGCTCGATCGGGGTGGTCCAGAACCACACCTGCTCGAAGTACTCCTCGTCGGTCGCGTTGAAGTACTCGCAGTGTTCGCGGGCCTCGTCGCTCGTCTCGCAGAACGCGGCGTTCGCCGGCGCCATGCCGAAGTTCATCGCGATCTGACCGTTGACCTCGGGTGCGCTCGTGAAGTCCATCCACGCGTACCCGCAGTTTGGGTGGGCGGCGTCGGCCGCGAGCATCCAGGCGTCCGACCAGCCGGTCGATCCCTCGTCCGGCAGCACGCTCGCGAACCGTTCATCCTGCGTCGCCTTGCGCAGCACTTCCCACGAGGTGCCGACGACCGAGTTGCCGCCGGTGAACGACGTCACGTTCGTGGCGGGCGACCAGTATTCCGACACCATCGCGTTCTGCTGCTTCAGCAGGTCGATCGAGGCCTGCAGCTGCGTCTCGTCGAGCGCGTACGGGTTCTCGATGCCGAGGTCGGGCTGATGGTGCATGAGGTAGATCGCCGCGTCGGCGATGTAGATCGGGCTGTCGTAGGCCGCGATCTTGCCGGCGTAGGGGCTGTCCGACTCCCACACCACATCCCAGCTCGTCGGGGTCTCGGTGACCACCTCGGAGTTGTACTGGAGGATGTTCGCGCCGCGGCCGATCGGGATGCCGTAGACCTGGCCGTTGAGCGTGTCGTACAGCTGGCCCTTCATACCTTCGACGATGTCGTCGCTGAAGTTCGGGATGAGGCCGGTGTTGAGCGGCTGCACATTGCCGTCGACGATGAGTCGCAGGCTCGCGTCGCCGGAGGCGGACACGAGGTCGTACTCGCCGGTGCGCATGAGCTGCACGGCCTCGTCGCTCGTGGCGAAGATCTTGCGGTTCACCTTGCAGCCGGTCTGGGCGGTGAACTCGTCGGCCCACGCCGGCTCGACGAAGCCCGACCAGGCGAGAATGTTCACCTCGTTCTCCATGTCGCCGAGCTCCTCCATCATCGCGATGTCGGGCACGTCGATCTGGAGACCGCCGGCGTCGTCTGCAGTGTCGGTGCTCCCGCCGCCGGCACAGCCGGAGAGTGCGAGCCCCACCGCGGCCACGAGGGCCACGGGGGCGAATAGTTTCTTGTTCATCGGATACTCCTTTGTCATGCGATGGGTGGGACGGGAATCCGCGCTTACACCGGTGCGGCGACGGGGGTCTCGGCGGGATCGATCTCGACGGCGTGGCGGCGATCGAAGCGCACCGTCACGTGGTCGCCGCGGCGCACGGTCGCTTCGGTGCTCGGAGCGTCGCGGTTTTGCAGTTCGGCGAGGAACCGGACCCCGAGATCGGTGTCGACGAGGTACCTGGTGTGGGCACCCGCGTACACTGTCTCGGCGATGACGCCGCGAAGCTCGATCATGTCGGGCTCAGCCGGGGTGGACCCGTCGACGAGCTGCACGCGTTCGGGGCGCACGCTGTGTGGCGTGGCGCGGCCAAGCAGGCGCTCGGCGGTGTCGCCGTCGATGAGGTTCGTGATGCCGAGAAACCGGGCGACGAATTCGGTGCGCGGAAACTCGTAGACGTCGCGCGGGCTGCCGACCTGTTCGATCTTGCCGTCGTTGAATACGGCGACCCGGTCGGAGAGCGTCAGCGCCTCCTCCTGGTCGTGGGTCACGAACACGAACGTGATGCCGATCTCGCGCTGGATCTGCTTGAGCTCGATCTGCATCTGCTCGCGGAGCTGCTTGTCGAGCGCGCCGAGCGGCTCGTCGAGTAGGAGCACCTTCGGTCGCAGGATGAGGGCGCGGGCGAGCGCGATGCGCTGTCGCTGCCCGCCGGAGAGCTGTGAGGGGCGACGATCCGCGACGTGCGAGAGCTGCACCTGCTCGAGCGCCTCACCCACGAGGCGCGTGCGTTCAGACCTCGATGCACCGCGCACGCGCAGCCCGTAGGCCACGTTCTCCCAGATCGAGAGGTGGGGGAAGAGTGCGTAATCCTGGAAGACGGTGTTGACCTCGCGGTCGAAAGGTGCCGAATCGGTGACGTCGGTGCCGTGGAGCAGGATTCGGCCCGCGGTCGGCTGTTCGAAGCCCGCGATCATGCGCAGCACTGTGGTCTTGCCCGAGCCTGAGGGGCCGAGCATCGAGAAGAACTCGCCGGAGCGGATGTCGATGTCGAGATCCCTGACCGCGGTGAGATCACCGAACTGCTTGTGTACGCCCTGCACGGAGACGGCGATCTCGCCGACCTGCTCTGGTGGGGTGGAGTGGCGCATGGTGTGGATGCTCCTCAACGTCGTCGATCGAGCCCTGAGGGTGGGCGACTACTCTGAACAATAACATGCTATTTAAAATGTTTAAGGGTAAACTCGGTGGCCAGCATCACGTTTTCATCACGTCTCGACCCAGCGAATCCTCACGCGCGACGTGACAGACTCGAGTCGACGCACGAAACGGAGGTCGACGATGAGCGGAACCCTCGCGCAGCTCGCGCCGAGCCGCCTCCGCACGGCGGCGTTCGCGCCGATCGGCGAGGAGGGTCGGGCCGAGCTCGTCGAGTCCCGCATCGTGCAGGCTATCTCCGCGGGGGCATTCACCGAGGGGGAGCGGCTGCCGAGCGAGAACGAACTGTCGGCGCTGCTCGGCGTCGCCGTCGTCACCGTCCGTGAGGCACTCGGACTGCTGCGGCACCGCGGCCTCATCGAGACGAAGCGCGGCCGCAACGGCGGCAGCTTCGTGTGTTCGAGCCACGGCGCGGTCGTCGAGGTGAACGCGCGATCCCTCATCGCTATGCCGCGCGTTGCTCTTGCCGACCTCGGTGTGCACTACGAGACCATCTCCGCTGCCTGCGCGGAATACGCCTGCACACGTGCCACCGCAGAGGAACTCGAGGTCGTGGCGCGCATTCTCGCGGAGGCGAGGGATCTCGCGACCGCCGTCTGGCGTCGCCGCATCACCGAGGTGCAGCTCGAGCTCGCAGCGCTCAGCCAGTCCGTGCGGCTCACGAACGAACACGTGCGCCTGCAGGCCGAATTCACGCCGCTGCTCTCGCTGCAGGACATTGACGCCGCCGCCCGAGACGCCACCCACGAGTCGCTCGCCGCGCAGATCGCGGCGACGAGCCGCGGTGATGCGGGAGCCGCGCGCGCGATCGTGCACGACAGCGTGCGCACGTCGGTGCGCTGGCTCGCCGAGTGCCGGGCCGCACTGCTCGCCGCGCCACCCGGCGTCGAACTGCATGCGACACTGGAGCAACGCCGCACGGAACGCTGATCCGAGCGGCCGGCCTCAACGAGGAGGAGACATCATGACCGGAACCAGCGGAACCGGCCTTCCCGAAGCGGGTGCGCCCGTGGTCGATGAGCTCGCTCTGCGCCGGGCGATCGGCGAGGTCGACGCGTTCTTCGACGGCATCCGAGCCCCGCTCGAGGCGTGGCTCCCCGAGCTCATCGAACTGTTGCGCGAGCGCCTCGCCGACGGCCGCTTGACCGGGGCGCAGCTCGCATCGCTCACGGAGTCCGGAGCCGCCCGGGTGCTCGACACCATCGACCGGCCGATCTACGGCGCGGGTTACTGCGCGAGTGAACTCGTCGTCTCCGAGGGCAACCCCCTCGCCTGGTGGCAGGGGCTCGAGCGCAACCTCCTCGCCTCCTCCACCTTCGGGCCGGGCCAGGCCGCGATCGACCTTGCCAGGCTCGAGTGGTATCGGGTGCCGGAGGCGACGGGTGAATTCCACGTCGCCGGCCCGTTCGTCGACTACCTCTGCTCGAACGAGATCACGATCACCACCTCCATGCCCGTTCTCGTCGACGGGGAGTTCTGGGGGGTGATCTGCGCGGACGTGCTCATCTCCTCGCTCGAGGAGGCACTCCTCCCGGCACTCGGCGCGATACCGAACGCGACCATCGTGAACGCGGGCGGACGGGTGGTGCTCTCGACCGACCCGGACCTTGAGACCGGGGACCGCACCGAGCTCGACCCCGACGGTGCGACCGCGGGCGTTCGCGCCGTCTCCAAGCGTTACCCCTTCGCCGTCGCCGCGGGCTGAGCGCCGCGGTTTGGGGCTGGCGGGATGCCTGCGGGCCCTCCCGGTTCGGGCTGAAGACTGGCAGACTGGAGCCATGCACGACAGAGCGGGACGGCCGGCGCAGGAACAGGACCTCATTGACGTCGAGGCGGTGCTCACCGCGTACACGGAGGTGGTGCCCCACCCTGCGGATCCCTTGCAGCGGGTCGTCTTCGGCACCTCGGGGCATCGCGGCTCCTCGCTCACCGGATCCTTCAACGAGGCGCACATCATCGCGATCAGCGCTGCGATTGCGGAGTACCGGGCGGCGCAAGGGATCGAGGGCCCGCTCTTCATCGGCGCAGATACCCACGTCCTCTCCTCACCGGCCGAGCACACCGCCCGCGAGGTGCTGTCGGCCGCGGGCGTCGCCGTGCTCGCCAGGTCGGGCTCGGGCGACGAGCTCTTCGTGCCGACCCCCGCGGTGAGCCACGCGATCCTCACGCACAACCGCGACCGCGCGGCCGACGACCCGCAGCGCGCCGACGGCATCGTCGTCACGCCGAGCCACAACCCGCCCGCGGACGGCGGCTTCAAGTACAACCCCCCGCACGGCGGCCCCGCAGATACCGACGCCACGAACTGGATCGCCGCCCGCGCGAACGAGCTGCTCGAATCGGGCGTTGAAGCGGTGCCCCGCGCCTCCGAGGACGGGATCGGCGGGATCCCCGTCGGCCGCTATGACTTCCTCGGCGAGTACATCGAGTCGCTCTCCGAAGTCATCGACGTCGACGCGATCCGTGATGCAGGCGTCCGCTTCGCCGCGCACCCCCTCGGCGGGGCGAGCGCCGCCTACTGGGCCGCGATCCGCGACCGCTACGACCTCGACCTCACCGTGCTCGGCAGCGGCGTGGACCCCCGCTGGGGCTTCATGCACCTCGACTGGGATGGGAAGGTGCGGATGGATCCCTCGTCCGCCCACGTCATGTCGACCGTCGAGGAGTACCGTGACGATTTCCCGATCATCACGGGCAACGACGCGGACGCCGACCGCCACGGCATCGTCACGCGCGATGCGGGCCTCATGAACCCCAACCACTACCTCGCGGTCGCGATCGACTACCTGCTCTCGCACCGGCCCGACTGGCCGACGACGGCAGGGATCGGGAAGACCCTCGTCTCCTCGGCGCTCATCGACCGCGTCGTCGCAGATCACGGGCGCAAGCTCACCGAGGTGCCCGTCGGGTTCAAGTGGTTCGTTCCGGGACTTTCGGACGGCAGCCTCGTCTTCGGCGGAGAGGAGAGCGCCGGCGCCTCGTTCCAGCGCTTCGACGGAACCGCGTGGTCGACCGACAAAGACGGGATCACGCTCGCGCTCCTCGCCGCCGAGATCCAGGCCGTCACGGGCCAATCGCCCTCCGAGCGGTACCGCGAACTCGTCGACCGCCTCGGCGAACCCTCCTACGCGCGCACCGACGCCCCAGCCACCCCCGCCGAGAAGGCGCGCCTCGCCGCGCTCACTCCCGAGGACGTCACCGACACCGAACTCGCGGGCGACCCCATCACCGCGATTCTCACCCGCGCGCCCGGCAACAACGCCCCCATTGGCGGGCTGAAGGTGCAGACGGAGCA
>Ga0172382_10003364_pt1 | contig 25462 bp, 24 predicted proteins | sample Leawel138RmetaG_FD_122245 | JGI IMG/M metagenome (GOLD analysis project Ga0172382, IMG submission 122245) | Leachate microbial communities from a municipal landfill in Southern Ontario, Canada - Leachate well 138R metaG | ecosystem: Engineered > Solid waste > Landfill > Unclassified | place...
AGATTTCAAGGTTGGAACGATTCACCTCTTAGCGAAAAAGGTGAATCCAATGCTTTGGCTTTGAAGGAGAGGTTGAAGGACACAAGTTTTTATGAAGTGTATTCAAGCCCTGCCGGAAGGGCACTAACGACAGCACAAATTGTTAGCGGCTTTGAAATCAATAGAATAATTCCTGATAAAAATCTTAGAGAAATAAACTTGGGTTCATGGCAAGGAAGGTTAGTTAAGGAAGTTGAGGCCGAATACCCAAAGGAGTATTCGGCCTTTTGGTTTAGTCCCCATTTATATAAAAGGAAAGGTTCAGAAACTTATTATGATGTACAAAAAAGGGCTTTAGTTACGATAAACAATATTGTTAAAAAGTATTTTGATAAAAACATAAATATATTGTTGGTAACTCATGCAATTACACTTAAAACAATAATGGCTCATTTTGAGAGTAGAGATTTTGCAAAGTTATGGGATCCTCCTTTTTTATATGATACTTGTTTAAATATAATAGAAATAAAGGATGGGAAAAGCGATATAATACTACATGGCGATGCGACACATATAACAAACATAGAAGATTATGAATTCTTAAGCAAAACTCATTTATTGGATAGGGAAAAGTAGGAAGGAGTAATTATGGAAAAGAAAGATTATGGTTTATTAGCTTATATATCGGTTTGTATCATATGGGGTTCGACATATTTAGCTATAAAAATAGGAGTTCAAAGCATGCCTCCTTTTCTATTTGCGGGTATCAGGTATATCATTGCAGGCGCTATAATACTATTATATTCATATATTAAAAAATTAGAATTTCCAAAAAGCTTAAAAGAATACTGGAAAATATCTATTGTAGGATTTTTTTTGCTAACGGGTTGTAATAGCTTAGTTGTTATAGCAGAAATGAGAATTAATTCTAGCACAGCAGCATTAATTTTGGCATTATTGCCGATATTTATTGCGTTATTGGAACAATTTGTACCCGGGGGTAGTCGTATCAGTATATCCGGTTGGGTTGGTATGATTGTTGGTTTTGTTGGTGTGGGAATTTTATCACTTAGTGGTGGCAATGGACTCGATATGGATATGATAGGTATGATATTAATAATTCTTGGTTGTTTATCTTGGGCTATAGGTTCAGTGTATTCTAATAGAACGGTTTTCACAGGTTCAATTGTGACTCAGATTGGTGTGCAGATGTTTGTTGCGGGTTCTGCTCAGGCTATAATTGGTTTGATATTAGGAGAAGCTTCCAAATTTAAGTATAATCCCTCAGGTTTTGGCGCTATGTTATATCTTATACTAATTGGTTCATTAATTGGTTATAGTTCTTATATCTATCTTATAAATGTATGGCCTATTTCAAAAGCAGGTACATATGCTTATGTGAATCCGGTTGTAGCAATGTTTTTAGGTTGGTTTGTTCTACATGAACCGATATCATTTAAAATGATCGTTTCTGCCGTTTTAATACTGGTAGGTGTATTAATAGTTCAAAAATCAAAAATAATGGAGAAAGAAGAAAAAACGGAAGGATTCTAAGACTTAGATGCTAACACATAGGGGGAGAAAAATGGTACATCAGGTAATAGTATTTGCAGTTATTATATCAACATTAGTTTTATTCATTGATGGGCGTATAAGATATGAATATGTTTCAATAATGAGTTTATTGTTTTTGACTATTACTGGAGTTATAAGCCCGGAAGAGACATTTTCGGGATTTGGTCATCCCGCTGTTATAACGGTTGCTTCCGTATTTGTGATTAGCGCAGCCCTTATAAAATCAGGGATTGTCGAGCGGTTAGTTATATTGTTGAATGGGAAATCACCAAGCTTACATTTTAAAATAGCGGGATTAATGTATATAACAGCTTTTTTATCAGCATTTATGAACAATGTCGGTGCATTAGCATTGATATTACCTGTCGCTTTAAGAATAGCAAAGGACAGCAAAACATCTCCATCAAAGTTTTTGATGCCTGTTGCTTTTGCATCATTGTTAGGCGGAATGGTTACGATAATCGGCACACCCCCCAATCTGATTATTTCAAACTACAGGGTGCAATTTAGTGGACAGTCTTTTAATTTTTTTGATTTTTCACCTGTAGGTATCACGGTTGTTATAATTGGTATTGGTTTTACAGTGTTATTGGGAATAAAGTTTATCCCCGAAAGGAAAAGCCAAAGGGAAGATGAATTATTTAATATAGGCGAGTACTTGTCAGAGGTAGTTGTTACTGAGACATCTAAAATGGCTGGAAAAAGGATTAGAGATTTTTATGAAATATTTAAGGTGGAAGTAGGGGTCCTAAGCATTAATAGAAACAAATATAAGATTATAATACCGAAACCTAATGAGAGGCTGTTTCCCGGTGATGTTTTAATTATAAAAACAGATAGTCTAGAATTAAAAGAATTGATTAACAGAACAGGTTTATCCCTTAAAGGAGCAAAACTGGATTTTTTAGAATCCATGCCAAATTTGAAGCCAGATGAATTCTCATTGGTAGAAGTCGTATTAAGGGATGATTCATTGTTAATTGGCAGGACGGCACTAGAAGTTAAATTGAGAAATAGATACAATGTTAATCTTGTTGCAGTATCAAGAAAAGGGGAACTTTCCATTGGCAGACTAAAAAGATTTCGTTTTAAGGCCGGGGATATTTTATTATTGCAAGCACCTGTAAGCATTTTACAAGATATATATAATAAATTAAGCTGTTTACCTTTAGCTGAACGCAGCGTGAAAATAAATGTTGATAAAAAAGGAACCAGTCAGTTTTTGCCTTTAGGCTTATTTTTTATAGGCATAGTATTTACTACAATTGGTTTTATACCTGTACAAATAGCTTTTTCCGCAGTTGCCATTCTATTGGTTACCTTGAAAATGATTACTCCAAGGGAATTTTATGAAGCTATTGAATGGCCGACGATTTTACTATTAGGTACATTACTGCCCCTAGGGAGTGCATTGCAGAAAAGTGGTGCGGCAGATACTATTGCAGGCTTATTAACCAAATTATCCTTTATGTTTTCGCCTGCCTGGATGATAGTTATACTAATGTTAATTACTATGATTATTACGAATTTAATAAGCAGCACAGCAACTGCTATACTTATGGGCCCTGTGGCTTTGAGTTTGGCAAGTTCTTTGGGATTTTCACCTGATCCTTTTTTAATGGGAGTGTGCATAGCTGCATCTTCAGCTTTTTTAACTCCTATAGGACATCAATCAAATATGCTTGTGATGGGTCCCGGTGGATACAAATTTACTGATTATTGGAGGTTGGGATTACCTTTATGTATTATTGCTATTGTATGTGGTATTCCCTTAATACTACTATTATGGAGGTTTTAATAAAGATAATTGACTTAAATGAACAACTAAAAATTAGACAACTTTTTGTTTTGCTATATTATTAAAGATTCTATTTAAAAGTAATGGGGGTATAATAATGGAAAGACAAATAGGTGTTTTAGACACGGGAGTTGGCGGTTTATCGGTTGTTTCAAGTTTACAAAAGCTATTGCATAATGAAAACATTCTATATTTTGGTGATAGCAAGAATAATCCTTATGGTAATAAGGATGAAGAAGAAATACTGAACCTGACCATGAGAATATTAGAATTTATGGAGAAAAGTGATTTAAAGCTGATCGTTATAGCATGTAATACTATTTCAACTGTAATTAAAAATTATAAAGAAAAATTTAAATTTCCCATAATTGATATAATAACTCCTACTGTAAAATATATAAAAGAACTTAAAATAAATGATATTGCATTACTTGGAACTGAATTTACAATTAAATCCGGTATATATCAAAAACTTTTAAAAAAAGACAATAAAGATATAAGAATAATTTCGAATAGCAGCAGGACTCTCGCTGCTATGATTGATTCAGGGGATTTTTCATCCAAAAAGGTAAAGGATACTATAGAAGTTTATTTAGAAAGCACATTATCTGAAGAAAACATTCATAATATTGCTTTGGTATGTACTCATTATCCGATTGTACAGGATTTATTCTTTGAAATTGCCCCTGATATGAACTATATAGATCCGGGATATCAACAGGCCTTAGCAGTTAAGGAGTATTTAACAAAGAATAATCTATTAAATAAAAAAGGCAGTGGTTCGTTAAATATTTTTACATCAGGCGAAAAGAAAATATACATAAAGGTTAAAGAAAAATTAGGATTAACAAACCTATTAGAATTAAACGAGATAAAACTATAAGGAGTTGCTATTTAGTGAGGCTCATAAATAGCAATATACATATTTAGACGACATTATATAATGTTGAATAGTATTATTTTAAGGTAAAAGTTAGAAATGTTTTTAATAAAAATCTTCAATAACACTAGATTATTACATTTTTTTATTGTATAATTTAATAAATATTGTTTTAAGCGGTTTTAACACGTAAGTCTTTTAAACATATTTAAAAATGAGAAGGAGGAATTGTAATGTTAAAGAGAACGTTGTCTATTCTTATGGTAGTTTTCTTGTTGGCGGCACTAGTAATTGGTTGCAGTCCCCAAAAAGCTCCGGAAGTAGAAGAAGAAAACGGTAACGGAGAAGAAGAGGCACAAGTAGAAAAAGTATTTATTTCTATAGCAACAGGAGGAACCGGAGGTGCTTATTATCCACTAGGCGGAGCCATGGCTAAGATATTCAATGAGAATATACCCGGAGTTACCGCAAACGCTCAATCAACAGGTGCTTCAGTTGAGAACATCGGTTTGGTTGAACAGGCTGAGACTGAAATAGCTTTTGTTCAAAATGACGTTACTTACTATGCTTATACAGGAACAGAGACCTTTGAAGGCAAGGATAAGATTACAAACATCAGGGGTATGGCTATGCTGTATCCGGAGGTTATTCAAATAATAGCAACAAAAGAATCCGGAATTAAATCTGTCAGTGATTTAAAAGGAAAGAAGGTTGCTGTTGGTGCACCCGGATCCGGTACAGAAGTAAATGCCAGACAAATACTGGAAGAGCATGGAATAGTATATGCTGATTTAGGAAAAGCTGATTACTTATCATTTAATGAGGCAGCCGATCAATTGAAAGACAAGCAAGTGGATGCCGCATTCGTAACAGCTGCACTTCCAACTGCTGCTGTTACAGAAGTTACCCAAACAGCTGATATAGTTATTGTACCGGTAGAAAGTGAAAAAATAGCTTCCTTAGCTGCAAAATATCCTTTCTACACAGAGGTAGTAATTGAAGGCGGAAACTATAAAGGAAATGATGATGATGTAGTTGCTGCTGCTGTTATGGCAATGCTTGTTGTCCCGGAAGACTTGGATGAGGATTTGGTTTACAATCTTACTAAGAGTATTTTTGAACAAAGGCAGGTTATCGTTGATACACACGCCAGAGGCAATGATATTCAATTGGAAACTGCTTTAGATGGTATGCCTATAGAATTACATCCAGGTGCAAAGAAATATTATGACGAGAAAGGCATTAGCTAGAAATAAAAATGGGAAGGGCACCGGTGCCCTTCCCAAAAATGTTTATGTCATAATTTTTATAATAGTCCTGGTTTCGGTTTTTTTATGCTTATTCAAAACTCCGGCTTTGGTAGCTAAGGATTTTTTTACCGATGAGTATTTGAAATCTTGGTTGATAAAAGACGGTGATAAATTTACAATAGCTTATACTCATTCAGTAGAATTATGTCCCGTAACTGAATCTTATTTAATAAAAGATAATAAAATTATTTTAACTGAAACTTATTTCGAATCTTATGGGGCCGGACTTCCTGCCACTACTCCTTACACATTTGAATTTAAAGACAAAGGTTTTTTAATTTATAATATAAATGAAGTAATAGACAATCTAATTTATAGAACCGGCGCAGTTAGAGCAAATCATGAATTAATATATAAAGGTAAGAGTTATAAATTCCTTAGCTTTAGTAAACCTAGGACAGGAATAGTATTTAAAATCAAAAAGGTCTCATTATTAGCGTACATTGTAAGGGAGTGTTTTAATGAAAGATGAAATATTAATAACTGAATCTGATGTGGCAATGGACGTCGATCAGCTTATGGACCAATATGATAAAGAAACAGGTAAACTAAGGAAGCTTAAGGGGATTATTGGTACATTTACGATGCTTGTAGCTATAGGAATGTCTATATTTCAGTTTGTTACCGCAGGATTCGGTACCCTTTTATCGGCAAAACAGCGTGCATTGCATATAATATTTGCTTTTACTTTAGGGTTTTTACTATATCCCGCTAGGGAGAAATCCCCAAAGGATAGAACGACTATATTAGATTTTGTATTCATTATACTAGTTGTCTTTGTTTTTGGATATTTATTTATGTTTAATGAAGAGATTGCTTTAAAAGCAGGTCATGCCAACACAGTAGATTTATTATTCGGCGGCCTCGCCATATTGATAACTCTTGAGATAACCAGAAGAGTTGTAGGACCTGAATTGCCTATTGTTGCAATTGTGTTTTTGAGTTATGCATATTTTGGACCCCACTTACCCGGTCTGTTGGCACATAGGGGCTACAGTATTGAGAGAATTATATCTCATATGTATCTGGGACTTGAAGGAATACTGGGAATACCTTTAGGTGTTTCGGCTACATTCGTTTTTATGTTTATATTATTTGGGGCTGTGTTAGATAAAACCGGCGTAGGAAAATTTTTCATTGATCTTGCTTTTGCAATGACAGGGCATACACGAAGCGGCCCTGCAATGACTGCAGTAGTAGCAAGCGGATTTATGGGTTCTATCTCCGGAAGCTCTGTTGCTAATACAGTCACAACGGGAGCATTTACTATACCGTTAATGAAAAAAACAGGTTATAAACCTTATTTTGCCGGTGCTGTAGAAGCAGCTGCTTCTACAGGGGGACAAATTATGCCGCCGGTAATGGGTGCGGCAGCATTTATTATGGCGGAATTTACCGGTATACCATATGTAAAGATAATCATTGCAGCAGCTATACCCGCATTATTATATTATTTTGCTGTTGGAATAATGGTGCACTTTGAAGCATGTAAGCTGGGGTTAAAAGGATTACCGAAAGATAAATTGCCTAAAGCTGGTAAATTACTTATTAAAAATGGGTATTTGCTAATTCCGCTTTTGATAATTATATACTTTTTATTAAGAGGTTATACTCCATTGAATTCAGCATTCCGTGCTATAGTTGTTTCCATTGGCATAGCGGTAATTGCTTCACTGGTTAAAAAGGATAAGTCCTTTGGATTTAAAGAACTTGCAGGTGCTTTTGAATCGGGTGCCAAAGGTGCAGTAGGTGTAGCATGTGCTTGTGCATGTGCCGGAATGATAGTCGGTGTTGTTACATTAACCGGATTAGGATTACGTATTGCTGAAATCATAGTAACTTTAGCCCAAGGGAAACTCCTTTTAACTTTATTTTTCACCATGATAGCGTCTATAATCTTAGGAATGGGCTTGCCTACTACTGCTAAGTATATTGTCCTGGCAACAATGGCTGTACCGGCCTTATTAAAGCTGGAAGTTAATTTAATGGCTGCTCATTTGTTTATTTTATACTTTGGCGTTGTAGCAGATATTACACCACCGGTTGCTTTAGCTGCATATGCCGGGGCGGGTATCGCCGGAGCCAATTCTATGAAGACCGGGTTTCAAGCTGTAAAGCTGGCTTTAGCCGGTTTTATCGTACCGTATATTTTTGCGATGGATCCTACTTTAATAATGGTAAAAGAAATATCCGGTTCTATAGTTAGTTTTTTACCGGTTTATACTGCTATACCTATAATGCTATCTGCAATGCTGGGAATCATTTGCCTAGCAGCTGCCGTTGAAGGATATTTGATTGCACCAACTAAGATTTATGAGAGAGCTTTGTTGGCAACTTCCGCTTTCTTATTGTTAAAGCCGGGATTAATGACGGATGCATTTGGGTTGGTTGTTTTGGTCGGTATTTTCCTAATGCAAAAATTTAGAGGTAAAAAAGTTAAAGAAGCATAAAGGAAAGTATAGCTTTCTTTTAAATAAAGCATACGAAGTGTTATTATTTTAACTGTGATTCAGTAAGTTCCATTGACATATTTGTACTTTTTAGTTTATAATGTAAAAAAAGAAATGTAATATAGAATATAAGAGGGAGTAGCACTTTTGCTTTGCCGCCAACAATCTCGAAAAAACTATAGTTTTTTCTGGTGGCATAGGTCCTATGGATGTGCGAGACTTTTAATATGTTTAACATATTAAAAGTCTCTATTTTTTAGAAGGAATCAAATTCAATAGCGGTGATATCTTTATGATAATTTGCGATATTAGAAACACGATATAATTTCAAGAGGCTTGCAATGAATAATCTTTTTATCAACTTATTTGAACAATAATTATTCTTAAAATACAAATCTAAATATTGGGAAAAACTATATAAGGATTATTTTAAGCATCGGGAAGTATAAATAGGGGTTAGAATTAATTTAAGAATCTGTGATTGGAGTGAAATTTATAGTGGAATGGTTTAAAAAAAGTATAGAGGCAATAGCTTCGGAATTATCAGTTGACCTAGATGAAGGTTTAGATGAAGAAGAGTTAAAGCTAAGAAGGAACAAATACGGATTTAACGAAATAAAGGAAAAGGAAAAGGATGCATTAATAAAAAAGATTATCAATCAGTTAAAGGATTTTCTTATAATTATCCTTATTGGAGCCAGCCTGATTTCTGCTTTTGCAGGAGAAATTATTGATGCCATTGTAATTATTGCTATCGTGATAATAAACGGTGTTTTAGGTGTTGTGCAAGAAAGTAAAGCGGAAAAAGCCCTGGAAGCCTTAAAAGAAATGTCTTCACCCCATGCCAGAGTTTTACGAAACGGTATATTAACAATAGCAGAAGCGAAGGAACTTGTACCAGGGGATATTATAAGTATAGAGGCAGGTGATATAGTTCCTGCAGATATACGATTAATTGAGACTTTTAATCTTAAGATTGAAGAAGCATCACTTACGGGAGAATCAATTCCTTCGGAAAAAAATGCGAAAGTTGTTTATGATAAAGATGTACCAATCGGGGACAGACAAAATATTGCATTTATGAGCACTATTGTTACATATGGAAGAGGAAAAGGCATCGTAACCGATACCGGAATTAAAACAGAAATAGGGAAAATTGCAGAAGCTATACGGGGTATAGATTCGGAAAAAACACCATTGCAAAACAAGTTGGATGAACTGGGAAAGTGGCTGGGTATCATTTGCCTGCTCATTTGTGCTGCAGTGTTTGGAATAGGTGTTTATCGCGGTCAAGGTATATTGGAGATGTTTATGATAGCCGTAAGCTTGGCTGTTGCTGCTATCCCGGAAGGTCTGCCGGCTGTAGTGACAATAGTGCTTGCTCTTGGGATGAAGAAGATGGCAGAAAAAAATGCTATCGTCAGAAGACTTTTAGCTGTGGAGACATTGGGTTGTGTTAATGTAATTTGCTCTGATAAAACAGGTACACTTACCCAAAATGAGATGACGGCTGTAAAAGTATATGCAAATGATAGGGATTATTCTATTACCGGCGAGGGCTACAACCCGAAAGGCGAGTTTAGAATAATGGATGATATCATCAGTGTTGCTGACAATGATGAACTGGAGCTGTTGCTAAGTTCCGGCTTATTATGTAATGATGCTATTTTGACTAAAAATGAACAAAATCACTCAATAATCGGCGACCCTACAGAAGGGGCATTAGTAGTTGCAACGGTGAAAGCTGATATGGTTCAAGCAGAATATAATAAGAAGTATCCAAGGATCTCTGAGATTCCATTTGATTCTGAGAGAAAGATGATGACAACCTTTCATAAAAATTTTTTAGAAGATAAAGTGATTTCTTTTACGAAAGGTGCTCCGGATATAATTATAGATAGATGCAGCAAAATATTTAAAAATGGAAAGATAGAAGATTTTACAGAAGAAGAAAATAACATAATTCATAATATAAACAGTGTATATGCAAAACAGGCTCTGCGTGTTTTGGCTTTTGCATATAAAGAATACAATTCATTGCCTGAAAAAATTGAATCGGAAGAAATTGAGAAGGACATGGTTTTTATCGGTATTATAGGTATGATTGATCCTGCAAGAAAGGAGGTAAAAGAAGCGATAATGACTTGCAAGAAGGCGGGTATAAAGCCTATAATGATTACAGGTGATTATAAAGATACTGCAGTTGCAATAGCATTGGATTTAGATTTAATGGAAGATGAAAAAGAAGTATTAACGGGGGCAGAAATTGATAACACCAGCGATTTGGATTTACAAAAGGTAGTGGAGAATATAAGCGTATATGCAAGAGTTTCACCGGAACATAAGGTAAGAATAGTTAACGCCTTGAGAAAGAATGGGCATATTACTGCTATGACAGGCGATGGTGTTAATGATGCAATGGCCTTAAAGAAATCAGATATAGGTGTTGCAATGGGCATAACAGGTACGGACGTTGCAAAAGGAACAGCTGATATAGTACTTATGGATGATAATTTTGCTACAATTGTTTCAGCGATAAAGGAAGGTAGAATTATCTATAGTAATATAAGAAAATTTGTTTACTTTTTGTTGTCATGTAATGTGGGTGAGATTCTTATCGTTTTTCTGAGCATATTATTTCAATTGCCTGTACCTTTGTTACCTATTCAACTTCTATGGCTTAATCTGGTGACAGATAGCTTCCCGGCACTGGCTTTGGGAGTCGAAAAGGGTGATCCTGATATAATGGAGCTTCCTCCAAGGAATACGAAAGAACCTATTTTGAACAATACTATGATTGTAGGCATAACTATACAAAGCATTGCAATAACAATATCAGTATTATTAGCTTATATATGGGCTTTGCGAGTTTACAATGGGGATCTAATAATTTCCAGAACTGTTGCTTTTACAACCATCATTTTGGCAGAATTAATAAGAGCCCATTCCAGCAGATCCGAAAGATTCTCAGTACTTAAGCTGGGGATCTTTAGCAATCTAACTCTAATATGGGCTACGGTATTATCATTTATATTGCTGATAATTGTTATATACATACCTGTTTTCCAAGTGATTTTTAAAACATGTCCTCTATCTTATAGGGACTGGATAGTGATTATTGGACTATGCCTGATACCTTTAATTGCCGGTGAAATAAATAAGTGGATATTAAGGGTTAGGTCAAAAGGAAATAATATTTGATTTTGCTGATTTTAAGCTATCAGATGATGAGCCTTTATGGTAGTAAACGGTGCTATATAGTATCAATTTTTCAGGAGAAATTCTATGTTTATAAAGAATGGGGATAAAATTATTTTTATTGTATTGATTGTAGTAATACCTATGATAGCCCTATTTAGTTGTGTAAATCTTATTGTATATGATTTAAATCACTATAAAACACTGTATTTAAGATTTAATATTTCCGAGGAAATAGGTTTAGAAAAGGAAGAGCTTATAAAAGCGACAACAAATCTTTTAGATTATTTAAAAGACAATAGAGATAATTTAGATTTTAAAGCTGTAGTGCAAAATGATGAAGTAGAGTTTTTTAGTAATAAAGATAAGTTGCATATGATTGATGTTAAAAATATTTTTATTACAATAAATAGATTAAAATATTTTTTAATCGCCATACTCCTTGTTATAATTATAATTGTAACTACTATTAAAAGCCTTAGACCGGATATAGGCAAGGTATTAATATTTTCAACAATACTTGGCACATTGCCTTTTTTACTATTGATTTTTTTAATTTTAATGGATTTTAACAAGTATTTTACGATTTTCCATGAAGTATTTTTTGACAATGATCTTTGGTTACTTGATCCTAAGTCAGATAGACTTGTTAATATTTTTCCTGAGAAGTTTTTTGCATATTCTGCTTTAAAAATATTAATTTATTACTTTATATTTATGGCGTTTTTATTTGTTTTAGGATTTGTTATAAAGCGTAATTGTAAAAAAATAAGTGAACTTTTTTAGATAGCTCAATCTAATCATTGAGATAAGAATTTATAAACCGGAGGAAAAATGAAAGAAATAAGAATAACAGAAAACGAAGCTGAACAACGTTTAGATAGATTTGTACGCAAACTTTTAAAAGAGACATCATTAAAAAATATATACAAGTATATAAGGATAGGTGCTATAAAAGTAAACGGTAAAAAAGTAAAAGAAAATTATTTTTTGCAAAATAACGATTTGATTTCTTTGTATTTAAAAGATTCTATTACAGAAATAAATATTAAAAAAAGCTATAAAGAACTTAAAATAGTATATGAAGATAAGAACATTATGATAATTGACAAACCCGTGGGGCTTTTATGTCACTCGGAATCGAATAAAGATAAAGATACCTTAGTGCAAAGAGTGTTAGGTTATTTGGAAAAAACAGAGGGAATAGAGGAATCTGTTACTTTTACTCCTGCATTATGCAATCGCTTAGATAGAAATACCTCAGGTTTAATAGTAGCTGCCAAAAACTATAATTCATTAAAAAGCGTTAATGAAATGATTAGAAATAAAGGTTTAATAAAGTATTATCTATGTGTTGTTAAAGGTAAAACTAATGATAAAGACGAAATAGATAGCTATATAAGTAAGGATAAATCAAAAAAACTTGCATATTTAAATCAATCAGAAGGTAAAAAATCTCATACGAAATACATAAAGTTAGCTGATAACGATAAATATTCTTTACTAAAAGTAAAATTAGTAACGGGTAGATTTCATCAAATCAGGGTGCATTTGGCGAGCATTGGACATCCTATTGTCGGTGATAGCAAATATGGAGATAGTATTGTAAACTTGCATTTTAAGAAAAAATATGATTTGCTATATCAGTTTTTAATTGCCAATAGATTATATTTTAAAAATACAGTGGAGTTTTTAAAATATTTAGAAGGCAGTACTTGGCATTCTAATATATCAAGAAATTATTCTGTTATTCTTAATGATTTGTTTGGGGACATTGGAGATTTAATTTAAGCTGATATCTGTGTATAGGGATATGCTATAAATATATAATTAATTGAAATGACGGTGTGTACTATTATGAAAAGAGAAATACCATATTATCAATGCTTAGCAGTTTTAATTTTTATGAGTGCATCATTGCTTATTAATATAATTTTTTTTAAAAAACCTGTTTATTTAGGTCTTATTATAGGTATAGTTACAGCCTTTATTATTTCTATAATTAATGGTTATAAAATCAATCAAATTTTTAAGATGATGTACAAAGGTGTTTTTAAAAATATTAAAATTATATTAATTTATTCAATGATTGGAATACTAATCGGTATTTGGAAGGTAGGGGGGGTTATTCCTGCTATATTATATTATAGTTTTGGAATTATAAATAAAAATATTTTTCTTTTATCATCATTCATTATTTCTACGATTGTAGGCTTGTTAATGGGTACTTCTTCAGGTACTGTGAGCACTGTAGGAATAGTCCTTGTTGGTTTAGGACATTCTATGGGATTCCCACCGAAAGCGATAGCCGGAGCTGTCGTATCCGGTGCATTTTTTGGTGATAGGTCATCACCTATATCAGGTATGCTAAATGTGGTATCGTCATTAACAGAAACGGAGGTTAATAACAATTTTACATACTTATGGCGTACAATGTCATTTGGAATTATCTCAGCATCTATATTTTATGCTGTTGTTGGTTTGCAGATAAAAGGCGTAGGTACGGGTTTGGACTTGGCACAAGAATACAAATCGCTTATAATAGATGTTTTTGAAATATCACCTTGGTTAATGCTTCCGCCAATAATTCTAATCTGTTTTCCAATTTTTAAAGTACCCATTGTATATGCCTTGATGATAGCAATTGCCTTTAGTAGCTCATTTGCTATCTTTCACCAAAACATATCCTTTTCGGAGTTATTTAAGTCTTCAATTTTCGGTTATGCGCCCTCAATACCTAAACAATATAATACTGTTTTGGCAGGGGGAGGATTGTTATCTTTAAAAACGATGCTTATAGTTCTTATTTGTGCCACAGCTTTAAACGGAATATTTGAAGGAACGAAAATGATTACAACAATTGCAAAGCCTTTTTTAAGAGGAATAAAAGAACCAAAGTCATTACAACTATTTACTATAGCATTCAGCATTAGTTCAGCAGTTTTTCTATGCAATCAACTAATGTCTGTTATAGTTCCGGTAGGAGTATTAAAAGAAAAGTATAAGAAAATGGGTATTGACAATAAGGTTTTTGCGTTGTTGATATCTGATTCCGGAGTAATGGTAAGCGCAATAATACCATGGAGTGTTGCCGCATTAACACCTTCAATATTTATGGGTGTTTCTGTTTTAGATTTTATGCCTTATGCTTTTTTAAGCTATATCATGCCTATTATTACACTGGTTGGGATATTTCTTACCACAAGCAAAACAAATAATACAAAACTGAAAGGAGATTTATGGATAAACAAATAAAAGTTCCTGATGGTTTAAATAAGACAATGATTGCATTCTTAAAAGAAAATATGAATTTTTCCGGCAGGAAAACTAAGAGACTTTTAAAGGACGGTTTAGTTTTGCTTAATAATAAAAAAGCATATGGGGATTCAAAGATAAAAGATGGAGATATTATTTGCTTTTTAAAGCAAAAGGCGAAAAGCGATTACATCTTCCCTCAAAAAATGCCATTGTCTATTTTATTTGAAGATGAATATTTGCTGATAATTGACAAAGCGCCTTTTATATCTATGCTTCCGAGTAAAGTTTATGGATGCTCTTTAGCCAATGGGATTAGGTATTATTTTGATCAAAACAATATAAAAGAGCCGGTTAGATTTTATAATAGATTGGATATGAATACTTCCGGAATAGTGATGATTCCTAAAGACGGTCAAACACACAGTTTATTGGAGCGATATTCTTCAAAAACTATTATTAAAAAATATCAGGTTGTCGTATCCGGGATACCAAGGGTTAAAAATGGTATTATAAATAAGCCTATAAGTGTGGATGCCGATGAAAGAGGGGAAAGATATATTACTAATAAAGGTAAAGATGCTATTACAAAATATACTTTAATCGAAGCATTTCCAAATTCATCGCTACTGGATATACAGATAGAAACAGGGAGGACCCATCAGATAAGAATACATATGAACAGTATTGGGCATTCAGTAATAGGAGATATACTATATGGGGTGAAAACGCAGTTAATCAAAAGACAAGCACTGCATGCATATAGATTGGTGTTTTTACATCCTATTAAAAAACAAAGTTTAACTATAGAATCACCCTTACCTGAAGATATGAAAGAGCTTATATCAGCTCTTAAAAAGAAACATATATTGAGTTTTGACGAAATCCGTGACAAATCTAAAGGCTATTAGCCCCAAAACACAGTAATCGTATCAGATATAATAGGCTGCCTATCGAAATAGATAAAGTATGAATAGTAACTATAAATACTACAAAATATTTTGTATTATAAATGATTCTTTTTCTGGGATGTGTTTTATTAAAACTTTTAAAGCTGCCAATTTAGATAATGATTCGGTTTTATCTTGATTTAAAATATAGGCTTGCAATTCAGATAGTCTAACGGTGACGTTGTCTATTTCTAAATGATCTATAAGCATAGGCCAAATTTTTTTATATTTATCCCATTGGTTTTGTGTTTCTTTTACAATATGTTTTGCCTTTTCCCATTCATCAAAATAAATGCTATTTTCTATTTCAGTAAATAAATTGTGCAGACTTTCTGATTCCCTTTTTAACATTTCTATTGTAAGTATTCCTACTGCTATTATCAAAATAACTATTATTAAGGAATAGACTAATTGTTTCATGATTTTATCACCCTTTTTGGCTTTCTTTTAGCTGGTACTTAAATACTTTATCATTCGTTACAAAGGCAAAAAGTATATCCTTTACTGAAGATATCTTATTAATTTTTAATTCATTGTTTATCCAATTTATATTTAATCCGGCAGCGGATAGATTTTCATTTATTAGAATTCCATCAATTATTAGTGTTATAGGCAAACCTTCATATTTAGCATCAATATTTAAATCTTCTTTTAATACAGGCATTTTATTTGTTTTTAATATAATGCTCAGATTACCCCCTGTTTCAAGTATTGCATACTCAACATCTTCAATATTGGAAACATTTTTTATTCTTAGTTGTTCAACTAAATCATCAATGGAAAAACGTTGTTTATTAAGTTCTTTTTCTACAATTTTCCCTTTAGATATTATAATGCTGGGTTTACCGGATAGTATTTTGCGTGCAGTTTGACTTCTTAAGGAAATATAAGATAAAATTGCTTCACCGATGAATAAAGTAAGTATAGGCACAATTCCCGAAAGGAGCGGTATCCCTACATTGCCCATTGGAATAGCTGCTAAATCAGCTATAATTAAAGATACCACAAGCTCTGAGGCTTGGAGCTGTCCTATCTGCCTTTTTCCCATTATTCTCATTAAAGTGATTATTAATACGAAGAGTATGATGGTTCTAATAAAAACAATTAACATAAAAATCTCCCTATCTATTGACAATAACATTTTATCCCTTTAAGGTAGTTTATATACATTAAAAATAGCAAAATAAAGAGGAGAGTATAATATTGCTTTTTTTATATATTTTTTTAAAAATTCTATTAAAACTTTTGTTAGCATTGTTGGCTGCGATTGCAATATTTTTATTAATACCTTTTTTTTATGAAATTCGGATAATGGTATCTAGTAAATGGAGTTGTTTTTTTAAAATTGAATGGGGAAAAGCTATCGGTATTAAAGGAGATATTAAAAGTGATAATATAAAGGATATAAACATTATTTTTTTTAATAAAATCGTACAGCTTCCCTCAGGATTCAAAACAAAACGATGTAAAAAAGCAGAATTGAAACAAAAGGAGATTGAAGAAAGCGGGAAAGGTGTTAAAAAGAGTAAGAGTCCTTTAAAAACTAAATTTGAAAATATAAAACTGGTAGATAAAGAATTAATTATATTATTATTGAAATACATAAAAAAGGTGCTGATAATTTTAAAACCAGAAGTAGTTAACTTTGATATTAAATATGGGTTTGATGATCCTTTTGTTACAGGTATATCGTCGGGGTTTATATATAGTTTTGTTTATCCTTTCCAAAACAGTATTGATATAGAGCCTTGTTTTGATGTGGAGGTATTTGCTATAGATGGAGAAGTAATCGGTATTATCAGTGTTGGGAAGATTTTTATTGAGACCTTATTATTTTTGCTAAATAAACATATAATTAAAAAATTAATAAGTTTCAAAAAATCAGAAACTTTTAATTAAATATAGAGTAATAATAATTAAATAAAATGAAAGGGGTTTTTAAAATGGAAGGGAAGTTACCGTTGGACAGCAGTTTAGATATCGCATTTGAAAAACTTGAAAAATTTTTAAAAACAGAGACAGTTATAGGGGATCCTATTGTAATTGGAGAGGTCACTCTTGTACCTATTATTACTGTGGCTTTTGGCTGCGGCGGCGGTGGGGGAAAGGGAGTGGATCCAAAGGGAGGCGACAGTGGCATCGGCTCCGGTATAGGTGTAGGTGCAAAAATCACTCCTGATGCAATTATGGTTATCAAGAATGGAGATGCAACAATACTACAGATAAAGCAAAAGCAAAGCATGGAGAAACTAATAAATATGGTACCGGAACTGGTGGAAAAATTTGATTTAAAAAAATTAAAAGGATTTTGTGATAAGGAAAAGAGCGAAGAGAGTAAAGAAGAAAAAGAATAAAAAGCGGTTCACCGCTTTTTATTCTTGAAAACAATTGCTTTTCAATGTTATAATAATAAATATAATTAGTGGGCGGTTAGCTCAGCCCGGTTAGAGTGCCTGCTTGACATGCAGGAGGTCGTTGGTTCGATCCCAATACCGCCCACCATTTATATTTCAATTGCAAAAACATCTTTTATTCCTTAAGTTTATTTATATCAATAGAAATGATTTTATTTTTACATTCTTTTTTTGTATTCTTTAGTTTAAACAAAACAACTTCTTTTTCTTTTAAATCGCCAGTGACATCTATATAAAATGTTTCAAAGTGAATGGCTTTTAGTTTTTTACGTATATCCATAGATTGTAATTCAGGCAAATATTTTTTTATATTTTCTTCATTTTTTAAAAAGGAATTTACTAAAGCTTTAATGCCGGAATTTTCAAATCGTTTTACAAAGCTTGGTATAGGCATTCCGAAACTTACAAAATAATCATACTTTAGCAACTCATTAAATGTTAGGGTCATACCGTATGAATCAGATACAAAATTATAAAGAATTGAGTATAAATCAACATTTTTTAATGCATTTCTTAAGTAACCTTTTTTATTAAAATAATCGGCTAATGCTAAATATAATTTGAAAGGGCTGTTAAAGTACTTTTTTTCTATATAAGCAATACTCTTTATAAACCTTCCCGAATTATAAAAAGTATTTAGCATACTTTCAACATTTTTTAATAGCAACATATTTTCAAAAGATAGACAATCTGTTGACAATACTTCATAGGGTGGATAATCTCTATATTCTATTTTATATTTAACGGCATTTGTTCTCAGACCTGAGCCTTTTAGTAATTTTAAAAATCCAAGTTGAAGCATATCCGGTTGTAAAGAATAGGCATCATTAAAAGAATTTTCAAAGCTATATATATCTTCACAAGGAAGGCCGGCAATTAAATCCAAATGAATATGGAATAATCCAAGGTCTAAAACTGATTTAATATTGCTTTTTGTATCTTTAAAGAGTTCTTTTCTTCTCACTGCTCTCAATGTTGCCGGGTTTGTGGATTGTATTCCTATTTCAAATTGGAATAGGTTTACGGGCGCTTTTTTTATAACGGTAATGAAATCCTCATCAATTAGCTTTGGCGATATTTCAAAATGAAAATTTGTTTTTCCGTTTTTACTGATAATATAATTTAAAATACTCAAACATCTTTTTTTATCACTATTAAATGTCCTATCAACAAGTTTTACTTGTTTCACCTGATTTTCAATAAAATAATCAATATCTTTATAAACCCTATCCAAGGAAAAGTATCTTACACTTTTTTCTATGGAAGATAGACAATACTGGCACTGAAATGGGCATCCTCTGCTGGTTTCATAGTATATTATTTTGTTTTTATAATTTGATATATCTTTATAGGGAAAAGGTATTGAATCCAAGTCAGATATTTCTTTTCTTTTTTTGTTCATGGAAATACTTTCATTATTTTTATAAATCAGTCCTTGAATGGATTTAATATCCGTTTTTTCATCTTCTAAGTATCTTAATAGCTCATAAAAGGTTATTTCTCCTTCACCATAAATTATGTAATCTATATATAATTTGTGGCAATTCATTAATTCTATAGATTCATATGATACTTCGGGACCGCCAAGTATAATTATGGAGTCAGGTATAATTTTTTTTAAACTGCTGCATATTTTTAATATTATTTCAATATTCCATATATAGCATGAAAAAGCAAACACGTTGCTTTTTGTTAAATAAATATCATTTATAATTTTATCTATATTATCATTAATATTTAGTTCTAGAAAATTTAAACTAATATTCTTTGTCTGGCAATAACTTCTAATGTATTGCAAAGATAAATTTGAATGAATGTATTTTGCATTTACTGCAACAAGCGTATAATTATTTTTCATTAATAGCACACCTCTAATTAATTATAACAATAAATAAAAAGAATTATAAGATTTTAAATTAGGTTTTGCTATAATTAATAAATTTGTTAAAATAGATATATGTGAATAGACAAATATTCATAAAGACAGGAGTAAATTTTTATGTTATGCCAGAATAGAAAAACTTTGATGATATTGGAAAGACTGAAGGAATTGTATCCGGATGCAAGATGCGAATTGGAGCATACAAATACTTTCGAGTTATTGATATCGACTATTTTAAGTGCCCAATCTACAGATAAAATGGTTAATAGGATTACGAAAAAATTGTTTATAGATTATAAAACCCCATCGGATTTCTTAAGCTTAAGCCAAGAGGAACTTGAAGGACATATTAAAGAAATCGGGTTATATAGAAACAAAGCCAAGAATATATTATTAACATGTAATAAGCTGTTAACGGATTATAATGGTGAAGTACCGGGTACCTACGACGGGCTAATTTCTTTACCGGGGGTGGGAAGAAAAACAGCTAATGTAGTTCTAAGTAATGGTTTTGGAGTTCCCGCTATTGCTGTGGATACCCATGTGTTTAGAGTGTCAAATAGGATAGGAATAGCGAAGAGTGATAAAGTTTTGAACGTTGAAAAACAACTGATGAAAAATATACCAAAGGAGATGTGGTCCTTAGCACATCATCTTTTAATTTGGCATGGAAGAAGGACTTGCAATGCAAGACAACCTAAATGTGAACACTGTACAGTAACTGAGTTCTGTGAATTTTACAAAAAGAGTATTATTCATCAATCGGAAGATACGTATATTAGCAAAACTAATTAAGGGCTGTATCTGGAAATTTATTTTTGAAGTTGTTTTTTATTTAATATTAGTGATATAATTTGAATGATGAAAAAATTTTAGCAATTGCATAATGATTTTATTCTTTGTTATTTTTTTAGCAGGATTTTATGTTTTTTTGACGAATGATACTAATAGTTTGCAAGTTCAAAAATTTAAATTTCAAAATGATTCCGTTTTTAGTATAAATATTGAAAAGAGGTGGTGAGATATTTGTCGATTGAAATGATTAAAGACATCAAAAGTACAGAGCAAGTTGCAGAAGATAAAATCAAAGATGCTCAAGCCAAAGCGAAGGAAATAATAAAAAAAGCAGAAGATGAAGCAGAAAAATTAATCAAAGACGCCATTGATAAATCGTTAAAAGAAGGCAAGGCTTTGGTTCAAGAAGCTGCTGACTTGGCTCAAAAAGAAGCTGACAGTAAATTAGAGCAGAGCAAAAAGGAAAATGAAAAATTGAAAATTGATGCTCAAGCTAAAATTCCTGAGGCGGTAAATATGGTTACGGAGAGGATAGTGAATATTTATGGCGATAGTTAATATGAAGAAAGCTACCATAATAGCTCTCCAAGATGAGAAAGAAAGTCTGGTTAAGAGTTTTCAAGCCTTTGGTGGGCTCCATGTTATTAGCATAGAAGATATTGACGATGAAGAATTAAAAAACATACCTAAAGATGATGCTAGGGAGGATGCTACCAGATTCGAAGGTTTGCTTTCACAAGTTAAGTATTCCTTAGATTTTTTATCAAAGTATGATAAAACAAAGAAATCAATGTTTGCACCTAAAGCAATTATAACGGAGTCAGAACATAAAGAATATTTGCAAGATCTGAACAAAGCTGAAGAAGTTTACAATCAGTGTAAAGCAATTAACGAAAAACTTGCAGAAAATAGAAATATGGAAACTAAATTGAGTAATACTTTAGTACAGTTAAGCCCGTGGTCACAATTGGACATACCTTTAGAGGAAATCGGAGATACTGATTACACGATAAGTCTTATAGGGTTTATACCTTCAAAATCAATTTCGGAGTTTGAAGAGAGTTTATCTAAATCTGAAACGGAACATTATTTTAAAAAGATTGATGACAATAATGAAAGTGCATTTTATTTTATAGTATTTTATGAACAATCTGAAGACACAATACTTGACATACTAAAACAATTTGGATGGACTAAAGTTAATTTTACTGATTTAGCAGGGACACCAAGTGATAACATAAAAGATATTGAAGAAAAATTAATATTACTGGAAAAAAATAAAGCAGAATTGATAGAGCAAGCTGAAGCATTGTTGTTTAACAATTCGTATTTAGAAGCTCTTTTTGATGTTTTAACAATTGAAAAAGACAGAAAAGATGTAATTAGCAATTTTGTAAAAACAGATAAATCATTTACTATATTTGCCTGGGTGCCTGAAACAATGGTTAAGGAATTGGAAGAATCTATTAAAAAAGTAACAGACAGCTATTTATTGACATTTGAAGATCCGGGAGAGGGTGAAGATTATCCCGTCTATTTAGATAACCCCAAACTGGTACAACCGGTAGAAATGATTACTGAACAATATAGTTTGCCAAATCCGAGAACTGTTGATCCCAATAAGATTATGGCCCCATTTTATATAATGTTTTTTGGCATGATGGTAAGCGATGCAGTTTATGGTATAATACTTGCTGCTCTTACTTATGTTGCATTAAAAAAATTTAGGCTTGAAGGAGGAGCAAAAAAACTTATAGGATTGCTATGTTTAGGTGGGTTATCTACCATCCTTTGGGGAGCTTTGTTTGGCGGATGGTTTGGAGGATTAATTCAGATTAAGCCTTTATGGTTTAATCCAACTGATGAGCCATTGATGATGCTAATATTTTGTTTGGTCTTAGGGATAATACAATTGTTTATTGGCATGGGAATCAAGGCTTATGTAGATATAAAGAATGGAAATGTATTGGATGCGATTTTTGATCAAGGTTTATGGTATGTCTTCTTGATAGGCTTACTGCTTATGATATTTAATCCTGCAGGCAAGTATTTAGCAATCGCAGGAGCCGTTGGATTAATATTAACACAAGGCAGGGATAAAAAAGGTATATTTAACAAGCTTTTTTCCGGTGTATTAAGTTTATATGATGTAACCGGATTTTTAGGAGATGTGCTTTCATATTCCAGATTGTTTGCACTGGGTTTAGCAACAGGTGTAATAGGGACAGTAATCAATGAAATGTCGTTAATGTTGCGTGGCTCCTTTATAGGAAATATCTTTATGATTATTTTCTTGATATTTGGACATACCTTTAATATTGCAATCAATGTTTTAGGCGCATACGTGCATTCAAGTAGATTACAATATGTAGAATTCTTTGGAAAGTTTTTCGATGGCGATGGTATGCCATATAGACCTTTTAAAGTAAATACAAAATATATAGAACAAAAAAATTAACATAATAAAAAACATTTGTTGTTTTAAGGAGGCAGTATAAATGAATATAATGGAAATGATGGGTTCAAACGCTGGCTTATATCTAGCATTTTTGGGTTCTGCAATTGCAGCAGGCTTAGCAGGTGCCGGATCAGCGATGGGTGTTGGAATTGTTGGAATGGCAGCAGGCGGTGTAATAACTGAAGACCCTAGTAAATTTGGTAGGACATTAGTATTACAAGCTTTACCGGGGACGCAAGGAATTTATGGACTTTTAATAGGTTTCCTTATCTGGTCGAAGGTTGGTGTATTTGGAACATTTGTAAATGTTACTTTTGAACAAGGCTTAATGCTTCTAGCAGCGGGCATACCAGTTGGGATAGTCGGATTTTTCTCTGCTATATATCAGGGCAAGGCAGCCGCTACAGGGTGCAGTATTGTGGCTAAAAGACCTGAAGAAACAGCTAAAGCTATGGTGTATGCTGCAATGGTTGAAACCTATGCGGTATTGTCATTACTAGCATCTTTCTTAATGCTGAATTCCATAAATTTATAAGGGAGTGGCATAAATGACTGGAATAGATAATATCAAAGGAAGGATTATGGCGGATGCAGAAGCAAAAGCTTCTGAGATTGTAGATGATGCAGAGATTAAAGCAGAAGAAATTCTTGCTAAAGCAAAAGAAAAAGCCGTTGATAAAGTAAAAGAAATAGAGCGCAAATCTATCTATGATGCAAATGAGAGAAAGAGGATAATTCATTCAATGGTTGAGCTTAGCATTAGGAAGGATATATTAGCTGCAAAACAGGAAGTTTTATGCCAGGTTTTTGATGAAGTTCAAGAAAGAATTGATGCTTTAACAGGAGACGAATATGAAAAGATTCTAATTTCGATGCTTTTGAAAACAATAGAACCCGGAAATGAAGATATAGTAATATCAAAAAATGATGTAAGTAGAATTAGCCCCGAATTTGTCAAAAAAGTGAATGAAGAATTTAAAAAGGCGGGTAAATCTATAGAATTAAAGATGAAAATGGAAGATGTTGAATTTGGCGGAGGTTTTATTATAAAAGGCAAAGGAATAGAAATTAATAATTCCTTTAAAGCATTGCTTAATATGAAAAGAGATGAAATTGAACCGATAGTGGCTGAAATGCTCTTCTAGGAAAGTTTTCCCGGGAGAAAGGAGGGAATCCCTTATGAATGAAGATAATTATATTTACTCTGTAACCAGAATTAGAGCTCTGGAAAATAAGCTTCTTGACAAATCAAAAATAGACAGGATGGTTGAAGCTAAAAATCCTGAAGAAGTCATAAAGGTTCTCTATGAAACAAGCTATGCAGGTTCGGTTTCTGAAATAAAAGACATCGGTGACTATGAAGAAATGTTATCAAAAGAAATAGAGAATACTTATAAAATGGTAAAAGAAATGGCTCCTGAACCCGAGCTTATTGATATATTTCTTTTGAAATATGATATTCATAATCTTAAGGTATTAATGAAGAGCAGTTTTCTTAATGAAGACAATGATGATTTGCTTACTAATATTGGAACTATTGAACCTGTGAAATTAAAAGAAATGATTAGAGAAAAGAATTTTATTTTCTTAGATCCTGAAATTAAAAGAGGACTTGAGGAAATAGTTAATAGCTTTAGCATTAACCCAGACCCTCAAGTTATAGACATTATTTTAGACAGATGTTTATATACAGTAATGAGTCAAATTGCGAAAAATAGTAACAATAGCTTTATGGTAGAATTCGTGAGACTTCAAATAGATTTAATCAATATAAATATGTTTATTCGGGTTAAGGCAATGGGTTATGGCAGAGAGTTTTTAAAAAAGGTATTCATTAACGAAGGAAGATTAGATTATAATTTTTTTGTAGATGCGATGGATGAGCCTGTTGATATTTTGAAAGATAAGTTATTAATAAGCGATTACAGCAATGTTATTAGTGAAGGAATTGATAATTATATCAAAACAAAATCTTTAATGAAATTTGAAAAGCTTTCAGATGATTTTCTTTTAGATTATACTAAAAAAGGAAAGTACGTAGCTTTTGGGATAGAACCTATTGTCGGTTATATAATGGCTAAAGAGAATGAGGCTAAAATAATTAGGATCATAATGGTCGGGAAAATTAATAATATCGATAATGAATTGATAAGAGAAAGGCTGCGAGATGTCTATGTATAAAATAGGAGTTATAGGTGATAAAGACTCAATACTTGGTTTCAAAGTTTTAGGTATATCGGTTTTTCCGACCACCGATATGAGAAAAGCTTCACAAACTATAAAGAAATTAGCTAAGGAAAACTATGCTATAATTTTTATCACAGAACAGCTTGCCAAGGATATTGAAGAGACAATAGATGAATATAAACGATCTGTGATACCTGCCATCATATTAATTCCAAATAATCAAGGAACATTAGGGTTAGGTATAGATGGCGTTAAAAAATCAGTTGAAAAAGCCATAGGCGCTGATATATTATTCGGGAAAGAAGGTAGGTAGCTTGATGGAAGGAAGAAT
>Ga0172382_10003366_pt1 | contig 25459 bp, 25 predicted proteins | sample Leawel138RmetaG_FD_122245 | JGI IMG/M metagenome (GOLD analysis project Ga0172382, IMG submission 122245) | Leachate microbial communities from a municipal landfill in Southern Ontario, Canada - Leachate well 138R metaG | ecosystem: Engineered > Solid waste > Landfill > Unclassified | place...
GATCGTGATCCAGCCCTATCGATTTTACGCCGGATGCCATGGCCGAGCCGGAACAGAACTTCATTTTTCCAACCGGAGTGCTTGGCTGGACAAAAAGCGGCGAAGGCGCTCATTGACCTCCGGAGGCTCGTCCAGCATGACCTGAAACCTGGCGAAAGCATCCGCTTCCAGGGCAAAAAAAGTCTGGCCGAGCAATACGTCTTCCGCCTTGCTGCAAGCCGCTTCCAGCATGAACTCGGATCGGCTGCGGCCGAGGCGTTGCGCCGCCTGGTCAATCAGATCGCGCTGTTTGGCTTTGCCCCGGATATTGATGGAAACAGATGCTGCGGACGGTGATGGACTCATGGAACACCTCCTTTACGCCTACATCTTAAAAAAGATGTATAGAAGAATGCAACACAAAACCGCAGTGTAGCATGAATCTGACATTTTAATGGGAGTGGCCGTTCGTTGACCGGTGGTTGCGTTTTGGCCTATCTTTTTTGCATATGACAAAAGGAGATCCCGATGGAGACGGTCCGACATGTGCGCCTGTTTCGCAACGGACGAAGTCAAGCTGTTCGCATCCCCAAGGATTTCGAGCTGGAGGGCAGTGAGGCGATTATCCGGACTTGGAAGTGGAAAACTGGTTGACCGAAAAGTACGCCCGATAAAAAATCCTCGCGCCGAAGACTCACCGAGTACGCTCGGCAGCGTTTGTCCGAGAACCCCAAACCCGTGCCTTCACCTTGTGGGCCGCCCCGGTGAGAGGGTAATCGGCCAGCCGGTCCGGCGCCACCCAGCGGTGGGCCGCCGGCCCGCGGCGCCGCACCCGGCCGGCCTGCCAGGTGCAGCAATACACCTCGGCGTCGATCTTGAAATGGGTGTAGGCATGGCGGATGCGGCCGGCCCCGCCCACGACCTGCACATGAAGCCCCAGCAGTTCGAAGAGGGCCGCCCTGCAGGCAGCCTCCGCCCCCTGCCCCTGGGCCAGAGGCAGCGAGGGAAACTCCCACAGGCCGCCGAGGAGTCCGTCCATCGGCCTTTGCACGATGAGCAACCGGCCGCCTTTTTCCACCACCGCCGCCAGCAGACGATGCTCGGGCACGGCCCGGCGCGGCAGGCGACGGGGATAGTCCGCCTGGCAACCTTCGGCCAGCGAGCGGCACCCGTCGGCGATGGGGCACACCTCGCAGCGGGGCTGCCGGGGTGTGCAGATCAGGGCCCCCAACTCCATCACGGCCTGGTTGAAACGGCCCGGATCTCTTGAATCCAGCCATTGCGCCGCCACCGGGGCAAACATCTTGTGCGCGGTGGGCGCGTTGGCCGGGGCATCGATCTTCAGAAAGCGCGCCAGCACCCGCTTGACGTTGCCGTCCACCACGGCCAGGGGGCGGCCGAAGGCGATGCTGAGCACGGCCGCGGCGATGTAATCGCCCACCCCCGGCAAGGCCCGGAAGGCGACCGGATCGTCGGGCACCCGACCGCCAAGTTGGCGCACCAGTATCTGCGCCGCCCGGTGAAAGTTTCGCGCCCGGGCGTAATAGCCCAATCCTTCCCAGCACTTGAGCACATTCTGCAAATCGGCGGCCGCCAGATGGGCGACAGTGGGAAACCGCTCCAGCCAGCGGGCATAGTAGGAACCGACGGTGGCCACCTGGGTCTGCTGCAGCATCACCTCGGAAACCCAGATGGCGTAGGGATCGGTGGTGCGCCGCCACGGCAGGTCACGCCGGTGGGTATCGTACCACCGGCCGAGGGCGCCGCGGATCCAGAGGACGGCGGGCTCGGCATCTAAACGGTGGCGCAAAGAATCCCCGATTCGGTGGGGCCGCGAAAGGCCAGGCGCCGGATGTCCCGACCGCCGGCGGCGGCCAGCATTCGGCGAATTTCGCCGTCGGTGTAGCTTTGACCGCCGTCGGTACCCAAGAGCATGTTGAGGGAAAACAGGGCGGGATACAGCGGTCCGTCGCCGGTATCGTCCAGGATGAAATCATGGACCAGCAGCAGGCCGCCCGGCGTAAGGGCCTTGGCGGCCTTGGCCACGATGCGGGCCGCCGTTTCGGGGCGCTCACCGTGGAGCACGTGGGACAGCCAGGCGGCGTCGAATCCGCTGGGCAGGGGATCGTTGTGATGGTCGCCATCGGCGAACTCGATGCGGTGGGCCAGGGCGAAGCGGGCGATGGTCCGCTCGGCAAAGGGGCGGGTGGTGGGCAGGTCGAAGACCGTGGCGCGCAACTCGGGGTTGGCTTGGCAGAAATGAATGGCGTAGGTTCCCGGTCCGCCGCCCAGATCCAGCAAGCGCCGTCGGCCAGCCAGGTCCACCGCCCCCACCACCGACGGCGCCAGGAGCATGGCGTTGTTGAACATGCCCATCAGAAAGGCTTCGCGCACCTCGGGATCGCCGAAGGAGGCCCGGCCGCGCACCGGTCCCCCGGCACGCACCGCCTGGTCCAGCTGGCTCCAGGAAGGTGCCAGGTGGTGGTGGTGCAGAATCATGTACCCCAGGTAGCCGGGAGCCTCCCGGACGAGGAAACGGGCCGCCGTTTCCGTGTTGGCGTAGAGCTCGCCGGCCTTTTCCAGCAGTCCCATGGCGGCCATGGCGTTGAGCACCATGGCGATCGCACGCCGCTCGGCGCCGATGCGCGCCGCCACCTGGGCCGCATCCAGCGGCCCTTCGCCAAGGTGGGTAAAAACGTCCAGTTTGACGGCGGCGTGCAGGGCGCAACTTTGCCAGTAGGCTCCGGAGACTTCCAACAGCTTGCCGGGATTCCACGGGTCGCCGGTCATGGTGCACCTCCTTGGCCTAATTGGCAGTTTTCTTGGCGGTGGTCAGTTTGGCAATCTGGTCGGCAAACTCCCGGCTGTGGAACGCCGACACCACGAAGGGATAATCGTTTTCGGAGGAAACCCCCGGTCGCGGCCGTTCCTCTTCCTCGCCTTCCAGCGGGGCGAAAAGAAGCAGGCGATGGGGCTGCTTCCGATCTGTCGTCAGTTCGATGATGTAATCCGGCTTGCCGCCTTCCAGGTCGGCCTTGGTCCGATCGTAAAAGTAGCGCTCGCACTCGAGGCTCGCCAGGCTCGCGACGAGGTTCTCCAGGGTCTCTTCGTCCACCGGTGATCCCTTGGCCCCCTGCCAACGGGCCGTTTCGGGCTTGGCGTTTTCTTCCTTCCGATCCTTTTCTTCTGCCGCCGGTGGAGTTTCAACCCGGGAAAAGATGACGGGCTCGGCTTTGCCCACCGCCAGACTCACCGTTTGGATCTTTTCCCGGTCGAAGGTCAACACGCGCTTGTCGCGCAGTTGATCCAGGTCGCGGTCGAAACGGCCGCGGAAATCCTCCCGGGCATGATAGACCTTTTCATCGCCGGCCATGGTGACAAAGGTGTGCCGGTAAGTCGGCACCGTCTTGCCGATGGCAAAATCCCTCCGGAGGCCATCACCGACCCAGGCCTGCACCCGGATCCGGTGCCCGTCGTCCAGGTGATAGCGCGCGTGCTGGCCGGTCTCGGAAGCCAGGGCCGTTAGCGCCAGCGTCTCGATGGTCTCCAGCATCCCGTTGACCTTGTCCATATCCGCCTTGAACAGTTCATCGCCCACGCGCCAGGTTTGGTCGATTTTCTTGAGAACCACCGGCAATGTTTCCGGCCGCTCGATGCGGATGTGGGTGATTTCGCTTCCATCCACTTGCGGCAGATCCGGCAACCGGTAGGCGGTGGGTTTCTGTCGCTGCCAGACAAGGTAGCCGGAAAGGGCGACCACCGCCACGACCAGAACGATGATTTCTTTGCGGATCTTCATCAGCGCGCCACCTCCTGCCGAAACAGATCCTGAATCCGGCGCTTGCGCCGGCTGCGGTGCAGCCAGACCAGCAGGCCGAAGCAGACCACCAGGATGGGCAATCCGGCGATGTTTACCGCTTTCACCAGTCCCCGGGTTTCAGGGGTCACCGGATCCAGGGGATTGAACCGCTGCTCCTTGCTGCGCAGAATAGCCACATCCTGGCGGCCGTTGAGATCGTCGATGGTGTTGAGGATGAAAATGCTGTTGGGGCTGCGGCCTTCCGGTTCGAGAATCTTGTCACTGAGCATCTCGGCGCTGGCCATGACGAAGATTTTCGCCGGCCGTCCCCTGGCCATAAAAACGCCGGTATCGGCCACCCCTTGAACGCCAGCGGACGGTTCCGGGTCGCCGGCCTGGCCTTCCTCAGTCGCCTCGGAGGCCGGCTTATCCGGGCGCACCGGCATCGGCTTGCCGTCGAAATAGCTGGAAAATTCACCCTCCACCAGCACGGCCAAAGGCAACGGCCCCTCCATCTCGCTTTCCGGCGGCGGCGTCGAGAACATCGGATTGAGATTGATGGGCTCGCCCATGCGCCAGGATCGATTTGACGAAGAAAACAGCACTGCGGCCGAAAGCTTCAGGTCGTCGAGCCGCTGTCGGTCCAGCTCCAGTGGTGAGGCGCGAAAGGCCACCAGTCCGCGGATGTTCCGCATGAAGGGCAGTTCATTGTGAATGTTCTGATTTTCAATCAGCGGGGCGAAATGGATGATCTGCTCCCCGCCCCCCATGTCCTGGGGCAACCGCTGGCGGTAGCAATGCTCGTCCATCACGTAGGAAGCATCGATCTCAACGCCCCAATGCGCCAGCATCTGCTCCAGGCCGCTGTCCACCGGCCGGTAGACCGGCATGGCGCCGGCGGGAAATTCTTCCTTGAACGCATCCAGGACGATGAAAAGATTCCCCCCGCGCATCAGAAACTGGTCGATCTGATAGAGGGCGAAATCACTGAGTTTTTCTTGGGGCCGGAGAATCATCAGGGTCTCGAATCCCCCACTGATGCCATCGTCGGTCGGATTCACCGCTTTGAGGGTGTAGTTCTGGCTCACCAGGTCCCGGAAGGCCGTGATGTCGGCATCCTCGGGGCGTCCCTGCGGCGGCGGCGCCACCAGGGGCAGGGTGCCGTGTCCGGCGAGGACCCCGATGTCGGCGTTGATGTCGATGAGGGATTCGACGCCGTCTTCGATCATGCCGGTCAACTCGGCCTCGCCGGCCATTTGGTACTGGGTGCCGAAGATGGGCAGTTGGAACACCTGGACCACCGGCAGCGAGACATGACGCTGGCCGTGGCGCAGCACCAGCCCCACCACGCCGCTGCCGGCGCTCACCTGATGCTCGGGCGTATCGGGCCATTTGAGGGTCATGATGTCCAGGGCGTTGCCCAGTTCCGTCAGGTCCTGGTCTGCCGGCGGATCGATGGTCTCGAAGTGCAGCTTGCCGTAGTGCTGAGGGTTGAGCCGTTCCACCACAGCCTTCAGCGTCTCGGGAAGCTTGGCCAAATCGTTGAGGCCCATGAGCGGCGCTACTGAGAGCAGACTCTCGGAGAGGTAGAGCGCCACCCGGATCTGGTCCTCGACGGCCAGCAGGGCGCTGGTCTTGTTGCTCATTTTTTCGATGGCGGTGGTGATCCGGTACTCGAGACCGTCGGTGCTGGTGATGGCGTCGAGCCGCTCGATGAGGTCGCCATGGATCATCACCATCCCCATGTAGGCCTGCTTGAACTTGATCTCGTCCCGGTCCACCACCTGGATCTGCACCGGATGGATACCGTAACTGCGCGCCAGGCGGCGATTCTCCTCCGCCTCAGCCGTGGTGTCCCCCGCATCGGGGCTCACATCGTAGAAACGGTAATTGAAATGGCGCCCCCCGTGGCGGGCATACTCGGCCAGCAGGTCGTGCAGGTAACGCTCGGTGCCGTTGTGCGGAGCGGGGAGGTTACGCGTGAAGAACACGTTGATGGTTAACGGTTCCTCCAGTGAGGAGACCACCCGACGGCTGGCCGAAGACAGGCTGAACAGGTCGTTTCGGGTCAGATCAACCCGCGCGAAAAGGGTCAGGCCCGCGATGTTGATCAACAGCACCACCACCAGGTAGACGAAAAATTTTGCGTAGGCTGCGGCCTTGAAGGTCGGCATCGAGGAATTCTCCTAGTCCTTTTCCCGGAGGCTGAGGTGGGTGGCGTACAATCCAATGAACGCCACGCTGGCAAAGTACACCACGTCCCGGGTGTCTACGACTCCCTTGGCGATGTTCTGAAAATGGTGATCCGCCCCGAGGTAGGCCAATATCCCGACCATGGTTTCGGGCAAGAAGAAAAGGATGCGACCGATGAGGGTCAGGCCGAAACAGATCGCCATGGCCACGATGAAGGCGATGATCTGGCTGCGGGTCAACGACGAGGCAAAGAGCCCCACGGCGGCGAAGGCCGCCCCCAGCAGCATGGCGCCGAGGTAACCCCCCATCACCGGCCCCCAATCCAGGTGCCCCATGAGACCGATGCTCACCGGATACGCCAACGTGGGCAGAAGCATGGCGGCCACAAAGGCCACGGCGGCGGCGAACTTGCCCACAATCACCTGCCCCCGGGTCACCGGCAGGGTCAAGAGGGTCTCGATGGAGCCGATGTTGAGCTCTTCGGAAAAAAGCCGCATGGTGACGGCGGGCACAACGAAGGCGAAGATCAGGGGCAACATGGCGAAGAAGTTCCGCAGATCCGCCTGGTTGAAGATGAAAAAAGTGGAGAAGAAAAACCAGCCGGTCACCAGCAGGAAGATACTGATAACGATGTAGGCCACCGGCGAGGCAAAATAGGACGTCCATTCCTTCTTGAAGACAAACCATGCCTGGGGCATTGCGCTAGTCCTCCCGGGTCAGCTTGCGGAAAATGGTCTCCAGGGTCTGGGTTTCCTGGTAGAACTCCAGCAAATCCCAGTCGGTGTGCCGGACTTCCCGGTAAACGGGCCCTCGCAGGTCCGCTTCGCCATGGCACACCAGCACCACCGCCAGCACACCGTTGACGGAGGCTTCGGTGATCACCTCGGCCACCCCGTCGATGGTTGCCAGCCGGCTGCGCACCGCCCCGGGATCGGCGTTGGCGATGGAGAGATGAATCCGGTGCCCCCCAGCGGCCGAGCGCTTGATCTGGTCCGTGGCCCCGTCGGCCACGATGGCACCCTGGTGGATAATGAGAATCCGGTCACAGGTGGCTTCGGCCTCCGGAAGAATGTGGGTGGAAAGCACCACGGTTTTTTCCCGGCCGATCTGCCGGATGATCTCGCGGATTTCCACGATCTGGTTGGGATCCAGGCCGCTGGTGGGCTCGTCGAGAATCAGGATCTGGGGATCGCTCATCATGGCATGGGCCAACCCCACGCGCTGCTTGTAGCCCTTGGAAAGCACCCCGATGGGTTTGTGCATCACGTCGTTGATCTGACAAATCTCCGCCAGTCGGCGGATCCGCTCGGTCCGCGCCCCGGCCTTCAGTCCCCGGATCTCGGCCACGTAGCGCAGGTAATCGAAGACGAGCAGGTCGTGGTACAGGGGCGCCGATTCGGGCAGATAGCCCATCATCCGCTTCACCGCCAGACCCTGATCGCTCATGGGCTGGCCCGCCACCCGGATGGTGCCCGATGTCGGCTTGAGAAAACCGGTGAGCATGCGCAGGGTCGTGGTCTTGCCGGCCCCGTTGGGTCCGAGCAAGCCAAGAATCTCTCCCCGGGCGATGTTGAAACTGATACCGTTGACGGCCCGAAAAGTCCCGAACTGCTTGGTCAGCGATTCAACCTGGATCATTTCGTTTTCCCTGGAAACCGGTTGTATGCCCATCCGCTCCTTCCCGCCATTCGGTGCCGGCTGGCGCATCGATGCTTCACACCGGCGAAATTGCCCGTTTTATAGGCAAGAGGACTTGGCCTGTCAACCCGAAGGCGGCGGCAAACCCTCTAAAAAAGATATAAAAATAAAGCAGTTGGAACCACTGTCAAGTCGTCCAGAAACCCTGGTCAACGGCGTTGTTGCTGCGGGCCGTTGCTGGCGAGGCGAAAATCCTGGACCTGGAACCGTTTGCCGCCGCCGGCCACCACGGTCCGATCCTCGATGAGAGAAAAGTCGTTGTCCGCCGCCAGCTTCGCCAGCCCATCGGGAGAAACGAGGCGCATCACCGCGGCAAGGGTCCCCAACCGGGTGTAAGGGGAAGGCGTCACCTCGGGAACGCGCGCACTGGGAAGCTGAACCACCGAGACCAACATTCCTCCGGGCGACAGCATGCACCGGCGGATCCGGGACAAGGCCGCGGCCAGGTCGACGTACTCGAAGAAGAGTCCGGCAAACACCAGCCGGACCGGGGGGAAAACCAGGTCCGCCGCCAGGGCGTCTCCCGCCAGGAGCTGCAGACCGGGGATGCGCCCGTGGTAGCGCTCACGGGCACGCCGTACATAGGCGGGATGGAGGTCGATGCCCACCACCCGGTGGGTTGTCGCCGAGGGAATCCGGTCGAACCCGTTGCCGCCGGCGCAGCCGAGAACCGCCACCGAGGCCGGCAGATACCGGTTCAAAGCATCTTCGAAGACCTGCGCCAGCATCTGGGCCTGGGCCACCTGGGGCAGGGCCATGTGGCCTTCGTAGTCTTCCAGGGGAATATCAAGCCAGGGATTTTTCATCACCATCGCGCCATGGTGCATCTGTCATTTTTGATTTCAGTCCTCCAGCCGGCCGCTATCGCCGCCATCGACGACCTCCGGCGCGGAGCATCCGGACGAAAACCCTGGGCTTGTTCCAGCGGCCGGGGCGCCGGACGGCCAACCGTCTTTTACAGGGAGAACGCAAATGCGTCAATCCGGCGCCTCGGTGCGCTGTATCAACAATGGAGTCCGCCTGCTTCCCTACCGGAGCGGAATCATTCCGAGGGTCGCTGTTTCCCGCTGATCTTTCCGACCGCCGATTGCCCGCAGGACTTTGACGGGACCGCGCCGGGTTGACAATGCAGGTGGAATTCCTTAGCTATACAGTTTGAACAAGGTTGGAAGATGCCCGGCTCTGCACGGCACGGCCGGGCTTGACGTTTGATGCCGACACATCGCCGATGGAGAGCGCCCCATGACCCAGATGCCCGACTACAAAGTTGCCGATATTGCCCTGGCCGATAGCGGCCGCCAGGAAATCGAAATCGCCGAGAAGGAAATGCCCGGCCTCATGGCCACCCGCGCCAAGTACGGGCCGGAAAAACCCCTGGACGGGGTGCGGATCATGGGCAGCCTGCACATGACCATTCAGACCGCCGTACTGATTGAAACCCTCGTGGAACTGGGCGCCCAGGTGCGCTGGGCCTCGTGCAACATTTTTTCCACCCAGAACCAGGCCGCCGCCGCCATCGCCGCCCGGGGCGTCCCGGTGTACGCCTGGAAGGGAGAAACCCTGGAAGAATACTGGTGGTGCACCCTGAAGGCCATGACCTGGCCCGACGGCAGCGGGCCCCAGCTCATCGTGGACGACGGCGGCGATGCCACACTGCTGATGCACCGGGGCTACTACGCGGAAAAGGACCCCTCGATCCTCGATGTTGCCACCGACAACAAGGAGCTGGCCATCATCAACGCCCTGCTCAAGGACTTGCAGCAGAAGGATCCCCGGTTCTGGCAACGCCACGTGGCCGGCTGGAAGGGGGTATCGGAGGAAACCACCACCGGGGTTCACCGGCTCTACCAGATGCGCGAGCGGGGCGAACTGCTCGTTCCGGCCATGAACGTCAACGACTCGGTCACCAAGAGCAAGTTCGACAACATCTACGGTTGCCGCCATTCCCTCACCGACGGCATCAAGCGCGCCATGGATGTTCTGATTTCAGGCAAAACCGCCATGGTCTGCGGCTACGGCGACGTGGGCAAGGGCAGCGCGGAAGCCCTGCGCAACGAACGCGCCCAGGTGCTCGTCAGCGAAGTGGACCCCATCTGCGCCCTGCAGGCCTGCATGGCCGGCTTCAAGGTGGTCACGATGGAAGACGCCTTGCCCTTCGCCGACATCTACGTCACCACTACGGGCAACTGCAACGTAATCCGCATCGAGCACATGGCCCGGATGAAGGATCAGGCCGTCGTGTGCAACATCGGTCATTTCGACAACGAGATCGAGGTGGCCAAACTGTACGCCTATCCAGGGATCAAGGTCGAAGAAATCAGAGGATCCGAGTGCCCGGTGCACCGTTTCACCTTCCCCGACGGCCACGCCATCTACCTTCTCGCCCAGGGCCGCCTGGTGAATCTCGGCTGTGCCACGGGGCATCCGAGCTTCGTGATGAGCAGCTCGTTCACCAACCAGACCCTGGCCCAGATCGACCTGTGGCGCAACCGGGATCGCGAAGTTGGCGTTTATCGGCTCAGCAAGGAGCTCGACGAAGAAGTGGCCCGACTTCACCTGAATCACCTCGGTGCCCGCCTCACCCGAATGACGTCGGAACAGGCCGCCTACATAGGGGTACCGGTGGAGGGACCCTATAAACCGGACCACTACCGGTATTGATGGAATCTCCGGAGGACCAACCGCGCCGGCGAGCAGAGTTTTCCGGGGAGTTGCCAGAAAGCCCCGCATCGCCATCCCGAACCAGGGGAGGGGGCGCCGCAAGTTTTCCAGGACGGGTGCATAATCAGGCATCGCCGGTGAACACCTCCGTCGAAATGGAGATTCCGGATCCCCGGGACAGCGAAAAGGGCATCTACTTTATTGCCCTTTCCCAGTTCGGCATCGCCTTCTGTTTCAACTGCATCATGTCCTTCATGCCGTTTTATATTTTGAAGGTCAGCCACTACAGCATGAAGGCAACCATCCTGTGGACGGGCCTGATCATGGGGGGCACGTCCCTTGTGGCGGCGCTGGCCGCTCCTTTTTGGGGGAGTCTGACGGCCCGCATCCGACCGAAACTGCTCTTTCAAAGCGGCATGTTCTGTACCGGGGTGATTTTTTTCATCATGGGGTTTTCCGACAGCCTGCCCCTGATTTTGGCCCTGCGGTTGATTCAGGGTGCTTTCGGCGGAATTTCCACCATCGGCCTGGTCCTGATCGCCGGCTCCGCATCAAAGTCCAGGCTGGCCAGGCACATCGGCCATTTTCAAAATTCGATGACGGCCGGACAACTCGCCGGCCCCCCCATCGGCGCCTATGCCGTAACGCTTTTTGGCTACCGCGCGCCCTTCGTTATCGCCCTTGGCGTCCTGCTTTTGTCCATCGCCGCCTGCCACCGGTTTGTACGGGATATTCCGCCGCGGCCTAAAACAGAGCGGCGGCCAGGCGCTTCTCCCACGGGAATTCTCTGGGGGTGGGGGCTGATCTGCGTTGGCACCATTCAGCTCATGTTCCTGCCCAGCATCCTTCCCCAGATTCTTGAAAACTTTCACCTCACCGGGGACGTCGCCGTCGGCACGGCGGGAACCATCATGATGATCTACATGGCGGCGGCCATTGCCGGCAACTACCTGTTGGTGAGCTACTCGTCCCGCATGCCCCTCACCCGGCTCATCGTCTTCGCCTGCCTGGTGGCTGGCGCGCTCCAATGCTTGCTCTACCTGAGCAATGGTGTTTTTATGTTCACCCTGCTGCGCTCGGTGCAAACCGGCATGATCGCCGGTGTCATTCCCCTGGTGATCGCCTCTTTTGCCGACAAGGGAGGGGGCACCACGCTGGGATTTCTCAACTCCGGGCGTTTCGTGGGAAATGCGGCTGGCCCCATGATGGCCACCTCTCTGTTGGCCCATTTCGATCTGCTGACCCTCTACCTGACCATCGCGGGCCTGACCCTGGCCATGCTCTCTGCTTTTATGGTTTCGGAACGGAAACGGAGTGGATGAAAACAGTCCCATGACCGTTTTTGGCAAACAACTGGCACAGCGTTTTGGTTCGGCCCTCCGGTGGGATGAGGTACTGGCGCCGTGGACTTGGATGAAGGTCGGCGGGCCCGCCGAGTTCCTCGTGGAGGTCGAGCACATCGAAGACCTGGCAGCCGCCCACGCCATCTGCCGCGGCTGCCGCGCACCCTTTACACTGCTGGGCGACGGCAGCAACGTCGTCATCGACGACGCCGGTTTGGCCGGACTGGTGGTGGTCAACCGAGTGACGCATCTGAACTGGGACGAAAAGAGACGTCAGGTGACCGCCGGTGCCGGCTTTTCCCTGGATCGGCTCGTGGAAGCGGTATCGTTTCGGGGATGGGGAGACTTGACTTTTGCCGCCGGGATTCCCGGCACGGTGGGTGGGGCGTTGGCGGGAGGGGCCGGCGCCTACGGCCGTCTTTTGGCCGAAATGGCGTGCCGGGCGAGGGTGCTCTCCCCGGACGGCACCATGGACACGCTTCCGGTAAACACCCTGGGCGTGGGTTACCGCGACAGCGATATCCTGAGGTGCGGGCAGATTGTGCTGGAAGTGACCTTTGGCGGTTTCCAGGCGGACACCGCAGCCGGTCTGATGAACCGCATTGCCGCCATCCGGGCCGACCGGGCCGGCAAGCATCCCCCGTCCGATTTGCCTTGCGCCGGATCGTATTTCAAGAATCTGCCGCCGCCGAGCCCCGGCGCATCGCGCATCGCCGCCGGGCTTCTGCTGGATCGCTGCGGTGCCAAAAGCCTGCGCCGGGGCGGCGCCGCCGTCTTCCACCGCCATGCCAACATCATCGTCAACACCGGCGGCGCCACGGCGGCGGACATTCTGGCTTTGGCCGACCAGATGGCCCGCCTGGTGCGATGCCGTCACGGGGTCCAGCTTGAGCCGGAAGTGCGCTACCTGCACAACCGGTCCTGAAAACGCCGGGCGTCGCCACTAGTCCGTCGGCTTACCCGGTCGCCGGAACAGCCGCAGCCAAAGAATGCCGGTCATGGCGGTGAGCCCCAGGGCGGCAAAGGCCAGCCCCCACCCCGTCGCACTGCGCCCGGCGACGTCCAGAATGATCCCGAAGACCAGCGGCGCCAGAAAGGCCATGCCGAACCCGCAAAAAGAATACAGCGCCATGGTGGCGCCCCGCCGATCGTCTTCCGCGCTGGCCACCAGACCGGCGGTGAGGGCGCCGCTGTCGAGCATCACGGTGATTCCATAGACAAATGCCAGCGCGATGATCAAGATCATGGACCGGCCGGCAGTAAATCCGATGGTCGCCCCCACCACTCCGGAAACGAGCATGTAACCGGAGATGGCCCGGCGTCGGCCCAGAACCATGGCCCCCTCGTTGCCCAAGAGGCTCGCCGGTACCCCCAAGAGCATGATGACGGTGGCAACGCCCTGCAGGTTCACCGATGCCGACCAGCCGGGCTGAAGGCCGGCGCAAAACACCAGGAACGCCACCAGCCAGGACCGGTAGCCGAACAACTCCCAGCAATGCACCGCATAGGCGAGTACGTAGCCCATGGCCTTCCGGTTGGACACCACGGCCTTCACCAGGGGCCGGTCCATCTTCGCGCCCCTTGTTGGGGGCGCCGCCGGCCGGAACCGGCGGCGGGGAACGAAAGCCGCGAACACCGCTGCGCCCGCCAAGGGGCCGAGCCCCAGGATCCAGGCGGCATGGCGCCAGCCCACGGCGGGCATCAGGGCACCGGCGAAACAGACCGACATGGCGGTGCCGATGCTGAAGGATGCCGTGTAAAACGCCACGTAGCGGCTCTGGCGCGGTCCGGCGACCTTGTCGCTCAAGGCCCGCAACCCCGGCATATAGGTGCCGGCCAGACCGATGCCGGCCAACAGCCGCAAGGCGGCGGCCGACCAGAGGCCGTGGGCCAGGGCGGCGAAAAGAAACATGGCGACGGCGGCCAGAAGCACCGAGGGCAGATAGATCCATCGGGGATCCAAGCGATCGGTAAGCCCGACGAGCAGCGGCGTGGCAGCGGCATAGCCGGCGAAGTAGACGCCGTTGATCCAGCCGGCGGCCGTGCCGCTCAACTGCCACTGCGCTTCGAAGACGGGCTGGAGGGCCGGGAAAAACATCGCCCCGGCCAGCGAGAGGATTTCCGCCAGACACAAGGCGGCGACAAAGGAAGGAATGCGTGTCATCGCGTCGTCAAATTTCAAGACCGGGGAAACCGCGGCGGTTTCTGTCCCGGGTCGGGAAAAACTCGCCGCGTCGGGCGTCGACTTTTTTGAGTTGCAATCATAGCCGAAGACCGTTCATAAAGATACGATTCCGCCGAAACCATGAACCGATGAAGGAAAAGCCGGACTCATGACACCTGAAAAGCGCGCCGTCTGGGGCTGGGCGATTTACGACTGGGCCAACTCGGCCTTCGCCACCACGGTCATGGCCGGATTTTTCCCTATTTTTTTCAAACAGTACTGGAGCCACGGCACCGACGTAAACCTCAGCACGGCCCAACTCGGATTCGGCAACGCCCTGGCCGGACTGATAGTGGCCCTCATGGCCCCGTTGCTGGGCGCCATCGCCGACCGGGGTGAGGCACGAAAAAAGCTTCTCATCTGGTTCGCCTACATGGGGGTACTGGCCAGCGCCGGCCTCTTTTTCGTGGCCAAGGGCCAATGGCCCCTGGCGATCTTCGTCTATATCCTCGGGGTGATCGGCTTTTCCGGGGCCAACATCTTCTACGATGCCCTTCTGCCCGGAATCGCCGGCGAAGGCCGTGTGGACCGGGTATCGAGCCTCGGCTTCTCCCTCGGTTACCTCGGCGGTGGCCTTCTCTTTTTGGTCAACGTCCTCATGACCCTAATGCCCCAGCGTTTCGGTCTGATTGATTCCGCCGCGGCGGTTCGCCTCTCGTTTCTCACCGTGGCCCTATGGTGGGGCGCCTTTACCCTGATCACCATTCTCTGGGTCCCGGAGCCTTCCGCCGGACCCGTGAAGCAGGGCCCGTCGGCGCTGAGGGCCGGGTGGCGCCAACTGGCGGATACCTTCCGCCGGGCGCGCCATTTGAAAACCGTGAGCCTATTTCTGCTGGCCTATTGGTTCTACATCGACGGCGTGGACACCATCATCCGCATGGCCGTGGACTACGGCATGTCCCTGGGATTCGAAGCCAACGATCTCATCGTGGCCCTGCTGTTGGTGCAGTTTGTCGGCTTCCCGGCGGCCTTGGTCTTCGGCCGGCTCGGCGAGCGCTGGGGTGTGCGCCGGGCCATCTACCTGGGCATCGGCATCTACATCGGCATCACCTTGTGGGGTACCCTGATGCGCCAGCGGCATGAATTTTTCGTCCTCGCCGGCGTCATCGGCCTGGTCCAGGGAGGTATCCAGGCGTTGAGCCGCTCGTACTACACCCGGATCATCCCCAAGGACAAAGCCGCCGAATTTTTCGGCTTCTACAACATGCTGGGAAAATTCGCCACCATCATGGGCCCGGCCCTCATGGGCATCGTGGGCCTGACCGTGCGACGATTGATGATGCCCCCGAATCCCAGCGCGGAACAAATCCAGGCCGTGGGCCAGCTTGCCACCCGCCTGAGCCTGGGATCGGTGGTGGTGCTGTTTCTCGTCGGCCTGGTGCTGTTTTCACGGGTGGACGAAACTTGCGGTCGCATCGAGGCCGCCCACCTGGCCGATTGAAAATAATAGGGAGGATCGCACCATCATGATCAATCGTGTCATCGCCTTCTTTTTTCTAACCTACATCGCTGTTACCTCCGTCATTTTTTTTGTCATCGCCCTGGTGATCTGGGCACTGACCAGCCCCTTCGACCGGCGTCTGGTGGTACTGCACCAGTTCACTTCATTCTGGGCCTGCCTCTATCTGTGGACCATGCCGGCCTGGCGGGTATCGCTGGAGGGACGCGAAAAAATCCGACGACGGGAAACCTACCTCATCGTTTCCAACCACCAGTCCCAGCTGGACATTCTCGTGGCCTTTCGCCTCTTTTTTCCTTTCAAGTGGGTTTCCAAGGCCGAGGTCTTCAACCTGCCTTTCGTTGGCTGGAACATGGCGCTCAACCAATACGTCAAGCTGCGCCGGGGCGACAAGGAGAGCGTCGCGCGCATGATGGCGGCATGCCGCCGCCACCTGGCCCGGGGCAGCTCGGTGTTCTTTTTTCCCGAGGGCACCCGCTCGCGCGACGGCGCGCTCAAGCCGTTCAAACCGGGCGCCTTCGTTCTGGCCCATGAGATGCGCCTTCCCATCCTGCCCATCGCCATCGACGGCACACGCCATGCGTTGCCCAAGTACAGCCTCAACTTCCACGGCCGTCACCACATCCGGCTGCGGGTGCTGGATCCCATTGCCTACAGCGTCTTCAAGCACCTGAATCCGCCGGCAACGGCGGAAATGGTCCGCAACACCATCGCGACCCATGTCAGCGGCGGCCTGGCACGATGAACGGGATGAATTTGGCTGAATGGACTGGTGCTGACCCGTAAAGGAGAAGAACTGCGTTATGATTGATGATCATGATGAGAAAAAGGGGATTTTGCAAAGGCGTGGCACCGCTGCGGCCTTGCACTGGGTCCTCCTTTTGCTTGTCGGCACGCTCCTGATCCCGGCCGCCGTTGGCGCCGAGCCCCGGTGGGGCACCACCTTGTTCGGCGCCCGACTGACCACCAACTCCTTCGGCGACACCCTTTTCGGAGAAGCGACCTACGCGGATGCCCACCTTGTGGGACTCGGCCTTTCCCGAAAAATTGGCGCCTTCAAGGACTTCATCGGCTTCGAAATCGAAGGCCAGGCGGTGAAGCATTTCGGCGACCAGGACCACGAGGAGTTCAACGCCCTCATCGTGGCGCGCTGGCTGCCCTTTCCCTGGGACCGTTACATCGACACCAGCTTTGCCGTGGGGGAAGGTATTTCCTACGCCACCGCCGACCCGACCCTTGAAAACAAAGGTCAGCAATGGCTGAACTACATCCTGCTGGAGCTGGCCTTCGCCGCCCCTTCCTTGCCCCGATGGGAAGTGGTGATTCGGATCCATCACCGCTCCGGCGTCTTCGGGCTCTACAACGGGGTTCGCGACGCGTCCAACGGCCTGGGATTCGGCATCCGTTACCGCTTTTGACATGGGCTGTTGAGATGACACAGGCAGAAATGTCACCCCCCCTGGGTTAGCAGACTTGGCCGAAAACGGGTCAAAGGAGGTTAACGTTCGTTTCTAACCCGGTCCTTCAGTGCCTGAACCAGACGGCGCCGCTCCTCCGGCGTCTCCCAAATTCCGGGGAAACACGCCGATTTTCTATCTGTAGGCACCAAGCGGGACTTCGCCTTCAGAAGGCGTCTGAGGCCCCCGCCATCCGGGTTGCATGCCTCGCGGTCCGGTGCCTGCTGGACAGACCGGCACGTGGCGCAGGGCTCGCCGGAAACGTTCCGATAGCGCCGTGTCGCAGGGATGAATCCAGACGTTTCCCGCCGCATCGGCGCCTCGTAGCTTGCCGTCGTGCAGAAAAGCCGCCAGGAGACGACGGCCCAGGATCGCCCGGTCGGCGGGGGGCGAAATCGGCCCGTCATCCAGGGGGGTCGGCGACGGCAGCGGCACGCCACCGTCCTTGAGGGCCTTGATGAAGTTGAGCAGGCGGCCCAGGCGCAGGAGGGTGACGGTGCGATGACGGCTGGCGTCGTCGCCCACGGGCAGGGCCGTCGCGCGCATGCGGGCAAAGGTGGAAGGCAACAGCCCCATCTGCCGACAGCGATCGAAATCCAGGGTTCCGGGTACCGGATAGTACACCGAAAGGCCCGCCAGCACCGGTCGCCGTGCCAGAAAAAGCAGATCGGAGAGACTCTCGCCAGCCGGCTGTCCCGGCGCGCCCACGATGATGTAACCCACGGCCGTCATGCCCAGTCGCGCCGCGGTGACAAGCGCCCGGTCGAAAGCCCGGCGTAGATCCGGACGCCGGAAAAACCGCGTCCGCCGGGGGACAGCGGTCCCCAGCGACAGATTCAGCGAGCGAAAACCGGCCGCTTGCATCAAGCGGAGCAGGTCATCGTCGAGGGTGGAGGGCATCAGCCCGTTCATGGCCCGCAGTTCCACGGTCCCCGGTGCAAAGCGCCGGCAGATCCCTTCCAGCAACGCCACGAACCAACCGCGATCCAGGCTGAGGTTCTCGTCTTCGAAATCGATGAATCCGAGGTCGTCCTGATCAGCGGCAGCGTCGATCTCCGCCAGCACCGAGGCCACCGAACGGCGCCGGTACGGCGGTGCGGCCGCGTCGCCGAAGGCGCAGTAGGAACACCGGTAGGGGCATCCGCGGCTGGCGGTGATCTGAACCGCCCCGCGCCCGCCGCGGCGGTAGGCCCGGCGAGCCACCAGATCGAAGGCGGCGGGGGGCAGGCCATCCAGATCGGCAACCCAAACCGGCGGGTTCATCCACAGGTCAACTCCGGATCGGCGCCCCACCAGCCCGGGCACCCCATCGAGATTGCCGCGGCCCTCCAACGCCAGGGCCAGGGCCACCATCGCTTCTTCCCCTTCGCCCCGGATGACGAAATCCACCGCCGCACAGGCCATCACCTGCTCGGGCAGGGCCGTGGCATGGTGGCCCCCCACCACGATTCGCGCATCGGGAAGGTGTCGTCGCACCACCTCGGCGGTGGCCAGGGCCTCGTCGGCATAGGCGGTAAACAGACTGGAAATCCCCACCAGAAACGGTTTCATCTCACTCACGCGATGAGCGACGGTCTCGAAACTGAGACCATGATGGGCCCAGGCGGAAAAAAGGCCGAAGGGGGATCGGTCCGGCGGCCCATAAAAGCCTGCCAGCTCCGCCAGCTCGGGAGGCAGCGGTTTGACCCGGCGCTTGGAAGCGGCCAAGGCGTCCACGATATTCACGGTGAAGCCGGCGGCGCGCAACGCGCCGGCGATGGCGGCCAGACCGGCGGGGAAGGTACGCTTGGCGGTGAGGTAAAAATCACGGATCGGCGGCTGTACCAGGCAAATCTGGGGCATTCCAAGGTCCTTGGGCATCATCCCGGCGATACGACGATTCTATCTGCGTTTCTTGCCCCTGATGCGGTGGTGATGAATCAGCCTTTCCTTGCCCGCAGCGATCTTTTGCTGGATACGTTCCCGATACCGGGTGACGGCGGCCAGGGAGAAGTAGTATCCAGCCACCGCCATGGGAAGGCCCACCACGATGCCACCGACACCCAAGGTCCAAAAGATGTGGGGCGCCTTGGCGGCAATTTCCACCAGCGTGATCTCCGGAACAAATCCGATAGAGGGGTGGCCCGAGAGGCCCGTCAGCTGCGATCCGACCAAATAGGTCAGCCCATAGATGAAGGGGACCGTCACCGGATTGGTGATCCAGACCCCCGCCGCCGCGGCCAACTTGTTGGACTTCAGCAAGGCGGCCAACGGCACGGCGATGAGCATCTGGGCCCCCAGGGTGGGAGTGAACCCCACGAAAATCCCCACGGCGAATCCTCTGGCGATTTCTCGCGGACAGCCCCTCAGCTTGATGAAGCGCCCGTAGGCGCGTTTAAGAAGCCCCCGCGGCCGACCGCCGTCAGGAGAACACCCCTCGGCGGGCATGCAACCCCCCTGTCTTTCGGCAACAGTCTTTTTTTCGGCCATCGGGACACTCACTCGGAGCAAAAATTATTAGCACATCGCCCCGGGCAGCGGCAACGGCCTCGTTACACCCCCGGCACCGGCCAGTCGGTGGAAAAACCTTCGGCCTCCAGCAGGGCGGCGGCCTGGTCGAAGTGGCGCCCCACCATGGCTACGCCGTGACTGTCGTCGCCTGGAACCAAGGCTATCCCCAGTCGCCGCGCCTGGCGGCGAATCACCGCGGCCGGATACGGTTCGCTGGCCCCCTTGTCCCAGGCGGCCACATTCAAATCGAGTATCGCTCCGAGTTGGCGGATTTTCTCCAGATTGCGGGCAATGCGCCCGACCACCGGCACCGAGGCCAGCCGTTGCGGGTAGTCGGGGTCGAAGATACGCACCAGGTCGAAGTGACCGATCACCTGGGGTTCAAGGGTTTCGATCATTTCCAGTTGAAGATCGAAATAGGCCAGGTACAGCTCCTGGAGGCCGCCGCAGCGGGCAACGGCTTCGGCGTAGACCGCGGGAGAAAAATCGATGGGAATGTTGGCCACATGATGCACGGATCCCACGATGTAGTCCGGATGAAAATCTTCGATCAATCGGCGGGCAAGGTCGAAAGCGCCGCTGTAAGCCTCGGTCTCGAAGCCCACCCGAATGGGCAACGTGGACGCCCACCGGCGCTGCAGGCGCCGGGCCTCGGCCATGTATGCGGCAAAGCGATGACGCAGGGCGGCGGCGTCGAGCCCCGCCTGCCGTTCCTCTGGATAGAGAAAGCGATCATCCGGTGGTGGCATGTGTTCAGTCAATCCCACCCAGGCGAATCCTTGATCCGCGTAAGCTGCCACCATCGAGGCCAGATCGTCGGCGGCATGGCAGCAAAACTGGCCGCTGTGGCCGCCATGCGCCGATACCCGGGCGATTCTGCCGGATTGGAGGCTCATTGGGATTTCACGGAGGGGGAAGGAGGAGGGGCTTCGGACGAAAAGCTGGCGGCATCCAGCTCCACCTGCCTTTGATACTGCAGCGCCAGGCGCCGGTCGATGGCGGCGAGGCGGCGGCTGATCTCATCGAGACGGAAACCGATGATCAACAAAACGTAGATCAGCAGCAGAAAGGCAAGGCGCAACTCTCCCCAATCGAAAAAAAGGACGCCGCCGATGCCGAGCGCGACGAAAAAAGCACCGGCCACCGCGTCAAAACTTCGAAACCCTGAGCTTTTCATAATTTTCGCGGTGGTGAGAAAGGTCGAAGCGACATCCTCCGCCACCAAAGAACAAGCGGAAACGTCGCCGGAAAAAAAGAAATTGAAGACTATCACCAACTCGAAGGGTTTTCAAACAGTTCTGTGTTGAAGGAGCGCATGGCGCGTCAAACCAAACCGCCCCACTGAAAATCCCCGCAAAGTGGAAGCACTCTGCGGGGATTCTTCTGATCACCGTGGTCAACACGAAGAACGACCAACTAGATGCCGGGGGCCGATCAATTGGCCAACGGAACCGCCGGACGTCGCTCGCGCACCTTTTCCTTCTGTTTGGTAATCTGACGACGTACCCGGTCCACCATCTGGTCGATGGCCGCATGCAAATCGTCCGCATCCGCCTTGGCCTGAACGCTCAAGCCGCCGCTGGCCAAGCGCACCTCGGCCACCTGGTGAAGATTTTCGGTGCCGAGGACCACCTCCGCGGACGCAGGCTTGTCCAGGAGCTTGTCCACCCGGTCGAGTTTCTCCTGAACGTACTGTTTGAAGTGCTCGGATGCATCCAGATTCTTGAACGTCAGCGCTACCTGCATAGATGCCTTCCTCCTGCCATGAGGTGAATCGTTTCGACGGCCAGCGCCATCGGCCATCCGGGCGCCGGCCATCACCTTCCTTTTAACCTAGGCATGGACGGATGGGTGTCAACGAAATCTTCCGCCCTTCGATTGACACCCGCCCATCGGCGGACTATGCAATCGGTTGATCAGCCGCCGATTTTTTTTAATCATAAACCAATCTGGAGAATTACGCCATGAATGACAACGCCGCACCGACCCGTGATCAAGCCTGGGCGCTGCTGAACCAGTACAACCAGTCCGAAAGCCTGATTCGGCATGCCCTGGCCGTGGAGGCCGTGATGCGCCACATGGCCCGCCAACGCGGCGCCGACGAAGAGATGTGGGGTATCGTGGGGTTGCTCCACGACCTGGACTACGAGCAGTACCCCCAGGAACACTGCCGCCAGAGCGAACGAATCCTGAGGGAGAACCGATGGCCGGAGGATTATATTCGGGCGGTGGTCAGTCACGGCTGGGGGATCTGCTCCGACGTGCGGCCGGAGAGCGAGATGGAAAAAGTCCTCTTTGCCGTGGATGAGCTCACGGGACTGGTGGCGGCCGCGGCCCTGGTGCGCCCGTCCCGCTCGGTGATGGACCTGACGGCCAAATCGATCAAGAAAAAGTGGAAAGACAAGCGCTTTGCCGCCGGCGTGGACCGGGGCATCATCGAAAAAGGGGCTGCCATGCTGGACATGGACCTTGGGGCCCTCATCGAAGAGACCATCGCGGGGATGCGCTCGGCAGCCGATGCCATCGGCCTGCGGGGAACCCTCTAACCGGTTCACAACTGAATCGGGCTTCAGCCTGTACGATGAATGTCCAAGGCCTGTGCACCGGTTGTCGGCCGATCGAGGGTGAAAAATGACGGTGGCAGGGTTTGAGACGAGATGATCAGGAGACCGGGCAAGCAGTTATCTGAATATCCATCACTTTGGCATGCGAATTGAATCTGTATGTGGACAGGGCGGCCCCCCGCGCGTTCCGGGCGACCCTTCATGGTGTCCTCACCGGGGACAAACCGGGGCTTTCCACGATAGACCAACGGTTCTGGAAAGGAGCAGAGACATGTCCACTTACGAAATCATCGCGGATCCGGAAGAATACGGCATCGAGGCCCTTGTGACCGGTCTGGGCGCTCAGCCCATCCTGTTTCCCCCCGATGAACGGGCCAAATGGGCCAAAGAGGTCGGCACCTTTACCGACAAGCTCACCGGGCTCACCGACAAGGCCCGGGAGTTGAAGTCCATCCTGGAGAGCGGGGCTTCGATCAAGGCGACACCGGCGAGTCTCAAAACCCTCAAAATCCAACTGTTTAACATCAACGACGCCCTGGATCAATCCATGACCATCGCCCAAAAGCTGGAAGCCGAAATCGTTTCCCGCTGACCTTTCTTCGCCCCCCTGGTGCTCGCCGTTTGCGCCGTGCGCAACGGTGGCACTTACCCCGCCACGGGGCGATCAGCATCCGGATTTGCCTCCTTCCACCGGGTGCGGTCGCCCCGTGACCTAATCACAATGCTTCGGCGTTCTTTTTCCCCCCTCAGACATCTCAGGCCGCTTGGGCCTTGGCGATACGCACCGCGCTGACCTTGAACTCGGGAATTTTGGCCAGGGGATCGAAGGCCTCGGCGCTGGTGAGCATGTTGGCCGGGTACTCGCCGAAGTGAATCGGTAAAAAGAGGTTTCCCGGCGGCACCTCGGCGCTGATCTGAGCCGGCGCCTCCATCTGGCCGCGACGCGACGTGATGGCCACCAGGTCTCCTTCGGCGATCTCCAGGCGGGCGGCGTCGTCCGGGTGAATGGTCACGTACCCGCTGCGCTGCTCGTGATCCAGGTGGGACGAAATACGCGTCATGGTGCCGGTGTGAAAATGAGCAAACATGCGCCCGGTGGTCAGGAAATAAGGATATTCCTCATCGGGCATCTCGGCCGGATCCTGATATTCGATGGCATGGAACTTTCCGAGCCCCCGGGTACACTGCTGGGTATGCAGAATCGGGGTCCCGGGGTGATTTGCGTCGGGGCATGGCCATTGCAGGCCATTGAGGCCCATCCGCTGGTAGGACATGCCGGCATAGCTCTTGGGCGTCAGGGCCGCCATCTCATCGAAGATCTGCTCCGGGCCGCCGGGATAATCCATCGGGTATCCCATGGCGGTGGACAACTTGCAGATGATCTGCCAGTCGGCCAGGGCGTTGCCCACCGGCTCGATGGCCTTCTGGATGCGGCTGCAACGGCGCTCTGAATTGGTGAAGGTGCCATCTTTTTCCGCCACCGAGGCCGCCGGCAGGACCACGTCCGCGATCTGGGCTGTTTCCGACAGGAACAGCTCCTGGACGATGAGCAGGTCGAGGCGGTTGAGGGCATGCTGGAGATGGTTCCAATCCGGATCGGAGAGCTTGGGATTCTCGCCGATGACGTACAGGGCCTTGAGACGACCGTCGAGCATGGCGCTGATCATGTCGGTGATGGTCATGCCCGGCTTGTCGGACAGGGGGCGTCCCCAGGCCTTGGAGAATTTTTCCACCACGGCCGGATCGCTCACCGGCTGATAGCCGGTGAACACGTTGGGCAGTCCGCCCATGTCACAGGCCCCCTGGACGTTGTTCTGGCCGCGCAGCGGATTGACGCCTCCGCCGGCCACCCCCACGTTGCCGCAGAGCAGGGCGATGTTGCAGCACGACTTGACATTGTCCACGCCGGTGGTGTGCTGGGTGATGCCCATGGCGTAAAGTAAGGCCGCGGATCCGCAGGTGGCATAGAGCTCGGCCATCTTTTTGATGTCATCCGCCGGCACCCCAGTGATGTCTTGGACCCGTTGGGGCGAATACGCCGCCACCGTGGCCGCCAGCGCCTCGAAGCCCTCGGTGCGGGCGGCGATGTAATCCTTGTCATGCCAATCGTTTTCGATGATCCAGTGCATCATCCCGTTGAGCAACGCGACATCGCTGCCGAGCCGGTGGTGAACCGACAGGTCCGCCAGGTTTCCGATCTGGGTCTGACGCGGATCGGCCACGATCACCCGGGCACCGCGTTCCTTGGCGCGGTAGATGCGGGTGGCAATCAAGGGGTGGCACGCCGTGGTGTTGGAACCGACCACAAAGATGCAACCGGCGGTTTCCAGGTCGTCGTAGGAATTCGTCATGGCACCACTGCCGAATGCGGCGGCCAGACCGGCCACCGTGGAGGCATGTCAGAGCCGGGCGCAGTGATCCACGTTGTTGGTGCCGATGGCGGCCCGGGCGAACTTCTGGGCCAGGTAGTTCTCCTCGTTGGTCATTTTGGCCGAGACAAGCACCCCCACGCTGTCGGGACCGTGGGCGGCGATAACCGCCTTGAGCCGATCGGCGGTGACATCCATCGCCTTGTCCCAATCCACCTTGGTGAAACGGCCGAAGGTTTTCAGCAACGGATTCTTGAGGCGCAGGGGGCTGTTGATGTGCTCGTGCAGATTCCAGCCCTTGATGCACAATTTTCCGTGGTTGACCGGGTGGGTCTTCATCGGCAGGGTGCCCACCAGCTCGCCGTCGAGCACCTCGAAAAGCACCCCGCACCCGGTGCCACAGTAGGAACAGATCGAAGGAACAAATTTCATTTCCATGCCGTTACTCCTGTGCAACCGCCAATAGCGGCGTCGGGCTCATCGTGGGCTTTGGGCCCAGAATGGAAAAGGGCGGCAGGGTGTCGCCGGAGCCCGTTTCGTATTCAAAGAGATCTTTAACGATGGCGTTAACCTTGCGGTAAAGCAGCCGCAGGGGAATTTCAGCGGGGCAGGCATCCTCGCAGAGACCGCAGTCGATACAGCGGCCGGCCATGTGGACGGCCCGCACCAGATGAAAGATCGGGATGTCGGGGGGCAGATGGCCGGTGCCGATGAGCTCGGCATGCTCCAGGCTGCATTCGTTGCAAAAGCACACCGGGCAGATGTTGCGGCAACCGTAACATTTGATGCATTTCTGAAACTCGTACATCCAGCGATCGAAACGTTCGGCCGACGGCTGGGCGTCAACATCGGCCACGGCTTGGTTGGGCACCTGGCCGAGTTGCTGCTTCACCACCCCCACCGGACGGCGTTCCAGGTAGGAACAGTCCGCGTGGGCGCGAAGGTCCGAGGGACAGCAGTTCACCGACACTGTCTCCACCTGGCCTTCCTTGAGCTGGTTCCACACCCGCAGCACGTTCAACGCCCGCTGGTTGCAGTCCCGGGCCACCATGCCGATGCGGGCGTCGGGGTAGCGGGAGGCGATGTGGGTGGCAAATTTTTCCAGGCTGTAACGGGCCGGTCCGGTGACCAACTCCCCGGTTTCCTCGATGTGCTCACGGGTAAAGGCATAGGGCAAGGGATGGCCCTCGACGATGCGGTAGGCCAAAAAAATGTCCACCCGC
>Ga0172382_10003367_pt1 | contig 25456 bp, 25 predicted proteins | sample Leawel138RmetaG_FD_122245 | JGI IMG/M metagenome (GOLD analysis project Ga0172382, IMG submission 122245) | Leachate microbial communities from a municipal landfill in Southern Ontario, Canada - Leachate well 138R metaG | ecosystem: Engineered > Solid waste > Landfill > Unclassified | place...
CAACGGCAGTGTCAAGCAGTGCTGCACGATTTCCGGACTGTCCCGGTCCAGGCTCTACGATCTGTTGAAAAAATATCAGCTCTCCAAGTAGACGACTGCACGGCTGCACGGGAGAGGCGGCAGTCGGCAGTTGGGGGTTTGAAGCCTGTCGGCTTATCGGCGGTGCAGCACCCTTCTCCTGGGGAGGTAAGCGAACAAAGTGAGACTCCGGGTAGGTGCCCCGGAGGGGCGGATGAGGGGTTTCACCCACGGCATATTGCCTGGTGACGGGAGTCGGCGCAACCTCTCTGCCTGATCTGTAGTTATATTATTCATGGGGTTGACAGCGGCCGGCTCAGGGCACAAGCTGTCCTCCGGCTTCTGCCTCCTGACATCAAGTCCGACCAGGCAAGACAGGATTCCTTTCCTGTCGGACAGGGCCGGCGGCGAAAATCACGCTCCGGCCCGCCGCCATCGGGCATCCTGCCAGGGTGCCGGCAATGACCGCTGGTCGACGGCAATCGGATGACCCGGGCTGATGATGGCATGCAATTTGTAACGTCTGCCTGGCAGCACAAAAATCAAGACAATTTCACCGCGGAGAGCACATGGACTATACCATACAGATTGCCGGAGAGGCAGGACAGGGCTTGCAGACGACGGGTGCGTCCCTGGTGCGGATTTTCTGCCGGCTGGGGTATCACGTATTTTCTCACCAGGATTATATGTCCCGGGTACGCGGGGGCCACAATTTTTACCGGATCAGGGTTTCCGACAAGCCCCTGAGCGCCTCCCGGCAATCGATCCACATTCTCGTCGCCCTGGATCGGGACAGCATCGATATCCACCGTGACGAAGTGCACCAACACGGCGTGATCCTCTATGATCCCGGGGACGCGGCTGAACAGCCCGCCGGCGCCATGTTTCTCCCCACCCCCTTCGCCCGGCTGGCGGAAGAGAAAGGCGGCAGAAAAATCATGGCGAATTCCGTGGCCGTGGGCGCTGTCCTCGGCCTGTTCGACCTGGGAGTTGAAACGGCTGAAACCGTTGTCCGGGAATCGCTGGAGAGCAAAAGCGATGAGGTCATCGACAGCAACCTCCGGGCCCTGCGCGCCGGCCGGCACCATGTCAGGGAACATTGCACGATCCTCGATAATTTCCGGGCTGATCCGCCCGGCTCGGAAAAACTGATGCTCATCAACGGGACCCAGGCCATCGGCTTCGGGGCCGTCACCGCCGGCTGCAGGTTCTATTCCGCCTATCCCATGACTCCCTCAACCGGAGTCATGGTCTATCTTGCCGGAAAATCAGAGGAACACAACATCATCGTCGAACAGGCCGAGGACGAGATCAGCGCCATCAACATGGCCCTGGGCGCCTCCTACGCCGGGGTCAGAGCCATGACCGGCACGTCCGGCGGCGGCTTTGCCCTGATGACCGAAGGGCTTTCCCTGGCCGGCATGACGGAGACGCCCATCGTCATCTGCGAAATGCAGCGGCCCGGCCCGGCGACCGGGTTCCCCACCCGCACCGAGCAGAGCGACCTGATGTTCGTCATTTATGGCGGGCACGGGGAGTTCCCGCGGGTGGTGCTGACTCCGGGCACCCCGGAACAGGCTTTCCTGGCTGTCAACAAGGCCTTTGACCTGGCGGAAAAGTACCAGATTCCGGCCTTTGTCCAGGGAGACCAGTACCTGGCCGACTGCGAATGGACCTGTGCGGGGTTTGACTTCGGCAAACTGTCGTACCGCGACTACCGTCTCCGCGGCCAGGCACTGCGGGAACTGACGGAGTACCGCCGCTACGCCTTCACCGAAAACGGTATCTCCCCGCTGGCCGTGCCCGGTGAATCGGAGCACCTCGTGGTCGTGGACAGTGACGAACATGACGAGGACGGCCACATCGTCGAAGACGGGCCGACCAGGATTCGAATGGTCGAAAAAAGGCTGCACAAAAAGCTCGAGCGGCTGCGCGGCGAAATTTCCCCGCCCGAGTTGTACGGCGCCCCCCGGCCGGAAACCGTTCTGGTCGGCTACGGCTCCACCTACGGGGTGATGAGGGAGACCGTTGACCTCCTCGCCGCAACCCGCTCCGTTGCCATGCTTCATTTCAGCGAAGTTTACCCGTTTCCCCGGCCGGATGCCTTTGATTACCTCGGTCTTCTGAGGGGAGCCCGGCATACCCTGTGCGTCGAATTGAACGCGACCGGGCAGTTCGCCCGCCTGCTGCGCGCCGAAACCGGATTCGTCTGTTCCGGCCGGGTGAACCGCTACGACGGCCGGCCGTTCACCACCGACGAACTGGCGGCGGCGGTTCGGGCCCGCCTCGAGGCGGAATAACTTACTCATATCATCCCAACCACAGGAGTACAGGATGGCGGACAAAAAAGACTACCAGGGACAGAAGCCGGCATGGTGCCCGGGCTGCGGGAATTTCGGGCTGCTCAACACCCTGCAGCAGACCCTTGCCGATCTGGACATCCCCCCCCATCAATATACCATTGTCTCGGGGATCGGCCAGGCAGCCAAACTTCCCCACTACATTCGCTGCAACGCCTTCAACGGGCTCCACGGCAGGGCTCTTCCCGTGGCCAGCGGCATAGCCCTGGCCAACCACGAGATGCTGGTCATGGTGACCACCGGTGACGGAGACTGCTACGGTGAGGGGGGCAACCACTTTGTGCATGCCATCCGCCGCAACCTCAACATCAAGCTCTTCGTGCATGACAACCAGATTTACGGTCTGACCAAGGGCCAGGCCTCGCCGACCAGCATGGAGGGAATGGAGACCAAAACCCAGCCCTTCGGCTCCCTGTCGGCCCAGCTCAACCCGCTTTCCCTGGCCATTGCCCTTGACTGCAGTTTTGTGGCCCGCGGTTATGTCGGCGACATGAAATTCCTCCAGCACCTCATGACCGAGGCCATCCGTCATCCGGGTTTTGCCTTGATCGACATTCTTCAGCCCTGCGTTACCTTCAACAAGATCAATACTTTCCAGTGGTACGGGGAACGGGTCCGCCACCTGGATGAGTCCCATGACCCGGGAGACCGGATGCAGGCCTTTGAGAAATCACTGGAATGGGGAGAGACCATTCCCACGGGCATCTTTTACCGCCATGCGCGGCCCCTGTTTACCGACAAAATCCCGCCGCTGCGCCAGGCCCCTCTGACCCGGCAGCCCTTTGCCCAGGAAAAAACCCTGGACCTGATCAACGAATTTTTCTGATCGGCGCGGCCCCGGCCTTCCGTTCGTTCCGCCGCCGGGAGTCCGATACGGCCGGACGGGGGGGCGGGATCCGGGTCATTGCCCGGCCGGCACAGGGGAACCTGAAGAATATCCACGGTACGGGAAGCTGGCACGGTTCTTGTTACCTCGTCCATAAGCACTGAGCAACGCGAACAATCACCGATAAGGAGGTCGACAATGCAGGAAATAACCGTGGCCGGAAAAAATATTGGCATCGATGAGGAAGGGTATCTTGTCAATCAGGACGACTGGAACCTCGATGTGGCCAGGGAATTGGCCAAACGCGCCGAAATAGGCGAACTGGACGACGAACAGATCGCCATTATTGAGTTCATGCGGAATTATTATCATAAATTCAATGCTTTTCCCATTCTCAATTATGTCTGCAGGCATGTGGGGCAACCCAAGAAGTGCGTCAACAGGGAATTCATCGATCCGATGAAGGCCTGGAAGATCGCCGGTCTGCCCAAGCTGGAGGGGGTCCATTTCGTCACCGTTGACGGCAAGAATTACATTATGGAGGATTTTCCGGGATAAAAGATCACGCGGGGACAATCTTCATGCAAAAAATAGCTCTCGGCTCCGACCATGCCGGTTTTTTCCTGAAGGAAAAGGTCAAGGCCCATCTGCGCACCCTGGGGTACCGGGTGCTTGATTTCGGCACCGACAGCGGAGAGGACGTCGACTATCCGGACTTCATCCGGCCCGCAGCCGAGAGCGTTGCCCGCGGCGACAGTGATCTCGGCATAGTCTTCGGCGGGAGCGGCAACGGCGAGGCAATGGTCGCCAACAAGGTCAGGGGCGTCCGCTGCGCCGTGTGCTGGAACAGCGAAAGCGCCCGACTGGCAAAAGAACACAACAACGCCAACCTGATTTCCATCGGCGCCAGGATGGTCACCGAACAGGAGGGAATCGCAATTGTTGATGCCTGGCTTCAGGCCGGGTTCCAGGGCGGACGCCACCAGAGAAGAATTGAGAAAATGGAGCATTGAACCTGTCCTGCCGGGCAGACCCTGCCACCCGGCAATCTATCCCGCCGCGGCCGTCCCTGGAATACACCTTTCCGCCCCTCCGGATGTTTCTGCCCCGCGCCGCCATCGGTTTGATCCCAAAAATCCGATCACCCGGCAACAGGATAACAGCGATCAATGGGACCTGCGCCCATGCGGGCGGGTTGCCTCCCTGATATCAGCGGCCGGGCGACAGACGGCTGGTTCAGGCGGCAAGTTTGCGGGCGATTCTGGCCACATGTTCACCCTGAAAACGGGCGCCGGCAATCTCATTCTCATTTGGGGTGCGGCTGCCGTCCGGACCGGCTATGGTTGACGCACCATACGGCGAGCAGCCGCTGATCCGCTCGATCTCCATCTGGCCGGGGAAGGTGTACGGCAGCCCGACAAGCACCATGCCGAGATGCAGCAGCACCGGGTGGAAAGTGAGAATCGTCGATTCCTGCCCCCCGTGCTGGGTATTGGAACTGGTGAACACGCTGCCGGCCTTGCCGACGAGCGCCCCGCTCTGCCAGAGTTTTCCCGTGCCGTCAAGGAACTGCTTCATCTGACCGCACATGTTGCCGAACCGGGTCGGGGTTCCGAAAATAACGGCGTCCGCCTCCCCCAGTTCATCGACGGTGCAGACCTGCACATCCTTCTGCGCCTCGAGGGTTTCGACCGCACCCATCTTCTCCAGCACATCCCGGGGCAATGTCTCGGGAACACGGCGCAATTCCGCCTGCACACCATCAACGGAATTGGCACCGGCCAGGATATGGCGGGCCATAGCATGGATATGCCCGTACATGGAATAGTAAACGACCAGCAGTTTCATGGCGCCTCTCCTTCATCCATTATCCGGATTCTTTGATTTTCCGGGCGGGGCTCCGCTCTTGCCGATCCCCGCCCTGATTAATATAGTATGTTCTGGGCTGAATGAGCAATTTATGTTCCAGTTGTCCGACCGGCACCGTATCACATGACAACAATACCATGCAAAGCGTTATTCCGCCATGGTGCCCTGCAGCGATGCGGCCGGTCATTTTCCCTGCCGGTCGGGCACGCTTATTGATTGCCGGAAATCGTCGGCTCGCGGGCGAAACGGGCCATGAATGACAGGTGTATTCTCACCATCCACCCCGGAAAGGAGGAAAGCCATGAGCATGAAAGACGCGTACCAGAAAAAAATGGAAGCCCAGCTCAAAGAATGGTCCGCCAAAATCGATGTATTGAAAGCCAAAGCGGACAAGGCCGGCGCCGAACAAAAGATCAAGTACAACGAAATGATCGAATCCCTCCGGGCCAGGCAGGGCAAAGTGCGGGAAAAACTCGACAAGCTCCGCGCCTCCAGCGGCACGGCATGGGAGGAGGTGCGCGGGAGCGTCGAGCATGCCTGGGACGAATTGAAAAATGCCGTGGAGCGGGCCGGGAAAAAATTCAAATAACGGCCGGCAACACCGTATTCCGGCTCCGGGCGGCACCGAAAAGCGCTCCACCGCGCATCGCTTATTGCGAACCGCAACAACGCGGCTGCCTTCATCGGGGAGATGAAGCCCCTTTTCACCTGACCACGGACGCGCCGGCAACCGGGAAAAAGGAAGCTCCTGACCGCACAGTGCCGGACTCAGGCAACGGAGCCCGCACCGGAGACCTGTTTCCCGTGCCTGCCCATCCCTCCCGAAGCGTAATCCGCTTTTATCGGACACTGTCCGGAGGGACAAGACTCCCGATTGAGCCTGCCCCCAGCCGAAAGTCGTTGCCCCCCGGCGGAGCTTTCATGGCGCCTTCCGGGCGGGAAAAAATTCGGGCACGGTAGTTGCAGAATCAGGAAGAAGAGTGAACGCAACATCCCAAAATGTCCTGTTTCCCGTTCATCCGAACGACTGACGGGAGCAGGCGGAAAACGGACAGGAGAAAAAACATGGAACAGCAGAAAAAAATGGAAGAATCGTTTCTCCGGGCCCATCGGGAGTTTATGACCAACCTGAACGCCTCCCTCGATATCCTTGAAAAAGACATCGACGAGGTGGGGGAAATGGCACAGATATGCACCGATGAATGGTGCAAGGCCACGGAAAACGTCCTGGACGAACTGGCCAAGGTGGTCTATTCCATCAGCGAACCCCGATGGCTGAGCGACGAGGACTCGCTGAAACTCAAATGCCTGCGGGAGCGGATACATAACCTGTACGGCAAATATAAAAAAACCAGTACAGCGTCGGCCTGACCCGCGGGCCGATGTCAGTCCGGCCCAGGTATTCGAAATGATCGCGGGATAATCCATACCCGTGCCCATGGTTGAATGCCTGGGCTGCGAACGTGCATCGGGACCCCCCGAATCCATGCCCTGAACAAAGGAGTCGGAATGGACATTTATGAATACGCGATGCAGATGGAAGCCGACGGCGAAAAGTATTACCGCGCCCTCGCTGATCAAAGCAGCTCCCCCGGCCTGCAACGGATTTTCCTGATGCTGGCCGACGAGGAGGTCAAGCATTATCGGGTCGTGGAATTGATGCGCCGCCGTGAATCCGTCCTCCCTCCACTCGCCCGGACCGAAATCCTCGACAATGTCAAGAACGTCTTCGCGGAAATGAAAGACTCCGAGCAGGACCTGCGCATTGATGCGACCGGGGCCACGCAAGCCTACATAAAAGCCAGGGACATTGAAGAGCAGAGCGAAAAATTTTACCGGGAGCAGGCCGGCAAGGTCGAGCATGCGGGGCAGCGGGAAATTTTTCTGCACCTGGCCGGGGAAGAGGCAAAACACCTGCGGATCATGGAAAATATCGTCGAATTCGTCTCCCGTCCCGAGCCCGGCAACTGGCTTGAAAATGCCGAATGGCATCATCTGGAGGATTATTGACCGGCCCTCCGGCCGGAAGGAGGGCTACAGGCGGCCTAAACCATATCCCGGCGATTTCCGCCGGCACAGCAGGCCGTCCAGGGAGTATCTGCCCCCGCCGCCGCTGATCAGGGCGAGGCAGATGGCGATAACCAGCAGGTGGTATTCAAACCCCTCCCCCTGCTGCCCTCCGTACCAGTTCATGAAAAAACCGTGCTGAATATGATTGAGGGCCATGCAGACCGAGATGCTGACCAGAAAACCCAGGGCCCAGAGCCTGGTCAGCAATCCGGCCACGAGGAGCAGCGCGCCCCCCGACTCCAGGACAATAAGCAATACCGTGGCCCACGTCGGAAAGCCCATGGCCGCGAATGCCTCCAGCGTGCCCTGCGGGCCCGGCCCCTGGAACCAGCCCAATGCCTTCTGGGCGCCATGGGGGAACATCACCGCGCCGAGCATGACCCTGATGAATAATTGCCCCAGATCCTGATTCACTCCCAATCCACGACAGACAGCCGCCATTTCCGCCTCCCTGTTGTCTCCTGTGAAAGCGTCCCGCTCCAGCCCATGCCGAAGCGCAAACGCCCTGTTTCTGCATCGGCAGGCAAGCAAGATTCCTGCCAGGCCTTTTCCGGGCGTTGCAGGGCCGCCCCCTTTCCTCATTTTATCCTTTGGTTCCCGGCGCGCTATTTGTTACCATGGAAGCAAAAGAAAAGATCAAACGCCTTGGGCGGCAAAATTCCAAAGAGGAGACCTGCTCCATGCGTGACGCGGACAGGCAGACAGCGGAGGGGATACTGTTCACCGATCAATACCAGCTGACCATGGCCCAGCTCTATTATCGCATGGGCATCCATGAACAGCAGGCCCAGTTCGATCATTTCTTCCGCAAATATCCGGATTATGGCCAGCATCAGGCCGGATACTGCGTCAACGCCGGCCTGGAATGGCTGCTTGACTGGCTGGACGGGGCGCGCTTCAGGGAAAGGGACGTGGACTATATGCGTTCCATGCGGGGCCGAAGCGGCAAACGGATTTTCGCCGACGACTTTCTCGCCTGGCTTGGGGCAAACGGCAACTTCGACGCCATCAGCATCCGGGCCATCCCGGAAGGGCGGGTTGTGCATCCCAATGTTCCGATAACCGTGATCACCGGTCCCCTGGCCATGGCTCAGATCCTGGAAAGTCCCCTCCTCAACCATCTCAACTATCAGACCCTGATCGCCACCAAGGCCGCCAGGGTGAAAGCAAGCTGCCGGGGCGGACAGGTGCTTGAATTCGGCATGCGCCGGGGCCCCGAACGGGGCGCCAATGCCGGCGTGCGGGGCGCCCTGATCGGCGGCGCCGATTTTTCATCCAATGCCGGCATATCCCACGTGCTGGGCAAAACGCCCATGGGCACCCATGCGCACAGCATGGTCCAGGCGTTCATCGCCCGGGGCGGCAGCGAAATCGACTCCTTTCGCGCCTATGCCGAGGTCTATCCCGACGATTGCCTGCTGCTGGTGGATACGGTGAATACCCTGCAAAGCGGGGTGCCCAACGCCATCCGCGTCTTTGAAGAGCTGCGCCGCAAGGGGCACCGGCCCGTGGGCATCCGTCTCGATTCCGGCGATCTGGCCTATCTTGCCATTCAGTCGGCCAAAATGCTCAACGAGGCAGGTTTTGCCGATGCCAGGATCGTTCTCTCCAACCAGCTCGACGAACTGGTCATCTGGCAGATCATCACCCAGATCCAGGAGGAAAGCGCCCGCTACGGCGTCGAGCCCCAGTCGCTGATCGACCGCCTGATCTACGGGGTCGGCACCCGGCTGATTACCTCCAGCGGTTCCCCGGCCCTGGACGGGGTCTACAAACTCGTGGCCCTCCGCAGCGGCAGCGACTGGCTGCCGGCAATCAAGATTTCGGAAACGCCGGCGAAAACCCTGAACCCCGGCCACAAGCAGGTGTGGCGGCTCTATGATGACCGCGGCAAGGCGATCGCCGATTACCTCTGCCTCCATGACGAAAAACCGGACGAAGAGCCTTCCCTCCACCTCCACCACCCCACCGATCATACCAAGCACCGGACCGTGGAGGTCGGCCGGCTGTCGATAATGGAGCCGCTGCTCGTCGATATCATCAGGGACGGCCGTCCGGCCTACGCCCCCCCCACCCTGGATGAACTGCGGCAGCTGCGCAGCCGCGATGAGGACCGCCTCGATCCGGGGGTCAGGCGCCTGATGAATCCGCACATCTACCATGTCTCCCTCAGCGACAGCTTATGGAACATGAAACAGCGCTTGATTGCCGAGGCAAAAAAATCAGGCAACCAGGCAGCAACCGCCCGCTCTTCAAACTGATATAGTTCCCCCGCGCAAGGGGAAAAGGGAAAGAAGCATGAACATCGAGCCGAAAAATGCATTGCGCCCTGGTGGCGGCCTCCTGCTCGTCGACGTGCAGAAGGATTTCTGCCCCGGCGGCAGACTGGCCATCGACAACGGCGATGCCGTTGTCCCGGTTCTGAACCAGTGGATAGAAGCCGCCCTGGCCCGCGGAATACCCGTTTATGCCTCCCGTGACTGGCACCCGCGCGGTCATCCCAGCTTTGCCGACCAGGGGGGAAAATGGCCGCCCCACTGCCTGGCCGACAGCGACGGCGCCCGTTTTCATCCCGGCCTGCGCCTGCCCGAGTCGGCGGTGATCATCACCAAGGGGGTGCGTTTCGACCAGGACCAGAATTCCGTGTTCGACCAGACCGGCTTTGCCGCCCGGCTGCGGCGCGACGGGGTGACAAGCCTCTGGGTGGGCGGGCTGGCTCTCGACGTCTGCGTCCTTGCCACGGTGCTTGATGCACTCCGGGAAGGCTTCGCGGTGAAGCTGATCAGGGATGGCACCCGGCCGGTATCCGAGGCCCGCGGCAGGGATGCCCTGCGGCGGATGCAGGAGGCGGGAGCCGAGATTATCTGAACATATTGCCCGCCGGAAAGGCGGGCGGGACCGGCATCGGCCTGCCGCTGACCGGCAGGCCGATGCCCTGTGGATTGCCTCAGGCAGCCATGCCGCGCACAACGACGCGGCTGTCTTCCTGCCTGAAATGCTTCTTCTGAATGTTTTTCCCTTGGACAGCCTCGCGGCTATCCGCCGTAATCATAATCAAACAGTACTTTTGACGTCTCCTTGTAGCGATTTTCAAGGTCACCCAGCCGTACCCTGATTTCTTTTTCCTCCGGGCTCCATTCAGTGGGGCACGAGGTGCGGAGCTTGTCGAGTCGGTCCTCGAGCTCCGTCATCAGGATATGCAGCCCGTTGATATCTTCATATATCTTTTCCTTATTTCCGGTGGGAGCCTTGTCCATTTTCCGGATGACATCGTAGAGCCTGGATTTCCACAGGTTCAGCTCCATTTCCACGTTACGGCAATATTCTTTGACTTCCATGATGTTGCTCCTTTTGCCTGATTTTCTGTTTCCGGCACGCCCCGGGCATCCCGCGCCGATACCGGACCAAATACTTCCCGCAGCGGGCAGAGAGCCGGACCGCTGCCCAGAGGATGCAGCAAGCGGAAGGTCCGGTGCGACTGCCCTTTTCTTCTATACACAGCAAGAAATATGCCATGGGCATATATCCGGTCCGGGTTCCCCCGGGAGCCGTTCGGGCACGTCTTTTGAATAAAAGACCGCAGCCGGGACATCGGTTGAACGGCGTTCGGCCAATGACTGCGGGCAGAATGGGGTTTGCCGGATGTGGCACTATTACCTGCTCTCACTGGCCGGGGCCTTCCGGGCCCGGCATGTGCAGGTCTGGCAGATCGTTCTGTCCGCCGCCGGAAAAACAGGAGGGTACATCAGTCTGCGGTGCCCCTGGTGCGGCGGCTGAACACCCGGCACGATATGCAGGGCTGCCCCCGCCTGACGGTGGCATGGTTTTTGATAGTCATACAGTTGATCACCGCCTGGCAAGGAGGCATTGCGCGTGCCCGATAAATTCATCAAAAAAAGCTTCAGGACCCTGCACGGCGAACTCCGTGAACAGCTCAGCGGCAAGCGGCAGGGTTTCATGATGTCCATCCCGGTGGGGGAATCCCTTTTCCCGGCAAGCCTTCCGCCCAGGCTCGAGATCGTCCTGCTTGATCCGGACGAAATGACCGTCGCCTTCCGAAAGGTCTCGGAAGCCAGGGGCATGAGCCGGAAAAAAGGAGAATGGAATATCGGGCCGACCACGGCGGCGGCGGAAAAAATCATTGCCTGGATAGACCAGATGATTTCACTGAAAACCGGCAGCACGGTCTATGAAATTGAGGAAATTTAACTGATCCGGGTGTCCTGCCCGGTCGGAAGAATTCCGGTGCCGCAGGATTCACCCCGCTTCAAACCGCAACAACACGAATACATACAGGAGAGGAAAAAATCATGACCACGTTTGGCGAACTGTTTCAAAGTGCGGACTGGAAAAAGGAAAAGCATGTCCCGGTGCTGGAGTGCCCGGACAAGGTGAAGGCCGACGAGATATTCACTGTCGGCGCCTCCCTCGGCAAGGAGGTGGCCCACCCGAACACCACCGCCCATCACATTCAATGGATCCAGCTCTACTTCAAGCCCGATGGGGACAAATTCACCTACCAGGTCGGCTCGTTTACCTTCACCGCCCACGGTGCTTCCACCGAAGGCGCAGACCAGGGCCCGGTATACACCCACCACGCGGTGACCGCCGCCATGAAAATCAAGCAAAGTGGGACCATTTTTGCCACCGCCCTGTGCAATATCCATGGTCTCTGGGAAAATTCCCGCAGGGTCGAGGTCGAATAAATCCCACCCTGACAGGCCGGCTGTTGCCGCAACAGGCAGGAGCGGAACGCCTTGCCGACGGCCGGTCATTCCCTGACAGGGTCTTTTCCCCCGGCCGGGGCGGGCGTCATTCCTTCCCTTCCGTTTCGCAGGCTGAACCGACAGCAGTGGCGGCCCTCCCTTCCGGCCGGGTGTAGAGGGACTCCGCCCGCATGGCGGTTTCGCGGGCAAACCCGTCCCGATCACTTCTCCTTCCCTGCAGGACAGCCTCCAGGTGTCCGAAAGTATAACGCAGCACTTCCTCCGGTGTCCGATTCTTCATGATCCGTGTCCCCCGGCGCTTTGTTTCTGGATACGGCCCTCTCCGCCGCTCCCTTCCACCCTCCGGTCAATCAATTACCGTGCCAGTTCCGGTTCGCTCCGGACAACTGGCATGGGTATTGAAACAGGGACAGGGCGGCCGCGCCTCCATTGACCCGGTTCCGCCTGACAGCCGGTCCATCGCTTCGGGAAGCCGTTCTCCCCGCGAGGTAACCGGCGGCTTATCCGGGGGCCGACCGTTTTTGCACCGGCGGCACATCCGCCGGGATCGACCTCTCCACATTTTTCGGGCAGAGACCCTTTGGGAGAAGAACATGAGCAGAAAGGAAGAAATCAAACTGGCCATCAAGAATGACCTGATGGGGCACTTCAAGCTGACGACCGGCAAAGCGGGAGCCGTTCTTCCGCCTGACTGGCTGTATGACGATTTTCTGGCGTCCCTTGGCGCGGACGAAAAAAAAATTCTTGAGACCGCCGTGAGCGAATTGATCCATGACGGCCTTGTTGAATATGTCGGCGGCCGGCGCCCGACCTACCGGTTGACCAAAAAGGGCGAGGAGTCGCTGTGCTGACCCGGTTCCCCGGTCACTTGTCAAAAAGCGGTTGAAACTCACCGTACCCCTCCTTGACAAGATCTTCCCTGGGGATAAAGCGGAGGGCCGCCGAATTCAGGCAGTAGCGCTTCCCGGCCGGAGGCGGTCCGTCGTCAAAAACGTGGCCGAGGTGGCTGTCCCCCTTTTTGCTCCGCACCTCCGTCCGCACCTGGAAGAACAGCTGCCGGTCCTCCCGCAGGACGATGTTCTCCGGGACCAGGGACCGGGTGAAACTCGGCCAGCCGGTGCCTGAGTCATACTTGTCCAGGGAACTGAACAACGGTTCCCCGGAAACGATATCCACGTAGATGCCCGCCCGTTTATTGTCCCAGTATTCATTGTCAAAAGCAGGCTCGGTGCCGTTTTCCTGCGTAACCTTGTACTGGAGCGGAGTCAGCCGCTGTTTGAGTTCGCGCACGCCCCACTGTTTGCGCTCCTTGCCCCAGACCTCGTCCAGAAACTCGTCGCGGCCTGAACCTTTCCGGTAGAACCTGTAGCGCAGGGGATTTTTCCTGTAATAGTCCTGGTGGTATTCCTCCGCCGGGTAGAACGGCCCGGCCGGTTTCACCGGCGTGACTATTTTTCTGTCATACACTCCCCGCCGTTCCAGTTCGACCTTTGACTGTTCCGCTATTCGCCGCTGTTCTTCGCCGATATGGAAAATGGCCGTGGCATATTCATGACCACGGTCCACGAACTGGCCGCCCACGTCCGTGGGATCTATCTGGTGCCAGAAAACATCCAGGAGCGCGGCATAGGACACCCTGGCCGGATCGTAGACGATTTCCACCACCTCCAGGTGACCCGCGGCAGCGTAATTTTCATAGGTCGGATCGGATGAGGCGCCGCCGGAATAACCCGATGTGACGGCAATGACCCCATCCAGCTTCTCAAAGGGTTCTTCCATGCACCAGAAGCACCCTCCGGCGAATATCGCCCTTTCAACGGCCGCGGCTCCTTCGTCCACGGCTCGGGATGACCCCTCCTCCCCGGCATGGATTCCCGCCGGGGCGGAAAGGTTCAACAGAACAAATGCCAGTATGCAGAGAATTTTCTTCATGACTCCATCTCCTTGAGGGTTTCTCTTTCCCGTGGACAGGGATGCGGCGCCGGCCGGGGTTTACAGGTACGCCCGCAGGACGTACTGCAGCATCATCCGCTGGGTATTGAAAAATGCGCCGTTGAGGGCGACACAGGAGCGCATGACGTCTATGAACCGGTCCCGGTCGTGATAAAAGAGCGGCAGGATGATGTTCTCCAGCTTGTCGTACAGGGACAGAGCGTCTTTCGCCCGCTCATCCCCATCATCGGTTTTGTGCATGTTCCCGCCGATGGACCAGCCGGTCACTCCCTCGATATGCCCTTCGATCCACCAGCCGTCCAGCACGCTCAGGCTGGGAACGCCGTTGAGGGCCGCCTTCATCCCGCTCGTTCCCGATGCTTCCAGAGGGGGCAGAGGAGTATTCAGCCACAGGTCGACGCCGCCGGTGATCAGCCTGCCGAACGCCATGTCATAATTCTCCACATACACGACCCTGACATCCTCCCTGAGTTCCTTCTTTGCCTGAAAAATCCGCTGGATCAACTCTTTGCCTCCCTTGTCCCGGGGATGGGCCTTGCCGCTGTAGATGATCTGCAGTCCCCCGTTTTCCGAGGCTATCCTTTTCAACCTGCCGATATCGCTGAAAAGCAGGTCCCCCCTTTTATATTCCGTTGAACGGCGGGCAAAGCCGATGGTAAAAACCTGCCAGTCCAGCGCCACATCCGTTCTGCGGCGCACCTCCTCAAACAGGAGCTCCCTGGCGGTCAGATGGGCCTGCCATACCTCCTCCCTTGGGATGTTCAGGGCGTAGCGAAGGCTGAAGTTGTCCTCTTTCCAACCCGGCATGTAGCGATCGAACAGCTCCCGGAACGGCTTCGCGGTCCAGGTGGCGGCATGGATTCCGTTGGTGATGGCGTCGATGGAATAGCCGGCGAACATCAACCGCGACACCTCACCGTGCTTTTTGGCCACCCCGTTGACGTAACGGCTCAGGCTGAGAGCGAGGTAAGTCAAGTTGAGGCGTCCCTCGTAGAAAAAAATATCCTGCAGGCCGAAAAAATCCGGACGCTCCCCGATGATCCGCCGCGCCAGGTCCAGGGGAAACTGATCATGTCCGGCCGGAACCGGGGTATGGGTGGTGAAGACGCATTTCTCCCGTACGGTTTCCGCATCGGCGCGGACGACCGCCGTCCGGCCCGCCATTTCCGCCGCCTCATCCAGCAGCTCAAGGGTCAGCAGGCTCGAATGTCCCTCGTTCATATGGAAACGTTCCACATCTTCATAACCCAGGGCCCTGAGCATTCTCACTCCCCCGATACCGAGGAGCGCTTCCTGGCAGAGGCGGTAATATTGGTCGCCGCCATAAAGAAAATGGGTGAGGGTCCGATCGGGCCCGGTATTTTCCGGGAGGTCGGCATCGAGAAAATAAACAGGGACCGTGTACCCCGAGACGCCCTGGACGTCGTATCGCCACGATCGGAGCCGGACGGTTCGTCCTTCCAGGACGACGGTGACCCTCTGTTCCTCCTCCCGCAGGAAATCGTCCGGGGTCCATTCCACCGCTTCCTCCCTCTGCCAGCCCCCGGGATCGAGCCGCTGGTGGAAGTACCCCCTGCGGTACAGAAGTGTCACCGCCACCATCGGCACCTTGAGGTCCGCGGCGGACCGGATGGTGTCCCCCGCCAGAACGCCGAGCCCGCCGCTGTAGGTGGGCATCCTGGCGTCAAGACCTATCTCCATTGAAAAATAGGCGATTGTCCGTTGATCTTTCATTTTGCTCCCTTTGTCCTGTCCTGCATTTTTCTCAATCGGCACACCTGAGGGTTATGACCTTCAGGGAATCGATCGCATCCGGTTGCTCCGAAGATGTCATCTCGGTCAGGACGACCTTGGCGTCGTTCCGACAAAGACCCGCATCGCTTATAAACTGTATGGCCGCCTCCTGCCCCGGGCCGGCTTCGTGCTCCATCAGTACAGGTGAAACGCCATACGACAGTGCCAGAAAATTTCTCTCCTTCTCGGTGCCGCACAGGGCGATTATCCAGCAATCCGGCTTGAATCTGGATATGCGGCGCGGTGCATGACCGCTTTGCGTGGGTGACAGGACATAGCGGATATTCAGGGCGCGCACGGTATCGAGTATGTTCAGCGCCAGAACATCCTCCACCGCGATATTCTCCCGACCGCCCCCGGTTCTGAAATACCCGGGCAGATCGGCAAGGGACTTTATCGCTTTTTGCTCCCGCTCCGTGGCCGCGGCGATTTTTGCCAGCATGGAAACCGTTTCCGCCGGATACCTGCCTATGGCCGTTTCCTCGGAGAGCATCACCGCATCGGTGCCATCCAGAATGGCATTGGCGACATCGGACACCTCCGCCCTGGTGGGACGGATATTGGCGGTCATGGAAACCAGCACCTGCGTTGCCGTGATGACCGGCCTGCCCATGAGGTTGGCCCTGTGGATCAGCTTTTTCTGGGCCGCCGGCACATCCTCCAGCGGTATCTGCACGCCCAGATCCCCCCGGGCAATCATAACCGCATCAGCGGCCGCCAGTATCCCGTCAATATTTTCCAGGGCCTCGGCCCGTTCAATCTTTGCCACCACATAGACATCGCTGCCCCTTGCTGCCGCAAATTCCCTGACTTTCAGGATATCGGCCGCCTTTTCCGCGAACGACACGCCCAGGGCATCAAGACCCTCATGCAGGGCAAAATCCACAAACGTAAGATCCGTCTCCGTCACCGGGTCCACATACAACCTGGCTCCCGGCAGATTCAACCCCTTGTGGGAAAGCAGCTCCCCCCCGATCAGGACCGTGCAGCGGGCGGCAGCACCGGACACATCCTGCACCTGCAGCTGGATGAATCCGTCGTTGAGATAGATAATGCCCCCTGGTGTGACGCTGTCGGTAAACTTGTCGTAGAGAACCGGAATGGCCTCGGCTCCGGCTGCCGGATCGGTGGTCAGCAGGACATGCTCGCCTTTTTCCAGCATCAGCGGCTCGGTGTGCAGTTTGCCGACGCGGATTTTCGCCCCGGGAAGGTCACCCAGGATCATGCAGGGACGATTCAGCCCGGCCGCGGCCTTCCTGATGGCATGAATGGTCCTGCGGTGGCTTGCAAAGTCACCATGGGCGAAATTGAGCCGCGCCACGTTCATGCCCTGCCGGAGAAGCTCAGTGATAACTTCCGGCGAACTGGACGACGGGCCGATGGTGCAGACAATTTTTGTCTTCTGGGACGGCAGTTGCATCATCATTGCTTCTCTCCATTGTTTTCCAGGGGTGCATGGCAGGTGGTACAGCTGTCGTCACTCCAGCCGGCATGATCATCCGGATAGGGATAATCGGCGTCATGACTGTGGCATGCGCCGCACTCTTCCATCCCCTGCACAGCGTGCGGCAGCGGCGGAGCTATCCTTGTTTTTTCATCAATCGGGGCCGGCGGCGCGACAAATTCCGCTGCGCCGGCGGCGACCGGTCTGTGGCACTGCATGCAGCTCCCGATGCTCCAGCCGGTATGTCCGGCAGGATACGGTTTCGCTCCCTTTACGCCGTGACAACCTGCGCAGTCCCGTCTTCCCTCGATCGGGTGCGGGACCTCTCCGGCAGACTTCGCAGCGGCCGTTTCAGAAAAGTCCAGCAGCCCGGGTGACTGGATAAAAGCAAAGACAACTGTGACGATCAGAGTGAGCGCTCCCGCTGTCATCGCCAATTGCGTTGAGTACTGTTCTCTCACGGTTTCTGCCTCCGGGCGTTAAACAAAGTTAAAGCTCTCCGACTGCACGTGATCCATCGGCAGGCCGAGTCTGTCCAGGGCTCCTCTGACCGCCTTCTGCATCGGTTCCGGTCCGCAGATGAAATAGTCCTGCTCCATCCTGTTTTCCGGAAGATGCCTGGCCAGAAGTTCGGCCGTTACCCACCCCTGTTCGCCGCGCCAACCGGCCGGCGGCTGCTCGAGAACATGCACGACCCGCAGATTCAATCTTGCCTTGATTTCTTCGAGTTCTTCTCGAAAAGTGACATCTTCCCATGTCTTGCTGCCGAATATCAACAGGACGGGTCGCGCATCATGCCTGTCGGCCATTGTGCGCAGGATGCTCATGACGGGAGTAACGCCGACGCCGCCGGCGATAAAGACATAACCGACCGCCGCATGGCGGTCGATGGTGAAACTCCCGTACGGACCGTCAAGATATGCCCGGGTTCCCGGGACCGTCTCCCCGATCCGGGCGGTAAAATCTCCCAGTTCCTTGATCGTCATCCGGATACTGTCCCGTTCCATTGCGCTCGAGGAAAAGGAAAAAGGATGTTCCCGGATGGAAAACGGCGACTTGCCTATGGTCAGCCAGGCGAATTGCCCGGGATTGAACTGCATGCCCTTATGACCCTCCGGGAGCAGGGTCAGCGACCAGGAATTGCCGTGCTCCCTCTCAATCTTGTCAATTACGTAGGGCCGCCGGAACATCATCCACGGCTTAATCACGCGCACATTAATAATCACGCGCACATTAACCAGGGCAAGCACCCATGCGATTGTCAGGGCTATCCACAGTCCCCGTCCCGCAGGTCCCTGCGCGTAGTAGCCGACGCCAATGACGTGCGTCATGGCCAGCGCCACCGCCGCAACAGAGACATAGCCGTGAATGACCCGCCAGCGTTCATAGTGCAGGCCGAGTTGAATACGATAGAGCGAGGTTGTTATGACCACGGCGAAGGCCAGCAGTCCCGCCGCCCCGGCCGCCATCCACCAGGGGGCGGAAGCGGGGTGCAGCAGAACCAGGGTCTCGGGAGTTGCGGCTGGAATGATAACCGCGTGCAGAAAAATGAAGAAAAATGCTATCAGCGAGATAGCCCGGTGGAAATGATAAACGACATCGATTCCGTACGGGGCGGTGATATTCTTGAATCTCCCCGTCAGGAAGAATTGCAGGCCCATCATCGACAGACCGGCAAAACCGATACCCACCGAAAATTCCCGCCAGAACCCGCGGCCCGGCGGTATCGGACCGATGAGCATGGCAAGGAGCGGCGCCATTGCCACGGCAAAATACACCCCGATCCAGAAGGCGCTCCGTAAAAATAATCGTATGGTCACATCTCCCTCTCGTCTTCCCTGTCCGTCTCGATGGGCAATTTTACGGTTATCGTTGTCCCCCTTCCGGGACGGCTGTCGATGGTGATCCTGCCGTCATGGCTTTCGATAATCTTCCTGGCAATGGACATGCCGAGTCCCGTCCCTCCGCTTTTCCTGGTAAAAAAGGGTTTAAAGGCGGCCCCGACCGTCTCCCTGTCCATTCCAGCCCCCTGGTCCCTGATGACGATGCGCAGGGAGTCCGTTTCCGGGACAACGGCAACCTCGACGCGCTGTCCGCTGTTCGACGCCTCCACGGCATTATTGATAAGATTCACCAGAGCTCTCTGCACCTGGACACGATCCACATCGATGCAGGGCGACTGCTCCGGCAATTCGGCCGTCAGGGTCACCCCTGCATCTTCCGCCCTTGCCCGGCAAGAATCGACGGCCTTCCCGACAATGGAGTTCACTTCCTCTGTATTGCATGAAAGCTGCATCGGTTTGGCAAAATCAAGGACATCGTGAACGATCCGCTGCATATTTTCCGCCGCCTCGAAAATGACCTGGGCCGCCTGAACCGGGTCACCCTTTTTCTCCCTGATTCTTCCGGCATATCCGAGGATCGTGATCAGCGGGTTCTTGAGGTCGTGCACAATTGCCGTGGCCGCCTGGCCTATCCCCTTGAGGGACCGGTCCTGCTGGGCCTGCTTCTCCCGCCGCCGCTCCCGGTCGATAAGGAAGCCGGCGATGAACGCAAACAGGCCGGAGGAGAGCAAATGCAGGGTTCTGTCGACGACATCCAGGTACGTCAAAGACCACTCTCCGAAAAAAAAGGGCAGATAGAGCAGAGTAGCAAGCAGGTAGGTCAACAGGGCCCCCTGCAGACCGAAACGCAGCGCGGCCAGAAAGATCGGAATGTAGTACAGTTCTTCCAGGACCACGAGGGGAGACAGGTTCTGAAAAATCAGGACATGCGCAACCGTAAGGGCAATCAGAATAAAACCGATGGCGGCTATGAAATATTTTTTTCCGAACATTATGGTCCCGCTCCATCCTGAGCCGAATTACACCTGATGGGAGACTGGTTTCAACCGGTTGCTGCTTTAACAAAATTACCCGCTTTTCTTCTCCGCAGAAACTTATCGATCTCCACCGCCACAATGACCGACGACGCAACGATCAGGATCTGCAGCCATTCCGTCCCTGAAATCGGCTCGGTTCTGAACACCCACTGCAGGGGGGGAACATAAATCACCGCCAACTGGGCAAGGAAGGCGGCGATCATGCTGAAAAAGAGGAAGGGATTTCCCAACGGATTCAATCGGAATACCGACTCAAGTTCGGAGCGGCTGTTCCACGCCTGGAAAAACTGGAAAAAAACCATGGTGGTGACGGCGACCGTCCGGGCTTTCTCCAGGGAATCCCCGGCATTGAGGGCGGAAACGAAATTGTAGACCACGCCTGCGGAGATGATCAACCCCACCATCAACGTCCGTTCTATCAGGATTCTGGACATTATGCCTTCCTTCGGGTCCCTGGGCGGCCGGTCAACTATTCCTTTTTCACCGGGTTCGAAGGCAAGGGCCACGTCCTGGAGGCCGTTGGTGACCAGGTTGACCCAGAGGAGCTGAGCCGGCACATAGGGTATGGGCAGGCCCATGACCACCGTGCCCAGGATGGACAGGATGGCGGCAACACCGGTGGGAATGAGAAAGAAGGTGACCTTGCGGATGTTGTCAAAGACGATCCTGCCTTCCTTCACCGCATTGAAAATGGAGGCGAAATTATCATCGGTCAGGACCATGTCCGACGCCTCCTTGGCCACATCCGTGCCGGTCCTTCCCATGGCGATGCCTATATGGGCCGCCTTCAGGGCCGGGGCGTCATTGACCCCGTCTCCCGTCACCGCAACTATATGTCCCTGTTTTTTCAACTGTTCCGTTATCCGCAGCTTGTGCTGGGGCGAAACCCGGGCATAGACGTTGACCTTTTCCGTCTTCCCATAGAGCCTGTCGTCGGCCATCCCCTCAATTTCACTGCCGATAAGAACTTCCGAATTTTCCTCGGCCAGGCCGAGCCGGCCGGCGATCGCCCTGGCGGTAACCGCGTGATCACCCGTAATCATGACCACGCGGATGCCGGCCTTTTTGCATCCCTCAATGGCGGCAATGGCCTCGGTCCGCGGCGGGTCGATCATGCCCTGCAGCCCGGCGAAGGTCAGCCCGGATTCAACGTCCCGGTGGGACAGCTCCGCCATGTCATCCGGCGCCTCCCTGAAGGCGAAGGCCAGCACCCGCAGACCTTCCCCGGCGAATCCCGTCGCCGTCTCCATGATCTTCTTCCTGGTCCCTTCCGCGTCTCCCAGACCGTCACACATATCCAGGACCTTCTCGGGAGCGCCCTTGACGAAAATGACCTTCCTGCCGCCGCGCTTGTGCAGGGTCGCCATATATCCCCGCTCGGATTCAAAAGGGACCAGCGCCAGCTGCGGATACTTCTTCTTCTCCTCTTCGGGGCCGAATCCGCCCTTCAGGGCCGAAACAATCAGCGCCCCCTCGGTCGGATCCCCGTCGACCTTGTGATGGCCCTCCTCTTCATACAGTTCCGATTCATTGCACAGAAGCCCGATCCTGAGGACCTGTTCGAGTTCCGGGAAATCCTTCAGGCTGATGCTCCTGCCTTCATGGATGATTTCCCCTTTCGGTTCATAACCGCTGCCGGTGATCTCATGGACCCGGGCCCCGTCATAGACCAGCTTGACGGTCATCTCGTTCCGGGTCAGGGTCCCGGTCTTGTCGGAGCCGATCACCGTGGTGCTGCCGAGGGTCTCGACCGCCGGCAGCTTCCGCACAATGGCATTCTGCCGGGCCATTCTTGCCACGCCGACCGCCATGGCGATGGTCACGACGATGGGCAGACCTTCCGGTATGGTTGCCACCGCCGCCGCGACCGCGGTCATGAACATATCCTTGGCGCTCTCGCCGATGAAGAATCCGACAAGAAACAGGAGGCCCGAGGAGCCGAGGACGAGCACGCCGATGGCCTTGGCGAAACCGTGTATCTTCTCCTGCAGGGGGGCCCTGACCATGCCTATTGCCCTGACATCCCGGGCAATGCTCCCCAGTAGGGTCCGGGAACCGGTTGCCGTGACCACCCCTCTGGCCCTGCCGTTGACCACGACCGTCCCCATGAACGCCATGTTCCTCTGGTCGCCGGGGGTGAGATTCTCCTCCTTGATGGGAGCCGTCTTTTTTTCGGCGGGAAGGGACTCGCCGGTGAGCATCGCCTCGTCCATCCGCAGCTCGATGGAATGAATCAGGCGAAGGTCCGCCGGAACCTTCGCCCCGGACGCCAGCAGGACCAGGTCCCCGGGAACAAGGTCTTCGCTGTTGACCTCCTTTTCCCTGCCGTCCCGGATTACCCTGGCCTTGGGCACGACCATCCGCTTGAGGGCCCGGACGCTTTCTTCCGCCTTGTATTCCTGGACGAAGCCGATGAGCGCATTGACAATCACCACGGTAAAGATGACGCCCGAATCAATGTATTCCTGCAGGACCAGGGTGACAATGCCGGCGATGAGCAGAATATAGATGAGGGGACTGGTAAACTGATGCAGCAGTATCTTCAGCCTGCTGATCCGTTCCTCATCAGCGAGCCGGTTCGGACCGTATTCCGCGGCCCGTTGTTTTGCCTTTTCGGCGGTCAGGCCGTTTTCCGACGCGCCGAGACCCTTCAGGGTCTCCTGCACGCCAAGCTGGTACCAGTTCATAATTTCACCTCCCCCGAGCCGGTTCGGTTGATATGCCGGGAGACAGACTCTCTCCGCACGGGCGCAGGATGCGCATAAACTCTGTCATGTTAAGCGATTCCGGCTTTTTGGGCAACAAGTTGCAGCACCAGCCCGGCAGGGGCGGGTTGGCGATACCCCCATCCGCGGAAGAAGGTCCGGAGACAACTGTCCGATTTACCCCCGAAACATGTTTCTCCATGCATAAAACGGAAAACAAGGGTAAAAAGACCAGAGCGCGGGGTTCGTTCTCATCCTGCCGCCTTGGCCCGACAACGAACACCTCCACATACAGACAACGACAGCCTCCGGCATCTCTATGGAACAGACCACCCACCGACGCATAACCATCGTCCTGCAGGCAATTCTGTTCGCCGGGGCCGTAGCCGCGGTCTGGGAACAGCAATGGCTCAACGCGGTGGTCACCGTCGGCATCATGGTGATTACCATGGTCCCCCTGTTTCTCAAAAAGGGACTCCATGTCTTCATTCCCCCCGAATTCGAACTGCTGGCCATCGGCTTCATTTTCGCCTCTCTGTTTCTCGGCGAGGTCCGCGGCTATTATGCCCGCTTCTGGTGGTGGGACATCGCCCTGCATACCGCCTCCGGGTTCCTGCTGGGAATCGTCGGGTTTCTGCTGGTGCACGTGCTCAACGAAATGAAGGAAATCGACATCCATATGAAACCCGGCTTCGTCGCCTTCTTCGCCTTCCTGTTCGCCGTGGGGATGGGGGCCATATGGGAGATTTTCGAGTTCGGCGCGGATCATTTCCTCGGGACCACCATGCAAAAGGAGATGCTGGGAGATCCTTCCGGCCTGACCGACACCATGTTTGATCTCATCGTCGACACCCTGGGCGCCCTGATCATATCCGTGCTCGGCTACGGGTACCTGAAAACCTCCGGCAACACCTCTTTCCTGGAGCGCTGGATACGCGCGTTCATTGACAGCAATCCCCAGCTGTTCCGCCGGCGGCAAAAACCATAAGGCCGCCGCGCCTTCATTCGGGGGGATCCTCTGACAGGCCTTGTCTGACGCGGAAAGCTCCGGCCCGGGGAACGGCCCAGGCCAACCGCATCCCATTAACCGAAGGCCTGGGAAAGCACTGTTCAGGGCTCGGCGAACAGGGTGCGCACTGTTTCGGCAATCTTCCCCTTGGGGATCAGCCGATTGCCGTCACCCACCTCATAGAGGCCGAACCATTCCTCCGGATCATCGGCTTCATGGCGGCTCGAGTCGGCGGGATACTCGCCGCTTTTCCACCACTCGTCATGCAGTTCGAAAAAGACCAGGCCGGCGAATTTTTCCCTCCCCGCTGCGGTGCGCACATCCTGCCAGACCGCCCGGAGAACGGCCGGGACATCTTCCACCCGGTGGCCGCCGAACCCCGGCACCCACGGCTTGGGAGCAATGGGCGAAGTGGAGAGACCGGCCTGGGTGATGAGGACCGGTTTGTCCACCGCTGCAGCCAACTCTTCCAGATAGCCCTGATAGGCGGTGCCGGTCACGGAGCCGGGCGGCGAGGTCCTGACGCCCCGGGCGTAGGTGTAAACGTTGAGGCAGAGGAGATCACCCAGGTCCGGGACCAGCACATTCTCCCTGGCGACCTCCAGATCCGGGCGGTCGGCCAGGGGACCGATGTGGGTCCAGCTGGTGTGGCAGTAGAGGTGCCGCCGGCCATAGCGGGTCAACTCGTAGTCCATGGCCCCATCGATGAGGCGGGCCAGGGCGACCTCGGTGGGGGTGCGGCCGGCCACCTTCACATGGCGGCCGGTGAAGCCGCGCACCTCCGGATGGCGGGCATCGGTCCTGGTCACCGCCTCAGCCTGCAGTTCATCACCGATGGAAAAGAGCACCAGGCGGTCCGGCCGGCCCACCGCATAGGTATGATCGATAACCGCCCGGATCCGAGCGAGGGTTTCCCCCTGAAAGACGGGATCGAGAAAATCTTCGGCATACCCCCAGACCCAGATATCCTGGCCGTAGACCAGGTTCGACCGGTCAAGCTCCCTGAAGAACCCGGGCGGCATGAAGAGCGGAAAGACATGCAGGTAATTGACCCCAAGCTCGGCAACGCGCTCGAAGTGTTCCCCGTAGCGGTTGTCGTCGCCCGGGCTGGCCCCGAATTGCGGCGTTTCGCCGGGCAGATAGGGTGAATAGCCGATGCCGCGGAAGAACACCGGACTTCCGCCGCGGCTGCGATCGACGATCACCGTTCCGCGGACGGCGAACCTCTCCGGCTCGGGAGTTCCGGGGATGATTGCGGCGCTCCTCCCCGCCGGAGAGCAGCCGGCGGTCTGCTGGATGGAAAACACAAGAACCAGGATGATCAGGGCCCGAAAGCGCCCTGTCAGGATATTCGAATGGGATAACCGGTAATGTATGAAGAACATGACGATAGCTCAAGCAGATGGAATGCAGAAATTACCGCACGCTAAAAGATCCCTTGGCAAAACCCCCTCATCCGCCCCTCCGGGGCACCTTCTCCTCCGGGAGAAGGGAGTTGTAATATCCTTTTTCCTGTGGAGAAGCAGGTTGCGGCGAGCCTCATGAATCCCAACAATTCCAACATATTACATTGGGGTTCTCAGGTTCACCCCGGCCGCACCCGAGACGACTCTCAACCGCCGACTTCCCCGGCACATCCGGATACAAACCGGCAGCTGAGCTGCAAATTTTTTCTGTCATCTGTCCTTCCATGAGAAGGCTTGTCAAGCAGTGTCCGACGTGGCGGACCACTTTTCCCCGCAAAACCCGTTCACGTCACGCTTCCATCCGCACTCGACTGTAGGCCTTGCCGTTGGCCTG
>Ga0172382_10003369_pt1 | contig 25448 bp, 27 predicted proteins | sample Leawel138RmetaG_FD_122245 | JGI IMG/M metagenome (GOLD analysis project Ga0172382, IMG submission 122245) | Leachate microbial communities from a municipal landfill in Southern Ontario, Canada - Leachate well 138R metaG | ecosystem: Engineered > Solid waste > Landfill > Unclassified | place...
GGCTCCGCCCCGCTGCTCGCCGAAACCCACGTCGCCTTCGAGACGCGCACGGGCCACAGGATCCTCGAGCGCTACGGCATGACCGAGACCAACATGAACACGTCGAACCCCTATGACGGCGAGCGCCGCGCCGGCACGGTCGGCTTTCCCCTGCCCGGCGTCGAGCTGAAGATCACCGATCCTGCGACCGGCGAGACGCTGCCGCGGGGCGAGCCCGGCATGATCGAGGTGCGCGGCCCCAACGTCTTCCAGGGCTACTGGCAGATGCCGGACAAGACGCGGGAGGAGCTGCGCGAGGACGGCTTCTTCATCACCGGCGACATCGGCGTGATCGACGCCGACGGCTATGTCAGCATCGTCGACCGCCAGAAGGACCTGATCATCACCGGCGGCTACAACGTCTATCCCAAGGAGATCGAGCTGATCGTCGACGAGCACCCGGCCGTGCTCGAATCGGCCGTCATCGGCCTGCCGCACCCCGATTTCGGCGAGGCGGTCGCCTGCGTCGTCGTGCCCGAGAAGGGGGCCAGCCTCGACGTCGCCGAGCTCGACGCGCTGATGAAGGACGCGCTGGCCCGCTTCAAGCAGCCCAAGGCGATCTTCGTGGTCGACGAACTGCCGCGCAACACCATGGGCAAGGTCCAGAAGAACCTGCTCCGCGACGCCTACCGCGGCCATTTCGGCGGGTGAGGCTCAGACAGTTAGATCCTCACTACAGCCTAGCGCAGCAACACCGGCCGCACCGGCGCAGCCGTCGCCCCGCGGAAACGCGGCGAGAGCATGGCGAAGCAGGACACGAAGAGCCCGTCGCGCGCGACGCCTTCGAGCGCGAGGTTCTCGATCAGCCAGACGCCGTGCTCGGCCAACGCCAGCTGATGCACCGGCATGACGAGCGCGGGGTCCGGGTTGGGCAGAACCTCGACCGCCATGTTGTCGGCGCCGATTGCGACCACGCCGCGCTCGATCAGCCATTCGGCCGCCGCCACGTCGATCCCCGGCTCGCCATGGAGGTAGCGGGCATTGTCGACCTCGAAATACCGGCCCCAGCCGGTGCGGATCATCGCGACGTCGCCCTTCTCGACGGCAAAGCCGCCGCGCTCGGCCGCGCGCTCCAGGTCTGCGACGCCGACGACCTGCCCGGCGGAAAGCCCCTCTTCGCCGCCGACGTCGAAGAGGATGCCGCGGGTGATCATCGGCGGGATGTGCTCGGCCCCGAGCGTCGCCAGCCCCAGATTCGTCACCTCGTCTTCCGCGTCGAGGCCGCCGAACATGCGCGACCCGACCGAGGCGTGGCCGAGCGCGTCGACATGGGTGCCGACATGCATCGTCATCTCGACCCGTTCGAGATTGGTGCCCATCTCGTTCTTATGTCCGGCCGCGCGGCGGCGGCGGATCGTGTCGCGCCAACTCGCGAAGATGGACATCAGGAACGGCGTCTGGTTCGGCGGAATGAAGGGCGCGCCCTGATAGATGTCGTGGCTGATGTCGTGGATATGCCCCTCGGTGACGAGCGCCAGCGCCGCGAGCGTCTTTTCCGCCGTCAGGTGGACGCCGGCGCCCATCTCCTTGCGGAAATCCCAGTGCGAATGGCAGTGATGCATTGTCCGCTCCCCCTCAATTCGCCACGCCGCCATCGAGCACGATGGTCTGGCCAGTGATATAACTTGCGCCGGCGGCCAGGAAGAGCATGGCTTCGGCGATGTCCTCGGGCCGGGCCATCCGCTTGAGGATGGTGCGCTCCACCGCCTTCGCGCGCCGCTCCTGCGACCATTCCTTCGTCCAGGGCGTGTCGACGAAGCCGGGCGCGACCGCGTTGACCCGGACCTCCGGCCCGAGCGCCGAGGACAGGCTGCGCGTCAGGTTGATCAGCGCGGCCTTGCTGGCGGCATAGGCGATGGAGCTGCCGCGCACCCCGAGGCCCGAGATCGACGCCGTGTTGACGATGGCTCCGCCGCCGTCCCGCAGCGCGGCTGCCGCCGCGTGGGCGCAGCGGAACGCGCCCAGAAGGTTGGTCGACAGGATCGTCTGCCAGAAATCCTCGGTCATCGCGTCGAGGTCCGAGAAGGGAATGGGCTGCGGCCCGCCCGACGTGCCGGCATTGTTGATCAGCACGTCCAGACCGCCCAGCATGGCGACGGCCTCGCCGACCATCGCCTCGGCTTCGCCGGCCCGGCCGACATTGCCGGCGACGCCCTCGGCGTCGATTCCTGCCGCGCGAAGCTCCGCGATCCGCGCCGCCGCCTGCGCGTCGTCCGGCAGATGATTGACGGCGACCCGCGCGCCGCATTCCCCGAACAGCCGCGCCGTCGCCAGCCCGATCCCGGAGGCGCCCCCGGTGACCAGAACCCGCTTCCCGGTAAGATCCGCCGTTATCATCGTCCTCTCCTCCTGCAAGAGCGTTGCGCCATCATTCCGCGCCCGTCACCATGGGACGGGAGGGGTCGGACGACCAGTCGGTGAGCGATCCGTCATAAAGCGCGGCGTCCCGCCGCCCGATCAGGTGCAGCGCGAAGGTGGTGCCGCTGGCGGCGATGCCGCCGCCGCAATAGCTGACGATGCGCGGGCTATCCAGCACCCCGGCCTTTTCCAGAATGGCGCGTATCTCCTCCGGCGGGCGGAACCACGAGGTGCCGGGAAGCAGGAGGTCGCGGAAGGGCACGCTGACGCTGCCGGGGATGCGGCCCGGCCGGCCGTAATGCGCGCCGCCGCTGCCGGTGAACTGTTCCGCCGACAGCGCATTCAGGAGCACCGTGTCGGGATCGTCGATCGCGGCGGCGACCTCCTCGGCGGCGACCCGCAACTCGGGCCGCGGGCGGGCGGTGAAATTCCCCGCAGCGGGCGCGGCCTCGTCGCGGCCGGTCAGCGGCAGCCCGGCTTCGCGCCAGCCCTCCAGCCCGCCGTCGAGGATGCGCACGTCGCGCGCGCCGGACGCCGTCAGCACCCACCAGGCCCGCACCACGGGGCCGATATAGCCCTCGCCGTAGAGCACGATGACGTCGTCGTCATCGACGCCGTGGGCGCGCATCACCTGCTCGACACGGGCGGCGGACGGCAGGCCGTAGGGCACGGTCTCCTCCGGCGCCGAAAGCTCGTCCGGCATGGAGAGATAGCGCGCACCGGGGATGTGGGCCTTGGCCCAGTTGTCACGGCCGCTGATCAGCAGCGATTTCCCGACCGGCTGCGGCCGCATCTCGACGCTGCAATCGAAAATCCGCAGCTTCTCGTCGCCAAGGTGGTCGTGCAGCCATTCACGGGTGCAGAGCATGGACGATTCCTTCTTCTTGCGCACGATATAAGCTCGTCCGGGTTCAGCCGGGCGGGATCGTGGCCTGAAGGGCGGGCCTTTGCCCAGCCCTCTCCCACCAGCGCGCCAGATTGGCCCAACGCGGAGCGATGGCGATTTCGGGGAAGCGGAACCCCAGATAGCCGATGCTGCACGCGACCGAGACATGGCCGATGTCGAAGCCCTCGGGCGGGTTTTCCCAGCGGCGGTCGAGCGCGTCGAGCACGCTCTCGATCCGCGCCATCTGGCCGCCGATCCACTCCTGCGACTGGAGCGCCTCGGGCCGGGTGCTGCGCTCGTAGCGGATCGACAGGCAGGCGGCCAAGAGCCCGTCGCAGATCGACTGCTCGGTCAGCGCCGCCCAGCGGCGCGGGCCGGCCGGGAACATCTTCTGCCCCGGCGCCAGCGAGGCGAGATATTCGCAGATGACCCGGCTGTCGGAAATCCTTTCGCCGCCGTCGATGACCAGCGTCGGGATCTGCCCGAGCGGGTTCAGCGCCACCAGCTCCATGTTGCGCCGGATCGGATGCGGCGTGGCCGCGATGCGCTCGATGCGGTCGTCCAGCCCCAGCTCGATCGCCGTGACCAGAACCTTGCGCACGAAGGGCGAGTTGGGGGATTGATAGAGTTTCATGCGTCTTGCCTTTGCTAACCCACGGCCAGCGGATCGTCGCCCAGATAGGCGCGCTTCAAATCCTCGTCCGCCAGCAAGTCCACCGCCGGGGCCGAATGCACCAGCCGCCCACTTTCCAGCACGTGGCCGGTCTTCGACAGCGACAGGGCCAGATGCGAGTTCTGCTCGACCAGCAGCACCGTCACTCCGGTTTCGGCGATCTTGCGGATCGCGCCGGCCATGATGTGGATGACCGCCGGCGCCAGCCCCAGCGACGGCTCGTCGAGAAGCAAGAGCTTCGGCGCGGCCATCAGCGCGCGGCCGATCGCGACCATCTGCTGCTCGCCGCCCGAAAGATTGCGGCCGAGGCTGTGCTGTCTTTCGGTCAGGCGGGGAAAGAGCGCGTGCACCATGTCGAGATCGGAGCGCACGGCGCGCGCATCCTGGCGCAGATAAGCGCCGGACATCAGATTGTCCTGCACCGTCATCTCGGGAAAGAGCCGCCGCCCCTCGGGCGAAAGCGCGACGCCGGCGCGGATGCGCTGCTCGGTCGGCAGATTGCCGATGGAACGGCCGTCGACCAGAATCTCGCCCCCCGCCAGCGGCACCAGGCCGGTGATCGCGCGCATCAAGGTGGACTTGCCGGCGCCGTTGGCGCCGAGAATGGCCGCCACCGTGCCGGATTCGACGGTGAGCGACACGTCGCGCACCGCCTGGATCGCCCCGTAGCGGACGGAGACGTTGCGAAGCTCAAGCCGCATCGGCGACGCTCCCCAGATAGGCTTCGACAAAGGCGGGCGAATGGCGCACTTCCGCCGGGGTGCCGTCGGCGATCAGCTTTCCCTGGGAAAGCGCGATGATCCGATCGCACAACCGCATCACCATCGGCAGGTCGTGCTCGATCACCATCAGCGCGATGCCGCGCTCGGCGTGGACGGCGCGGAACAGCGCCTCCATCCGCGCGGTCTCGGCCCCGTTCAAGCCCGCCGCGGGTTCGTCGGCCAGCAGCATCTTCGGCCGCACCGCGATGGCCATGGCAACGCCGAGGATCTTCTGCAGCCCATAGGGCAGGGAAGCGGCGATCTCGTCGGCGTTCTCCCTCAGATCGGTGAAGTCCAGCACCTCCTCGGCGGTGGCGCGGGCCTCCTCGCGCGTGGCGCGCCGGTGCCGGTTGGCAAACAGCGCCAGCGGCGTTCCGGCATGGTAGAAAAGCACCGCCTGCTCCAGATGCTCGCGCACGGTCAGCTCAGGCAGCACCATCGCCGCCTGGAAGCTGCGCACCAGCCCCATCTTCGCCACCCGTCCCGGCGCCCAGCCGGAGATGTCGTGGCCGTCGAAATGGATGCTGCCGGAAGTCGTCGGCATGCCGCCGGTGATCAGGTTGAACAGCGTGGTCTTGCCGGCGCCGTTCGGCCCGACGAGGCCGGTTATGCGCCCGGTATCGACCGCGAAGGAGACGTTCTGCACCGCATGGATGCCGCCGAAGCTGCGCGAGACGTCACGAACCTCGAGTTGTGCCACGCTCATTTCAACCTCCTCAGCAGGCCGACCAGGCCCCGCGGCAGGAACACCATCAGCAGAATGAGCGACAGGCCGTAGAGGAACTGCTGCCATGCGATGGCCGTGCGGAAAAGCTCCGGCAGCGGCACGAGGATGATGGCGCCGACGATCGGCCCCACCACCGCGCCGACGCCGCCCACCACGTTCATCACCAGCGCGTTGATCGTGGTGGTGATGTTGAACGCCTCAGGCGAGATGTAGCTCAGATAATGGGCATAGAGGCTGCCAGAGGCCCCGGCGATGCCGGCGCTGGCGGCGAAGACGAAGCGACGCCAGGCAAGGGCGTCGATGCCGAGCGACTGGACCAGCGGCTCGTTGCTGTCGAGGCCGCGCAGGATGTGCCCCGACTGCCCGTGGAGCATGATGCGCAGCACCAAGAGCGAAAGGGCGACCACGGCGAGGACGAGGATGTAGAAGCTCTCGCGGCTGCGCAGCGTCATGCCGAAGATCGAGGCCGTCGGGATGCTCATCAGCCCGTTATTGCCGCCGAAGGGGAAGACGAACTCGACGAAGACCAGCACGATGGCCTCGCCCATGACGAAGGTGAGCAGCGCGAAATGCACGCCGCGCACCTTCAGGATGACCGCCCCGATCACCCAGGCGATGAGGGCCGGAATGGCGATGGCGGCGCCGAGGCCCAGCAGGAAGGGCACGCCGACGTCGCGGGTGAGCAGGGCCGACGCATAGGCGCCCATGCCCATGAAGCCGGCCTGCGCGAGCGACAGCTGCCCGATGCGCAGCATCAGATGCAGGCTGAGCGCCAAGAGCGCCTTGATGCCGATCAGGATGGCGATGTGCCAGGTGAAGCGCTCGCCGATCAGGAAAGGCGACAGCGCCAGGCCGACGATGAGGATGGTGAGGACGATATTGACGATGCGCATCACGACCGCCCCATGATGCCCGCCGGCTTCACCAGCAGGACGACGATCACGGCGAGGAAGGAGACCAGCGCGGCGATCGTGGCGTTGAACAGGATCGAGATGCCGGCCTCGATCGAGGCGAGCAGGACGGCGGCGATCAGCGCGCCGGGGATGGAGCCCAACCCGCCGAGGACGACGACGATGAAGGCCTTCATCAGCGCGGCGTCGCCCATATTGGGTTCGGCGCCGTAGATCGGCGCGGCGAGCGCGCCGGCAAGGCCGGCCAGCGCGCAGCCGATGGCGAAGGCGACGGGATAGGTCTTCCACGGCGCGATGCCTTGCAGCCGGGCGACCTCCGGCGACTGCGCCACCGCGCGCATGGCGAGGCCCAGCCTCGTATGGTTGAGAAGCCACCACGTCACGACGACCATGACGAGCGCGACGACGGCGGCGAAAAGCTGGTCCCTGGGAATGAAGACCCCGGCGATCTCGAACGAGCCGGAGAAGGGCCGGTCGATCGGCTGGCTGTCGACGCCCCAGATGACCGTGACCGCACCCTTGATGGTGATGGCCAGCGCCAGCGCGACGATCATGCCGCCGATCTCGTCGCCGGTGAAGCGGCGGAAAAGCAGGCGTTCGGCGAGGATGCCGAAGCCCCCGGCGACCAGCGCCGCCAGGGGAAGTGCGATCATGTAGTCCAGTCCGAGCACGTGCTGGGCCACGAAGACGGTGTAGGCGCCGATCAGCAGGAACTCGCCATGGGCGAAGTTCACCACGCGCATGATGCCGAAGATCAGCGTGAACCCGAGCGCCGTCAGCATGTAGGTTGCCGACGACAGCCCGGCGACGACGAGAAACTGCTGAAACATCCGTTGTGACCCCGTTTGCCCGCCTAGTTCAGCTTGGCTTCGCCGATCACGACGCCCTTGCCGCCCTGGATCTCGACCATCACCACCGAGCGGTAGATCTGGTGGTCGACGCCATAGGCCTCGCCGCCTCCCCAGGTCAGCGTGCCGACCGAGCCGTCGAAGGGCGCATTGGCCTCCAGCGCCGCCACGACAGCGTCGCTGTCGAGCATTCCCGCCTTCTCGATCGAGGAGAAGAGCAGGTTGGCAGCGTCGTAGTACATGACGACATAGTCGTTCATCTCGGCCTTGTGCAGCTTGCCGAACTCCTCGCCGAGGCGGTTCCACGTCTCGGTGGCCGGGGCGGCCATGGTGGTGCCGACCACGCCCTCGGCATATTCGGCGCCGGCGGCCTTCACGATCTCTTCGACGTCGTAGCCGCCGAACTTGGTGAAGGCGCCCTGATAGCCGAGCTCTCGCGCCTGGCGGATCATCAGGCCGGCCGTGCGCGGGGGAACGGTGTCCAGCTCGATCGTGTCGGGGTTCTGGGCCAGGATCTTGGTCAGCATGGCGCGGAAGTCGTTCTGGCTGCGCTCGAAGAACTCCGTCGAGACCACCTCGAAGCCGCCGGCGGTATAGGCCGCGACCTGGATCTTCTGGCTGTTCCAGCCGGTCTCGTCATTGGCGGCAATCGTCGCCACGCGCTTCAGCTCCGGCTTCGTCTCCTTCAGCCAGGCCACGGTCGAGGGCGCGAACTCCTGGGTCGTCGGGCCGACGCGGAAGATGTAGCCGCTGTCCTTCAGCACATCGGCGGCCCAGGCGCCGGTGAACAGCAGCACGCCCTCGCGCTCGGTCAGCGGCTTGATGGCCAGAAGCGAGGCCGAGCCGATCGGGCCGAACACGAAGCGGACGTCGTCCGGGCCCATCAGGCGGTTGATGGCGGTCACCGCCTCGGCCGCCTTGTACTGGTCGTCATAGGAAACGACTTCCAGCGTATAGGTGGTGTCGCCCACCTTCAGGCCGCCGCGCGCGTTCACTTCCGCGGCGGCGATCTTGACGCCGCCGTCGATGCCCAGGCCCCAGGCCGCGCCTGCGCCGGTCAGCGGGCCGAGCGCGCCGATCTTGAGCACGTCCTGCGCGTATGACAGCCCGGCCGAGAATGCGAGGGCCGAGGCGGTGAGCGCGGCGAGGGTCGTTCTGCGATTGATGATGAAAGCCATTCTTGATCTCCTGTTGCTTGACGGTCTCTTCCCATGCCGTCAGGGTCTGGTCAGAGGGTGCTTCCTTCGGGCATGTCGTCGACATGCTCGATCCGTTCGACTGCCTGCTTGAGCGCGAACAGCTTGCGATCGCGCTCACGGAACAGATCCTCGGCGGAGTGGCCCGCGTAATCGTAGAAGCCGGCGCCGGCGGTGACGCCGAGCCGCCCTTCGGCCACCAGACGATCGACCGTGTCGGAGCGCCCGCGCACCGGCGGCGGGCTGTAGGCGCGGTTCGACAGGTTGAGCTGCGTCACCTTCAGCCCGGCGAAGTCGAGGCGCCCGAGATGGCCGAAAAGCGTCAGCCGCTGGGCAATGCCGTAGCGGATCGCGGTGTCGATGTCCTCGGCGCTGGCAAGGCCCGCGTCGAGCAGATGGAAGACCTCGAGGCTGATCGCGGTCTGGATGCGGTTGGCGATATAGCCGTGCACGAACTGGCGCATGAGCACCGGCTTCTTGCCGAAACCGTTCAGAAGGGCGCAGACGGCCTCGGCCAGGCCGTCCTCGGTCTCCGGCCCGCGCACGACGTCGACCAGGTCGATGGCATGGGGCGGCGCGTACCAGTGGACGATCAGCGCCCGCGCCTGCCGCGCCGCCGGGATCAGCGGAAAGACGTCGAGATAGGAGGTGTTGGAGGCGACGATCGCCCCTTCCGGCGCGTGGCGGTCGATCAGGGCGAAGGCGGCGCGCTTGGCCTCCGCCTCCTCGACGATCGCTTCAACCACCATGTCGGCCCCGGCCATCGCCGTGCCCGGATCGCTCTCGACGCGCAGCCGCCCGAGCGCGCGGTCAAGCTCTCGCGCGTCCAGCAGGCCGGCCTCGACCAGCGCCATGCCGGCGGCGCGCGAGCGGGCAAGCGCCGTATCCAGCACGGCCGCCTCCACATCGTAAAGCGCGACCTCGCAGCCGCCGAGGGCATGAACGAGGCCGATGCCGTGCCCCATGAGGCCGGCGCCGATGACGGCGACCCGTCCGAATGCATAACCGCTTAAAGCCATCTCAACTCTTCCCGAGGAAACGCGATGCGACGTTTTCCGCCCAGGCGCCGATGCTCAGCGTGGGCGGCGCCGCGGTAGGCAGGGGGAAAGCGGCCGCATCGACGACATACAGCCCGGCCACGCCGTGAACCTCTCCATCGGGGCCGACCACGCCCGAGGCCGGCGCGCCGACGCAGGCGCCGCCCATCGGGTGGACGGTCGAGGGCGTGCGGCCGGCATAGATGCGCCGTCCGGACAACCGCGCCATCTCCTGCATCACGTCATATATCTGGCCGTAGATCGGGCTGTTCGCTGGATCGAAGTGAATACGGAACCTCCCCCCTTCAAAAGTTGCGGTCCCGTCCATTGCGTCCGCGCCCATTCCGCTGACCACCATACCCCGCTTCAATCTCTCACGCAGGAAACGCGGCATCGGATAAGCGCCCACGCTTGGCATATTATTGCGCCCGATCCCGACTTGCGGCGAAGTTTCATCGCGCAGCCGGATAGCCCCCTTGCTCGGAACCCCTTGCGTATAATCGGTGTCCGGCGTGTTCAGATCCCAGAAGCCGCGTATGTCGCCATTGCCGCTGAAGCGCTTTCCCAGATGCGGCATGCCCGCGAGGCCGCCATGTCGGTCGCGGCTTTCCAGCAGCAACCTGAGCGTATTCATCGTTCCCGCGCCGACGAAGACGTGGTCGGCCTCGATCGTCCGGCGGCGACGGCGGGCATGGTCGATGTAGTCCACCCGGAAACGCCTCGGTGCGCCGGTCTGGGAGGTGATGCAGACCACCTCGCTCATGGCGCGGACATCCAGCCCCTTGCGGATCGCGCGAGCCAGATAGATGAAATCCATCGTCGATTTGGCGCCCGACGGGGAGCCGAGGAAACCATGGTCGCCGCTGCGGTAGTCGGCCTCCCAGCGGTCGACGCCGTCCGCGGTCCGCACCCGTTGCGGGTTCGCCGGATCGCGGGGGAAGAGAAAGCCGACCCGAACTTCATCCTTGGGGATCACCGGGGCGAAATCGGGATGATTGGAATAGAGGCTCACGGCCCCGTGCGGCGGCATGTTGTCCGGCCCCGGACGGGCGGAGCCGACCCGCTCCAGGAAGGCCGCGTAATGCGGCGCCATCGCCGCCTCGTCCAGGCCTTCGCAATGACCGTTCCAGTAATCGGGCCGGGCCGGGCGGCGATGCAGGGCGGAATAGACGTGGCTGCCCCCGCCGACGCCCGACGAGCACACGACTTCCATGCCGCGCGAGAAATAGACCTCGAACAGGCCCTTGCGGTTGACGCGCGTGCGCCCCCAAGGCAGCAAGGGATGGTAGACGGACCGCAGCGAGCGGGTGAACAGGCTCAGGCCGCGCGGGAAAGGCGTGCGCTCCTCGATCCCCATCGACTGGACCGGCACGGTGTCCCACCAGGGGCCGCGCTCCAGCAGCGTGACCTTCACGCCGGCTTCGGCAAGGCGCGAGGCCGTGACGCTTCCGCCAAAGCCGCTGCCGATGACGACCGCTTCGGTCGCAGCCGATCCCATGTCGATCCTCCCTGTATGCCCCGGACCTTGGCGCCGGGGCCCGTTTTGCGGCGATTTGACAAAGCGTCAGCACAATGTCAAATGCATTACGGGCCCTCTGCATAAGCTAATGTTATGAGCATCGGATGAGGATCAACCCCCGCCAGATCGAGGCCTTCCGTCTGGTCTTCCAGACCGGCAGCATGACGACCGCAGCGCAAATGATGTCGGTTACCCAGCCCGCCGTCAGCCGGCTGATCCGCGACCTCGAGGCGACGCTGAAGCTTTTGCTCTTCACCCGCAGCGGGGCCGGCATCAGCGCCACCGCCGATGCGATCAGCTTCTACAGCGAGGTGGAGCGCAGCTTCGTCGGTCTCCAGGAGCTCGAGCATGCCGCGCTCGCCATCCGCCAGAGGCGCGAAGGCTTCCTGCATGTCGCCGCCACCGGGGCCTTCGGGGTGTTGTGCCTGCCGCGCGCGCTGGCCTCGGCGCGGGAGCAATCGCCCGACCTTCGCATTCGCCTCACCGTGACGCGCTCGGCGGAAATCCTCGATCTGGTGGCGACGCGGCGATGCCATATGGGGATCACGGCCATCCCGCCCAATGCCGCCGGCATCGACCATGACGACCTGCCTTCCGTCCCCATCGTCTGCGTGCTGCCGCCCGGCCATCCGCTGTGCGCGCGAGACGTGCTGCGCCCGCGCGACCTGATCGGAGAGGTGCTTTACGGCCCGCCGGAGAATACGCGCCTTCACCAGCAGATCGCGCACGCCTTCGCCCAGGAGGGCGTGCCCTTCGACCTGACCGGCGATTGCACGCTCGGCGCTTCGATCTGCGAGTTCGTGGCGGCGGGCGCGGGCGTCGCCGTCCTCGACGCGCTCGCCGCGCGCGTGGCGGGCGAGACGCGGGTGGTGACGCGGCCTTTCGCGCCGCGCACCGAATGGGAGCCGAAGCTGCTGTTCCCGGCCGGCAGCCAACGCTCGCGCCCGCTCGCTCTCGTAACGCAGGCGATCCGCGACTGGCTGACCGAGATCAGGGCCTCGGTGCCGCAGGACTGACCGCCGCCTACGCCTTGGCCGGCTCGGAGACCGGTTCGGCCACGCCGTTCACCCGCAACTCGCCGGTGTCGTTGTCGACGACGACGTAGTTTTCGTAATAGGTCACGACCGGGCGCGCGCCGAAACGTGCCTCGATCTTCCTTGCCCAGTCCTCATCGTACCAGGCCTCGGCCTGCTCGCGCGTTTCCCAGAGATAGACGCCGCCGCCGCCGGCCTCGCCATTGAGGAAATATTTGCGCTTGAGGCCGGGCAGGCCGAGATAGAGCGGCGCGGAGGTCCTTCCCGATTTCGTGGCCTCCTCCTCGCTGCGTTGCAGGCCCGGTATCTGGACGATGGCGATCAACATCGGGTGTTCTCCGTTTTGCTTGATGTTCCGTTTGCTGTCCCGGCGCCGGGATCAGGCCGCCTCGAGCGCGATGGCGATGCCCTGACCGACGCCGATGCACATGGTGGCGAGCGCCAGCCGGCCGCCGCGCAGCTTCAGCTCCAGCGCCGCCGTGCCGGTGATGCGCGCCCCCGACATGCCGAGCGGATGGCCGAGCGCGATCGCCCCGCCATTCGGGTTCACATGCGCCGCGTCCCCGGCCAGCCCGAGTTCGCGCAGCACCGCGATGCCCTGCGAGGCGAAGGCCTCGTTCAGCTCGATGACGTCGAAGGCGGTCGGCGACAGGCCGAGCCGTGCGCACAGCTTCTGCGTCGCCGGCGCGGGACCGATGCCCATGATGCGCGGGGCGACGCCGGCGGTGGCGCCGCCGAGCACGCGGGCGATGGGCGTGAGGCCGAACCTCTTCACCGCCGCTTCCGACGCGACGATCATCGCGGCCGCGCCGTCATTGACGCCGGAGGCGTTGCCTGCGGTGACGGTGCCGCCTTCCTTTTTGAACGGCGTCGCCAGCTTGGCCAGCGCCTCCATCGTGGTGCCGGCGCGCGGGTGCTCGTCCTGCGAGACGACGACCGGATCGCCCTTGCGCTGCGGGATGCTCACCGGGACGATCTCCCTGGCAAGCCGGCCGTTCTGCTGCGCCGCGACCGCCTTTTCCTGGCTGCGCACGGCGAAAGTGTCCTGATCGGCGCGGCTGACGGAAAAATCGGCGGCGACGTTCTCGGCGGTCTCCGGCATGGAATCGACGCCGTATTGCCGCTTCATCAGCGGGTTGACGAAGCGCCAGCCGATGGTGGTGTCGTAGATTTCGGCATTGCGCGAAAAGGCCGTGTCGGCCTTGGGCATGACGAAGGGCGCGCGGCTCATCGATTCGACGCCGCCGGCGATCATCAGCTCGGCCTCGCCCGCCTTGATGGCGCGGGCGGCGCTCATCACCGCGTCCATCCCCGAGCCGCATAGCCGGTTGATCGTCGCCCCCGGCACCGTCTGCGGCAGCCCGGCGAGCAGCGCCGACATGCGGGCGACGTTGCGGTTGTCCTCGCCGGCCTGGTTGGCGCAGCCATAGAGCACGTCGTCGACCGCTTCCCAGTCGATATTGGCGTTGCGCTCCATCAGCGCCTTCAGCGGCACCGCGCCGAGGTCGTCGGCGCGCACGCCGGCCAACGCTCCGCCGAAACGGCCGATGGGAGTGCGGATATAGTCGCAGATATAGGCTTCAGGCATGTCAAAGCTCCGGAACGGTCAGGTCGGCGATGCTTCCCTCGACGACCAGCTCGGCTCCGGTGAGCCCCTGCAATTCGTCGAGACTGATGGCTGCCAGTTTCTCGCGCAGGACGAAGCGCTGCGCAACGATATCGACGACGGCGAGGCTGGTATAGACGCGCGTGACGCAGCCGACGCCGGTAAGCGGCAGGCTGCACGCCTTGACCAGCTTGGGGCGACCGTCCTTGGTGACATGATCGGTGATGACGGCGACGCGTCTTGCGCCATGGACGAGATCCATGGCCCCGCCCACCGCCGGCACGCCTTTGGGGCCGGTGCTCCAGTTGGAGAGGTCGCCGGTCTCGGCCACCTCGTAGGCGCCGAGGATCGCAACGTCGAGATGGCCGCCGCGTACCATGGCGAAGCTGTCGGCGTGGTTGAAGAAGGACGCGCCGGGATTGAGCGTCACCGCCTTCTTGCCGGCATTGATCAGGTCCCAGTCCTCCTCGCCTTCCGGCGGGGCCTTGCCGAAATTGAGGATGCCGTTCTCGGTGTGGAAGATGGCCTGCCGCCCCGTCGGCTGGAACTTGGCGACCATCTCGGGAAAGCCGATGCCGAGATTGACATAGGCGCCGTCCTCGATGTCCTGCGCCGCGCGCCAGGCGATCTGTGCATTCGTCAGCTTGCCGGTCATGCGTATTCCACTCCCGCGCGGATCAGCGCTTCTTCCTGGGCGGCATTCGCCACCTCGACGACGCGGTCGACGAAGATTCCGGGCGTCACCACCTGCTCGGGGTCGATGTCGCCGGCCTCGACGATCTTCGCCGCCTGCACCACCGTGATGCGGGCCGCCATCGCCATCAGCGGCGAGAAATTGCGCGCGGCCTTGCGATAGGTGAGATTGCCGTGCGGATCGGCAAGCTCGGCCTTGATCAGCGCCACGTCCGCCTTCAGCCAGCGCTCCTGCACGTAGTTGCGGCCGTCGAACTCGGCGACGGGCTTGCCTTCGGCAAGGTCGGTTCCATAGGTCGTGGGCGTGTAGAAGGCCGGGATGCCCGCGCCGCCGGCGCGGATGCGCTCCGCCAGCGTGCCCTGCGGCACCAGCTCCAGCCCGATCTCGCCGGCGAGATATTTTTCGGTGAAGGCGCGCGGGTCGGACGAGCGCGGGAACGAGCACACCATCTTCGCCACCATGCCGTGGTCGATCATGGCGGCGATGCCGATGCGACCGTTGCCGGCATTGTTGTTGACCACCGTCAGATTCTTCGGGCTGCCGGTGGCGCGGTATCGGTCGATCAAGGCGTGGATCAGCTCGATGGGGGCGCCGGCGCCGCCGAAGCCACCGATCATCACCACCATGCCGTCCTCGATGCCGGCGACCGCTTCGGCGAGGCCGGCGACTGTCTTGTCCATGTCAGCATCCTTTCCGGGCGGACAGGACGCTGCCCGACCATGCGCCGGCACACTAGGCGGGAGCGCGATCTTCCGACAATGGCATTTGTGCGATATGATGCATTTGTTCACTAATCGCACAAATCAGGAAGCATCCGCATGGCCATACTGGAGCGCGACATCATGGGCGGGCTTGCCAAGGGGCTGGCGGTGATCGAGACCTTCACTGCCGAGCGGCCGCGACAGTCGATCTCGGACGTGTCGGCCGCCTCCGGGCTCGACCGGGCGACGGCGCGGCGCTGCCTGCTGACGCTCGCCTATCACGGCTATGCCGACTATGACGGCAAGTTCTTCACACTGACGCCGCGCGTGCTGCGGCTCGGCACCGCCTGCCTCGCCACCATGCCGCTGCCGCATCTGGTGCAGCCGCTGCTCGACGCGCTTTCGGATGCGCTCGGCGAAAGCTCCTCGGTTTCCATCCTCGACGGCGCCGACATCGTCTATGTGGCGCGCGCGGCGCAGAAGAAGGTGATGTCCATCGCGCTGATGCCGGGTTCGCGGCTGCCGGCCTATTGCACCTCGATGGGACGGGTGCTGCTTGCCGCCCTGCCCGAAGGCGAGGCCCGCGCGATCCTCACCGCCGCGCTGCTGCCGGCGCGGACGCCGCACACGCTGACCGATCCCGACGCGATACTGGCCGAGCTCGGCCGGGTGAAGGATCAGGGCTACGCGCTGATCGACCAGGAGGTCGAGCTCGGCCTGCGCTCCATAGCCATGCCTCTGTTCAGCGCGCGCGGGGCGGTGGTCGGAGCCATCAATGTCGGCGTGCCGGCAACACAGGTCGGCGTGGAGGAACTGGTGCCGCTTTATCTCGAGGCGCTGCGCAGGCTTCAGTCGGAGCTGCGTGCAGTCTTGAATTGAGAGGAAGCGAGCGACGGCCCCGGAGGCGATGATGCCGCCTGCCCGGTGGCTCGACGAGAGATCAATCGGCTTCCAGCATCCGGGAAACGGCGTCGCGCGCGGGCATGCCTTCGTGAAGGCCGTGGCGGCGCGCGGCGGCGTTGCAGGCCGAAAGCGCACCGTCGCGCCACGTCGAACGCGCCTCGCCGATACGGGCGGAGGAGGCCGCAACCGTGGCAGCGGCGATCCCGCGCCGCTCAAGCACCGGCAGGCGCGTGGTCGCGGCGCCGCCGGCATCGTTGAACAGCGCAAGCGCGGCCTCGACGCGCAGCGCATTCATCGGGTCGCTGCCGAACAGCGCGCCGTGCGAGCCGGTGACGACCACCTGTCCAGCATCTTCCGGCTGTACCAGTGAGGCGGAATCGATCAGCACCAGCCGTCGCTTCGCACCCGTCGGGAACAGGACCTCTCGCGCCTCGCGCATGTCGGGCGCGGTCGAGGACGGCTGGCCGGCGAGCGCGAGCAGACGGGCGGCCTGCGCGCAGTCCATGCCGGCGGCGACGCCGAGCGCGCGGGCATGGACGTTCGCTTCCGAAATCCGGCCGCGAGCGAGCATGGATGCCGCCTGCCCGATCGGCGCGCTCGTGTGGTCCACCGCCGCGGCGGCGAGGCCGAACCGCTCCGCCCAGCGTATGCCCGCGGTGCCCGCCCGGTCGAGCCCCTGCCCCGCATCATGCAGGATCACGGCGCGGCAGCCGCCCTTCAGCGCGAGCCAGGCCGGATAGACGCCGCCATGCGAACCGCTGACCACGACGCAACCCGCCGCTTCGGGGCCGATCTTCGTGATGCTGTCGGCGAGCACGGGCATGGATAACGGACCGGCTACGGAGGGCTCAGGCAATCCGGTCGCCCTTCTTCACCTGCACCGCGCGGCTGTCGGCGGCGGGCAGCATCTTGCCCGGATCGCGCGTGACGACCACGTCGAGCACGCTCGGCCCCTCGGCGGCCAGCGCCGCGCGCAGCGCCGCCTCCAACTCGCCCGGGACCTCGACGCGGATGCCGTTGCAGCCGAGCGCGCGTGCCGCCGCCGCATAATCGGTCTCGGCCAGGTCGGAGGACTGGTAGGCGCCTTCCCCGTACATCAGGTGCTGCAACGCCTTGACGTAGCCGGACGCGGCGTTGTTGACGACGACGACGACGAGCGAAAGGCCCATGCGGCGCGCGGTCTCCAGCTCGCCCAGCACCATGTTGAAGCCGCCGTCGCCGGTCAGCGCCACGACGGCGCGGTCCGGGGCGGCGAGACGCGCGCCGATCGCCCCCGGCAGGCCGTAGCCGATGGAAGCGAAGCCGCGATCCGGCACGAAGCCGCGGCCGGCGCGGCGGCTGTCATAGAGCAGCCCACCCCAGTGCGCGGCGAAGCCGCCATCGGCGATCAGGATCGCGTCGTCGGGCAGGACCGTGTTGAGCGCGCCCATCAGGCGGCCCATATTGACCGGCACCTCCTCGCTCTCCAGCCGCGCGCGCGCGGTTTCGTACCAGGCGTCCATGCGCCGCACGACGCCTTCGCACCAGTCCTTTCGCGCGGCGGGCGCCGCCTTGTCCGCGAGCGCGGCCCCCAGATCGCGCAGCCCCTCGCGCGCGTCACCCCACAGGGGCAGGGTCGGGCGATAGGTGCGGCCGATCTCCTCGGCCACGCAGTCGAGATGGATCAGCGTCTTACCCGCCTCCGGCACGGTGTAGCGCTTGGTGGCAATCTCGCCGAGCTTGCAGCCGACGACCAGAAGGCAGTCGCTCTCGGCGATCAGCCCGTTGGCGATGCGGTCGTAGCGCCCGAACAGGCCGGCCGAAAGCGGGCTGGTGCAGGGGATCGCGCCCTTGCCGCTCATCGTGTGGGCGACGGGGATGCGCTGCGCCTCGGCAAATTTCAGCAGCTCGTCCGCCGCCTGCGAGATGTGCACCCCGCCGCCGGCGAGGATCAGCGGCCGCTCCGCGGATGCGAGCAGAGCGGCGGCCTGCGCCAGCCCCTCGGCGTCGGGCCGCGCGCGCAAGGCGGGGGCGGCCTGATAGCGTGGGTCGGCGGTGAATTCGCCGTCGTCGAAGCCGTGCGTGCCGTGACTGACATCCTCCGGCACGACGAGCACGACCGGGCCCGGCCTGCCGGTGGTCGCCACGGTGAAGGCGCGGCGCATCAGCTCGGGGATGCGCCGGATCATCTCGACGCGGATCACCTCCTTGGCGGCGGGGCGCAGCATCTCGGCCTGGCGCGTCTCCTGCGTCATGTTCTTCCAGGCGTGGTCGCGATGGGTGTCGCCTACGATGGCGACGAGCGGCGACCCAGCATTCAGCGCCTCGATCAGCCCGGTGACGAGATTGGTCGCGCCGGGGCCGAGCGTGGCGTCCACCAGACCGACCCGGCCCGAGACCTTGGCATAGGCGTCGGCGGCGAAGACGCCGCAGCGTTCGTCATTGATCAGGTTGTGCTTCAGGCCCAGCCGCCGCGCGGCGTCGTAGAAGGGCAGCAGCTGAAAACCGCCCATGCCGAAGATCGGCCCCGCGCCATGGGCGAGCAGCATGCGCGCGAGCGCCTCGCCCCCAGTCATCTCGTTGGACATGTCGATATTTTTCCTAGGTTATGCGGTAGCCGAGGACCCGCGGGAGCCAGAGCGAAAGCTCGGGAAAGAGCACGTTGAGCACCATCGCGACCACCATGGCCAGCACCAGCCAGCCGACCCAGCGGAAGGTTCTCTCTATGGGAACGTCTGCGATCTTCGACGTGACCATGAGATTCACCGCGACGGGCGGCGTCACCTGCCCGATGGCGACCGCCATGGCCATGATCACGCCGAACCACACCGACGACCAGCCGAATGCGTGCACGATGGGCATCAGCAGCGGCACGGTGATCAGGTAGAGCGAGACCCCGTCGAGCACCATGCCGCCGAGCAGAAGCAGCACGATCACCAAAAGCAGGATGATCCATTCGTTGCTCGTGACCGACAGCAGCAGGTCGGCGGTGGCGCGGAATGCGCCCATGGTGGAGCCCGCCCATGCGAAGAGCGCGGCGAGCGAAATGATGATCATGACCACGCCCGAGATCTTCGAGGCGTCCACGAGGGTCTGGTAGATCTCGCGCACGCCCATGGTGCGGTACATGACGACGCCGACGAACAGGCCGTAGAACACGGCGACCACGGCCGTCTCGGTCGGCGTGAACAGGCCGGAGCGCAGGCCGCCGAGGATGATGACCGGGGCCATCAGGCCCGGCAGCGCTTCGCGGAACGCGGGCCACAGGGGCGGCCGCTCCTCGCTTTCGCCGGCGCCGAAGCCGTGGCGGCGGCTGAGCAGCACCGCCGGCACGGCAATGGCCGCGCCCACCATCAGGCCGGGCACCAGGCCGGCGGCGAACAGGGCGCGCAGGTCCATGCCCGGCACGATCACCGAATAGATGATCATCGCCACCGAGGGCGGGATGAGGATGGCGGTCGAGGCGGTCGCGGCGACGATGGAAGAGGTGAAGGCGCGCGGATAGCCGGCCTTGACCATCGACGGCAGCATCACCGTCATCACCGCCGCGGCATCGGCCGGGCCGGAGCCGGACATGCCGCCCATGATCATGCATACGAGGATGGCGACCAGTGCCAGACCGCCCTTGCGCGGGCCGATCAGCGCCTGCGCGAAGCCGACCAGGCGGGCGGCGACGCCCCCGCGCTCGAACACCATGCCGGTGAGGATGAACAGCGGGATGGCGATCAGCGGATATTTGGCCACGGCCGCATAGGTGTTGGGGCCGATCATGTTGAGCGAGACGAGATCGAGGCCGATGGCGATGCCGACCGCGCCGCCGAGGCCGAGCGCGACCGCGATCGGCGTGCCGATCAGCATCAGCACCACGAAGGTCAGGAGCAGGGCGAGGTTGGCTTCCATCGTCTACTCCCCGCGCCAGCGCCGCGAGGGGCGCAGCGTCGCCCATGCGCGGCCGAAGACGCGCATCAGGATCGCCAGCGACAGGATCGGCAGCCACATCGTGTAGATCCAGGTGGGATAGCCGAGCCCCGGCGACGTCTCGCCCCAGTACCATTCCTCGTAGCTGACGGCCGCCCCGTACCAGAGGATCAGCGAGAACATCAGCGTGGTCGCCGCGAGCGTGACGAGCTCGCAGACCCAGCGCAGCCCAGGCGGCACGCGGTTGAGAAGAAAGGTGATGCGGATGTGCTCATTGCCGGCGAAGGCCGCGGACGCGCCCACGAACGTCATGAAGGCGAGCAGGAAGACGGAGAACTCCTCGGTGAAGGCGAAGGAGTAGTTGGTGGCGTAGCGCACCACCACATTGCCCATGGAAATCAGGCAGATGGCCGCCATGGCCGCCGCGCCCAGCGCGTCCTCGACCGCGACCGGAACCCTCGTATGCGCGGTTCCGGTGTCGTTGGGCGGCCCGTCATCGGTGGGAATGTCGGTGGTGTCGGTCATCGGCGATGTCCCCGGAGATGCCTCGTCGGAGACCCCGCGCCGCCACGGGCGCGGGGCCTTCCGTCGTCGATGTCAGCGCTTGGCGATGGATTCTTCCGCCAGCGTCACCAGGTCGTCGCCGATGCGCTCGCGCCAGGCGTCGTAGACCGGTCGCGTGGCCTCGGCGAAGGCGGCGCGCTCCTCGTCGGTGAGCCGCGTGATGGTCACGCCCTTCGCCTCGATCTCCTCAATCAGGCTTTCATCGTCCTCGGTCAGCCCCTTGCGCGCGATCTCGACGCCGTAGGCGCCCGCATCGACGGCCGACTGGCGCACGATCTCCTGATCCTCGGGGCTGAAGCTGTCCCAGACCTCCTGGTTGACGACGAAGATCAGCGGATCGGCGAGATAGCGCCACAGCGTCACATGGGACTGCCCGACCTCGTGCATGTTGAGCACGGAATAGATCGTGAGCGGATTTTCCTGCCCGTCGACCGCGCCGGTGGTCAGCGCCGGCTGGGCGTCGGCCCAGCTCATCTGCGTCGGGTTGGCGCCCAGCGCGCTATAGATGTCGTTGAAGATCGGCGAGCCGACGACGCGCATCTTCAGGCCCTGCATGTCGGCCGGCGTGCGAATCTCCTTGCGCGAATTGGTCACCTCGCGGAAGCCGTTCTCAGCCCAGGCCAGCGGCACGACGCCGTTCTCCTGGATCAGCTCGAAGATCCGCTCGCCGACGGGGCCCTTCACCAGCGCGTCGATAGCGGCGTAGTCGGGCATCAGGAAGGGCAAGGAAAACAGGTTGAGCTGCGGGATCTGCGGCGACCAGTTGATGGTCGAGCCGACCGCCATGTCGATCACGCCGCGGCGGATCGCGGTGAATTCGCGGGTCTGGTCGCCCTGCACCAGCTGCACGCCCGGATAGACCTGCATCTTGATGCGGCCGTCGGTGCGCTCCCCCACCAGCTCGCCCCAGCGCTCGGCAGCGAGACCCCACGGCATCGGAGCGCCCACGACCGTGGAAACGCGGTACTCGTCCTTGTAGGTCTGTGCCTGCGCCGGGGCGAAGCCCAGCATTGCGAGGGTTGCGGCCGCGGCCGTCAGTGTCTTCAGCAGATTCATCTTCTTTCCTCCTCCGTTGATCCTGCATCGGCATTCGCATGGCGGCGGCTCCTCCCGCCGCCAGACATCAGGCGCGCTCCCGCGCCATCATGGCAAGCGCCGCCTCGGCGACCATCGCCTCCGTGACCCGCACCTTGTCTTCCAGCGTCGGGGCGTAGGCCACGGGAATGCGCGGTGCGCCGAGCCGGCGCAAGGGGGCCTTCAGATCGTGGTGCAGCGCCTCGGCGACGCTCGCCGCGATCTCGGCTCCGAAACCGGCGACGGACACCGCCTCATGCGCGACGAGCAGCCGGCCGGTGCGGCGCACCGACGAGAAGACCGCTTCGCGGTCCCATGGCCACAGCGTGCGCAGGTCGATCACCTCGGCCTCGACGCCCTCGGCCGCGAGCGTCTCCGCAGCCTTGAGGCAGGTGTGGCGCATGGCCGACCACGTGACGATGGTGAGCGCATCGCCCCGGCGGGCGACGTCGGCCTTGCCGAGCGGCACCAGATGCTCGCCCTCCGGCGCATCGTCCTCGAGCGGCCACAGGTTCTTGTGCTCCATGTAGACGACGGGGTCGTCGCAGCGGATCGCGGATTTGAGCAGGCCGAGATTGTCGGCCGGCGTAGCGGGCGCGACCACGACGAGGCCCGGAACGTGCACGTACCACGCCTCCAGCGACTGCGAATGCTGCGCGGCCGAGGAGCGCCACATGCCGATGGGCTCGCGCACCACCAGCGGCACCCGCATCTGGCCGCCGAACATGAAGCGGGCCTTGGCTGCCTGGTTGACGAGCTCGTCCACGGCGCAGAGCGCGAAATCGGAAAAGCGCATCTCCACCACCGGCCGCGTGCCGGTCATCGCCGCGCCCACCGCCGCACCCATGATGCAGGCTTCCGAGATCGGCGTGTCGGCGACGCGGTCCGCGCCGAACCTGTCCTGCAAACCGCGATACTGGCCGAACACGCCGCCCCGCCCGAGGTCCTCGCCCAGCGCCCAGACGGTCGGGTCGCGCTCCATCTCCTCCGCCAGCGCCCGGCGGCCGGCGTCGATATAGGTGGTCGCGGCCATCAGAATGCCCTCCCGCGCGGATCGCCGATATCCTGCACGTCCGTGTAGGCGCCGGCGGTGTCCGGCCAGTCGGTGTCCTGCGCCTCCTCGCGGATGGCGCGCATCTCCTCCTTTGCCCTGTCGCGGGCCGAGGCGAGCGTCGCCGCGTCGACGCCCGCCATGGAAAGCGCCGCTTCCAGCCGGGCGATGGGGCAGGTCTCCTTCGCGCGCTCCACCTCGCCGCCGTCGCGATAGGCGGCGGCATCGACCGAGGTGTGGCCGGTGATGCGATAGGTGCGGCAATGCAGGAAGCGCGGCCCACCGCCGTTGCGCACCGCGTCGATGGCGCCGCGGGCGGCGGCATCCGTCGCGACGAGATCGTTGCCGTCGACGGCGTCGGCCGGGATGCCGAGCGATTGCGCCCGCGCCGCAGGCCCGTCGCCTGCGGTCATCGCCGCGGTGCGGGTCGTGGCCGACCAGGCGTTGTCCTCGCACACGAACAGCACCGGCAGGTCGAACACCTTGGCCCAGTTCAGCCCTTCCATGAACGGGCCGCGGTTCACCGCGCCGTCGCCGAAGATGCAGACCGTGATCTCGCCGTCGCCGCGCAGCTTCTGGCCGTGCGCCGCGCCCGCCGCGATCGGGATGTTGGCGCCGACGACGCCGTTGGCTCCCAGCATGCCGACCGAGAAGTCGGCGATGTGCATCGAGCCGCCCTTGCCGCCGCAGGTGCCGCCGTCGCGGCCGAACAGCTCGCGCATCATCGCCAGCGCGTCCGCGCCCTTGGCGAGCGTATGACCGTGGCCGCGATGGGTGGACAAGAGCAGGTCCTCGCGGCGAAGATTGGCGCAGACGCCCGCCGCGACCGCCTCCTGCCCGATGGAGGGGTGGATCGCGCCCAGCACCAGCCCCTGCTTCTGGCCGGCGATGGCCTCTTCCTCGAAGGCACGGATGCGCCACATCAGGTGCAGGAGGGCGGTGAACCGCTGGCGGTCGAAATTGGCTGGTGAAACCGTCAAGTGGCGAACTCCGGTAGTTGCTCGGCGGTGATCTGGTTGCGGTGGTCGAGCCTGTGCCCGAGGGCGACCGCCTCCTGCCGCAGCGCCTCGACCAGTTCCTCGAGGCGGGCGCCCTCGAAACGTTCCCGGATGGCGGCGAGGGACAGCGAGGCGAGCACGCGGCCGGCGCCGTCGCGGACCGGAACGCCGATGGCCATCATCGCCCGGACGATGCGCCCGTCGTTGAGCGCGTAGCCCTTGCGGCGCGTGATCTCGATCATCCCGGACAGCTGTTCCGCATCGAACCCTGCGAAATCGCGCCGCGCCGCATGGCCGGACGCCAGCACACGCGCGATGTCCGCGTCGCGCTGGAAGGCGAGCAGCGCCAGCGAACCGGCCCCGACGCCGAGCGGGCGCCGGGCGCCGATGTCGAGCGTCAGGGTGCGGATCGGGAAGGAGCCGGTGCAGCGATCGACGCAAAGCGCCTCGTCGCCGTCGCGCAGGGAAAGATAGATCGTATCGCCGGTCTGCGCGGCAAGGCGCGTCAAAGCCGGGCGGGCGAGATCGACGATATGAAAGCGCCGGGCGGCCGCGCCCAGCGCGAACAGGGCATAGCCCAGCCGGTAGAGGCGGCTCGTCTCGTCATATTCCACGTAGCCGACCTCGACCAGCGCGCCCATCAGGCGATGCACGGTGGCCTTGCCGAGACCGGTGGCCGTGCTGACTTCGGACAGACGCATGCCGGCCCCGGAGCCGGCGGCCAGCGCGCGAAGCACCGTCGCGACGCGACCGATTGTCTTGACGGACGCGATCTGCGCTTCGCTTCCCGGCATCGACTCCTCCTCGCCCGGTCCCCTCCGGGTGTCTCGTCAATCTGACGCGATGTTCCATCAGATGAGACAGAAGGTGAGAATGTTTGGAACTTCTGCCTGAGTCAAGCAGCGATTGGGCAGCGATTGAATAGCCCGGCAGAGCGCACTTTCCGGCAGGATCTCCGGTCAAACGATGGCCCGAATGGCGTGCTTCAGTCGCGGCAGGCTTCGGGCAAAGGAAGCCAGAGGGAGGCCAGAGGAGGAATGCATGACGACCGAAGCTCCGCGCATCTACCCCACCTTCCGGTTCCGTGATGCCACGGCGATGATCGCATGGCTGGAAAGGGCCTTCGGCTTCGTCGTACACGCCAGGCACATGGCGGGCGACAAGGTCGCGCATGCCGAGCTCGCCTTCGGCTCCTCCATGATCATGTGCGGCGACGAAAAGGACGACGCCTATGGCGATCTCGCCGGCAACGCGTCCGTGCAGGGCGGCAAGTCGCTCTATATCGCCGTGGACGATGCCGATGCGATGTTCGCCCGCGCCAAGGCCGCCGGCGCGACGATCGAGGAAGGCCTGACGGACCGCGACTACGGGAGCCGCGAATTCATCTGCCGCGATCCCGAAGGCAATCTGTGGTGCTTCGGGACGTATTGGCCGAAGGCGGCGGAAAAGAGTTGAACCCGGCGGCTTCCGGGCAGCGGGATTGCTGCCCGGAAGAAGAGCGCTTGCCTCAGTTCATGAGGCGCTCGATACGCGATTGCATCGCGGCCGCTGCGTCCTCGGCCGACTTCAGGCCGAGCACCGCCGCCTGCGACTCCTCACGGAAGATCGCCGCTGCCTCGATCGAGCGGTCGAAGGACGAGGGAATGACCTGCGCGATCTTCAGCGCCTCGGCTTCGGCCTGCGTGTAAGGCAGTTTCTCCTGCAGACGGGGATCCGAATAGGCGGTCGGGTCCACCGGCCCGTTGGCGTTGAGCGCGATGCGGATAGTGGCCTCCTTGCCGGAAAGCGCCTGCATCAGCGAATATGCGTCTGCCCAAGGGCACTCGCGCGCTCGGCCAAGTCCCCCAGATCTGAGAACGGCGGTGGAAAACTAGACCACGGTAGCGGCGGGATAGTCCTGCTGCGGGCGGCGTAAAATCCGGCCACCTATTTCCCTTCTGTGCAGCGCAGGGAGGGATGAGGGATCTACAC
>Ga0172382_10003374_pt1 | contig 25428 bp, 23 predicted proteins | sample Leawel138RmetaG_FD_122245 | JGI IMG/M metagenome (GOLD analysis project Ga0172382, IMG submission 122245) | Leachate microbial communities from a municipal landfill in Southern Ontario, Canada - Leachate well 138R metaG | ecosystem: Engineered > Solid waste > Landfill > Unclassified | place...
CGACACGTTCCGGACTCGATCGCCACGCTCAGACAGATGCTGGCCGCACGGATCGCTCGAGTACTGCCACGCTGTCCGTGCTGCGGGAGGGCTAGGCGGAATTTGTGACACAGTCAAACTAGGTTCTTGTTACCAGTAAATCAAGTTCCAAAGAGTTTTACTAGTATAACGTCTAACATTCCCCCCAATTGCCTAGATGATCGTGTTTGCCGAATCCATGAACGCGGGTTCGTCCCACCAGATGCCAAATTCGCGGCTGTAGATGTCCATGTTCACCAGCTCCATGAACTGCTCTCCCCATTTCTCCGGCGCAACCGGCTGAATCGCGCCCGACTTGCGCAGTGCATCGAAGCCATTGCGCGGCAGTTGCACCAGATAGGGCTGGAGCTTGCGCGCGAGGCCGCCACTCTTCTCCGCATAGCGCAGACTCTCGATGTCGCGGCGTGCGTCGTCGTCGAAGGGCACGATGACCGGCATCTGCACGGTGTCGATCATGCGGAACTTGGCCGCCAGCGTTTCCAGCGGCAGAGAGTCGATGCGGCTTTCCGCGCACAGGCCGAGCAGGTTCGCGGCATCCAGTTCCTTGTCGCCTTTCTGCCAGTAAAGCAGCCGGAAGTAGGCCTCGATCGCGGACGGCGACAGCGGATCGTCGCGGAACTGCGGTTGGCGCATGACCTCCTGCGCGGCTTGGGCGAACTGGCGCAGTTCCGGCGGCGGTGCCCAGTCGCTGTTGGCGGTGGCGAACACGCGCACTTCGCTCAACTCCGCTGCGCGCTCGCCGTTGCGGTTGCAGCGGCCCGCAGCCTGGGCCACCGAGTCCAGACCGGCCTCGGCGCGGTAGACGGTGGGCAGCGAGATGTCGACGCCGGCTTCGATCAGCGAGGTCGACACCAGCCGGCAGGGCTCGCCGGCCTTGAGGCGTACCCGTACCTCGGCCAACACTTCGCTGCGGTGTTTGGCGCACATCAGCGTGGTCAGGTGTCGCGCACCCGGCCGGTCGGCGAGAGCCTGATACAGGGCGCGGGCGTGGCGGCGATTGTTGACGATGCACAACACCTGATCGAGGTCGCGGAGCTGCGCCGCGAGCGTGTCATCATCGAGCGTGCCGACGTGGCGTACACGTACCCGGTCCAGCTTGCGGAAGAGTTCCGGCGGGTTCGGGGCGAGTTCGCGCACCTGCTCCTTGTCGAATCCGCCGCGAAAGTCCGGCGCGTTCAAGGCCGGCTGGGTGGCAGTGCACAGGACGATGCTGCTGCGGTAGTTGCGGGCCAGTTCGTCGATGGCCGCGACCGCCGGCCGCAGCAGCTTGAGCGGCAGGGTCTGCGCCTCGTCGAGAATGACCACGCTGCCAGCGATATTGTGCAGCTTGCGGCATTGCGATGGGCGTGCGGCGAACAGGCTTTCGAAGAACTGCACGGCGGTGGTGACGATGATGGGGGCGTCCCAGTTCTCCATTGCCAGCCGCAGCTTCTCCCGGGCCTGGTAGCGTTCGGCGTCCGAGCGCGGAAGTGGTGTGGCGACGAAGGCGCTGTGGTGTTCAAGGACCGCTGCCTCGCCCAGATCGCCCAGCGCGGAACGGAATACCGCGGCGTTCTGCTCGACGATGCTGGTGAAGGGAATCACGAAGATCACCCGCCGCAGCCCATACTTTATCGCGTGTTCGAGTGCAAAGGCGAGCGAGGCAAGCGTCTTACCGCCGCCGGTCGGAACCGTAAGCGAAAACAGACCGGGTGCGTACTGAGCGGCTTGGCGTGTATGGGCAAGAATGTCCGCGCGAACGCGATTGACGTCGGAGTCGGCGGCAAAGCCCAAAAGATGAGTCTCGAGGCGCTCGCGCAATGCTTGCAGGGAGGGGACTTCGAGCGCGCGCGATGCGCTGCGGTCGTTGGGCTGTCCGGGAAGGGCGACCCGATCGTAAAAGGCCTCGGTATCGAGGTAGTCGGCATCCACTAGGCACGAGAACAGCATGCGGGCCAAGAACGCGCACTGAAACATGCCTTGATCTTTTTGTGGAAAGAGTTTGGGTGGGGTGACTTGCTCGGGAAGCGCGATGTCACGCCGCCAGTCGTCCTTCAATGGCGGCAGCCCAAGACCCTTCAGCCGGTCGCACAGGGCTGTTCGCTCCCCGCCCTCGCTGCCATTCGCGAGACCCGCGTGATGGCCGGCAATGCCATAGGCGAGCAGCATGCCGATCGGTCCGAACCGCTCAACTGCGACCATTGCGCCACGGGTGGCGTGATCCACACGGATGGCCTCCCCTGAGAGCCTGTTTTGGAACTCTGCGCAGTATTTTCCCAAGTCATGAAGCAGGCCTGAAACGTATGCCAACTCATTTCCATTGAATATTCTGGCGAATTCGCTTGCCAAGCGCCCCGTCTTCTGGAGATGGTCAGCCAAGGCTTGCCAGTCAGTTTTATCCACCCTCTGTGTTGAGTGCGCAAAATACATGACGTGGCAACCTTTTCAGTTGGATTCGCAATTTTCAATGCATATGTAGTGCCAGCCGATAATAAATGCTTGTTTATCATTTGTCATTGTTTAATGGGTCCGGAATCGACGAACTGGGTATGGCAAATCAGGTTCGTGATACCCCCAGCCGCTCCGATATCGCACCCGCACAGGCTCTCACTTTTTGTGCGGTTGGGCCGGTCCAGTCGGGGTCGAAGGTGTCGGCCGGGCCCATGGCGGTGATGGCCAGGGCCAGGTTGCCGCTGCTGTCGAACACCGGGGCGGAGAAGGCGTTGATGCCGGGGATGGGGTTGCCGACGGCGCGGGCCATGCCGTGCTGGCGGACTTCGGCGACGATCTCGTCTACATGGCGGCGCGACAGGCGCAGCGCGGCCTGGGGGGAGGCTGAGAACTGGGCGAGTTCGCGCTCCAGAAAGGGGCGGGTGATGCGTTCGGGCAGCAAGGCGGCAAAGATGCGGCCGGTGGCGGACAGTAGCAGGGGGGTCATCACCGTGCCGGGGCGCATGTTGATGTGGATCTGTTTGCTGCTCTCTTCGATGCGCACGATGGTGGGGCCGTGGTTGCCCCATACCGCGATGGCGACGTTCAGTTCGATTTCATCGGCGAGGCGGGCGGCCTCGATGGTGGCGGCCTGCAGGGGTTCCAGTCCGTTCAGGGCGCTCAGTCCCATCTGGAGCGCAAAGGCCCCGAGCCCATAGCGGCCGGTGACCGGGTTTTGCTCGATCAGCCCCAGCTTGCCGAAGCTCACCAGATAGGGGTGGGCCTTGGCCGGTGGCATGCCGGCTTCGCGGGCGAGGTCCTTGAGCATCATCGGGCCGCCATGGCTGACCAGGGCCTGCAGCAGGGCGCCGCCGACTTCGATGGATTGTATGCCGCGCCGGTCCTGGCTGCGGGGGGTGTTCTCGGTGTTGGGTCGATCGGTGCTCACGGGCGCTGACTCCTTGGGAGGGGGCGATGGTAACAGGCGGCTGGGGCGACCGGACAGGGGGTTCGGGTTGTGGGAGCAGGATTAAAATTTAACATGAACAAATCTATTGACTAATAACAAACTGCTGCCTATTCTTCGTCCATCGCCAACCGAAGGAGCGCAGCACATGAGCGAGAAGAAGTTCGCATCCCAGGCCGACCTGGAAGAGAAGAAGATCAGCTGGGAGCAGTTGTCTGAAAACGCCTATGCCTACACTGCCGAGGGCGACCCGAACACCGGGGTGATCATCGGCGACGACTCGGTGATGATCATCGACGCCACCGCCACCCCGGTCGCCGCGCAGAGCGTGATCGCCAAGGTGCGCGAGATTACCGACAAGCCGATCAAGTACGTCGTGCTCACCCACTACCACGCGGTGCGCGTGCTCGGCGCATCGGGCTACAAGGATGAAGGGCTGGAGCAGATCATCGCCAGCCACGACACCTACGATCTCATCGTCGAGCGTGGCCAGCAGGACATGGATTCCGAGATCGGCCGCTTCCCGCGTCTGTTCCAGGCGGTCGAGAGCGTGCCGGGTCTGACCTGGCCGACGATCACCTTCAAGGGCGAGATGACGTTGTGGATGGGCAAGCTCGAGGTGAAGATCAAGCAGGTCGGTCGCGGCCACACCAAGGGCGACACCATCGTCTATCTGCCGTCGCAGAACATCTGCTTCTCCGGCGACCTGGTCGAGGCCGATGCCGCCTGTTACACCGGCGACGCCTATTTGTCCGACTGGCCGCAGACGCTGGACAACCTCGCGGCGATGAACTTCGAAAAGCTCGTCCCGGGCCGTGGCCCCGCGCTGATGAATCGCGAGCAGGTCGAGAAGGGGCTGGCCTACACCCGCGACTTCGTGTCGACGCTGTACACCAGCGCACAGGAAGCCGTCGCCCAGGGCATGGACCTGAAGGCGACGATGGCGCACACCCGCAAGAACATGGACCCGAAGTTTGCCCAGGTTTTCATCTACGAGCACTGCCTGCCCTTCGATGTGACCCGTGCGCACGACGAAGCCAGCGGCATTCGCGATCCGCGCATCTGGACGGCCGAGCGCGACCAGCAGATGTGGCACGCGCTGCAGGAGTGAGATGCAGCAGGCCTGCCCGGCGCTATTAACCCGACCCTTGAGCATGCTGTCTCCGTTCGCCCTGAGCTTGTCGAAGGGCGCTGTCGGGACTGGGCTTCGACAGGCTCAGCCCGAACGGTTGTCAGTGACTTTAAGGGCCGGGTGAATAACGGGTGGGCCAGCAGTTGATTGCCAACAGAGCATTACAAACCCACCCGGCGACACGCCCGACAGAAGGCGGCCCGGCAGGAACGACAAAGAGGAGACAACCGTGCTGAGCACGTATCAATATCCGAAGTTCGAGTATCGACGCCCGCCCGAGGTCGCCGAAGCGCGCGAAGGGCATTATCCGGTGATCGTCGTTGGCGCCGGCCCGGTGGGGCTGGCTGCGGCGATCGACCTGGCGCAGCAGGGCACACCGGTGCTGCTGCTCGACAACGACGACACGGTGAGCATCGGCTCGCGTGGCGTGTGCTACGCCAAGCGCGCGCTCGAAGTGCTCGACCGCATCGGTTGCGGCGAAGAGATGGTGGACAAGGGCGTGTCGTGGAACGTCGGCCGCACCTTCTTCCGCGAAGAGGAAGTGTTCAACTTCAACCTCTGCCCGGAACCCGATCACCACCGGCCGGGCATGATCAACCTCCAGCAGTACTATCTGGAGGAATACATGGTCAAGCGCGCCGAGGCTGTCGGCAACATCGAGCTGCGCTGGAAGAACAACGTGATCGCGGTCACCCAGGAAGGCGACAAGGCCAGCCTTCGGGTCGAGACCCCCGACGGGGCCTACACGGTGACCACCGACTGGCTCGTCGTTGCCGATGGCGCACGCTCGCCGATCCGTTCGATGCTCGGCCTGGACATCGACGGCAAGATCTTCATGGACCGCTTTCTCATCGCCGACGTGGTGATGAAGGCGGACTTCCCCACCGAGCGCTGGTTCTGGTTCGATCCGCCGTTCCACCCCAACCAGTCGGTGTTGCTGCACCGGCAGGCCGATAACGTCTTCCGCATCGACTTCCAGCTCGGCTGGGATGCCGACCCGGAAGAAGAGAAGAAGCCCGAGAACGTGATGCCACGCATCAAGGCGATGCTCGCGCATGACGGCGATGCGGACCGCGAGTTCGAGCTGGAGTGGGTCAGCGTGTATACCTTCCAGTGCCGGCGCATGAAGAGCTTCCGCAGTGGGCGAGTGCTGTTCGCCGGCGATGCCGCGCATCAGGTGTCGCCGTTTGGCGCGCGCGGGGCCAACTCCGGCATCCAGGACACCGACAACCTGGTGTGGAAGCTCAAGCTGGTGATGGACGGCAAGGCGCCTGCCTCCCTGCTCGACACCTACTCTGACGAGCGCACCTTCGCCGCGGACGAGAACATCATGAACTCGACCCGTTCCACCGACTTCATTACCCCCAAGAGCCGGGTCAGCAAGACCTTCCGCAACGCGGTACTGGGGCTGGCGGAGCACTATGCGTTCGCCCGTGGGCTGGTCAATTCCGGTCGCCTGTCGGTGCCGAGCTTCTACACCGAATCGAACCTGAACACGCCCGACAGCGATGAATTTGCCGGCGTGATGGTGCCGGGCGCGCCGATGGACGATGCGCCGATCGAAACCGCTGGCGGCACGCCGTGGCTGCTCGGCGTGCTGGGGGACCGTTTTCAGGTGTTGCACTACGTCGAAGACGCGTCGGCGCTGGATGCCGCTACCGTGCAGGCACTGGCGGAGCTGGCCAGCGATCCGATCCCGGTCGAAGCCCTCGTCGTTGCCCGTACCGGGGCCGCGCCGGCCGGGTTGCGCACCGTCATCGACAGCCGGGGACGTATCGCCGAGCGCTACGATCTGCGGCCGGGTACCACCTATCTCGCCCGCCCGGATCAGCACGTCGCTGCCCGCTGGCGCACGTTCGACGCCGCCCGCGTGCGTGCCGCCGTCGCCCGCGCCACCTGCAACTGAAGGAGCCCACCATGCCGTTGAACACCGAACCCAACTTCGCCGAACCGGGTAAGCGCTACTTCCGCACCTTCAGTCCGGGCGATGACTTCTACGAGATGCTGATCGAGACCCACCGCGAGCTCAGCGACGAGCAGAGCGAAATGGTCAACGCCCGCCTCATCCTGCTGCTCGCCAACCACATCGGCGACATCTCGGTGCTGCGCGAAGCGATGGCGGTCGCGCGCGAGGGCGTCGTCGGCAAGGGGTAAATGCGCCGCGCTCAGCTGCCGGGGCGGTCGTAGAAGTACACCACCCGGTGGCGGGGTGCGAGATATTCCAGTACGGCTTCGGGCAGGTCATCGCGACGGATGGCCCGCTCGACGCTCACCCCTTCCGCATCGATCAGGTCCACGATGTTGGCTTCGCTGCGCGGCAGGCTTTCGTCGTACACCAGCACGCTGGGCTTGAGCAGGTCGGCCTGATTCACCGCCACCACCAGCCCGACCACCCCATTCGACAGCTGCACCACCGAGCCGGGCGGGAACACCCCGAGGTGCTTGATGAAGCGCTGTAGCAGGGGTTTGTCCCACCACCGCCCCTCCTTGCCATACATCTGCGCCAGCGCTTCGGCAGGCGTCAGGTTGCCGTGTTCGGGGGCGTTGCACAGGTTGTCGTAGCGGTTGGCAATCGCCACGATGCGCGCCGACAGGCTGGTTTCGCTTGCAACAATCCCGTCGGGGTAGCCCTTGCCATCCATGCGCTCGTGATGGTGGCGGATGATCTCCCGCATGCCGGGGGTGAAGATGGCCACGTCCGAGGCGATCAGCTCGCCGTACTGCGGGTGCAGTCGGTAAAAGTCCTCTTCCACCCGGCTGCGTTCGCCATGCTTGCGCAGGATCGCATCGGGGATGCGCAGTTTCCCCAGATCATGGAACAGCGCCCCCATGCCGAGCTCGAACAGCGCCTGCTCGTCCAGCCCTTCGGCCCGGCCCAGCATCAGGCTGACGATCATCACGTTGAGCGCATGGAAGTAGGCGTTCTCGTCGCCCTGTTTCTGGCCGATCAGGTGCAGTACGGTGTCCTGGCTGGAGAGCAGGGCGGAGACGGTTTCCTGCACCACATCGCGCGCCATGTCGGCCGCCTGGGCGGGGGCCGCATGCAGCTGCTTCATCAGTTTGCGCACCGTGCCGGCGGTGCGGGCGTAGGTTTTTTCAAAGCGGGCCAGGCTCTCCCGGGTATGCCGGATGCGGGCCACCCGGTGCCGCTTGGCCTCCAGCGCAGCCAGTTCTTCGGCGCTGGGCGCGACCGGTGCCGGACGGGCGGGCGGTGCGGGGGGCTCCGGCAGCAGCGGGGCGGTGCTGCGCGACGGAAAGCAGCGTATCTGCACCAGCCCCATGTCGCGCAGTGTCTGGATCTGGCGCGGGTTGCCGATGCGGAAGGCGTTGAACAGGAAGGGGTGGTCCAGCCATTCCTCGGCAAGCGAGATATAGACGCCCGGCTGCAGTCGCTCGATGTCGACCAGCAGGCCAGGGTCCTCGTTGTCCGGGGTGTCGGTGCTCATGCGTGTGAGCGCCGCAGGCAGCAGGCGACAGGGACGGTGGCAGGCCGAAGCCTGGGCAGTGTGTTCATCGGCGGGTCATCGAGGGCAGCGGACTGGGCGGAGCAACCCGGCGCAGAGGGTTCTGCGGGCACTGCTGCGCCGGGTCAGGCATGCGTGGGATGATAGGGGTTTGTTATCGTGCTGTACATTGGTGGATGTGCTGAGTCTTTCGCAGGGTTTCGAGTGGCTTCCGGCTGCGTTACCATAAGCCTTCGTTCATCAAGGAGCAGCCGAATGGCCACCGTTGAAATCACCGCCGAAAACTTCAACCAGATTGTCGACGGCAACGACATCGTGTTTCTGGACTTCTGGGCGGAGTGGTGTGGCCCCTGCCGCAGTTTTGCGCCCACCTACGAGGCCGCTTCCGAGGCACACCCCGACATCGTGTTCGGCAAGATCGACACCGAAGCGCAGCAGGAGCTGGCGGCCACCTTCCAGATTCGCTCGATCCCGACGATTGCGGTCATCCGTGGCAACATCATGGTGTTCCGCGAGTCCGGCGCCCTGCCGGCCAGCGCCCTCAACCAGGTGATCGAGGGCGTGCGCAATCTCGACATGGACAAGGTGCACGCCGAGATCGCCGCGCAGCAGGCCGCCGGTCAGCAGGCGGGCTGAGCGTCCCCGGGGCGCTTCACTCGAACAGCGCCCCCACGCTTTCGCCGCTGTGGATGCGTTCGATGGCGCAGGCGAGCAGGGGGGCGACGCTCAGCACGGTGAGCTTGTCGAACTGCTTGTGTGCGGCCACTTCCACCGTGTTGGTGACCACGATGGACTCGACCGGCGCTTCGCGCAGTCGTTCGATGGCCGGGCCGCACAGCACGCCGTGCACCGCGCCGGCGTGAATGCTGCGGGCGCCGGCTGCACGCAGGGTTTCGATGGTGGCGATCAGCGTGCCGCCGGTGGAAATCTCGTCCTCGAAGATCACCACATCCTTGCCGGCCACCTCGCCGACCACCTGCCCCTGTTTGACATCGGTGTCGCTCACCCGACGCTTGTCGATGATGGCCATGGGCACGCCCAGGCGTTCGGAGAAACGCCCGACCCGCTTCGCACCGCCGGCATCGGTGGCGACCGCAACCATGTTGGCGATGTCGTGGTGGGTGCGAAAGTGCTCGACGAGCGTTGGAATGGCCGTGAGGTGATCCACCGGCACGCTGAAGAAGCCATGCACCTGGTCGGCGTGCAGGTCCATGGTCAGCACCCGATTGGCGCCGGCGGTGACCAGCATGTCGGCAATCAGCCTGCCGGTGATGGAGATGCGCGGCGCGTCCTTCTTGTCGGAGCGCGCGTAGGAGTAATAAGGAATCACTGCGGTCACCCGCCGGGCCGAGGCACTGCGCAGGGCGTCGAGCGTGATGAGCAATTCCATGATGTGATCGCTGACCGGTTCGGTAAAGGGTTGCACCACGAACACATCGCGCTCGCGCACATTTTCCCGAACCTGTATATGCAGGTTGTCGTTCGAGAAGCGGGAAATTTCGAGCGGGCTGAGCGCCACCCCGAGGCGCTGGGCGATGGCCTGGGCGAGGGCCGGATTGGCGTTGCAGGAGAAGAGGCGCAGCGTGTCGTTGAAGAAAGGCATGGGCAGCAGACGTGAGGATGGCGGACGGGCGCCAATTGTAGGGCATCGGCTTGTGCGGGGTGTCTACTGCGGCTGCAGCCAGGGCGTCCGGAGGGCGCTGAAACACCATGATAATGTCTTGAATGAACTGCCTGCGTTCGGGCATGATCGAATCCGGTCAGAAGTTCCGTCAGTATTTTTCACGGTACGGTGCAGACCCTCAAGACGATACAAGGAGAAGAGAATCATGAAAAACGGAACTGGCAAGCTGGGCATCGTCCTGTTGCTGAGCCTGATGCTGGGCGGCTGCTCGACCTGGGATGGCATGTCCAAGCGCGAGCGCAGTGCCGTCATCGGTGCCGGTGTGGGCGGCGTGGCCGGCTCGGTGGCCACCGACGGCAGTCTGCTGGGCACTGTGGGCGGTGCTGCCATTGGCGGGGTGGTGGGCGACGCGGTGGGCAAGCGGCGCTGAGCCCCGACGCACCGGGAGCGCTTTTCAGCGCGCTTCCGGTGCGCGTTTTTCCCGTACGGGAGGCGTTCCGAAGGCGGCTCTTGGTACAATCCGCGCACATTCATACCGAACACGCCGCCTGCCGCTGCACAGGGTGGGCGGCTTCGTCTTTTCTGGCCGATACCGATGACCGATACCCCTGCCTCCAGCGCCGATACCGCCGGCACGCCCTTTCCGCCCGATCTGTTGCGCGATGTGAAGAAGCGCCGCACCTTCGGCATCATCTCTCACCCCGATGCGGGCAAGACCACGCTGACCGAAAAGCTGCTGCTGTTCGGTGGCGCCATCCAGATGGCGGGGACCGTGAAGGCCAGGAAGAGTGCCCGGCATGCCACCTCAGACTGGATGGAGGTGGAAAAGCAGCGTGGTATTTCGGTGACCAGCTCGGTGATGCAGTTCGAGTACCAGGGGCATACCATCAACCTGCTCGACACACCGGGTCACCAGGATTTTTCCGAGGATACCTACCGTGTGCTCACTGCGGTGGATGCCGCCGTGATGGTGATCGATGCGGCCAAGGGGGTGGAGACGCAGACGATCAAGCTGCTCGAGGTGTGCCGCCTGCGCAACACGCCGATCATCACCTTCATCAACAAGCTCGACCGCGAGGTGCGCGATCCTTTCGAGCTGTTGTCCGAGATCGAGGATGTGCTGAAGATCGAGTGCGCGCCGATCACCTGGCCGCTGGGCATGGGCAAGGCGTTTCGCGGGGTGTATCACCTGCTGGAAGACCGGGTGCTGCGCTTCACGCCGGGTGAGGAGCGCCGCTCCGAGGCCGAGATCATCAAGGGGCTGGACAATACCCAGCTCGACGCACTGTTTCCGCTGGAAGTCGGCCAGTTGCGCGAGGATGTGGAGCTGATCGGCGGGGCGTCGGCGCCGTTCTCGCTGGAAGACTTTCTGGCGGGCCGGCAGACCCCGGTGTTCTTCGGTTCGGGGATCAACAATTTCGGCGTGCAGGAAATCCTGGAGGCACTGCTTGCCTGGGCCCCCCCGCCGCAGCCGCGCGAAGCTGGCATGGGCAGCACCGCCGACAGCCGCAGGGTGCAGCCTGCCGAGGCGCCCTTCAGCGGTTTCGTGTTCAAGATCCAGGCCAACATGGATCCCAAGCATCGCGACCGGATCGCGTTCTTCCGCATCTGCTCGGGGCGCTACAGCTCGGGCATGAAGGTGCGCCATGTGCGTCTCGGGCGCGAGATGAAGCTGGCCAACGCGCTGACCTTCATGGCCAACGAGCGGGTGCACAAGGAAGACGGCGTGGCGGGCGACATCATCGGCATCCACAACCACGGCCAGTTGCAGATCGGCGATACGCTCACCGAGGGCGAAGTGCTCGGTTTCAAGGGCATTCCCTACTTCTCGCCCGAACTGTTCCGCGCCGCGCGCCTGCGCGACCCGCTGAAGACCAAGCAGCTGCAGAAGGGGTTGCAGGAACTGGGCGAGGAGGGCGCGATCCAGGTCTTCGAGCTGGAAGGCGGCAACATGCTGCTGGGCGCGGTGGGGGTGCTGCAGTTCGAGGTGGTGGCGCAGCGACTGAAGGATGAATACAAGGTGGATGCGATCTTCGAATCCGCCGACATTTATACCGCGCGCTGGCTGACCTTTCCCGACGAGCTCACCCGGCGCAATTTCGAGCGCGAGCAGTATGCGCGCATCGGCAAGGATGTGGATGGCAATCCGGTGTATCTGGCCAGCACCCGCTACAACCTCGATGTGACCATGGAAAAGTGGCCCAAGGTGGGCTTCCACGCCACCCGGGAGCATGGCCAGGTACTGAGCTGAGCGGCGGTGGTATGAAGCCACGCCGGCCCCGCCCGCGTGTCGGGCAATGAGAGGAGACACAGGATGAGCGGACAGGAGGGCGACCCGCACGATCCACCCGCCGTGCGGGCGGCCCTGAACCAGCAGCGGCGCATGGGGCGCTTCATGATGGTGCTGGCCTGGCTCGCCTTTCTGGGTGTGCTCTGGCTGGTGTTCGAGGATGTGCTCGACCGGCAGGTGCACCCGAACCGCAATCTTCGGGTGGAGGAAGGGGCCGGGGAGTGGGTGCTCAGGCGCAATCGCGCCGGGCATTATGTGGCCCCGGGCACGATCAACGGTCAGCCGGTGGTGTTCCTGCTCGACACCGGGGCAACCCAGGTGTCGGTGCCGGCGCATCTGGCCGGGGCGCTGGGGCTGTCAGCGGGGGCACCGATGCAGGTGCTCACGGCAAACGGCAGCGTCACGGTGCGCGCAACGCAGATCGATGAACTGGGGCTGGGGCCGTTCCGGGTGCTGAATGTGCGCGGGCACCTGAACCCCGGCATGCGCGAAGACCAGATCCTGCTTGGCATGAGCGTGCTCAAGCATCTGGAGTTCACCCAGCGCGGCGACACGCTCACGCTGCGGGCGGCCCGGCACTGAGCGGGGCCACCCGGCCGATGTGTGTCAGCGCAGCCCGCCCAGCGCCATTGGATTGAACGGCTGGTCGTTGACCGTGAGCTGGCCGTCCTTGAAGGCGATGCGCGAGCTGAGTTGCTTGCCTTCACGCTGTACATAGCCCTGGCCAACGAGGCTGTCGACCTGCTGGCTGAGGTTCATCGACATCAGCAGGGCCTCCTCGTTCGTTTCCGCATTCATGCGCTGCATCTGGTCAAGCAGGTCGAAGGGCAGCGAGATGGCGCCACTGGCATCGAGCTTGAACATCAGCGCGAACGGGTTGTTGACGTCCTCGGGCTTCAGGTCGTTGAAGCGTGCCCGCGCGGACAGCGAGGCGGTGCCGTGCGGACTGTTGAAGCTGAGGCGGTCAAGCCGCAGTTCGGGATTGTGCTGCAGCAGCGACAGCATCGGCTCGGCGAGCGGTTCGAAGAGCAGGGCCGGGTTGTTCGCGAAAGCCTGCTGTCTGGACGGATCGTAATAGTTTTCCATCAGGTCGCGGTAAATGCCGGCGACGGTGCGCCCGTGCAGGCGCAGCAGCGACACGTCGTAATGGACCGGGCCGTAGTTCTGCGCGCCGACACGGAAGTCTTGCGCACCGAGCCGGGCGCTGATGTCGAGGAAATCGCCCTGCATCGGCATGTCGATGTCGTAGACCAGATTGCCCATCGTGAAGCTGTCGTTTGCCTCAGGGTCGAAGCTGCTTTTGGCCAGGCCCTGGATGTGCAGCTCGTCCAGCGTGAGCCGCATGGTGCCTGCATAGAACAGCTCGTTGTCGTCGAAGGGGCGGTATTGCTCACCGGAAACGCTCAGGTCGGAAAACAGGAGCTTGCCGTTGGGGGCGCGCACTTCGAGCCGGGGCAGGTCGAACTGCATGGTGTAGCGCCCGAGGTTGGCGGTGAAGTCGAGAATCAGATGGGCGCCGCCCCAGCTCACGGTTTCCGCTCCGGCGCTGTCGGGTTCGGTGAACTCGAAGGCCGGGCTGGTCATCGAGGCCACGCCGCCGCCGTCGAAATTGAATTTCACATGGGCGGAGACCGGGGGTTTGTCGCCGAACAGCTTGGCCACCTTCTGGCGGGTGTCGTCATCGAGCACCAGATGCACATCGGCCTCGCCTGCGCCGAAGCTTGTCCAGCCGGGCAACGGGCCGTGGCTGATGTCGGTCCTGAGGGTGAAGCGCAGGTCGCGCGCGTTCGACAGGCCGGCTGCGGCCTCGTCCGACAGCATGTCCTTCAGCCAGCTTTTGTCGAGCTCCAGCGTGACGGTGTCGGTGGCGCTGAACAGGCCACGCTCGTAGCGGCGCTCCACCACCTTCAGGTACGGCAGTTCGGCCACTTGCCGGTATTGTTCCTCGTAGGCGCTTTCGATGGTGCGGCCCATCCACCAGGCGGAGGCGGGTACGGCAATCGCGGCAGCAACGGCCACGGCGGCGATCTTGACTGAATGGCTCATGATGATGTGACTCTACGAAAGATGTGTCGGGGACGAGGGCCGGTGGGCGGCCTGGCCGATCTGGCGGGGGGCTTGACCGGACTGCGGGAATGACCGGAATGATAGCTGCAATTTGCGGGTAATGGCAGCATCGCATGCTGCGCTGCACTGTCGTGTACTCAACTGCAATCCCGGCACAGGGCACTGATTTCAATCTCGGAGCCGACCAGGGTATGCCCTTCGCGACGCAGGGATTGATGCAGTGCGTCAATCACTGCATCGTCATGAAGTTCGGTCACCCGGGCGCAGCGTGGGCACACCAGGAAAAGGCTGGCATGATCGTGGTGCGCCTGATTGCAGGCGACGAACTGGTTGGTACGGCCCACCTTGTGCGCCAGCCCCTGCTCGATCAGGAAGTCGAGGGCGCGATACACCGTCGGCGGTGTGGCCCCGGGGTGCCGGTCCTTCATTTGTTCGAGCAGTTCGTACGCCTTCACACCCCCCGGCTGCCGGTGCAGCAGGTGCAGGATGTGCCGACGGATCGGCGTGAGGCTGGCGCCGTGGGCCTTGCAGTGCGCGGCGGCCTGATCGAGGAACAGCGCTTCGTGAGTGTCGTCGCGCGGGGGGCAGGAGGAAGGGCTGTGCATGGCTGGATTCTGGGGCGGTGCGGGCTGCCGAGATTGGGCTCCACGGGGTGCTTGCAGGACATGATACCCGCTGTGGCCGTCACTGCAATGCCCGGCATGGGGAACAAGGACTGACCATTTTTCCAGATTCGTGTATTGTGCCGGCCGTTAGCGATTTTCAACCAGGAGACACAGGGATGAGTAACGTCAAGCCCGATACGATGCCGACGATGACCCGTGAGGAGTTGCTTGCCGCACCGGAAGACGATTACATGTCCGAGGCGCAGCTTGCCTTTTTCCGTCACCTGCTGATGTCCGAAAAGCAGGCGCTCGTGGAGGCTGCGCGGGAGACCACGGTACATCTGCAGGACAATGAGGCCACGCCCGACTGGACAGACCGGGCGACGGTGGAAGAGGAGCATGCGCTGGAGTTGCGCGTGCGCGACCGCGAACGCAAGCTGATGAAAAAGATCGACGAGGCGCTGGCCCGCATCGAGGACGGCAGCTATGGCTGGTGCGAGGAAACCGGCGAGCCGATCGGTGTGCCGCGCCTGCTGGCCCGTCCCACCGCCACCCTCAGCGTGGAAGCGCAGGAGCGTCACGAGGCGCTCGAACGGGTTTCCCGGGGCTGAGCGCCTCGCCGATGAGCGTGCCGCCCGCCAGCGAGGCGATGCCAGAGGACGCGCACGACCGCCGCATTCCGGTGGTCGTGCTGACCGGCTTTCTCGGCGCCGGCAAGACCACCGTGCTGCGGCACTGGCTGCAGGGCGAGCGTGCAGCCCGCAGCGCGGTGCTGATCAATGAGTTCGGCGAAGTCGGGCTGGATCACCATCTGGTCGAGAAGGTCGATGAACGGCTGGTGCTGCTCGATTCCGGCTGTCTGTGTTGCAGTGTGCAGGGCGATCTGGTGCGTGCCCTCAAGCGCCTGTTCCAGCAGGCCAGCCGTCGCGAGATTCCCCCCTTCGAGCGCGTGCTGATCGAAACCACCGGGCTGGCCGATCCGGCACCGGTGGTGTTCACCCTGATGGAAGACGCCTTCATCGCCGAGCGTTATCGCTGCGATGGTGTGGTGGTCGCGGTCGATGCCACCCACGCTCAGGCGCAGCTCGACAAACACCCCGAGGCCGTGCGCCAGGTTGCCATGGCCGACCGGCTGCTGATCACCAAGTGCGATCTGGCCGATGCCTCGCAGCGCCGGCAGTTGGGCGCCCGGCTGGAGGCCATCAATGCCTCTGCGCCCCGTCTGGAAGTGTTCAACGGCGCACCGCCGGACGAAGCCCTGGACGGCTGCGGCCTGTACGATCCGGCCGGCAAGGCTCCCGATGTCGGCCGCTGGCTGGGCGAGGTGCGCGCCAGCCGCCAGGTGGCCCTGCGACCGCGCCTGAGCGGGCCGGAGGCCTGGCGCAGGCGGCCTGCGGCCCCTGCGGCGGCCCTGGCCACGGTGCACGACGCTGCGATTGCCAGCCATGTGCTGTGCTTCGAAGAAGCGCTGGACTGGCTCGGCTTTGCGGATGGGCTCGGATTGCTGCTGCAAGTGTATGGCGAGCGTGTGCTGCGGGTGAAGGGGCTGCTCAATGTTCGTCACGACCCCGAGCCGCGCATCGTGCAGTGCGTGGGGCATGTGGCCTATCCGCCGTCCAGCTTGCCGGCGTGGCCGGCCGACGCACCGTTCAACGACCGGCGCAGCCGGCTGGTGTTCATCGTGCGCGACCTGCCCCGCGACGAGATCGTCAATATCCTGGCCAGCTTCTGCGGCCAGGCCCCGCTACCGCCGGACGCACCCACCCACGGGCCAGCCCCCGGGCTTTGATCCATCGCGCATCGGCCCTACAATTGCGCCGCACACCACATAACTGCGCGGCGCGCAGCCGCAACCCGTTTGGAGAATCGATCATGGCGATGTACGAGTCCGAACATACCCGCTTCATGCGTGAATGGCTGGAGAATCACCCCGAGCAGCGCGAAGAGCAGAAGAAGGGCCGTGCCCTGTGGTGGGACAAGCCGCAGGATATCGAAACCCAGCGCCGCTATCGCCAGGCCGCCGTGCCGGTGAAGGCGTATTACTACGATGTGGGCCACTGAACGGCCACTGAGGGTGCTTGCTTGACGCCGTTTTCCCTCGTGTTCCTGCCCGACCCCTGCACTCTGATCGACCTGGAAACCACGGGCGCCCACCCCGCGCGCGACCGCATCACCGAAATCGCGGTGATGCGCATCGAGGGCGGGCAGGTGGTGGCACGCTGGGAAACCCTGGTCAATCCACAGTGCAACATTCCGCACCTCATCCAGGACCTGATCGGCATCACCAATGACATGGTGGCCACCGCGCCCACCTTTGCCGAGGTGGCCGACACCCTGCGCACCTACCTGCAGGGGGCCGTATTCGTGGCCCACAATGCGCGCTTCGACTATGGCTTCATTCGCAATGCCTATGCCGAGCTGGGTCAGTCTTTCGAGGCGCCGGTGCTGTGCACCGTGAAGCTGTCACGCGCGCTCTACCCCGAGCACCATCGCCATGGGCTGGACGCGCTCATCGAGCGCCATGCGCTGGAGTGCCATGCGCGCCACCGTGCCATGGGCGATGTCGAGGCCCTCCGGGCCTTCCTGCTGCTGGCGCAGTGCAGCTTTTCGGCTGACACGCTGGAGCGGGCCTGCGAGCGGGCAATGAAGGCATCGCCCCGTCCGCCGAAATTGCCGGACGGTGTGCTGGAGGGGCTGCCCGAAGCGCCGGGCGTGTATCTGCTGTATGGAGAGGAGGACCGCCTGTTGCAACTGGGGCGGGCCAGTCGTCTGCGCTCACGCGTGATCGAGCTGCTCACCCAGCCGCGCAGCAAGGGGCGCGTGGCCGATCTGGCCAGTCAGGTTTCCCGCGTCGAGTGGCAGGAGACGGCCGGCGAACTCGAAGCCGCCCTGCTCGAACAGCGCCTGCTCGGCGAGCGCCGGCCGCAGTATGCGCAGGCACCCGGAGGGCAGGCGTTTGCGCTGCAGTTCGTGCCCGGGCGCAAGCGCCCGCCGGTGTTCCGGCGCTTTGCGCTGCAAGGCAGCGATCCCTGCAGCTGGACGCATGTGTTCGGCCACTTCCGCAGCCCGCGCGAGTCCGATGCCATGCTGCGTGGCCTGGCCAACCTGTATGGCCTGTGCCCGCGCCGTCTGGGCGTGGAGCCGGGGGGCGCCGGGCAGTGTGCCGCGCACCGGGCCGGGCGCTGCCAGGGGGTGTGCGTGGGGCGGGAGCATTTTGAGGCGCATGATGCGCGCCTGCTGGCGGCGCTGGCTTCCTCCGCACTCAAGCCCTGGCCCTGGCCTGCGCTGGTGGTGTTCGTCGAACGTCCCGAACATCTCACCGAGCCGGCCTTTCATGTGTTCGACCATTGGTGCCATCTGGGCACGGTGCACGATGAGGCAGCGCTGCAGGCCCTGCTCGCTGCACCGCCGCCGCGCAGCTTCGATGCCGATGTGCAACGCATCCTGCAGCGCTGGCTGGCCGCCGAACCGCTTGCCTCACGCGAGTTGCGCGAGGCGCAGCGGCCCGGCTGACGCCCGGCGCTCAGGACACCAGGCTGCGCAGCCCCTTCAGGTCGGTGAGCCGGATTGCGCGGTGGCTGCGTGCATGGATGTAGCCCTCACGCGTGAAGCGGTTCAGTACCCGGGAAAAGCTCTCGGGTGTCATGTTCAGCTGCGAAGCGATGGCCTGCTTGCTGCTTTCCAGCTGCACCTCGTGCCCCTCCGTACCGTCCCGGGCGTGGGCGATCAGGTAGTGCGCCACCCGCTGCTGGCTGGTGCGTTGCTCGCACAACTCCATGGCCGCCAGCAGTTCGCGCATGTGGCCGGCCATCAGGGCTGCGAGCGCATCGCCCAATGAGGGCGTGGCGTGCATCACGTCGTGCAGCACCGTGCAGGGCAGGAACAGGAGCAGGCTTTCGCGCACCGCCTGAGTGGCGAGCATCTGCGGCTGGTTGGCAAACACCGCATCTTCGTACAGACAGGCGCCGGCATGCACCAGACGCACGATGCGCTCGTTGCCGTTGCCCGCGAGCAGACTCTGCTTCAGCTCGCCATCGAGCACCAGCAACACGCCATCGGCGTGGGTGCCGCGCGGCACCACCAACTCGGAGCGGCTGGTGTGCTTCAGGCGGGCGTCGCGCGCCAGCTGCAGGCGCGCATGATCGGGCAGGGTGTTGAACGGAGGATGCTGTCTCAGGGTGTGGATGATGTAGTTTTCTTGTGCAATGGCCATGGCGTGCATGAACCCCGCTTTGTTATCGTGAGTCCAGTCTAGGAGTTTTCAGGGGTTTTTCCAAGCGTTGCGGCTGAATTGAAGGCGTTGCGCGTGGGCATGATGTAAATGTGAGTCCTTTGTGAGACAGATTGCATGATCGAACTGAACATCATTGGCTGCGGACGGGCGGCGCGCACGCTGGCCCGCTTGTGGCTGCAGGCCGGGGCGGTGCGCGTGGGCGGAGTGTTGAACCGCTCGGCTGACAGCGCCCGGGCGGCCTGTGACTTCATCGGTGCGGGCAGGGCCTGGTCTGCCTGGCCGGTGGGGCTGCCGCCGGAGCCGTCCGAGTCGTCCGAATCGTCGGTGTCGTCGCGTCTATGGCTGCTCGGGACGGGTGACGACGTGCTGGTGGAGGCGGCCGCGCAGTTGCACGCATCCGGGCTGTTGCAGCCGCAGGATGGGGTGTTTCAGTTGAGCGGCTTCAGTCCGTCTGCAGGGCTGGTGGCTGCGCTGGGCGGGCATTCGCGCGTGGCCAGCCTGCATCCGGTGTTGAGCTTTGCCGACCCGCAGCGTGCCTGCATGCAGTTTGCCGGCACGCTGTGCGGGCTGGAGGGCGAGGCGGCGCTGTGCCGTCAGTTGGAGGCGCTGGTGGTGGCGGTGCGGGGTGAGTGCTTCGCGGTGGAGGCGCAGCACAAACCGCTGTACCACGCAGGCTCGGTATTTGCTTCCAACTTTCTGGTGGTGCTGATGGAATTGGCACAGGACAGTTATCGGGCTGCAGGCGTGCCGCCAGCGGTCGCCCGGCGCCTGAGCGATGCGCTGGCCCGCAAGGCGCTGGACAATGTCCATGCACAGGGGCCGGCCGCAGCGCTTACCGGCCCGGCCGCACGTGGTGACTACCGTACCCTGGCGGTGCAGCAGCAGGCCGTGTCGGCCAACGATGCGGCACACGGCGAAGCGTATGCCGCGCTGACGGCGTTGGCCCTGAGGCTGGCCGGTCGTTCTCCTGTTACGTTTCCGTCCGCTCCGCCCGCTCCGACCTCCCGGTAAAATTTCGCGCCCGTGTTACATTCTTCACACAGCTTTTTGTGAAGGCAGGCTAAAGTCTCTCCCGGCGCGGCCGTACACCTTCATGGAGGGCGGTGCTTTCAAGCGTCCAGGTGGCCGCCCTGCGGGGCGGTGCCACGGATACATCAAGGTCAGCTCAGTCAGCAGCAATTCGCATAAACGGCACTCACGCACATGAAAACCATTTTTCTCGTCGACGACTCCGCAACCATTCTCCTGAGCATCTCGGGCATCCTGTCCAAGGCGGGCTACGGGGTGGAGAAGGCCTCCAATGCGGCCGAGGCCCTGAAGAAGTTTCAGGCCGGGGTGAAGGTCGACCTGCTCATCACCGACCTCAACATGCCGGGCATGAACGGCATCGAGTTCATCAAGGAGGTGCGCAAGCTGCCCAGCTATCGCTTCATGCCCATTTTGTTCCTGACCACCGAATCCCAGCAGTCCAAGAAGGCCGAAGCCAAGGCCGCCGGTGCGTCGGGCTGGATCGTCAAGCCGGCGACGGCGGACGAACTCCTGAACACCATAAAACTCGTCATGCGGTGATGCCATGGATCTGAGCGCGCTACAGCGTCGGTCTGCACTGGTCGCCGGGGTGGTTGCCCTGGGGGCTGGCGGAACGGTGTATTTTTTCAATGACTGGTTCCACGACGTCCTGTTGCCCGCTCTCGGGGTGACCTCTCCGATAGGGGATACGCTGGGGGTCGTGCTCATCCTGACCGTGGCCTTCTTTGCGCAGCGGCTGGTGTCGCTGGCCTTTTTCCGGGACCAGATGTTCGGTGCCGAGCTGGTGAAGGAGAAGATAGACAATAGCGGGCGCAACGTGGTCGCGGTGCTCGATGAGGTGTCCGCAGAGCTGAAGGCCGTGCCGACCTACAACGAGGTGCTGCGCGGGCAACTCGACAGCGTGATCGAGCAGACCGAGCGGGCCGCCTATGACATTACCGAGCGCCTGCAGGGTATCGACGGGGTGGTCGGCGAGCTCAATGCCTTCGTCACCGAAAGCTCCAACGAGTCGAACCAGCGGGCCAGCGATTCGGCACGACGTGCGGCCGACAATCAGGCGCTGATCTCGCGCATGCGCAATTACATCGAAACCCGCATGAACGAGGCGCAGGAAGACCAGCAGCGCATCGAGCAGGTGGTGAAGGAGGCGCGCTCGCTCGAATCGCTCACCCGGCTGATCAAGGACATTGCCGGCCAGACCAATCTGCTGGCGCTCAATGCGGCCATCGAGGCGGCCCGGGCGGGCGAGTCGGGCCGGGGGTTTGCGGTGGTGGCCGACGAGGTGCGCAAGCTGTCGGCGGAAACCGAAAAAGCGGTGCTGTTGGTGAACAAGGGCATACAGAGCGTGGCGGGCACCATCGAGACCCAGCTCAACGCCAAGCTGTCGTCGATGAACCTCGATAACGAGCGCAACACCCTGGGCCTGTTTGCCGATCAGCTCGACCAGCTGGGGCGCAGCTACACCGAGATGCTGGAGCATCAGGTGGAGGTCATCGACACGGTGCGGCGCAGTAGCGACCAGCTTGCCGCGATGTTCATGGAGACGCTCGCCAGCGTGCAGTTCCAGGATGTCACCCGGCAGCAGATCGAGCATACCGCCGAATCCCTGCGCCGGCTCGATGAGCATCTGGCGCAACTGGCCGACCGGCTGACCCAGGCCGAGAATCCGGATTTCCATTACACGCCGCTGGCCGAGCGTCTGGACGAGATTTACAGCCGCTATGTGATGGACCAGCAGCGCCAGACACACCAGGCGGCCCTGCATCAGCCGGGTGGGCGGGCAGCCTCCGGCGGCGGTGCCAAGATCGAGCTGTTCTGACACGGGGAAGGCACACGAATGGGTGCGAAAAAGAAAGTGGTCAAGCGTCTGGCCATCGTCGAGGACATGACGATTTACAACGCGGCCAGACAGAAGGACGAGCTGATTGCCGTCCTGCGGGCCAGCGACACGCTGGAGCTGGACCTGTCGGCGGTGGCCGAGATCGATACCTCGGGTTTTCAGCTGCTGGTGCTGGTCAAGCGCGAGGCGGAGCGCAGCGGCAAGCAGGCGACCATCGTGGCGCACAGCGCGCCGGTGTGCGAAGTGGTCGATTTTTTCAACATGGCGGCGCGTTTCGGCGATCCGATGCTGATTCCCGCCCCCGACAGGAAATGATGGTCCTTCTACGCCATGGATGAAATCACCAGTGTCTTCGTGACAGAAAGCCGGGAACAGCTCGCGGCGATGGAGGCTGCGCTGCTGCAGCTCGAAATCAATCCGGGCGACGACGATACGCTCAACGCGATCTTCCGGGCCGCGCATACCATCAAGGGCGGCGCGGGCGTGGTGGAGTGCGCCTTCATCGTCAGCTTCACCCATGTGGTGGAAAGCGCGCTGGACAAGCTGCGCAATGGCGAGATCGTCGTCGATGACGATCTGGTGGCCGTGCTGTTGGGCTGCTCGGACCACATCGGCAACCTGCTCGATGTGCTTGCAGGAGGCGGTCAGCCCGACGAGGAACTCGACGGTGAGGGACGTGCACTGCTTGATCGCCTGCAGAAGGATTGGCTGAGCGGAGAGAAGCACGCCGGGGAGGCCGGACGTGGCCAGGGGGGGCGGCAGACGCATGAGGCCGGCGGTGCGCCTCCCTCGCACCGCGAGCAGGCGCTGGAAGTCAGTGGCGGCCGGGTGGTGGAAACCGATTGCTGGCATATTTCGCTGCGTTTCGGCCCCGATGTGCTGCGCCATGGCATGGACCCGCTGTCCTTCCTGCGCTATCTCGGCTCGCTGGGCAGCATAGAGCGTCTGGAAACGCTGACCGATGCGCTGCCGCCGGCCGACGAGATGGATGCGGAGTCCTGTTATCTGGGATTCGAGATCAGTTTTTCCTCGGATGCGGACAAGGCGGCCATCGAGCAGGTGTTCGATTTTGTGCGCGATGAATGCACCCTGCACATCCTGCCGCCCAACAGTCGCCTGGCCGATTACATGGCGCTGATCCAGGCGCTGCCGGAAGACCCGATGCGCATCGGCGAAATTCTGGTGAAGGTTGGGGCGTTGACCCAGGCGGAAGTGGAGAAGTGTCTGGCGCTTCAGCAGCAGGTCGGCGCCGGTGACGAAGCCGGCGACGCGGGCGAGGCCGCTCAGGGGCAACCTCATGTGCCACCCCCGATCGGTGAAATCCTCATCGAACAGAAGGTGGTGCAGCCCGAGTTGGTCGAGGCGGCTGCCGTCAAGCAGCGGCAGGTGAATGAGAAGAAGGCCGCCGAGGCGCGCCTGATCCGCATTCCGGCCGACAAGCTCGACCAGCTGATCGACCTGGTGGGTGAGCTGGTGATTGCCAGTGCCAGCGTGAATCTGCTGGCCGGGCGCAGTGGCATGGGCGATCTGGTGGAGGCGACCTCGCAGACCAACCGTCTGGTGGAAAGCATCCGCGATGCGGCGTTGCAGCTGCGCATGGTGCAGATCGGTGAAACCTTCAACCGCTTCAACCGGGTGGTGCGCGATGTCTCGCGCGAGCTGGGCAAGGAGATCGAGCTGGTCATCACGGGCGGGGAAACCGAGCTCGACAAATCCATGGTCGAGAAGATCGGCGACCCGCTGATGCATCTGGTGCGCAATGCCATGGATCACGGCATCGAGACGCCGGACGTGCGCGAAGCACGGGGCAAGCTCCCGAAGGGGCGACTGGAGCTGAACGCCTACCATGATTCGGGCAGCGTGATGATCGAGGTGGTGGACGACGGCGGCGGGCTGGATCGCGACCGCATCTACGCGAAGGCGGTGGAGCGCGGTATTGTGCAGGTGGGGCAGACGCTGTCGGACAACGAAATCTACAACCTGATCTTCGAGGCCGGCTTCTCCACCGCTGCGCAGGTCAGCAACCTGTCCGGGCGTGGCGTGGGCATGGATGTGGTGCGACGCAACATCCAAAGCCTGCGTGGCACGGTGGAAATCCAGTCGGAAGTCGGCAAGGGGTCGCGTTTTGCGATCCGCCTGCCGCTGACCCTGGCGATCATCGACGGCTTCCTGGTCGGTGTCGGGCGGGCAGCCTATGTGATTCCGCTCGATTCGGTGGTCGAGTGCATCGAGCTGACCGCGAATGCCGATGGCCGCGATTACGTCAATCTGCGCGGTGAGGTGCTGCCCTTCGTGCGGCTGCGCGACATGTTCCAGGTGCCGGGCGAGGCGCCGCCCCGGCAGAACGTGGTGGTGGTGCAGTACGCCGGGCAGAAGGCGGGCATTGTGGTCGATCAGTTGATGGGCGAGTTTCAGACCGTGATCAAGCCGCTCGGGTCGATTTTCCGCTACCTCAAGGGTATCGGTGGATCAACGATTCTCGGGACTGGCGAAGTGGCCTTGATTCTCGATGTACAGGCACTGGTCGAACGTTGCGCGACCGTGGAGCAGGCGAATGAGCAGGCTCGCCAGTCTTCGGCCAGCGTGCGCTGAGCCTGTGTTGTGACCAAACGCAGTACCTTTCAGGCTTACCAGGGAGCAAGCAAGTGAAAAACCTCAAGATTGGCGTCCGGCTCGCGATGGCCTTTGCCGTGCTGAACCTGCTGCTGGTGGTGATTGCGGTGGTGAGTGTGAACCGGCTCAACCTGCTGGCGTACGAGATCGACATCATCGTGAATGATCGCTATGAGAAGACCGTGTGGGCCAACAACGTGCTGGACCAGATCAATATTGCCTCCACTGCCGTACGCAACGCCGTGGCTGTGTCCAATCAGGCCGAGGCGGAGCGGCAGATGGCCCGCGTGCCGCCGGCTTCGGCGGTGCTGACCGAGAACCTGAACAAGCTCCGCGAGACGATCCGCAGCGAGCGTGGCCGCGCGCTGCTGCAGCAGGTGGAGAGCATGCGTGCGCCGTATGTGGAGCACCTGCGCCAGCTCGATGGTTTCATCCGCAGTGGCAACCGTGAGGCCGGGGTGCAACTGGTGGTGGGCGACATGCAGCGCTCGCAGGATGCCTATCTCGCAGCGGTGACGGGCATCGTCGAGTTCCAGGGCGAGCTGATGCGCCAGGAAGGCGCGACCGGTCTGCGCGATGCTGCGCAGGCGCGCATGATCATGATTGTGCTGGGCATTCTCGCGGTTGTGCTGGGGGTGGTGATGGCCTACCTGATCACCCGTTCGATCGTGCGTCCGGTCAATGAGGTCGCGCAGGCAGCACGCAGGATGTCGAAGGGGGACTTCGGCTTCAGCCTGCAGTCCGATGCACGTGACGAAGTGGGCGAAGTGGTGCGTGCGGTGGCCGATGTGCAGGGCAGCGTGAAGGCGCTGATCACTGACGCGGCGATGCTCTCCGAGGCAGCGGTGGCGGGCAAGCTGGCCACGCGCGCGGACGCGACGAAGCACCAGGGCGACTACCGCCGCATCGTGCAGGGCGTCAACGACACGCTGGACGCGGTGATCGGCCCGCTGAACGTGGCAGCGGACTATGTGGACCGGATCGCCAAGGGTGCGATTCCGGCGAAGATCACCGACAGCTACAACGGCGACTTCAACACCATCAAGAACAACCTGAACACCGCGATTGACGCCGTGAATGCCCTGGTGGCCGATGCGCTGATGCTGTCGCAGGCG